>OJBY01000868.1_pt1 | contig 13683 bp, 10 predicted proteins | sample 1591731 | NCBI WGS metagenome assembly OJBY01 (sample SAMN05416837, study PRJEB24817) | seawater metagenome | isolation source: Sea water | place: Canada:Atlantic | collected 2013-07
CGAGAGTGACCGCTACGACCGACGCACGGGCAGTATCGGCGGATACGACGTCATAGACACCCGGACTTGCAGCAAGCCACAGGCCGAGCCCGATGACAGCAAACTGCGTCCAGCGGGTACCGCGTTGGGGTCCATCCATGTGGTGCATTTCCCCGTCCACCTGGTGCCCGTCATGCGGCATATCGGTGTCATGCGACTGAGGCTGCATCCGTTCGGATTCCAATGCGTCAGAACGCTTCGGATGCCAAGCCACCCTGGCGGTATTTAGCTTGTTCGTTTCGTACCAGTCCTGCGGGTCGGCTTTCAACGCGTCGATGATGGTCGGAAGCGTGTCGCGGAGCGAATGCTCTGGCTCCCACCCCAGCAGGTTCCGGGCCCGGGAGATATCAAGGATGTAGTGAGCATTGGCGTCATCGACCATCCATTGCTTGACGAAGCCGTCATGGCCAAGGACTTCTTCCTCGATCCACGTGCCCAGTTTCGCCACGCTCTTTGGAATGCGCACTGTCGTCCATTCCTCGCCGTGGATCCGGCAATGGACGATGTCCTGAATCTCGGCGTAGCCCAGCGTTTCGGGCTCGCCGACAAGTATCGGCGTCTCGCCCTCGAGGTCAGCGCGATTTGCCATTGTATGCTCTACCGCTCTGGTCAGATCTTCGAGGTGCAGTGCCGATTGCGCTGCGCACAACATGCCGGGATACAGATGCGCCGACACGCGGTGCTCATAAACGCCGGCAATCTGTTCGGCGAGAAAGGCGGAGTGCCCCTTATCGTCATAGACTCCGGCGAACCGCAGGAACACAACCGGAATGTCGCCACGGTTCTCGCGCAGTACCTGCTCGGCGTCGGCTTTCGACTGAGGGTATGGCCAGGTAGGTCCGAGCGGACTGGATTCGTCGATACGCTCGTCGGGGAGCGGCTTGGGCTCGTGTACAAGCATCGAGCTTGCATAGATGAACTGTTCAACGTCGAAGTCCTGCAGCCCCGTGATCAGCCTGCGCGACCCTTCAACGTTGACGTCATTGTACAGAGGGTTCGGGTCGCCCGTGATGTCGAAATAGGCAGCTAGGTGTACACACGCCGCAATCGCGTTGCCGTGCGCGGCTCGCACCCTGGCCAGGGCATCGGCAATCGAAGCGTCGTCCGCGAGATCAACGGCGTATGAGGCTTCGAGCCCAGGGATGTCTTCCGCGACCGCGCGATCGAGGCCGATGATGCGATATTGACCGCTTAATCGATCAACCAAAGAGCGTCCGATGTATCCGCTTGCACCGGTTATCAGGACGACGCCTTCAGCCATTTTCTACTCCATCGCGTTGATCTTGGGTTTACTCTTCAAGACAGGACCGTCCTCAAAGGAAGACGGTCCTGCAGCGGCCCTCGGACTAGCAACAACCCGATGAGTCCTTTTCCTGAGATGGCTTGGAGATTTCCTCGACGAGTTCTGCAGTTTTTGCATCAGCACCGGACCGTGCAATATCGGCCTGGGAAACCATACCGCAGCAATTCCCTTCGTCATCAATCACGGGAACGCGCCGGACCTGGTTGCTCTCCATCGTGGAGCAACATGCATCTACCTCGGTGTCCGGCGTGACAGTAACAACCGACCGGGTCATGATGTCCCCCACCGGTGTGTCGGGCGACTTGCCTTCAGCTACGACGCGACAGCAAATGTCCCGATCTGTGACGACCCCCACCAGACCTCCTTCGCCATCAATTACTGGAATTTCTCCGCAGTCGCTTCCCACCATGAGCTTCGCTGCGTCCTGTGCGCTCGCATCCTTGTCGCAGCAGGCGGGATCCTTCGTCATAATGTCCTTAACATGCATATCTTCACTCCTTTATTGGTCGATCCGCGTGAAAGCACTTTTCATCGGGGGAACCTTCGCCCGAATCACTGAAAGTCATAAAGTAACGGTTCCCATCGTGGGAAGGTCAAGCCTCCTCCTCGCGGCGAATTGGAGAATTTGGCGCCGACCTGGACCGCACAAAGGTGGTCGCGAAAGTGCTTTTCTTCGGAGCTTAGCTGATGGGTCACGATTACAGTACGAGCCAACTGCTCCAACCCCTCAAATTGGCTGAATGGGAAAAGGTCGGGAGCTTGGAGAAAAGATCGTTTCAACGAATGGATAAGTTCCACTCAACATCGAGCTAATACAAAGATTTGTTGCGAATTAATCTTCGCAAACGGGCAAACCAAGCCTCGGCCAAAAACTGCAATCGCGAAGCTGGCCAAGCTTGAGGTCTTGCGGACATCGACGCAGCACCTTCGAGCCCGCTTCAGGAGTCTTAAGTTTCTCGACGGTCAAATGTCGGACGTGTCCTGAACCAAAGGCTGGTCAACCCAAAAATGAAGCGGACCATGACAACAGACCAGTGCCAACTCTGTTTTTAGCAGACCCGCTGGTATCCGAACTTGTGACCGACCTCTTTTGCCAGGGCAGGATTGGCATCGTCGGAAAGATCTTTGAGAATAGGACAATCTGGCCTGTCATCGTTCGTGCAACCCTCGATAAGATGCTCGAGGGCGTCGATCATGGAATGAATTTCTGCAGCCTTGGCGCGCAGAGCACCCAGATGTCCGTCAGCAACCTCCCGAACATCCTTGCTGGCCCTTTTCTCGTCGTGCCACAGACCGAGCAATTCGCCGATATCATCTACCGAGAAGCCCAGGTTGCGGGCGCGGCGGATGAACCGCAGCGTATGTATTTCAGCAGGGCCGTAAAGCCGATAGCCAGCTTCGGTGCGCTCGGCCGCTCCGATCAGACCGATTTTCTCATAATGCCTAATCATCTTGGCCGACACGCCACTGTCTGCGGCGGCCTCACCAATTGTGTGTAGATGGTTCATGCATGCTGGATAACTTTCCCACGATGGGAATGCAAATAACCTCCGCCGCCGGAATAATTATTCTGACGCCCCTCTTGACCTTCCCATGATGGGAAGCCTTATCTTTCGGATAATGTTTGATTCGCGGAGGAAGATTTGAAGAAAGCGCACTCCCGCGCATTGGCGCCGACATGCTCAGACGCTGCATCGCCCTGGAAAGACGCGAGCCAGATATGCGCAGCTGACCCGGGCAGGTAACTTGAGCGGCAAGTTCGCGCGCTTCCAAGTCTTGCGCATGATGACGCAAAACTGAATTTATCGGAACAACGAAAGGAACTCTTTGATGAATAGTTTGAAACTAGCCGGCCTCGGAGCCTTGGCAACCGCCGGTCTCGCAACAGCTGCGGCCGCGCAACCCCAAGTCGATCATCAGCCCGCTCCGCAAGAGAGTTCGCAAAGTCAGGAGAGCAGCCATGAGCATGGTGCAATGCAGGGCGAAATGTCGGGCATGGAAGGCGACATGCGGGGCCTGGATGGAGACATGTCCGGCATGATGGCGATGATGAACGATCCGGAAATGCGCGCCCAAATGATGGACATGATGCGCAACTGCAGCGAAATGATGAGAATGAAACAGGAACAGATGTCAAATGAAGAAGCAGGGTAATCCTGATCATCACACGTCAACTTGACGGATTGCCTTCGCAAAAACCTGCCCCGCACACCTGAGCGGGGCAGGCCTCGTCCGAATAACGATCGATAAATCCTGCCGACCTCATGTACCATGCAAGCGAACCGTATTTATGATTGCTACCACGACAGATCACGAAGGCTTGTCGAGACTCGCCTGCGCCCGTAGAGAAAGATGATGCGGTTACTGCGCTCTCTTGGAATTTTTCTGATTGCTTGCGGACTCTTTGTCCAGTCGGCCGCTCATGCCTCGGCGCTTCCGCAAGCGCCGGCGACGATCGACGGGCCGTGCGATGAGATGCGCATGGAGGCTGGTTCTTCGACCGCTCCGGAAGCCCAACACGGACCGTGCAAAAATCTTCGCCTGGATTGCCTTGTAGCCCTCGGCTGTATCGCTCCGCTGGTGATGGCCGAAGCCCCATCAGGAGAGCGTGTAACACTTGCTGCGCGTTCCTTGTTCACTCCGTTTACCGCTTATTCTTTGGCTCTCGTTGGTCAAGGACCCGAGCCGCCCCCTCCGCAATAGCGATTCTGAGTTTTGCCAGGGACTACCCTGCATACTGAAGCTGGACGAATTTTCCGTCGCGCCTAGCGATGGTCGTTTGTTCCGTCCGCGCTTACGTCGCGCGCTCTAGCGGAATCTAGAACTCATGCAGAAAATTTGCTGGACCGCATTTCCGGTCCTGCTGGCTTTGGCGCCAGCTAGTTACGCCCAGTCGATCGGCTACGAGGAGGCCTTGAGAGCGGTCGTTAGCGAGCAGCCGCAGGTGCGGGCGCGGGAGTTGCAGCTCGATGCACGTCGCAGCGTCGCTGATGCAGCTGACGAACTACCTGATCCTCGGCTCCGCGCTGGAATTCAGAACCTTCCGGTGACAGGCCCGGCAGCCTTCGAGATCGACCGGCAGCTGCCCACCCAGATCCAGGTCGGTGTGGAGCAGGACATCCCCAATCTCGCCGAGCGCCATGCGAGAGCGCGCGTGGCAGCGGCCGATATAGATCTGGCTTCCGCGCAGCTGACACGCGCGCAGCTCATGGCTCGGCTTGGTGCAGGCGAGGCCTGGATCTCGCTCGCTTACACCCAACAGGCCCTGAATGTTACCGATGACGCACTTAGGCAGATTGAAAGACTGGTGCCTCTGGCGCGGAGCGCTGTTGCCGCGGGATCGGCCAGGCCGGCTGAGAGCCTCGAGATTCGCCGTGCGGTACTGGAAGTCGAGGACGTGCGGACGCGCCTAGAAGGCGACCTTGACGCGGCACGGGCCATGTTGGCGCGATATGCTGCTGTGCAAGACGCAGTTGCCACCGGGGCGATCCCCGCGGCGGATGTCGATGTCGAGCGACTTCGGGCGACCCTAGAGCTTAATCCCGACATCATTCTCGCTATCGCACAGGTTCGACAGGCAGATGCGAGGATCGATCTTGCCCGGTCGGAGAAGCGGCCCGATTTCGGCATCAATCTCAGCTATGGCAGGCGCGATCCGATGTTCGGCGATGTCGTCTCTGTCATGGGCTCAATTACGCTCCCCATCTTTGCGGGCAGGCGACAAAACCCGAGGATTGCCGCTGCTGAAGCCGAAGCAAGCGCAGCGCAAGCGATTCAGCTTGATCGGTTGCGCGAACTGCAAGCGCAATTCGAAGCCGACCTTGCAGCCTGGCGCAGCGCATACCGCCAGTGGCAGCGGGCCACGGAGGAGTTGCTACCCCTCGCCCAAAGCCGGGCTGATCTCGAAAGAGCGAGCTTCGCGGCAAACCGCGCCGAACTGCTCGACGTCATCGAAGCGATCAAGGCGCTGGCGCTCTTACAAATCGAGATCCTTGAGCGTGAGGAGGCGACAGTCGAAGCCGCTACGACCTTGCGACTGACCTATACGGAGTTCCAGCCATGAGAGCCAAAATGGGAGCCGCGTGGGACAAACTGTCGCCGCGCCAGAAATCCTGGACGATGGCGGCAACGGTCGCCCTGATCAGCGTCACCGCAGGATACGGGTTATCGCAGCTGGGTGAGAGCGGAAGTCAGACAAATGGCGATGGAGGCTCATCCAGCGCCGGATGTGAGGACGTGCTTTACTGGTACGATCCGATGGTGCCGGGACAGCGTTTCGACGAGCCTGGAAAATCGCCGTTCATGGATATGGAACTTGTTCCCAAATGCGCCGGCGAGGAGGCCACCTCCGGGGTTCAGATCGACGCGGGGCTTGTCCAGAACTTCGGCATCCGCACCGCCGAGGCCGAATACGGCGTACTTGAGCCGGACGTGTCCGTTACCGGTGTTCTCGCTTACAACGGGCGGGACGTTGCAATTGTCCAGCCAAGGGCTGGCGGCTTTGTACAACGAACCTATGGGCGTGCTCCAGACGATGTGGTGAGCCGAGGCGCGCCGCTGGCCGATATTCTCGTACCCGAATGGGGAGGAGCGCAGCAGGAATATCTGGCCGTCCTGAACAGCGGCGATGAACAGCTTGCACAGGCCATGCGCGAGCGGATGCGGCTGCTCGGCATGTCGAATGGGCAAATTTCATCGGTGGGCCGGACCGGCCGCGCGCAGGCGACGATCACGGTCACCGCGCCGACCGGCGGGGCCATCACCATGCTCGGCGTGCGACCCGGCATGACCGTGATGGCAGGCCAGACCCTGGCGGAAATAACCGGATTCTCGCCGATCTGGCTCGAGGCATCGGTGCCCGAAACACAAGCAGCGAATATCCGGGTCGGCCAACCTGTCAGTGCAACCCTGACCGCGTTTCCCGATGAGAGATTTTCCGGACCGATCATCGCGATCTTGCCGAGCGTACAGGATGCCAGCCGGACAATCACCGTCCGCGCACAATTGCCCAATCCTTCCGGACGGCTCAAGCCGGGCATGTTCGCGCAGGTCTCGCTGACCCCCGACACCCGGCGCGCTCTGCTGGTTCCTTCCGAAGCGGTGATCCGGACCGGGCGCCGCACCATCGTCATGATCAAGCAGGACGAGGGCGGCTTCATGCCTGCCGAAGTCCGGATCGGCCGTGAGGCGGGAGGCAGGACCGAAGTGCTGGCCGGCCTTTCGCAAGGCGAAGAGGTCGTGACCTCGGGCCAGTTCCTGCTCGATTCCGAGGCAAGCCTGGCAGGGCTCGATGTTCGTGCGATCGATCAGGCAGGCCCAGACCGGGACGGTGACGACCAACCAGCGACATTCAGCGCAATCGGGACGATCGAGAAGATTGCCGATGGCTCCGTCACGCTGCGGCACGGACCTGTCCCGCGGCTAGACTGGCCCGCCATGACGATGAGTTTCCGCACGAAGAATGCAGCGCAGATCAGCGGGTTCGAGGAAGGCGATAGAGTGCGCTTTACCTTCACCCAGCAGGACGCCGGCCCCCGTATCGAGACCATCAGGAGTGCCGGGCAATGATCGCGCGCATTATCGATGCCTCGATCGCCAATCGACTTTTCATCGTCCTCGCCGCCATAGCTGTGACGCTTGGCGGGTTCTGGGCCGTCCGCACAACTCCGGTCGATGCACTGCCCGATCTGTCCGATGTCCAGGTCGTCGTCCGATCCAACTATCCGGGCCAGGCGCCCCGGATTGTCGAGGACCAGGTGACCTACCCGATGGCCACGACCATGCTGTCGGTGCCGGGAGCGAAGACCGTACGCGGCTACTCGATGTTCGGCGACAGCTACGTCTATATCATTTTCGAGGACGGTACCGACCTTTACTGGGCACGGTCGCGGGTGCTCGAATATCTCAATCAGGTGCAGAACCGCCTGCCCGAGGGTGTTACGAGCACGCTCGGTCCGGATGCGACGGGCGTGGGGTGGATTTACGAATATGCGCTGGTCGACCGCACCGGCGGACATGATCTGGCGGGGCTGCGCAGTCTTCAGGACTGGTTCCTGCGATACGAGCTCAAGACCATTCCAGGCATCGCGGAAGTGGCAAGTGTCGGCGGCATGGTCAAACAATACCAGGTCGTGCTCGAACCTTACCGGATGGCCTCGTTCGGCGTCACCCATGCCGAAATCGTAAACGCCATCCAGTCGTCCAATCAGGAGGCCGGGGGTTCGATCGTCGAGATGGGTGAGGCCGAATACATGGTCCGCGCATCAGGCTATCTGACGACGCTGGATGATTTCCGGCAAATCCCTCTCAGGACCGCAGCAGGAGGGGCGCCGGTCACTTTAGGCGATGTCGCCACAATCCAGGTCGGACCAGAGCTGCGCCGCGGTATTGCCGAGCTCAACGGGGAAGGAGAGGTTGCTGGCGGCATCATCGTTCTTAGACAGGGCGCAGACGCTCGCAGTGCAATCCAGGCGGTCGAGGAAAAGCTGGAAGAATTGCAGGCGAGCCTTCCCGAGGGCGTCGAGATCGTCACCACCTACGACCGATCGCAGCTTATCGACGCCTCGGTGGAGAATTTGACGACCAAGCTGATCGAGGAGTTCATCGTCGTCGCGCTCGTATGCGCGCTTTTCCTATGGCACGCGCGCTCAGCGCTGGTCGCGATCATAACCCTTCCCCTGGGCGTGCTGGCGGCGTTCATCGTGATGCGTTTCCAGGGGGTGAATGCCAATATCATGTCGCTGGGCGGGATCGCTATCGCGGTCGGCGCCATGGTCGATGCAGCCGTTGTGATGATCGAAAATGCGCACAAGCATCTCGAGCGATGGGAGCATGAAAATCCCGAGACGGTGCTTTCGGTCAACGAACGCTGGCGCATCATTGCCGATGCTTCGAAAGAGGTCGGACCCGCGCTGTTTTTCAGCCTTTTGATCATAACCTTGTCGTTCCTGCCCGTGTTCACTCTGCAAGCGCAGGAAGGTCGACTCTTTGCTCCGCTTGCCTTCACCAAGACCTATGCCATGGCGGCCGCTGCGCTGCTGTCGGTTACGCTGGTTCCGGTGATGATGGGCTGGCTGATCAGGGGTAAGATACCGTCAGAGGATTCCAACTTCCTCAATCGCTGGCTTACCAGGATTTACCGACCGGGTCTTAACTGGGTCATGCGCTGGCCCAAAGCCACGCTCGCGGTTGCAGGCGCTATCTTCCTCACCACGCTGATCCCGTTCTCGCAGCTCGGCGGAGAGTTTCTCCCGCCGCTCGACGAGGGCGATTTGCTTTACATGCCGAGCGCCCTTCCCGGTCTATCACCAGGCGAGGCCTCGGCGCTGCTGCAGCGTACCGACCGCCTCATCAAATCGGTACCGGAGGTCGAAACAGTTTTCGGCAAGGCCGGCCGTGCAGATACAGCCACCGACCCCGCTCCGCTCACCATGTTCGAGACCACGATCCGGTTCCGACCACGAGAGGAATGGCGTGAAGGCATGACGTCGGACCTGCTGATCGAAGAACTCGACCGGGTCGTTCAAGTGCCCGGTCTCGCCAATGTCTGGGTACCCCCTATCCGTAATCGCATCGATATGCTTGCGACCGGAATCAAGAGCCCGATCGGCGTTAAGGTCTCGGGCGAGGATCTTGCCGAGATCGAACGGGTGGCGCTCGAGGTCGAGGGTGTGGCAAAGACGATCCCCGGCGTCAGTTCGGCTCTGGCCGAGAGGCTTTCCGGCGGGCGCTATGTCGATGTCGACATCGATCGCGCCGCAGCGGCGAGGTACGGCCTCAACATCTCCGATATCCAGCAGATCGTCTCGGGCGCCATTGGCGGGGCCAATGTCGCGCGGACTGTCGAAGGCTTGGCGCGCTATCCGATCAATGTGCGCTACCCCCGTGAAATTCGTGACAGCGTGGACGAATTGCGAACCTTGCCTCTGCTGACTCCGTCGGGACAACAGATTACGCTCGGCACGGTCGCACGGATCGGCGTCAGCGATGGCCCTCCCATGCTCAAGAGCGAGCAGGGACGATTGACCAGCTACATCTATGTGGATGTGCGCGACCGCGATCTTACATCGGTGGTTGCCGACCTCCAGGAAGCGGTTGCCGCGGGCGTCAATCTCCCGGCAGGCGTCAGCCTGTCCTACGCGGGTCAGTTCGAGTACCTTACCCGCGCCTACGAACGGCTGCAGATCGTCGTACCCGCCACACTCGTCATCATTTTCCTGCTGCTCTATCTGATCTTCAGAAAGTGGGACGAGGCAATGCTTATCATGGGTACGCTGCCATTCGCCCTGTCAGGCGGCTACTGGCTCCTCTATCTGATGGGTTACAACCAGTCGGTCGCAACTGCCGTCGGGTTCATTGCCCTGGCCGGTGTATCGGCAGAGTTCGGCGTGATCATGCTGATCTATCTCAAGGCAGCCCTCGAAAAACGAAGTGCCGATATGAGCGCCGAGGAAGTGGATCACGCGATCCGCGAAGGGGCGCTCTTGCGTGTCCGACCCAAGGCGATGACTGTAGCGATGATCCTTGCGGGTCTGTTCCCGATCCTAATCGGAACAGGAGCTGGCTCGGAGGTGATGAGCCGGATCGCGGCACCGATGATCGGCGGTATGATTACCGCGCCGCTCCTGTCCATGTTCGTACTTCCTGCCGCATATTTGCTGTTGCGGCGGCCCCGTCCGGAAAAACCGGTCAATCCCCAAGGAGAAGAAGAATGCGTACCACAACCTATATGATCTTGCTCGCAGCTCCGCTGGCATTGGCAGCTTGCGACAATGCCGCCGAAACAACCGAACAGCCTGGAACGATGATGTCCGACGACATGGCGGATGCTGATGCCATGCCGATGTCGGACGACATGCCGATGATGGATTCCGCCGCAGCTGGACAAGCCGGAAGCGGCGAAGGATCGGTTACGGAAATCAACGAGGCCGAGGGCAAGATCACGATCGATCACGGTCCGATCGCTGCGGTTGGCTGGCCGGCGATGACAATGGCCTTCTCCGCAGATGAGGACAGCATGGACAAGGTCGCGGTCGGCGATCGCGTCACCTTCGAATTTCAAACCACGGAAGGCGGCGGCGGCGAACTGACCGCGATTGCCAAGCAGTAAGGATCGGCCAGCGCCGTGCCGAAATGGGCGTGGCGCTGGCTCCCGAGCTTGCTGAAATCCGACCTGACCATTGATACTGGAGATGATGATGACCTGCGATGGAATGATGCAGAACCCCATGATGATGTTGGCCATGGGTGTGGTCTGGATTGGATTGCTGGGACTAATAATACTCGGGATCTTCGCACTCATAAAGTATCTCAAGTCATGAGCGGACCTTGTGGCGTCTACGGACAAACATCTGGCCGGGCCCAGCTATTCGGCCATTGTGAAGGGCCTGTTGCTCCGACAGAGTATTCAATCGACGCGCTCGTAATAGGGAATTATAGATGACCGACACTCTTTCCGACGCTGCTGACAAGCCGGTCCCCAGCGGAACTGCCGTCGATCCGGTCTGCGGCATGAGCGTAGAAATCGAGGGCGCCAGCTTCGTCCACGAGCACAAAGGCTCACATCATTATTTCTGCTCCTCGCGCTGCCTTGACAAATTTCGCGTGGATCCGGAGATGTATCTTTCGAAGGCGCACCTCGATGCTGCCGAGGATGTCCCGGAAGGTACGATATACACCTGTCCTATGCACCCGGAAATCCGGCAGCCGGGGCCGGGCTCCTGCCCGATATGCGGAATGGCACTCGAACCCGAAACGGTGAGTCTCGATGAGGGCCCCGATCCAGAACTCGTCGACATGCGGCGACGGTTCTGGTGGAGCGCACTCTTCACGCTGCCGCTCTTTGCCTATGCGATGGGCGACATGATCCCGTCGCGGCCGTTCGATCAGGTCATCGAACCCGCGTTCGCGCAGTGGCTCCAGCTCCTGCTGGCCACTCCGGTGGTGCTCTGGGGCGGCTGGCCCTTCTTCACCCGAGCGCTGCAATCGGTCAGGACAATGAACCTCAACATGTTCACCCTGATCGGCTTCGGTGTCGCCATCGCCTATCTGTTCAGCATTGTGGCAACCCTTGCCCCAGAGATCTTTCCCGAGGCTTTCCGCGATCATGCGGGCCGGGTTGGCGTTTATTACGAGGCCGCAGCGGTAATCACGACCCTCGTGCTGCTCGGGCAGGTGCTCGAACTCAAGGCGCGCGGATCGACATCGAGCGCCTTGCGGGCGCTTCTGGAGCTCGCACCCCCGACCGCGATGAAGATCTTCGGCCGCGGGGACGAGCGCGAAGTACCGCTCGACGAATTGACGTCTAGAGACCTGCTGCGCGTGCGCCCGGGCGACAAGGTCCCTGTCGATGGTACGCTTGAGGATGGAAGCAGCGCCATTGACGAATCCATGATCAGTGGCGAACCCATTCCCGTCAAGAAAGGCGCAGGGGATCCGGTGATCGGGGGCACTGTAAACCAGACCGGCAGCTTTACCATGCGCGCGACGCAGGTCGGCGCGGACACCATGCTTTCGAAGATCGTGCAGATGGTCGCGGAGGCCCAGCGCAGCCGGGCACCGATCCAGCGGCTCGCCGATCAGGTCACTGGGTGGTTCGTACCCATCGTTGTCGTTGTCGCTATCGTGAGCTTTGTGGTCTGGGCCATCTGGGGACCTGCGCCTGCACTGGCCTACGCACTCGTCAACGCGGTCGCCGTTCTGATCATCGCCTGTCCCTGCGCACTCGGACTGGCAACGCCAATGTCGATCATGACGGGCACGGGCAAGGGCGCCCAGCACGGCATTCTGATCAAGAACGCCGAGGCCCTCGAAACGCTGGAAAAGATCGACACGCTGGTCGTGGACAAGACAGGTACGCTTACACTGGGCAAGCCGGACCTAGTCAGCGTCATTGTCCAGCCGGGTTACGATGAAACCGAAATGCTCGGGCTGGTCGCCGCCGTAGAAAGAGGAAGCGAACACCCGCTCGCGCATGCGATTGTTGAAGGCGCGAAGAAGCGAGGTGCGCCAGTCCAGGACGCTTCCGAGATTGATTCCGTGACCGGAGAAGGTATCCAGGGCTTTGTTGATGATCGTAAGGTTGCCATCGGCAATGACAAGCTGATGCAGCGCATCGGTGCGCTGAACGAGGAATGGCGCGCATCTGCCGAGAAAGGCAGGCGCCTTGGCCATACGGTCATGTTCGTTGCGGTCGATGGAAAATCCGCGGGCCTTATTGCAGTCGCCGATCCGATCAAGGAGACCAGCCGCACTGCCATTGCAGAGCTCCACGGGCGCGACATACGTGTCGTCATGCTTACGGGGGACAGCCGCGCGACTGCGCAGGCTGTTGCCGAGCAGGTCGACATCGATGAGGTTCATGCGAATGTCTCTCCCGAGCAGAAGCATAGCAAGGTCGAGGAGCTGAAGAAGGCTGGCCGACGCGTCGCAATGGCCGGCGACGGTATCAACGATGCCCCAGCCCTTGCGGCATCGCATGTCGGGATCGCGATGGGGACAGGCACCGACGTTGCCATTGAAAGCGCCGGCGTCACACTGGTCCGGGGTGATTTGGTGGGCGTGGTACAGGCTATCGTTCTGTCGCGCGCAACGATGCGCAATATCAGACAGAACCTGTTTTTCGCGTTTGCCTACAATGCGGTCGGTATCCCTGTCGCAGCCGGGGTCCTGTATCCGTGGACCGGCCTGCTCCTGAGTCCGATGATCGCGGCAGCCGCGATGAGCCTGTCATCGGTCTCGGTCATCGGCAATGCGTTACGACTGCGGGCCGTAACTCTTCCAAGTTTCGAGGCAGCGACACTTAAGGAATAAAGCCGGGTGGCTCCGAAGTGCTGAAGGAAATATGATGAGCTCGCTCAATACATCATTTAGGCAGGACCCGCGGGTCTGGCGCGGCGCGCATCCCGCGTTGTGGATCACCATATTCGGTGCCTTGATCGCGTTTGCCTGGGAAATGTTCCAGCTGCCGTTTTACGGAACCGGCGAACTGACCGCTGCGGAAACAGCCTATCGCTGCGGTCTTGCGTCGTTCGGCGATGCCGGGATCATGGTGGCCGCCTATCTCGGCGCCTCTGTCGGCAGTGGTAGAACGCCGTGGCTCGTGGACTGGCCGATCTCACGATTTCTTGTGTTCCTGGGAATCGGTCTGGTCATCACCGCCATTGTCGAAGTGCTGGCTGTCGATGCCGACTGGGGGTGGTCCTATAGTGCAATCATGCCGCTCGTGCCCGGGACCAAAATCGGCCTCGTACCGATCGTGATGTGGGTCGCGGTTCCCACAGCCACTTTGTGGCTCGCGCGCCGTCTCGGCACCGGACCCCGCTGATCGCAAACCGGGATCT
>OJBY01000876.1_pt1 | contig 13578 bp, 10 predicted proteins | sample 1591731 | NCBI WGS metagenome assembly OJBY01 (sample SAMN05416837, study PRJEB24817) | seawater metagenome | isolation source: Sea water | place: Canada:Atlantic | collected 2013-07
CCTCTTCGTCGGCAGCGTCAGATGTGTATAAGAGACAGGTTGCACCTCAGCGACCAGGAAGTTATCGACCACGAGATCGGCTTTAAAGCGCTCAAACTTCTCTGGATAACAGGCGATCTCAAGGCGGGCGGTGTTGTCCTCGATCTTGATCACGATGCGGTTACCGAAGTGAGCGACGTCGATCACCATGCCGGCTATCCGCGAGGTTTCCCCGTAGCCGCCGCCAGTGAGATCAGCCAGCGCAACCGGAGCATACTGGCGGATCTCGGTGAGGTAGGTGTTGATCGGGTGGCCAGTCAAGTACAGCCCCAAGGTCGCTTTCTCGCCCTTTAAGCGCTCGTGATCGCTCATCGCGACCGCATCGATGCTGACACGTTTGATTGGCGCGGTGACTTCCCCGAACAAATCCATGATGCCGATCTCGCTCGATTTGCGGCTCTGTTCAGCGGCGGCAACCGCCTCAGGCAACTCCGCCCATAGCCGCCCGCGCGCTTCATACCCTTCGTCGCTTAAACAGTCAAATGCCCCCGCTTTAATCAGCGCCTCAAGGCAGCGTTTGTTGACCTTTTTCAGATCGACGCGGCTGGTGAACTCATAGAGGTCACTAAAGGGGCCATGGGATTCACGCTCCTCCACGATGCTCTCAACCGCTGACTCGCCAACCCCTTTGATCGCAGATAGCCCGTAGACGATGGTCTGTTGATCCTTGGCCACAAACGCATAGCGCGACTCGTTGATCGCAGGCGGGGTCACCTCAATCCCGAACTGGCGGCAATCGTCGATGAAGAACACCACGTTGTCGGTGTTTTGCGAGTCATAGGTCAGCACTTCGGCCATGAACTCGGCGGTGAAGTGGGTTTTTAAGTAGGCCGTCTGATAGGCGATGATTCCGTAAGCGGCCGAGTGCGACTTGTTAAAACCGTAGCCTGCGAACTTCTCCATGAGATCAAAGACGCCGCCTGACACACCAGCATCAATCCCTTTTTCGGTTGCGCCCTCAACAAAGATGACCCGCTGTTTTTCCATCTCCTCGGGTTTTTTCTTACCCATGGCGCGCCTGAGCATGTCGGCGCCGCCAAGCGTGTAACCGGCCATGCTTTGGGAGATCTGCATGACCTGTTCTTGGTAGACGATAACCCCGTAAGTGTCGCCCAATATCTGCTCAAGGCTTTCGTGATCGTAGATCACCTTTTCGCGGCCGTGTTTGCGGTCGATGTACATCTCTACCATGCCGGCGTCGAGCGGGCCGGGTCGATAGAGCGCGCACATGGCGATCACATCGTTTATGTCGGTGGGTTTAAGCAGCTTTAGGTAGCGCTTCATGCCCGCGGATTCTAGCTGGAAAACCGCGGTGCTTTTGGCGTCTTGCAAGAGCTTATAGGTCGGCTTGTCGTCCAGCGGCAAGCGGGTGATATCAAGAGCTTCCTTGCCCTCTGAGGCTAAGCGCCGGTTGATTGATTTAACCGCTGCGTTGATCAATGTCAGGTTTTTAAGACCCAAAAAGTCAAACTTCACCAGCCCCACTTTTTCAACATCGTCTTTATCGAAGTGCGAGGTGCGGTGGCCGTCTTCATCGGTGTAGACGGCGGTAAAGTCACTGATCCGGCCAGGAGCGATCAAGACCCCACCCGCGTGTTTACCGACGTTACGGTTTAGGCCCTCAAGCTTAAGCGCCATCTCCCAGATCTCTGAGGCGTCCTCAAAGTCGGGGTGCGCCTCATCCATGACCAGCGCTTTTAACTGCGGCTCTTGATTGAAGGACTCCATGAGCGTAATCCCCGGGGTGCCGGGGATCATCTTCGACATCTTGTCAGCCAAACCGTAGGATTTGCCTTGCACGCGCGCGACGTCGCGCACCACCGCTTTTGCCGCCATGGTGCCGAAGGTGATGATTTGAGACACCGCATCGCGCCCATAACGCTGGGCTACGTAATCAATCACGCGGTCGCGCCCGTTCACGCAAAAGTCGATATCAAAGTCGGGCATCGAGACCCGCTCTGGATTCAAGAAGCGCTCAAACAGCAGTTCATACTCGAGCGGGTCAAGATCGGTGATCGAGAGACTGTAGGCAACCAGAGAGCCGGCACCTGATCCGCGTCCGGGCCCAACCGGGACGTCATTTTGCTTAGCCCACTGGATAAAATCCATGACGATCAAAAAGTAGCCAGGGAAGCCCATGTCACCGATGATCTTGAGCTCAAAGTCCATGCGCTCGGTGTACTTGGAGTAGATCTCTTCCCAATCATCGCCGCGCGAGGCAGGCGGATGCGTGAAGTCGAGGCGCTTGTGCAGCCCGTCATAAGACACGTCACGCAAAAAACTCTCAAGGGTGGCGCCCGCAGGGATCGGAAAATCAGGCAGATAGTTTTTGCCGATCTCAATCGTCACGCTGCAGCGGCGCGCCAGCTCCAGCGTGTTCTCGAGCACGCCGGGGATATCGCTAAACAAATCCTGCATCTCGGCTTGAGTTTTAAAATACTGATCTTCACTGTAGTCACGCGGGCGAGTTTGATCCGCCAGCACGCGCCCGCTTGAGATACACACTTTGGCTTCGTGCGCGTCAAAATCCTCAGGCTTGATGAAACGCACCTCACCCACCGCGATCACCGGTATCGGCTCGCTAATTTGAGCGCAAATCCAAGCCACTTGCTGGATAAACTGATCCTCGCCTTCGCGTCCGGTGCGCATGATCTCAAAGTAGATCCGCCCAGCAAAGTGCTCCAGATACTCAGCAAACAGCGGCAGCGCCGCCTCCGGGTTACCTGAGAGCAGAGCGCGTCCGACATCGCTGCGTTGACCCAGCACCAAAACCAAGTCGCTACAGCGCTCAAACACCCAAGGTTTTTGGATGATCGGCTGACCTAAGTTGGCCTCGACACTTTTGCCTTCAGTGAAGCCTTCAGAGATGATTCGGGTCAGCTGGCGGTAGCCGGTGTTGTTCAGGGCAAACAGGGTGGCACGCTGATCGACGCTCTCAATCATGAGCTCCGCGCCGATGATCGGCTTGATCCCGGCAGCCAGACATTTTTGATAAAACTTAACCGTACCAAACAGGTTGGATAGGTCAGTCAGTGCCAGGGCGGGTTGTTGATCTGCTTTGGCCGCACCCACGAGCTCTCCGATCCGCGCGATCGAATCGATGATAGAAAACTCAGAGCGAACCGACAGATGAACAAAAGCCATAACGTTGCAGCCGAAAAACAGACGGCCATGATCGCATAGCGCAGGTTTTGGTGGAAGCTAAAAGCTCAAGTAGAGAACTTAGCCTCTTAGTAAAATGCCCGCCGTAGCGGGCTTTTGAGTTGGCTCAAGGCTGTGCACGGCTGTCAAACTGAAACTCAGTTGCCAGTTCAAGCTTAGCAACTGGGTGAGTGAATCCGTTCGTATCCAGACGCCCTAGTTTTTGATTGCCTCGGCAATCAAGCGCGGTTTGTCGCTGATCAGCGCATCGACGCCCATGGCTTGAAGCTTCTTAGCTTGGGACTTTTTGTTGACCGTCCAGGTGCTGATCTTGAGTTTTTTCTGGTGCAGCTGCTCAACCAATTCAGCATTGATGAGCTTGTAGTGCGGACAAACACGGCTGACGCCGAGCAGCTTGGCTTGGGCCAGCACATACTCGGCGGACAGTGGCGCGTCGATCAAAAGACCGGTTTTAAGGCCGCTGCCTTTTAACTGATACAGAAGCGAGGCGTTAAAACTAGTGAGGGTAAAACAGGTAGGCATTTGATCGCGAAGCTTTAGTAGCGCTGCCTCAAGCTTGTCTATGGAGGTTCGACTGTGGGTTTTCACCTCCAGCTCCACGTGAGCAAAGTCGCTCACCAGCGGCAACACCTCACTTAGCTTAGGCGTGACAAGGTCGGCGATGTGGCTCGCGGTGTTTTTGAGTTTTTTAAGCGAGATATTGCTGATTTCCTCACTGCTCATGTCCGAGATGCGCCGAGCCAGACCGGCTTTTCTAAGCAAAGTGACGTCGTGAGCAACCATGAGCACCCCATCCGCGCTCAGCTGGACGTCGAACTCAACCCCCTGAACTTTGGGATTATCCTTGACCACGGATCGCAAGTGCTCAAAACCGGCCAAGGTGTTTTCTGGCGCCTCAAGACGTGCGCCGCGGTGTCCTAGGATCATGGTCATGGGGTTATCCTACAAGTAAGGAGCTTTTACGATCCAAAAAGGGTGCTGATTTTATGCGGTGTTAGGTATGCGGCGTGCGAATAGGATCGCGCTGTTGCCAGAGCACATCGCTGACTCCAGTCAGCTGGTTGACGAAGCGCGCACAGATAAACAGTGCATCTGACAATCGGTTTAAGTAAATCAGTGACTCAGGGTTAAAACCGGCCTGAGGTTTGATCTCAATCAAGTGAGTCACGGTGCGCTCAGCACGACGGCATATAGCGCGAGCGAGGTGGGTCTGCGCGGCAAGCGGACTGCCGCCCGGCAAGATAAAGTTGTCCAGCGCCCCCAGTTGATCGGTCAGTCGATCAATCAGGTTTTCTAGCGCCTCTGTGTCACTTTGACTGAGCCAAGCAAAACCAGGCAAGGTCAACTCACTGCCCAGATCAAACAGACGGTGCTGCACTTGGTTGAGCTCACCTAGTAGCCAACTTTGCTCATCCGGGGGGTTGATCGCCGAGACGCCTGCGACCACTAAAGCTAGGGCTGCAGCCAGCTCATCGACATCGCCGCCTGCCTGAATCTGCGGATCGGCTTTAGAGAGCTTGTCGCCGGTGGCGGTAGTAGTAAAGCCGCTGTCGCCGGTTTTGGTATAGAGTTTGGAGAGTCGCTTGCCCATGAGAGGCTCAGGTGTTGGATATCGAGGCCATTTTGCCCAGTCTTTTGATCGCCATGCAAGGGCGCAAGGTAAATCCCAAGTTAAATCAAAGTGGCGGTCGGCGGCTGATTTTGGGTATCATCGCCCGATGAATCAATCAGGTAACCGCATGAACCACCCGCTTAGGTTGTACGACACCATGACCCGCCAAAAGCGCGATTTTGTGCCGCTGGCAGCACCTAAAGTGGGGCTGTATGTGTGCGGCATGACGGTTTACGACTACTGTCACTTGGGGCACGCGCGGGTCATGATCGCCTTTGACGTGCTGTATCGCTGGCTCAAACAGGCGGGTTTCGAGGTGAGCTACGTGCGCAACATCACCGATGTCGATGACAAGATCATCAAGCGGGCGGTGGAAAATGGCGAGTCTATACAAAACCTCACAGAGCGCTTTATCGAGGCGATGCATGAAGATGCCGCTTCGCTTTACTGCCAAAGCCCAACGGCTGAGCCTAAAGCCACCGAGCACATGACCCAAATGCACCAGATGATCGAGCAGCTGCTGGAGCAAGGCTTTGCTTATGAATCGGCCGGCGATGTGTACTTCGCAGTCGATAAGTTTGAGGGTTATGGCAAATTATCTGGGCGCAGTTTAGATGACATGCTGGCGGGTGCGTCTGATCGCGGGGTGGATAGCTCACGCAAGCTAAACCCGTTTGATTTTGTGCTTTGGAAAGGAGTGAGTGATAACTCAACTTCTTGGGAGTCGCCTTTTGGAGCGGGTAGGCCGGGTTGGCACATCGAGTGCTCAGCCATGTCGACGCACTGCTTAGGATCTAGCTTTGATATCCACGGCGGCGGGCATGACTTGCAGTTTCCGCACCACGAAAACGAGATCGCGCAAAGCGAGGCGGTGTCAGGCGAAACCTACGCGCATAACTGGATGCACGTCGGTTTCGTCAACGTCGACGGCGAGAAGATGAGTAAGTCGCTCGGCAACTTTTTCACCATCCGTGATTTGCTTGAAACTTATGATGCTGAGGTGCTGCGTTTTGCTTTGGTGAGCTCGCACTATCGATCTCCGATCAGTTTTAGTGAGGATCTGCTCGCTGAGTCACACTCAGCGCTCAGCCGTCTGTATACCGCACTTAAAGGTTTCGATGCGGCTGAGTTGATAGATGCTGATCTGGATGGTGGGCTGCTGAGTGAGTTTAGCGCGGCCATGAACGATGATCTGGCGACCCCGCAAGCTTTATCGGTGCTTTTTAAGGCAGCAAAAGCGGCTAATCAGTTAGCTACCAGTGACCCAGAGGCGGCGCTTAAGCAAGCAGCGACCCTTAAGTACTTGGCGAGTTTTTTGGGACTGCTTAACCGTGATACGGAGACATTTTTCAAAGGATCTGGTGATGATCAGGGCATGAGTAGCGAGGCAGTCGAAAAACTGATCGAGGAGCGAGCGGTCGCTAAGCGGGACAAAAACTTTGCCCGTGCCGATGAAATACGCCAAGAGTTACTTGAGCGGCAGGTGGTACTTGAGGACTCAGCCAGTGGTACCACTTGGCGGCGCGAAGCCCCATAGAGCCAATAGGCATTTTAAATCTAATTTAAATACTGCATAGTACATTTATCGAGAGGGGTTTGAGCCACGGCTACACTCTCTCGCTAAGGCTCATGGTGCTTGCTGATGTAAGTTGTTTGAATCATCGGCTTTTTTGCTTTGCAGACCTCAGATCGTCCTCGGGCGTATTTGAGGTTTTTTTTGTCTTTATATTTCTGCCCGTTGAGTCTCGGGTGTCGTTAGCGCGCCTCGTCATCTGGCTGAGTTTGTTGTCAGACCTTAAGCTGCGTAAAATACGTAAACCTACCTAACTACATGGATTTTGCCATGAGCTACGACGCAAGCAACCCCTTTGCCAAAATACTGCGCGGTGAGTTGCCATGTTTCAAGATTTATGAAGACGATCGGGTACTCAGCTTTTTAGATATATTTCCTCAAGCCAAAGGCCATGCCTTGGTGATTCCTAAGTGCGAAGCGGTGGAGCTCAGCGACTTGAGTGATGAGTTTGCGCTTGCGGTTTTCAAGGCCGCCAAAAAGGTGATGAGGGCACAGCGCGAGGTGCTCGACACTCAAGGTGTGGTGCAAATGCAGCTCAACCACGAAGATGCCGGTCAAACCGTGTTTCACTATCACATGCACCTGATCCCATCTAGCGTTGCGCACTTATCTGAGCACGGCAAAAACAGCAAACCCAGCGACATGGATGCGATCAAAGAGTTGGCAGAAAAGCTCAAAGCGCATCTAGATGCCCAAGCTTAGCACTTGGGTTTGTCCTCAAAACTCATGACCAATACCTACCCAGCTGACCACCTCCAAGTTTTTAGCGGAGCGCCGATCGCTTGCTAAAACCGCTGCACATAGGCCCTTATCGGATCGAAAACCCTTTGTTTGTCGCGCCCATGGCGGGCGTGACCGATAAGCCTTTTCGCATTCTGTGTAAATCGCTGGGTGCGGGGCACGCGGTCAGCGAGATGCTGGCGTCTAACACCGCGCTTTATGCCCGTAAAAAAAGCTTGTTTCGCGCGGACTTTGATGGGGAAATCACTCCAATCAGCGCGCAGATCGCAGGCGCCGATCCCGCCATGATGATTGAGGCCAGTAAGTTTCAGCTGGGTAAAGGCGCGCAAATCATCGACATCAACATGGGATGTCCCGCTAAAAAAGTGTGTAAGCGCTTGGCAGGCAGCGCGCTCTTGGCCGATCTGGATCAGGTCAAACGGATACTTGATGAGGTGGTGGCAGGCGTCGATGCGCCGGTGACCCTCAAAACCCGGCTTGGTTACGAGGAGGGCAGTGAGAACATACTCAAGGTCGCTCAGATTGCAGAGCAAGCGGGTATTGCTGCGCTTGCGATCCACGGGCGCACCCGCGATCAGTTTTATACCGGCGATGCACGCTATGAGCTGATCCGTGAGGTAAAGCAGCAAGTCAGCATGCCAATCATCGTCAACGGTGATATCGACTCCCCGCAAAAAGCGGCCGAAGTTTTAAAACTCACCGGCGCAGATGGGATCATGGTGGGGCGCGCGGCTCAAGGTGCGCCTTGGATCTTTGGGCAGATTGCTGCTTATTTGGAGTCAGGCGAACTAGTACCAGATCCAGATTTGGCTCAGATGCACCAGATTCTGCTGGGTCACTTGCAGGCTCTCTATGCTCACTACGGGGAGTACTCGGGTTGCCGCATTGCACGAAAACACATCGCTTGGTATACCGGCGGCCTGCCTGACTCCAACCGTTTTCGTGCAGCTATGTATGAGCTTGAAACCACCGCTGAGCAGTTTCAATTTGTTGATGAGTTTTTTGAGGGGTTAACTTACGCTTGATTAGTAGCGCTAACGAGTTTTGCGATGAGATTGAGTCAGTGACCTTTTCGAGCGACATAATTCAGTTCACTGGAACTACTGGAAGTTGACAAGCGTGTGTTATTAGACTGATTTTTCGCTGCGCTCTAAGTCAGCCGCAAATGCGGGCGTTAACTGATTAAATAACCGCAGCCAGAACCAAAAAATGGCCTCAAATCTGAGGCCATTTCAAAAAAGCTTTAAGTTAACTGAGCTCAGGTCAGTCCCAAGCTTTCTTCAATATCGCCATCAAATCATCAAGGCTTGCTTCTTTGGGATTAAACAGGATCGAGCCATCATCTAGGGCTTTTTCAGCGATCAATTTCAGATCAGATTCTTGAACCTTGCCGGTTTCTTTAAGCGTGCGTGGCAGCTTAGTTTTGGCGTATAGCGTGTCGCGAAGGGCGCGCAGGTGTTCAATCGTTGCCTCAGCACGGGCGCCAGGAGCGGTAGCGGCATAAACCTCAGCACCCGCCATCGGAAGCAACAGTTCACCAATAAACTCACGGCGCGCGTCTAGGTTGTACTCAAGCACGTAGGGCAGGAACAAACTCATGCACAGACCGTGGGGTAGATGTGCGACTGCTCCTAAGGAGTGACCGAGCGAGTGAACCAAGCCAACCATCGAGTTTGAAAACGCGATGCCCGCCATGGTTGAGGCCTGAGCCAGCTCGAGGCGCGCTGCACTGTCACTGGGGTTCTCAATCACTTTGAGCAGGTTCTCGTTGATCTTTTTGATCGCAGCAGTCGCGTACGCGTCTGAGATCGGGTTTTTTGCCAAGCAGGTAAATGCCTCGGTGGCATGCGTCATCGCGTCCATCGCGGTCATCGCGGTGATGTGCGGGGGCAAAGTCAGAGTCATGCGTGGATCGATAACCGCTGCGTTTGGCAGCAAGAAGTAGCTGGTAAACGGGATCTTGACGCCTTTTTCAGTGTCTGAGATCACCGCAACCGAGGTCACTTCTGCGCCAGTACCAGCTGTGGTTGGGATCATGATAAAGGGTTTAAGCGGACGCTTTAAGTTGTGCGCACCTGAGAACACTTTGAGATCGTCTCCACCTTCTGAGGCCAAGATGTTTAAAGCTTTAGAGGTATCGATGACGGATCCGCCACCAATCGCGATCACCGAATCACAGCCGTTGTCGCGATAAAACTGCACGGCAGCACGCACGGTTTGCAGGCTTGAGTCTGGCGGTACGTCGTCAAAGATCAAGTCGCAGGGCACATCTGATTGCTTGAGTGCTTTGGTTAAGTGATCCAGCAAACCGACGCCGCGCACGCCTTTGTCGGTGATGATCATGGGTTTTTTAGCACCCAGCATGTCGAGCTCAAAGGGGATGTGCTCAAGCGCGCTTTCACCAGCAATCACTTTCACCGGGCAGAAAAATTCATAAAATGACGACGACATAGGGGTATTCCTTTAATTTGATAAATGTTTCATGTTCTTGGGTAAGGTCCGGGCTAAGTTCGCCAACGGGTTTGGGGCTCTGGGTCAGCCGCAAAATCTGAGTCAGCTAGCTTGGGCGACGATCTAGCCAGTCCTGAGCGATCCTGCGAGCAGTTTCGCTCCGCCCACCAGTTTTTCCTTCAGGGTCATCTTGGGAACTTGCTTAACCGCCAGATTGGCCAGCGACTCAGGCAGTATCATTGCTTGAACTTGGTTCAAACAGCGCACAAAGCGTATCGCATCAGACACGTCGCCATCAGCTACGATACGATCATTTGCAAAGGCAACCGCTGTTGCTTCCTGCAGGCTCAAAACCTTAAAGCCAAGCGCAAGCTGTTTGAACTTGATTGACAGATTGGGGCGTTGATCAGCTTTGAGCTGATACAGGCGAAAAGTTTTTTGCTCGGTGACTTCCAGGCAAAAACTTGCGACGTTGGGCAGCACGATCATCTGGATCGTCATGCCCACTGGAAATCCTTTTACCTCCCCGCTCACTACTGGGTTGGAGTGACTCGCCGCGATGGTTGCGCGCGACAACACTAGCATCAGCAACTTGACGTAACCGCGCTGTGCTGAGGGCGGCAGCTCGTTTAGGTAGGGGGAGAGTTTGGCGTGTGCGAGTTCTAACATAGACAAAAATTAATCAAAAAAAACACTCTAATGTAATTCCAATCTTAGAGATAGATCATGCGCGCCAATTAGGACGAAGGTCACTAAAAATGAGTTAAAAACAAAACTCTGAGCAAAAACCCTTGTTGAGTAGACCTGTTAGCTTTTCTGGTTGATGTGAAATGTCTAACTTGAATAGAAATCACTGGCGATGAGTGCCAGCCGCTGTTGCAGATTATCCATGCTGACATTTGAATCAAACTGACACAGGTTGGCCATGGACAGTCCGGCATAGCCGCAGGGATTGATGTGATCAAAAGCACTTAAGTCAGCGTCGATGTTAAGACTCATGCCGTGGTAGCTGATGCCGCGGCGGATCTTAAAGCCTAGGGAGCCAAGCTTAACCCGCTCCCCAAACTCAGTTGATGAGGCATAAACACCAGGCGCTTTGGCGTCAACAAAGCTTGGGGCGTCGGTAGGCAGGTGCGGATTAATCAGTGCTTGAAGGAGTTTTTCAGAGCGCTGCACCAAGGATTTGGGGCCGTAGCCCAGACGATCCAGATCCAAGATGGGGTAAATCACTAACTGTCCCGGCCCATGCCAAGTGATCTGACCGCCGCGATCAGTTTGGAAGGTGGGTGTGCATGAGGGGCTGAGCAGGTGCTCAGGCTTAGTTGCTATGCCGAGGGTGTAGATGCTGGGGTGCTCAGTGATGATGAGCAGATCGCTTAGAGGCTCGTCTGTCGCTTTGGCCTTGATGCGCGCATCAACCAGCGACTGCATGCGTGCATAACTGGTCTGGTAGTCCAGTAAACCCCAATCCTGATGCTCAAGATCCAAGGTGGTTCAGAGCACGGTCTTGATCAGGGGGCTTGCCGCTAGGGCAGCGTAAAGTTCGTTGACCTCTTGCACGCTTTTAAGTTCCAGCACGGTGTGCAAGGACAAGTACTTACCGGTGCGCGAAGGGCGCTCAGCGATCCGCTCGACGTTAAAATCAGCAAATTGAGACGTCAAGATCTGCTCGACTTCACGGCGCAGTGCATCGCTCGACTCACCGATGATCCTAAGCGGGTACTCCATGGGGAAGTGCCACAGCTCAGGGTTACTGATGTCGGTTGGACGCGCCTCAGCCGGATTGGCTGGGGGCTGCGCAGTTTCAAGAGGTGCCTTATCGCTCATGAAGCCTCCATCGCTGGCATTTAGTCGTTCTCGAGGAACGAGCGCAAGTGATCAGAGCGCGACGGGTGACGTAGCTTACGCAGTGCCTTGGCTTCGATCTGACGGATGCGCTCACGGGTAACGTCGAACTGGCGGCCGACTTCCTCAAGCGTGTGGTCGGTTGCCATGTCGATACCAAAACGCATCTTAAGCACCTTAGCCTCGCGCTCAGTCAGGTTGTCGAGCACTTCTTTAGTAGCTTCTTTTAAGCCCTCAGAAGTCGCCGACTCAAGCGGAGAGGTGATGTTGCCGTCCTCGATAAAGTCGCCCAAGTGCGAATCTTCATCATCGCCAATTGGAGTTTCCATCGAGATTGGCTCTTTAGCGATCTTAAGCACCTTACGGACTTTAGCTTCGTCCATCTCCAGGCGTTCGCCCAACTCTTCAGGTGTTGGCTCACGGCCCATCTCTTGCAGCAGCTGACGAGAGACACGGTTGATCTTGTTGATGGTCTCGATCATGTGCACCGGGATACGGATGGTGCGCGCCTGATCCGCGATCGAGCGCGTGATTGCCTGACGAATCCACCAAGTGGCGTAAGTTGAGAACTTAAAGCCACGGCGGTATTCAAACTTATCAACCGCTTTCATGAGGCCGATGTTGCCTTCTTGAATCAAATCAAGGAACTGCAGGCCGCGGTTGGTGTATTTTTTAGCGATCGAGATCACCAAACGCAAGTTGGCTTCCACCATCTCTTTTTTGGCGCGGCGGGCTTTGGCTTCACCGATTGACATGCTGCGCGCTATCTCTTTCATGCGCGTGACTTCAAGGCCAGTTTCTTCAGTGTGAGCGATCAGTTTTTCCTGCTCGCTAATCAGCTCGTCATAAACACTAACCAGTCGGTCTTGATAATCAGGTTTGCCTGCCAAGTGATCTTGCAGCCAACCCAAGTTGGTTTCGTTTGATGGGAACTCTTTACGGAAGGTGACGCGCGGCATACGACCGCGGCGAGTGGCCAGACGCATGATCGAGCGCTCACGGCTACGAATATCTTCGTTGACCGTGCGCGGTATGGCGACGATTTGCTCATAAACTTTAGGGATGAACTTAAAGATCATGAACAGCTCAGCAGTGTGCGCCTGCGCTTTGAGCGTTTTCTCATCCATGGGACCGTGCTTTTCAAGCAACTTTTGAGCTTTGGCGTGGCGTTTTTTCAGATCGTCGAAACGCTCGGCAGCAAGCTCTGGATCAGGACCTTTTTGAACTTCTTCCTCGTCCTCGTCGTCTTCGTCGTCATCGTCTTTGGCATTTTTCTTTGGCGGCGGCGGAGCGGCTGCAGCAGCCGCGGCTGCTGCTTTTGCTGCCGGCGCGCTATCGCCATCGTCGTTGGGATCGAGGTAGCCTGAGATCAGATCGGTGAGTTTGATGTCTTCAGTTTTGACCTGCTCATACATGTTCAGAGCAAACTCAACCGTCAGCGGCCAGTGGGCGGTAGCAAACAGCACATCACGGATTCCTTCTTCGATGCGCTTAGCAATCGATATCTCGCCGCTTTGGGTGAGCAGATCAACGGTGCCCATCTCACGCATGTACATACGCACGGGATCAGTGGTGCGACCTGGCTCACTTTCAACCGCTGCTAAGACCGCAGCGGCCTCGTCGGTTGCCATTTCGTCATCGTCGTCTTCACCCATGAGGATCTCATCGGCGTCAGGTGCTGATTCAAAAATCTTGATGCCTACATCGGTCAGCATCTGCACGATGTCTTCAATCTGCTCGCTTTCAGTGATCGAGTCGGGCAGTTGGTCGTTCAGTTCGGCATAGGTCAGGTAGCCCTGAGCCTTGCCCATCTGGATGAGTTTTCCCAATTGGGATGCTGGGGCTTTTTCGTTGTCACTCATCAAAGGTGCCTTATGTTGGGTGCAAGATCCAAGCGTTCCGGACTGCAAATTAGTTGGGCGCGGCTGCCTGATTATGCTTTGGGTCAAACGCGCTAGCATAACCAGAGGTGGGGGCGCTGAGCAAGTTTTTCAAGTGGTGAGGGTGATTTTGACTTAACTTTTTGCGCTTTTATGGGTTGAGTAAAATGCCAACGGTGGCTACTCCTCAGCGAATTCAGGTTTTAAGCAGATCGAGGCTGTGTTTCAGCGCGGTATCACAACTGTCTCTTATACACATCTGACGCTGCCGACGA
>OJBY01000880.1_pt1 | contig 13544 bp, 9 predicted proteins | sample 1591731 | NCBI WGS metagenome assembly OJBY01 (sample SAMN05416837, study PRJEB24817) | seawater metagenome | isolation source: Sea water | place: Canada:Atlantic | collected 2013-07
ATGCCTAGTCTCGTGGGCTCGGAGATGTGTATAAGAGACAGCCAAACAGCAGTGTCTTTTTGGCATTGGGAACTGTCACGATGGCGGTTGGTGTGCCGACATTACCCATTACTGCGACGACATTATCATGATCAATGAGAGTCTCCATGTTGGGGGCTGCTCGGTCAGGCTCATAGCCATCATCTAAGGCCACCAATTCAATCGACCGACCTTGAACCCCTCCGGCTGCATTCACTCTGGCAAAGTAACTTTCAATGCCTGTTTTCACACCATTCCCAAGTGCTGATGCCGGGCCGGTTAATGCCGCTGACATTCATACTTTGATGGTGTCAGCAACGACTAATGAGGAGGCCAGCGCCATGGCAGCGGCGGCAAGCAATCTTGCGATGTATTGTCTTGGTTTCATACGCGCACCGTATTTATCCATAATGAAGTGATTTTTTGAGTATAGAGGCCTATTCGAAATCTGTAGGGTTAAAAGAAAAACTTACTCGCAGCATGTATCATTCCTGTCTTTTATGCGTTCACTACTGGGGGAGGTCACTCACCATCAATAGCTTGTAAAGCCCCGTTGGTCGGGCAACAATGGCTAACCGGCGGCCTCGCTTCAGGCCTAATTTTTATTTTTGCTATTAACGGGTTCCGAATGCCTTTAGCTCAACGTTTCTCCATTGTCTCTTTTCTGTCTCGTCGCCTGCTGATTCACAGCAGTATTTTAATTGGGCTGGTATCTCCTTTCGCAGTGCATGCAGAAGAGGTCACTCCCGATGAGTTCGAAGCGCCGGGAGTAATATTAGAAACGTTAAGCGGAGATATTACGCTGCTGGATGGTGCGGCACCTGAAAGCAATTTAGAGCTGGTTATCAGCAACCCTGCGACATCAGAGTTTGATGGGGAGATTTATTTTTACGGTAATGAACCACACCCTTTTGTCGTACCACCAGAAGAAACAATTACCATCGCGCTGACCCCTCTTACTCGACACGCTGGTGATGCTGGTAAAATGCAAAAGGTAGAGATTGATCTAGCTCTGATAATCAACGACGCGCCTGCGCCACCTGTAAACACGACGGACATCGACCTGAAAATTCCTACGGCGGCATTTCCCATTGTTAGAGCAGAGCCGCCCATCATGGAACGCAGCCGAGAGGATGAATTTGCCTATGAGTATTACGCTCTATCCCAACAGTTACAGCCTCTCAAGCTGACGTACAACCCCGGCCCAGTGAACTTAAAGGTGCGTAAAACCGTGTACCCTATCCCTGTTGTCGCTGGTCCTGTAGAAATTAACATTGAGGTGATTAACTACGGCGAGTCCTCCGCTACCAACTTAACACTGCGTGATTCACTCGAAGACGCTGACTTTAGCACCACCGACGAGCGCTTTACTCGTTTTGCCTCTGCTGATGGCGTCGCTGAGTTAGTCTGGGAAGAAAGCATTGAGTCATTAGCCCCAGGTGAAAGCCTTCGCCTTAAGTACATCGTCAATGCACGTTCTGACGTCGGTAACAAACAACTGCCAGCCACAACCGTCATTATGAACGATGAGTTAACCGGCTTAAGCAATAAGGTCTGGCTACCAAAGTGGCATTAATGCTGTTGATATTCTTGACTGGACATTCCGATGAGGTCACTTATCGCCGTTGTTATTCACTTATATGATACTGCTCTGTGACCCCTGTGTGTGGAATTGTATCTGCTTGCCAGTTACGTTCTCAATGTCGCGAATGACACGTCTAGCCCCCCTGACAGATCTCATTCAATTGCTTTACTGAACATGTTCTTACTCACCCGAGATTTTTATCATGTTCAAACCATTCATTCCTGCAGGGGCCACCTTGGCTGCCATCCTTGCAACCGTCGGTTGCTCTAGTTCAAACAACAGCTCTGACGATGCACAAGAAGAGACCACGAATACAGGCACCGAGAGCATTGAAGGGCGAGCTGCTGATGGCTACCTAGCCGGCGCACGTGTATGCCTAGATTTGAACAGCAACAGTGCCTGTGATGATGACGAACCATCAAGCACCACAGCCAATGGCGGTGCCTATACGCTTGATGGTGTAACTCAAGAACAGATTGATAACTCACCGATTGTGGTGGAGATCATCGTTGGTGAAACCATTGATGAAGACCAGCCCGGCGTCGTGATTGAAAAAACCTACACACTCACCGCTCCTGCAGGGTCAGCATTTGTTAGCCCTCTGACCACAATGGTGCAGAACGAAATCAAAGAAAAAGGCCTCACGCCAGAAGAAGCCAAAGCCAGTGTTCAAACTAAGCTAGGCACAGATTTAGATCCAACGGGTGATTACGTTGCTGGCTCAGACGATGAAACATCCGGAGCAGAGTTTGAGCGTTTGCACAAAGTCGCTCAGGTAACCCGTGCAGTTATGCAGAAAAATATTGAATTGGTTGATACCGTCGTAGGTGAAACAGGCGTATCAATGGAAGACTTAACCGCGCTCATTATTGAACAAGTCATTAATGCGCTGGATGATATTCAGCAAGCTGTTAACGATTCAGGGAGTGATTTTAATCCGGATGACTTAGCAGGCTCTGATGAACTCGAAGGCACACGTCTTGATCCAACGACGGTGGAAGACGAACTGCAAGCTCGCGAAGATCGTAAGAACGCCTCTGCAGCCAATCTCAGCACTCTTTTAACCAGTGGCGGTGGCCTCAACTTTTTCGAGTCTGACGAAGATGAGGGCGAAATAATGTTCTACTACGGCAACGTACTTGCGGATGGTGAAGGAGCAATTACGATCACTCAATTTGGCTTCGATGGCGAAAGTAGCTGGGTCGAAAATGATGACGACAACTCACAAGATCAAAATTGCTTTTTGGCCAATGCCACGTGGAACTGCCTAGCCGATAACGACGAGAACATCACCACCGAGGGTAATAACGTTCGAATTCTTTACGGTGACCTAACCGCAACCGAAGAGCTTATCTCTGGTGTTGAGGTTAACTTGGTAGGTAAGCGTATCGTCACTTATTTAGAACCGTCTTATCATGCCGTGGTTGATCCAAGCGCTGTTTTTGAAACAGGCGCGACCGGCTACCAACTCACTTTCACTCGCACTAATAACATCTACGAAGTTTATAAAGACAACGTCGAAGAGGTTAGCGAATGCTGGGGAGGCAACTTCAATGAAGACAACACTTGGGCGCCAACCGACGTTTGGTGTAACAACGTCTTTGTTCGCACCGGTGACGGCAACCACGAAACCGATGGCGATGCAGCCACCAGCCTAAGTCAGCTCATCAGCGCAACGGCCGCAAGCAACCCAAGCAGCCGTGCCGATATCGGTGGCGTGAATATCCACGGTAATGATATTGAGTGGAGTGTCGAGCTAGTTCAAGGTGGCAACGCGAACATCTACAAAGTCGAATACAGTGAAAATAACGAGAGCGTCAAGAAAGTTGCCACAGCGACTTGGACGCAAGAAACCATCGACACTAAATCACTGATTCTACTAAAACTGCCTGCCAATATTGCTTTCCAAGGTGGTTATGATCAAGGCGAAGTGCAAATGTATACCGTCGTCGATGGCTACGTTCGCCATGGCGAGATGATACCAGCCGGTGCTCGAGGTGATCGTCAGTGGGTGCTAAACGGTGCGGGCCGAGATCAAATTAAAGCGGCGTTTGATTACTCGCTGTTAGACTCTTTAGATGCTTGTGATGTAGAAGATAATGAAGATTCGACCATCAGTGATTTTGATACCATTGCTACCACTTGCTCAGCCACCTCGTTTATTAGCAGTGACGTCGCTGGTAAAGCGTTTGCACTCCGTGACGGCGCCTTTAGCTTCACCCAAGATGGTAATGGCGTGTACCAAGGTGAAATAGACGATGGCGACTTTGTATCTCTAGGGTTTACCTGGGCCATTGATGGCGATGGCTACATTGAGATCAATACCCAACATACAGATGACGGTGTCACTGAGTTTCTTCGCATGAACTTAGCCAAGGTTGAAGTCAATGCTCGTCAAATGAGCGTCGTCACCTTTGGCCAGGATTCTGAAAGCAGCTCAACACTTGGTGCTAGCACCGGTGAGGTACGCGGCGAAGTCTGGAATGTTCGCTAAGTCTTCGACTCTTCAGCGACCACTTAAACGGCCTCACTAAAAAAACGCCCGGTACTTACAGTCTTACAGACAGAAGTTCCGGGCGTTTTTTTATAGCAGCATTCTCCGATACAGGGGCGCCGCTAAGAATAGATCGTGAATAAGAAACGAGTTAAAAATCAGCCAGCATGTTTTTCAAGCTGCTAAGCGTCTCTTGGCCGCGCTGTTTCTGCTCTTCCTCGGAGACCTCAGTTTTACCTTCCCAAACGATATCGTCGTTTGGCAGCTCATCCAGAAAACGCGAATGCGTGGTATCACTGGCTTCACCATATTGACGACGTTTACCTGCATAAGTCAGGGTCAATGTGCGTTTTGCTCGCGTGATGCCCACATACATTAAGCGCCGCTCTTCTTCGATGGTATCGGCTTCAATGCTGTTGCGGTGTGGCATCAACTCTTCTTCCATACCCATAATGTACACATGCGGAAACTCCAAGCCTTTAGACGCATGAAGCGTCATCAACTGCACTTGGTCGTTTTCGTCTTCATCGGATTGGCGCTCTAACATATCACGAAGAATCAGCTTTCCTACCGCATCTTCAATCGTGCACTCGTCGCCTAACTCATCCGCCTTGTCGATCATCTTCTTGATTTGATCCACCAAGAAATAAACGTTTTTCATCCGTCGCTCAGCCTGATGCGGCGTGCCGGAATTTTGATGCAGGTAGGCTTCGTAATCGATGTCTTCGATCAACTCTTTAATCGCGGCCACGGGATCATCCGTGTACGCATTACGGGTAATTCGTTCCAACCAATGACCAAAACGACGAAGACGATCCAACGCCTTGGGCATTAACTGTTGTTCCAGTCCCATTTCGGTGGTCGCGGCGATCATGCTGATGTTACGCATGGAGGCATATTCGCTAAGTTTTTCGATCGTGCTTGGGCCTATTTCACGACGTGGAGTATTCACAACCCGCAAAAATGCGGCATCGTCGCTGGGATTAATCAACAAGCGCAGATACGCCATGATGTCTTTGATTTCATTACGACCAAAAAACGATTGCCCGCCGCTGAGTTTGTAAGGCACTTGATAGGCCTGCAGCTTCATTTCGATCATGCGCGACTGGTGGTTACCACGATACAAGACGGCAAAATCACTATAACCACCACCGTAACGTAAGCGACGCTCGACGATCTCGGTAGCGATACGCTCGGATTCGATTTCATCATTACGACATTTAAGAATCTTGATCGGATCACCATACCCCTTATCCGACCACAGCTTTTTCTCAAATTCGTGCGGGTTGTTATCAATCACGATGTTTGCTGCGTTAAGAATCAAACCAGTCGAGCGATAGTTCTGCTCCAACTTGATCAACTTTAACGTTGGGAAATCTTTTTTTAGCAAGGAGAGGTTTTCAGGCCGTGCCCCCCGCCAAGCATAAATAGATTGGTCGTCGTCCCCTACCACCGTCAGGCCAGTACGATTGCCCACAAGGTACTTCACCAGTTCATACTGGCTGGTGTTGGTGTCTTGATACTCATCCACCAGCAAGTAACGGATCTTCCTCTGCCAACGCTCGCGAACATCCTCATGATCACGGAACAATAAGGTCGGCACCATAATAAGGTCATCAAAATCGACCGCATTGTAGGCCTTCAACATGCGCTGATAGACGCTGTAGGTTTGTGCAATGAGCTGTTCTTGCGGGGTTGTGACTCGGGCGATGGCTTCATCCGGCGTCACCAGATCATTCTTTAAACTTGAAACACCGTTTTGCACCATGTCCAGCATATCGCCATCATCACCGTGTTCACGGTGCATGATGTCACGCAAAATGCTTTTGCAGTCGTCTTGGTCGAGAATCGAAAAGCCGGATTTATAACCCGCTGACTTCAGCTCAGCTTTAATAATATTCAGGCCAAGGTTGTGGAAGGTCGACACAATCAGGCCGCGAGCACCACCACGGCCTGTGAGCTGCATCACTCGCTCTTTCATCTCGCGTGCGGCTTTGTTGGTAAAGGTTACCGCAGCAATATGATGCGACTTAACGCCACACACACCAATTAAGTAGGCAATTTTACGTGTGATTACACTGGTCTTACCCGAGCCAGCACCGGCGAGCACAAGTAACGGCCCTTCGATGTATTTGGCGGCTTCTTTCTGGCGGGGGTTGAGCTGACTTAAATCGACCACGGTGGTACCTCATTTCAGAACCGGGGATTCTACCAGTAATGAACACGGTTTGAATCTTACGAATTTCGGTTTAAGCCTCAATCACCGGAATGACACAGGTAATTATTATTTCATCGCCATGAAGGTGATTTTTCAGGCCAATATTTCGCTAACTGTCTTTCGGTAACCTATATGTATTGAGTAGTTAACTAATTGGGCATACAGGTTAAATGATATCTACTCAGGAAGAGAGCAAGCCAGTTCTACTGGTGCTGGGAAGTGAGCGGGCACTTCCAGAGTTTCTCGTTGACTGGGTTCAGCAAGAATGCGAGCGCTCACAACAAAATTTTCGTATCGGTATGCTTGATGCGTTTATTCCTATTCCTGACGGGCACATGGTGGTTGTGCTTGCGCCACACGACAACCCAACCATGCGCGACCATATTCAAGACATTTCGACCCATGTCCCTACGCTGATCATTGGTCATCCGGAGGATCGTGCCTTCTACCCTGAAGCCTCGGTATGGCTCGACCTAACTCATATGACACCGCATGTATTACGCCATGGTATGGCCGAACTGCAAGCCTGTATTGCAGGGCATTTACGTCCTTTGTTGCCACGCCAAACATGGATGCTGCAATTCCGTAATCGTATTAAAACGGACAAACAAATATACCTTCAACTAGTGAGTTGTCGCTGGCGTCCCGCCGCAGCCGGAGACAGTGCCGAATTACGCTTTGCTACCCAGCAGTCCTTTGAGCATCAATTGCGAGCCAATGCACCAGAAGATGCCATGATAGGGAAGCTGCTCGACGATCAATTTGTCATCATCAGCCATAACGAAAAAGCATTATCCGCACACTGGCTACATTCCTTCGCGGACAACATGAGCTTTCTATGGACGGCCTTTTTAAGCAGTCCGGTAAAACTTGATGGCTACGATGACCTTGGCGAAGCATTGCAGCACTGCGTACGTGAAATTGAACATTCACGCATGATGCAAAGCGGACTAGGAGGTCGTTCTCTTAATCACAATGATTCAGGCGTCGTACAAGATCTAGTAAGAGCACTGCGCGGTAAGGAATTTTATCTCGACTTTCAGCCTCAATTTGATACCTCAACAGGCATCATGGTCGGCGCGGAAGCGCTGTTGCGTTGGTTGCATCCGAATCTTGGCATTATTCCACCCACCACCTTCATTCGCGATGCCGAAATGGCCGGCCTAATCCGAACGCTAGGCAGCTGGGCTCTGCGGGAAACATTAGGCACATGGCATAAGTTGAACGACAAAGGCATCTCATTACGAATGGCCGTAAACGTATCCTTCCCTGAAGTGGCAGACCCTGATTACGCAGACAAGGTGCTCGCACTGCTGGAAGAGTTTCAAGTGCCAGCGAGTTGCCTTGAGCTAGAACTGACGGAAACGGCCATGATGCTGGATGCCAGCGTATCATTACGAAACTTACGCTTGTTAAAACAAGCAGGCATACACATTGTATTGGATGATTTTGGCACCGGGTTTTCGTCTCTGTCCCACCTCAGCGACTTACCGATCACAGGGATTAAACTCGATAGAGCCTTTGTAACACCGCTTAGCCAGCTTGAAGACAACAGCAAGCAAATGCATATCGTCGCGACGATGTTGGATCTCGCTCAGCGTTTAGAGTTAGAAACCACCGCGGAAGGTATCGAAGATCAAAACTGTTTAGAGGTCATACATGCCCTTGGCTGCGATCGCATCCAAGGTTACTTCTATGCCCAGCCAATGTCGGTCGATAAGCTCATAGAGCGCGCCTGCGTATCCGAAGCCGTGCTCTGCGACTACTCTGGGCAGCAAAGTCTATTTTAGCGGTGTCTCACTCGTTTCCTTCGTTGGCTCTTGAGGTACCTCTTTAGGTCCAAAAAAAGCCTCACTATCAAACGGGCTTGGCGTTGATACATGATATTGCGCTAGCGCGACAACAATCGCTGTTACCACTACCAAAAAAATCACGAGTTGTTTATTCACAAGTCAGACTCCGTGCCTGGTTATTATCAGTCTAGAAAATGCGCAATCTAGTGAATATTCATTGTGGCACGGAACGTCGAACTTTCCAGTGGATGGCCCACTCTTTTGTGCAAATGCTCAACTCTAAAACTTTATTATGAACCATAAAAAAGGAGCCAAAGGCTCCTTCTATAAGAGACACCGCCGATTTTTAATCGCGACTATCATCCAGTAACAAAGGCTCTAACCCTGAACCGTCACCAATGGCGATAGCGGTCTTAACATCTCCTGCAGCTAAAGCAACGTTGGTTAATCCACTGATGGCAGGTGACGTCGTTCCGTCAGCGGCGATATCAATGGTGTATCCGTTTGGTGCTAGTGATAAGTAGCCAGTGTCTTGCCCAAACTCAACGTCTGCGGCTGTCGCTTCGGAAGGTTGAGTTGTCCCGTTAACGTAGACGTAAATATCAACCGGATCTGCAGCAGCAGCTGACGACCCATGCACCAAACGCACATCAGCATTGGCAGAATTCGACGCTTCACGCTGATCTGTTAATACAATCAAAGAAGCGTCGGTGACGGCACCATCATCTCCTGCCGCAATCACGGTGTAAGATTCGCCACGCTCAAGGGTCAAATCACCACTGAGGTTTTCCAGCGCACTGCCAATACCTGATCCAGCGGCGGCAATCGCAACACTTACGGTACCTGGCTCAAGGGTTAAATACCCTTCAACATCTTTGTAACTGAAACCATCGATTAATAACTCCCCACCAGCAAAAACATCAACATCGATATCGATATCGTCAACGGCATGAACTATACGGAGTTCAGTACTGTTATCTAACACAGGGATAACGCCTGAAGCTGTCCAGACGATCAACGATACCGGTGATTTCCCCTTGGTACTGTTGACGGCAACGGCGGTAATATCACTTGATACCGCAAGCGAACCAGAGTCATATACAAGATCATCTGTCGCATCTACGGCAATTTGTACTTGATAGTCTCCCGCAGCTACGCCTTCTAACACAGCAGATGCATCAAACGGTACAGCATCCAATGTTGGGGCGCTCAACTCTGCATCTGGTGCAGTAACAAAAATATCGACCTCTGCTGCTGCCGTTGCAGCGTGTACGACGCGAACATCTGCGTCACCATCCGTAAACGTCGCAGTATCATCAATCACCTTCAAAGCGAGATCTGCGACATCATTGATGGCGATCACAGAATAATAGCCATCTTCGAGAAGATCGAGCTCGGCGCTGAGTGCAATAGTCTCTGTTCCTGACACTCGGATATCAACTTCGGTGCTACCTTCCGGCAAGCTGATGTATCCAGAGCCTTGCTGAAAACTGACGTTAGTCAATGCCGCCTCGCCATCAATTAAGACGTCAACATTTGGTGCATCTGCAGAGGCATGTAGTACTCTAACAAACGCTTCTCCCTTATCGTTACTGTTATTATCATCTCCACCACACGCAGCAAGCCCTAATGCCGCCGTTGCTAATGCTATCGTCTTAACGTATTTCATGAGTCACCTCGTTGGTAAATGTCAGGTACTTAATAAATATGGGGCAAAAACCTATACCGACGTATAAGTTTTGTATCGGAAATAACAATACTGTACAAGATTAGGTGTAAGGCAGGACATTTAACGCCACAAGGTTGTTCTTTACATTTAGGCACACTTGATGACAAACAATCGAAACCTCACTAGCCCATTCGGTAACGATCCAGCGCCCTAAAGCCCAGGGCCTCCATTAAGTGCACCCGACTTATGTGTTCTTCTGAAGCAAGATCCGCCAACGTCCGAGCGACTGACAACAAGCGATGATAAGAGCGAGCTGATAAGTTGAGGCGTTCGATAGCGTCCAACAGCCACAACTGATCCATCTCAGATAACTGGCAAACCTGATCCCTCATCTCGCCTTGTAATTCTGCATTCACACAGCCCTGACGCTGAATCTGTTGATTACGAGCATTCATCACCCGCGCCTGAACCGCCTCGCTACTTTCTGATGGTGGTGCTTTTTGCAACAAGGCTGGCGACACCGGCGGTACATCAACGTGCAAATCTATGCGATCCAATAATGGCCCGGAGGTTTGCCCCTGATAACGACGCACTTGGTCTGGCGTACACTGACAACGCCCTGAGGCATCCCCGTGATAGCCACAAGGGCAAGGATTCATAGCGGCAATAAGCTGAAAACGAGCAGGGTAGGTCACCGAGCGACTCGCCCGACTGATGACTATTTCGCCACTTTCTAATGGCTCGCGTAACACATCCAGCACCTTGCGGCTGTACTCCGGCAGTTCGTCTAAAAATAAGACGCCACCATGTGCCAAGGAGATTTCGCCGGGCTTGGGGTTGCCTCCTCCACCCACAAGAGCCACCCCTGAAGACGTGTGATGAGGAGCACGAAATGGACGTTGCCCCCAGCGGTTTTGCCAATCACCACTGTGGTGGCTAATAGAAGCAACCGACGCCGAGACCAAAGCCTCGTCGTCGGACATCGGCGGTAAGATGCCCGGTAAACGACTGGCGAGCATCGTTTTACCCGTACCCGGCGGGCCTATAAACAAGAGGTTGTGTTGGCCAGCAGCCGCAATTTCTAGCGCTCGTCGTGCTTGCGCTTGGCCTTTTACTTCACTTAGATCGCCACTGGTTTGCCACTGATCCGTACGATGAAGCACTGGCTCAACCTCAGGCAATTTGCTTTGTTTGTGCAACCAGCGAGTGACTTCGGTGAGGGATTTTGCCGAGTAAATGGTGCCTTCTCGACAGAGAGAAGCTTCATCTGCATTGATTGCAGGCACAACTAAATCTCGACCCGCTCGGGCCGCTTGTAATGCGGTCGGCAGAACACCCGTCACAGACTGCAAGTCACCACTGAGCCCCAGCTCACCAATAAACTCACAGCCGTCGGTACTGCCTTCTGGGATTTGCCCAGATGCCATCAGGATACCTAAGGCAATAGGCAGATCGTAACGCCCACCCTCTTTAGGCAGATCGGCAGGGGCCAAGTTGATCGTTATTCGCTTCGCGGGGAACTCGTAATGGCTATTGAGGATCGCACTTCGAACTCGATCTTTGGATTCCTTGACCGCTGTTTCGGGCATTCCCACCAAGCTGAGCGAGGGTAAACCGCCAGAGAGATGAACTTCGACCTGCACGACCGGAGAGTCGATCCCCAGTTGAGCGCGTGTGAATAATAGTGCGAGTGACATATGGCCTCCTTGCCAAATTAACGGAATACCTAGGGCACCTCTGATTAATACAGTAGTGCTGCGCGTGAGTCCTGTAACGCTTTAGATCGAGGCGTTGATCGAAGTTAATGGCGGGTCCTTAATAAGATCAACAACAAAGATATAAAGTGGCTTATATTGTCAATACAGCCCACGCCCATCACTACCAATAAACAGGGGCTTTCAGGAAAATACCATTTCGGTGTTGCTACTTTTCGACGTGACCCGCCATGCCATCTAAGTAGCGCCTTGAACTGTTACTTTCCTGAAAGCCGCAGCCTCTTCTGCATTAATCAGAGGTGCCCTAGATTAAAAGACTATTGGCTGTAGGCATATAGGTAAAAAGACTGACATTGTTAACCACAGGCAAAGAAAATCCCGGTATCCTTGATTCTATATTCACATGTAACGACGAAGGCTGAATAGGAGAACAAGTATGTTCCGCCCGCAGTTATTAGCTATGCTGATACTAGGCGCCTTACAAACAAGCTGTGTCATTGAGCTGGGGCCAAATAATCGTGATATTGGAGAGCCACAAGACGTGATTACCGATAATCAAAAGTGCGAAGAGAACGAGGACAGCGTGAAAGAAAACAAGACCACTAAATTAGTCATGGCTGCCACTCTCGCACTAACCCTGAACGGCTGTACCTCGGGTGACTCGGGTGAAGGCATTACCGTCAGTGGTAATTTATTTACCACCGCAAACGTGATGATCGACAGCGATATCAATGACATCAGCGCAACCTATCAAAGCAATAACGACCCCGCTGCACCCCAAGCCTTGCCCAACATTGTAACCGTGCAAGGCTTTGCATCCGCAACGCCTACCGGCGCCCCGGAAAGTGGCGACGCTAGCTTTGAACGTTTTGCTGACACCATAGATAACGAAGACTATTTCTCGGTGTCGCTGCAGGCTGGACAAAAAGTCGTACTCGAGGTGGTCGATTACAGCGGCAACCGAAATGGTAGCGCCTTTAGTGGTGACCTTGATCTTTATCTGTTTAACACCAGCCTATCGACCTCTGAGTACATTGACGCCTCTTTCACTGAGACAGACAGGGAAGAAGTCACGGCCACAGTTGATGGCGAGTACTTAGTGAACGTATCGGCTTACAGCGGCATTTCAAAATACGTTCTGAAAATCTTACCGCCTGAAACCTCTATTCTTAATCAAACTGCGGAACCGAGCATCAGCACGGGCTTTGTTACTGGTGAGGCCATTATTCGCTGGAAAGAAACACTCTCTACCGGTGCCTTATCGGCGGCATCAACGGGTGTTCAAGCGAATGGTTACCGAGTACAAACAGATTCCAGCAGAACGGATACTCCAGTAAAAGCCAGCTTGCACGCGCCTGTTTCTGCTCAAGCGGGGTCTGCTCAAGCGGCGATATCACCGCTGGCCAAGCTCAATCCAGCGTGGGCCAAAGCGCGTGAAACACTGCTTACGATCAAAGCACTTAATGCACGTGATGATGTGGAGTACGCAGAACCGAATTTCATTCGCCACGCCTTACTGACCCCCAATGATCCGTTATACGCACAGCAATATCATTATAAGAGCATAAAACTCCCTCAAGCTTGGGATCTAACCTCTGGCTCCTCGGATGTAATTGTGGCGGTGATTGATAGCGGTGTTTTTGTTGACCACCCCGACTTAGACGGGAAATTAGCGTTTGGGTACGATTTTATCTCGGATACCGACATCAGCCGAGATGGCAATGGCATTGACTCAAACCCTGATGATCCCGGCGATAGCCCACAGCGCGGGGCAAGTAGCTGGCACGGCACTCACGTCACGGGCACAGTATCTGCCATTACAGGCAATAACCGCGGCGGTGCTGGCGCGGGCGGTTTAACACGAGTCATGCCACTGCGCGTTCTTGGCCTTAATGGTGAGGGATCGTCTTACGATGTTATCCAAGCGGTGCGTTACGCCGCCGGTTTATCCAACGACAGCAATACTACGCCCTCCCAGCGTGCGGATATTATCAACTTAAGCTCTGTCTCTTATACACATCTGACGCTGCCGACGAAGAGGATAGTGTAGAT
>OJBY01000883.1_pt1 | contig 13500 bp, 8 predicted proteins | sample 1591731 | NCBI WGS metagenome assembly OJBY01 (sample SAMN05416837, study PRJEB24817) | seawater metagenome | isolation source: Sea water | place: Canada:Atlantic | collected 2013-07
AGGTTCTGCTGATGCTTGCTCCCAAGCTCGCGCTCACGCTCATGCACGGCGAGGCGCTCGGTGGTTTGGGCGAGGCGTTGGTTAAGCGCGCTTTGTTGATCGAGTCTTGCTTCAATCTGCGTGATCGAGGTTTTGAGCGGCTCAATCTGACTTAAGGTTTGACGGTAACTTTGGCGGTGCTGGTTTTGCTGGATCTCAAGACTCGCGTGCTCAGCGCTCAGTATCTCAAGCCGCTTGTGGTCAGCAGCAAAGCGCTCAAAGCGTTGCTGCTCGATCTTGAGCTCGTCACGCGCGGTATCAAGTTTGAGCAGTTGATCAGGTATCTGTTTGACTGATTCGGTCTGCTGCTCAAGACGAAGGCGCAGCTGATCTTGTTGCTCCAGCTTATCCTTCAGCTCTTGATCTGCCTGCTTTGCTTGTTCAAGCTCGCGGAGTTTGGGCTGAATCTGCAAGGCTATCTGCGCGTTTTTGATGCGCTCTTGATCGGCTTTGCGCTGCTCAGCTAAAGCTTCAAACGCTTTAAGCTCGCTTAAGACGCTGTCCAACTGCTCAAGCTCTTTGATTAGTGCTTGGGCTTGCTCGAGACTCCGGGCGCTCTTAGTTTGCTTTTGCTGGGCTTGCTTGCGCTGATCATCCGCTGTCTCAAACTGCTGCTGCAGTAGGGTGATCTTGGTCTTTAGCTCCTCAGGAGTTTTAAGCTCAAGCTGAACCAGCAGCGACTGAGCTGATTGGTGGCTGGAAGCCATCTGATCTTTAAGGTTTTTTTCTTGCTCTTTAAGCGTGCGCTCTATGTGACTAAAGCGGTGGGTCGCAAACAGTTTGCTTAGGATTTGCTCCCGGTCAGCCGAGCTACTCAGCAGCAAGCGGCGAAACTCACCTTGGGGCAGCACCATCACCTGACGGAACTGTGCAGCGCTGAGCCCGGTTTTCTCCAGCACAAACTGATCGGTCAGCTGAACCTTTTTTTCGCACAGGATGCTGAGCTCCTCGCCATTTGACCCTAAGGCATACACCGAACTTTCGTGAGTGTGCTGGGTCAGCCCGCTGCCACTTTTTTTGGGTCGCATCTGGTTTGGCGAGCGCTTGATCCGGTAGTGCTGCGCGCCCAGACTAAAATCCAGCGTCACCTCGGTTAACAGATCTGGACTTGCTTGCTCAGAGCGCAGTGCGTCACTGGCGCGCGCCGGATCGACCGCCTCCCCGTACAGCGCAAAACAGATCGCATCGAGCAGGGTGGACTTACCGGCGCCAGTCACCCCGTTGATCAAAAACAGCTGACCCTCAAAGTGCTCAAGCTCTAGCGTCTCGCTGCCGCTGAAGGGGCCAAATGCCTGAAAGCTAAGCCGGTGCAGTTGCATCTAGATTGCGCCGCCTTTTTTAAGTGCCTGCTCGATCAAGTCGCTGGCAACCCGGGTTTCATCCGCGCTTAATTCTTCGCCCAGCACTTGCTTGGCAAACTGCGCGAAGAGTTCAGTTTCGCTGAGCAGCGCGCTTTTGGCGTGCTGATTGTCACGCTCCTCAAGCAAGCATTGCGATCGCTTGCGCGTCAGATTGAGCAGGTTGGGGTAGTAGTCTTTGAGCTGCGCCATCGGATCGAAGATCGCGCCGCTATCGGTCAGCTCAACCTGAACATAGTCCTGACTGGGAGTTGCCTTGGCTTTAAGTAAAATGTCAGCAAACTTGCCACTGATCCGCTGCATGTCTCTGAGCGGGGTAAGGCTCAGTGAGGTAACACTTAAATCAGTGCATAGATCAGTGTTCAGCTCGAGGTTAAAAGCTGAATCTGAGAGATCGCTTGCTAAAGGATTGGCAGTGTCAGACGCAGCATCAGGATATGAGTTTTGCTCGGTATTTTGAGGGGCGGCTTGAGTCGGATTCAACCCCACCTTGAGCACCGCCTTGGTGTGAGTTGCCTCAGAAAAACTGTACTTCATGAGCGATCCTGAGTAGCGCACCCGCTCGCTTTTGATTTGCTGAGGGCGGTGGAGGTGACCCAGCGCCACATAATCAAAACCGGCAAATACACGAGCTTCAACCTGATCACTGCCGCCGATCGATAGCGGGCGCTCCGAGTCACTCTCTAAAGCGCCGCCGGCAAAACAGTGCCCAACCAGCACGTGTGCGTCTGCTTTTCGCTCAGCGCGCTCAGCGTTGATCACCGCCATGATTGCTTCATACGCCCCTTGGTGATCGCGGATCATCGCAGGGTCGATCTGAAGTTTTTGCGCATGGCGTGCGATCCGCAGGCGGCGCTCACTAACTTGATGGATCAAATCAGAGGGTTTACTGGTGCTCTCAAGCTGAGCGGCGCGATCCAAGGTGGCTGCAGTTACGGGTGTCAAAAGCTCGGTTTGGGTTGATCCGTTGATTGGGTCTTCTGAGCCGATTTGATTAACAGCCGCTTGATTGGTAGCTGCTTGATCAATAACTGAGCGATCTGCTTGATTGGCTTTAGGTTCTCTTTCAAGAGTACTGCCCTGAGTAGAGTCAGCTTCGGCAGAGGTCTCGGATCGCGTTTGGGTGCTGGCAAGATTGCTTGAGTTCTCTAGCTGCGCTGAGTTTTCAATGTGGGCATTTTGCTTAAAAAACAGGCGCACGGTTTCAGGGTCTATGTAAGGAATTGCCCAGATCAAGATCTCGGTTTGATCGGTGTGAATACTGATCGGATTGAGGATCTGCTCAAGCGAGCTGATCACGTGCAAACCTGAGCGAGACAGAGCGTTTGATGCAAAACCCAAGCGCTCAGCACTGTCGTGGTTGCCGCTGATCAAGAGCACTGGCGTGTTCAGCTCATGGATCAGTTTACTCAGGGTGCGATCCAGCAGGGTGATCGCGGTGGCAGGCGGAACCGGGCGATCATAGACGTCACCGGCAATCAGGATTACATCGGGACGGTGCTGTTTGGCAAGCTGGCATAGCTGATCCAGCGCGTGCGCTTGATCCTCAAGTAGGCTGGCGCCGTGCAGTAGCCGACCTAAGTGCCAGTCTGAGGTGTGAAAAAGTTGCATAAAACGTTTAGGTCCGTGCAGCGGTGAGCGGGTTTTAGGCTCGGTTGAGCTGAGTTTAGCAGATGGATAAAGACTCAGGATTGCTGTCGTGGACGTACAAGCTTCACCAGTACAGTAAATCTACTTTGAAACAGGCGGACAATTTCTAGCTACCAGCACCTAGGCACATGGTATGAGCTTTGTTGCCAAGTGCCCACGCACGCGCTTAGATTGTTTAGCATAGATAGATAATTTTTAGGTCGATCAGACCAATCAGGAGAACGCGGTGAAGTACGATCTGGTGCTGCTGGGAGCGACAAGTTTTGTAGGAAGGTTGACGGCTGAGTATCTGCTTAAGCTTCAAGAAGAGCAGGGCTTTAGCATGGCGTTTGCTGGACGATCGTTGGGACGTATCGAGCGGCTCAAAGACCGCTTAGGCGCCCATGAGATCGACATGATCGAGGTTAACGTCAAAGACAAAACCTCGGTTGACTATATGGTGCAGTCAGCCAAGGTGGTGATCACCGTCGTCGGTCCCTATGCTGAGCTGGGTGAGCCGATCGTCGCGGCCTGCGTCAAACACGGGGTCGACTATGTTGATCTAACCGGCGAGTCGCCGTGGGTGAAGCGCATGATCGACAAGTACAGCGTACAGGCGATCGGTAGCGGCGCGCGGATCGTGCACTCCTGCGGTTTTGACTCGATCCCCTCAGACTTGGGTGTTTTTGCGCTGAACCAATTTGCGGGTGATCAGCAGCTGGACTGCGACCGCGTCGATATGCGGGTGGTCTCAGCTTCCGGCGGCTTGTCCGGCGGCACGATTGCATCGTTAGCTGGAGTGATTAAAAAAGCGGCAAAAAGCTCCAAGATACGCCGCCTGCTTAAAGACCCCTACGCGCTGTGTCCTGCTCCGATCTCTGGGAGAAATGTCCCTCATGCACGCCAAAACCCGATGCTGACCCCACACATGGATGAGGACTTTGATCAGTGGCGCGCCCCTTTCTTGATGGCGACGGTCAACACCAAAGTCGTGCACCGCAGCAACTACTTACTGGATGCCAGCTACGGTCAAGAGTTCGTCTACAGTGAGGCGATGCTGACCGGTTCAGGCCTCGTAGGCCGAGCTAAGGCGACGGCGATCACCGCAGGACTTGGCGCAGTAACCGCCGGCTACACCATCAAGGCTGGTCAAAAAGTCCTCGGCTGGGTGATGCCAAACCAGGGCGATGGCCCCAGCCAAAGCTCAATCGACAACGGCAAATACGTGATTAAGTTCACCGCCAAACAGGGCAATCAGGCCAAAGCCAGACTCAAACTCGTTGCCATGGGCGATCCGGGTTATGGTTCAACCAGCAAGATGCTCAGCCACGCTGCGCTTGCACTGCTTGAGACCGACACATCAGTGGACGGAGGTTTCTGGACCCCAGCTTCAGCGATGGGCGAGCCGCTTATAAAGCGACTTCAGGAGCACGATGTTTGGGATCTTGAGTTCTCAACTTTGTAAGCCGAAGCTTTTGCAGGCGTGTTTAGATTAGAAAAATGTCACTCTTACGGGGTTTTTGAGGGGATTGGCTTTGGTTTGACTGCTCAGTATTAATCAAGAGAGCTGCTAGGTCCCAGCGGGCCGAGCTATAGCTAAGGTGTTTACGGTTAATTTTTTTAATTGGTTGAGAATTTAGAGCCGAAACTCGCTTGATTGCTTTGGTGATTTTATGAAATCAGGCGCATTGGTTAGAGTCTAAGACATCTGTGATTTTTAAAACCTTGCGTTGCGCTGCCAGCGAGGGCATTTTGTGCATGGGTTTGAAGTTGGGTGAAAGCTTAAGTATATGAAGGATTTGCGGCCAGCTTGATCGGCTTGAATCCAGATACCAAATCCCGCCAATCCGTGACCCGACGAGCCCGCCAAACTTTGCTATGCTCAAAGCATGCAGCGCAAACCCAGACAGACTCCGAGCTACACTCAAGACAGTGACCCTGAGCACTTGCTTGCCTTTCGGCGATCCTTAACGGCTAAGGGGCTATCCACCCAAACCAAAAACGCTTACTTGAGTGACTTACGTCTGATTGGCGCAAGTTTTGATCTGGTGAGCTGCAGCGCAGATCAACTGCACACCGAGCTCGCTGCTCAGTCAAACCTCAAAAGCCTGAGCTCCCAGGCTAGGCTGATAAGCTCGCTTAAGCAGTTTTACCGCTGGTGCGTGCGCGAAGAGCGCCGCACCGATAACCCCATGACCCTGATCAGCGCGCCAAAAAAGGCGCGAACGCTGCCCAAAAGCTTATCCGAGGAGCATGTCGATCTGCTGCTGAGCGCCCCTGATAGTAGTGCAATAGGCCTCAGAGACAAGGCGATGCTTGAGGTGCTTTACGCCAGTGGTCTTAGGGTAACCGAGCTTGTGCACTTAAGTTTAGATCAGTTGAACCTGAACTCAGGCTGGGTGCGGGTGACCGGTAAAGGCGATAAGACGCGGTTGGTGCCGCTTGGCACGCGTGCGATCGAGGCGGTGGAAACTTATCTCGAACAAGCGCGGGATCAACTACTCAAAGGACAGACTAACGCGGTGTTTGTGACGGTTCGCGGCGGCTTCATGACCCGGCAAAACTTTTGGTATGCGATCAAGCGCTATGCGCTAGAGGCCCAGATCAGCACCGATCTGTCTCCTCACCACTTGCGGCACGCCTTTGCTACTCACCTGATCAAATACGGGGCTGATCTGCGATCGGTGCAACTACTGCTCGGACACTCCGATCTCTCCACCACCCAGATTTATACTCATGTGGCAAGCGCGCGGCTTAAAGCCATGCACCTAAAACACCACCCGCGGAATCAGTAAACCGCTTAATTCGCCATAAAAATGCCCACCTTAGACACTGCGCGATGCAGGCAAAGGTGGGCACTTTACTTAAACTGTTTAACAGATCAGCGCAGTTTTATCGTCATCAGGCCAATCACCACCAGCATGATCGAGATGATCCAAAAGCGGGTTACCACCTGAGTTTCCTTCCAGCCGTGCTCCTCAAAGTGGTGGTGCAGTGGGGCCATCTTAAAGACGCGTTTGCCGCGCAGCTTGTAGGAGCCGACTTGCAGCATGACCGAAACCGCCTCGGCGACAAACAGCCCGCCCATGATCGCAAAGGCCAATTCCTGACGGGTCATGACCGCGATGGTGCCAAGCATAGCGCCCAAAGAGAGTGCCCCGACATCGCCCATAAACACCTCAGCCGGGTGCGCGTTGAACCATAAAAACCCAAGTCCCGCGCCCACCATGGCGGCGCACACAATCACCAGCTCACTGGTGTAGGGCACGTGATCGAGGTTTAAATAGTCAGCAAAGCGCACATCGCCAGTGAGGTAGCAAAAGATCCCAAGGCCAGTCGCCACAAAAACCACGGGTAGGATCGCAAGGCCGTCGAGACCGTCGGTTAGGTTCACTGCGTTGCTTGAGCCGTTGATCACAAGGTAGGTGAGTAAGATAAAACCGATCCCGTAGGGAATTGCGGAGAGCGGGATATAGAGGTCTTTGAACACCGGCACGAGCAGATCGATCATCGCGGTTTGGGTGGCCGGATCAGGCTGCGCGCGGGCAATCAGGTAGAGCGCGATTGCTGCGCCAAAACTGCCGACTGATAACCAAAAGTACTTTTTACGTGCGCTCAGCCCGTCGGGACTTTTGTGTTTGATCTTGAGCCAATCGTCCGCCCAACCTACAGCACCAAAGATCAGCATCACCGCCATGAGGATCCAGATATAGGGGTTACTTAAGTTGCTCCAAAGCAGGGTGGAGAACAGGATGCTGATCAGAATCAGGATACCGCCCATGGTCGGCGTGCCGGTTTTAACCAAGTGAGTCTGCGGGCCATCACCGCGAACCGCTTGCCCAAACTTGAGCGAGCGCAGACGGGCGATTACGCGCTCGCCAAAGGCCATGGAGAAAGCGAGCGAGGTGGTCACTGCCAAAAGGGCGCGCAGCGTGATCGAATCAAACGCGGTAATCAGTGACCAGCTGTCAGCGAAGCGGTGCAAAAACCAATAAATCATAGCGGATTACCTAAGGTGATCATGTGGGTGCACCAAAGTGCTCAGTTAACGCGTGGATTACGCGCTCCATCTTCATGAAGCGTGAGCCTTTAACCAGTACGGTGGTGGTTTGGGTGGTTTGTGTCTGCTTGATCTGATTAATCAAATAATCAAGCAGGGGTTCTATCGAGTCAAAATGTCGGCTAGCGAGGGCATTTTTTGCGGCACTGATGCTCGTAAATCGAGTCAGTGTGCCTAAGGTGATCAGCTGGCTCAGCTTAATCTTGCTCAGCTCAGCGCCTAGGTTGGTGTGGATTTGCTCGCTTTGATCGCCGAGCTCGCCGATATCGCCCAAAACCATGATGGCTTCTGAGCCCTCGTCATCGTTTTTGGCTTGAGCGAGGATCTTGGCGGCAGCCAGCGCGGCCTCAAAGTTGGCGTTATAGGTGTCGTCGATCAAGGTTAAACCTGTCAGCTCAGTCACACCCAAGCGAGCTTTGGCGGGGCGAGCTGCGGTGAGTCCGCTTGCGATGCTGGACAGATCGACCCCTGCCGCATGAGCCAGCGTCGCTGCCATGAGTGCGTTTTGTATGTTGTGCTCGCCGCTAAAACTTAAGTTAACCGTGTGGGTTTCATCTGATCCAGCAAGGCTCAAATCAAAGGAGCTGACAAATGCCCGCTGATTCACGCCGCTGATGCAGATACCGGTGCCTTCTTTTATAAGCGAGTACTGACTGGCGGCGGCCTCTAACACCTCGATATAAGGCGTATCGGCTGGCACCACCGCAGTACCTTGAGCCTGAAGTCCGCTGTATATCTCAGCTTTGGTGTGCGCGATGATCTCTTGGGAGCCGAACTCACCTAAGTGCGCGGTGCCGATGTTGAGCACCGCGGCGATATCTGGCTTAGCCAAGTTGGTGGTGTAAGCGATCTCGCCGCGATGGTTGGCACCCATCTCAAGTACGGCATAGCGGTGCTCGGACTTAAGTCTGAGCAGCATCATCGGCACGCCCAGATCGTTGTTGAGGTTGCCCTCGGTGATCAGGGTGGGGGCAAGCGAGCCCAAGATACTACCGAGCATCTCTTTGACCGTGGTTTTGCCGCTTGATCCGGTGATCCCAATCACCTTTAAGTCGCTCATCGATTGACGATGCGCGCTCGCAAGCTCCCCAAAGGCGGCTCTCGAGTCTGCTACGACCAGCTGCGGCAGGCTGACGCCCTCAAGCAACCGTTCCGTGATCGCTGCAACCGCGCCTTGCGCCTGCGCCTCTGCCACAAAATCATGCGCGTCAAAGTTCTTCCCGCTAAAAGCCACAAATACGCAGCCAGGGATTAACCTTCGGGTGTCAGTGACCAGATGCGCAGGCGAAAATTCGGTGCTGGGACTAAAGCGAGCCCCTAGGATTTGTTCGATTTGATCTGGCGTAAAACACCGTGTTTGCGGGGTAGGGCTGGAAGTCATGAGCGCTCAGCATCACCAAATGCCAGCGATTGTAGCGCGGCGCTCAATACTTGGCTATCGTCAAAATCATGGCGCACCCCATCGATCTCTTGATAGGTCTCATGTCCTTTACCGGCCACGAGCACCACGTCGCTCGCGGAAGCGTTAGAGACTGCTAAGTTGATCGCTAGCCTACGGTCGAGCTCTACCGTGATCCGCTGTTTTTGCTCGCTGCTCGCTCCGATAAGCATATCCTCAAGTATTTGCTTGGGATCTTCACCCCTCGGATTGTCACTGGTCAGGATCACCCAGTCGGCGTGCTTGAGCGCCGCCTGAGTCATCGGTGCGCGCTTAGTGGCATCGCGGTCGCCGCCACAGCCAAACACACAAAACAGCCGCCCCGCTTCATCCTGCATGTGCGCTTTAAGTGCACCCAGACTTTGATCCAGCGCATCTGGGGTATGCGCATAATCCACCAAACACACTGGCTCATCGCCGCTACCAGCCTCGCCCAAAGTCACTCGCTGCATGCGCCCCTTGGCTCCGGTCAATTTGGGGATGAGTGGCTCAAGCTTCTGCAAAATGCCCACAGATTTATCATCTGTGCGCGCGTGAGGCTCACTGTCTGCTGCGTGCTTCAACACCTCGGTCACGCTCAGCGCCGCCCCGATTACCGCGAGCAGGTTGGATAGGTTAAAGCGGCCGTAAAGCGGCGTCTTAAGCGTAAAGATTTGGTTTTGATGCGACACGCTGATCTTGGCCACCGCGCCATCCGCTTTGAGTTCATGGCTGATCGGGTGCAGCTCAGCCTCTGAGTTAAATCCGTAGCGGATCAACTGAGTGCTTGGGTCAATCTTAGCGATCATGATCTGTGAAGCTGCGTCGTCAGTGTTGATGATCGCGGTGTTAAGTCCGGGCCAGCCAAACAAGCGGGCTTTGGCAGCAGCGTAATGTTCCAGCGTGCCGTGATAGTCGAGGTGATCGTGAGTGAGGTTGGTGAACACCGCGGTTGTGATCGGTAAACCCTGCAAGCGCTGTTGATCCAGCCCGTGCGAGCTTGCTTCAAGACAGATCAGCTGGGCTCCAGAGAGGCTAAGCGCGTGGATCTGTTTATGCAAGCTCAGCACGTCGCTGGTGGTGTGAGTTGACTGGACCAGATCTGGCCACAGGCCATTGCCAGCGGTGCCGAGTAGTCCGGTTTTGATGCCAAGCTCACCCATGAGCTGTGCGATAAGGGTGGTGATCGAGGTTTTACCGTTGGTGCCGGTCACCGCGATGATGGGCGGGAGCGCAGTTGGCTGATTAGCTTGCAGCAGCTTGGCTTGCAAACTGCCGAGCCAGTCTCTGAGATCGGAGCGGTAAAGAACCTTGCAGCCAGCAACAGGCTCAAGATCCTCTAGGGGTAATTCACTAAGGATGAGCGGGGCTTTGGATTGAGCGCTTTTAGCAAACTCAAGTGAGCGCGAAAGATTGCCGCTCGCGCTTTTAAGTAGCACAAAAGCATCGCCGGGTTTAAGTTGCCTTGAATCTAAAACCAAGCGGTTAAAACGATAAGACCCTGCCGAACCAAAGTCCTGATCTGACATGAGCTCACTTAAGCAGTGACCACTCACAAAGGCGACTCGGTGGAGTCAAGGTAGGTTGCATCGGGCGGTACGCCCTCAAGTCTTAAAGCCTCTTTGGTGACGCGGGCAAAGATCGGCGCGGCCACGTAGCCGCCGTAATAGCGCGAACCTTTGGGGTCTTCAACCTTGATGGCGGTAACAAAGCGCGGATTGCTGGCTGGCGCTATGCCGATAAAGATACCTCGGTAGCTGCCTTGCTGGTAACTACCGCCATCATACCTTCGGGCGGTACCGGTTTTCCCCGCCACTTGGTAGCCGGGGATCGCTGCGTTTTTGCCGCTACCGTAGACGATCACGCCGCGCATCATATCCACCACGGCGTCAGCCGTTTGCGGCTTGACGATCTGTCGACCGGTGGCATTTTGCTGCTCGACCAAGGTGAGTTTCATCTCACGGCCATGGTTGGCAAGGGTGGAGTAGGCCTGCGCCAGCTGGGCAAGGGTGACCGAGAGGCCGTAGCCGTAGGTTTGGGTCGCGCGCATGACCTGATCGCTGACGTCGGGATCGCGCAGGGAGCCAGTTTGCTCGCCCACCATGTCGAACACCTTGCGGGTGCCCAGACCAAAGCTGCGCTGCATGCTGGAGATGCCGTCTTGAGGCAGGGACAGGCCGATCTTGATTGAGGCTAAGTTACTGGATTTCGCGATCAGATCGTAAAGTGAGACGTCAGGACCGTGGTAGTGCTCCTCGCGGAAGGTTTTCCCGCGCATCTTGAGCACGCCGTTACCGATGTTGATCACGCTGTCGGGCTGGTAGAGACCCGATTCAAGCCCCGCGCTCACGGTGATAGGCTTGACCACTGAGCCTGGCTCAAAGGTGTCGGTGACCACGCGGTTTTTAGCTGAGTTACCGACGCGGGTGCGCATGTCGTTTGGGTTATAAGAGGGCCAGCTGCTCATCGCCAGCACCTCGCCGGTTTGCACATCGACGACGATACCAGAGGCTGACTCGGCGCTGAGCGCACGTCCCGAACGCTCAAGTTCGCGGTAAAGCAGGTACTGCAAGCGTGAGTCGATGGTGAGGGTGACATCTTCACCTGGCTGAGTGGCACTATCGGGACTGGCAAGCTTTGAGTGGATGATCCCCATGCCGTTTGACGCCCAGATATCGCGGATCAAACCGTCGGAGCCGCGCAGCTCGGTGTTGTAAGCCGCCTCAATCCCCTCAACCCCAACAAAGTCGGTCAAACCGTCGATGGTTCTGCGTCCCATGAAGCCTAACAGTTGGGCATTTGGCTGAGGCTGTGGGTAGTAGCGGCGAAACTCGGTTTCAGTGCTGATGCCTTTAAAGTCCTGCTGGATATCGGTGGCGCGCTTGGGCGTCATACCGCGCTTGAGCACGGCATACTGGGATATCGGCATGTCGACCTGCATGTGCGGCTCATCGCTTGAGGCGCGAAAACCGGCATCGATCTCGCTGCGATCCACGCGCTTAGTGCGCTCAAAGGCTTTGTCTATCTTCTCGCGCGGAATCTTGAGGCGCGTGGCCAGCGCGTCCAGATCGAACTTCGCTGATTCACGAGCGTGCGCTTCATCCAGATCGCTGATTCCCTGCAGGTTGCGGTCTTGATCAAGTGCGCTGCGTTTTTTATCGTACTGGTACTCCCACAGGTACTTGGCGATAAAGTACTGACGGGGGTTAAAGATCGTGGTGCTCATGGGGGTTGAGATCGCAAGCGGCACCTGATTGCGGTCATAGATGATCCCGCGAACCGCACGCTCGCGCCGGTCAATCTCAAGGTAGCGCTGAGTGCGCTCTCGCACCGTCACCTGATCAGGGCTGTCGACACCAACGCCCCCGGTTTCACTTCCCGCCAAGCCGCCAAGCAGCTGTGCTTTTTGCTCAGCTGTCATCGCCTCAGGATCTTGAACTTGCATGGTGAACGCCCGCGCTGCCAGTACACAAAACAGCGCGCCCACCATGATCCAGATAAACCAAAAGCGGTAGCGCTCAGCTTCCACGCCGCCGCGAAGTGACACGCTGGGTTTTTTAGCGCGCTTGACTGGCTTGGCGGGCGGTTTTTTGCGAAGCGTTGGCTTTTTCATGGTTGAACCTGCTGAATCTGTTGTACCTGCTGAGCGGGGTAAGCGATGGGCTGGCCCGGTGCTGGCAGCTCGATTACCACGGTTTCACTGTTGTTGGGCGCGCGCATACCTAAAGTGGATCGCGCTAATTTTTCGACATTGGCTGAAGCGCTGTAAGTTTGCTCCTCAATTGACAGCCGCCGCCACTCATGGCGCGCTTCGCTGGTCTGGTTTTTCACCCGCTCAAGCTCTGCAAAGGTCATGCGATAGTGGTTGACCTGAGTCACCACCATGATCCCCGCCACAATAATCAGCCACAGTAGCCCGTGAAACAACCACGAGCGCGTCAACTGATAAAGCGCACCTTGCTCAGCCACTAAATGCCCACCTTAGCCGGCCCGTCCGCAGCATCATCTCTGCTAACTTCCAAACTCTCGGGCAAGGGCACAGCGGTTCGCGCGCTGACCCGAAGCCACGCGGAGCGCGAGCGCGGGTTGTCTTTGACCTCCGCTTCGCTTGCCTTGATGCGCGCAGGCTTAGTCAAAAGTTTAGGCATAGGAGCGCCCCATGGATCACCCTCAGGCAGCGCGCCGCCTGAGTGTTTTTGCATGAAGTGCTTGACCCGTCGATCCTCAAGCGAGTGAAAGCTGATCACTGCCAGCACGCCGCCGGATTTGAGGCGCGCAAGCGACTGATCGAGCAGGGCATCGATATCGCCCAGCTCGTTGTTGACCTTGATGCGCAAACCCTGAAAAGACTTGGTCGCTGGGTGGATGCGCTTCTCCCACTTGGGGTGCGCCGCCTTGATCACTTCACCCAACTCAAGCGTGGTGGACAGCGGCCAAGCGTCTTTGATCGCGCGGGCGATACGCCGTGAGTGACGCTCCTCACCAAACTCATAAAGTACGTCGGCTAGCTCATCCGCGCTTAAGCGCTCGATCAGATCGCTTGCGGTTTCACCTCTGGATGAATCCATGCGCATATCGATGGGGCCAGCTGACTGAAAGCTAAATCCGCGCGCAGCGACGTCGAGCTGCGGGGAGGACACACCTAAGTCAGCCATGATCCCGTCGGCCTGACTAAACCCAAAGCGCTCTAAAGCGGCATCAATCTGAGCAAAGCTGCCGTGAAAAACCTTTAAGCGCGGATCATCTTGGGAGAGTAGGGTAGCAACCGCGATCGCCTCGGGATCTTTGTCGATCACGATTAGGCTATCTAGCGGCGACATTTTGCCAAGTAAGTAGCGGCTGTGACCGCCTCGGCCAAAGGTGGCGTCGATGAACACGCGCGCTTGATCTGCTGGTTGATTCAGCAGAGCGTTTGCGGTTTCGTCTAGCAGGACCGAGGTGTGAGCGGACATGGGTAACCATATGGGTTTAACCTGTCTCTTATACACATCTCCGAG
>OJBY01000884.1_pt1 | contig 13495 bp, 10 predicted proteins | sample 1591731 | NCBI WGS metagenome assembly OJBY01 (sample SAMN05416837, study PRJEB24817) | seawater metagenome | isolation source: Sea water | place: Canada:Atlantic | collected 2013-07
GCGGAAGGCTAAACAATGGCGCAGATGACCGATCCGATGAGCGCGCTGGTGCAGTTCCATGAGGCGTTCGAGCAGGGTTTGATCCCAGTCCAGCCAAGGCGGCGGGACAGGACCCTCCTGTTCGCGCCGGACACGCCCAACGGGCATACGCGCTTCAACTATATGCGGGCCGACGGGTCGACGCTCACGGTGTTGGTGATGTTCGCCCAGAAAGGGCTGGAGAATGGCGAGCCGGTGTTTAACATAGGCTATGCGGTGCCCGAGGCCTATCGCGGGCACGGGCTTGCCAAGGCGACACTGACAGCGGCGCTCGCCGAACTGTCTGCAGGGCTCGCGGGCGCGCGGATTTCCGCGATCCATGTCGAGGCGGTGATCGCACCGGACAACTTAGCGTCGATCGGGGTCGCAGCCGCTATCTTCGACGCCGCGCCGACACTGATCATCGACAGCGAGTCCAGACTGCCGGCGTTGCACTACACGCGCCGCGTGGCGTCGCCGGTCGACTGACCGGCGCTCGATTAGTCCGTGCGTCGACATTAGCGATTGATTCGCCGGCCGGTCCATAATCGTCCAAGGTGGCTCATTCCGGGGACGATTGCTGCGAAACGGCGAACGTCCACGTCTGGGCCGGCAACGGACTGGCAGGTTTTAGGAGCGATAGTGACGAAAGCAGCCGCTATCCCTTGGCCTATAGCGCCGCCCTCCGAAGACAGACGTCAAGTCTGGAGTGCTGCGGGTGAAGATGAGAAAAGGAAATGATTTAAGTAGCTTGTTTGGCGCCCAAGGATTGCTTTGAACCATCAAGAAATTCGCGTAAGCACCACGTAAGCAGAACGCACCCGTAGCTCAGCTGGATCGAGTGACGCCCTCCGAAGGCCTAGGTCACAGGTTCGAATGCTGTCGGGTGCGCCAGTCAACTGCCTTAGCGGATTGTTTTTAAACAAATCTCGTCAGAATTGTGGAAAGCGTTCCTACGGTTGGCCCCACACAATGTGCGGGCTTTTCCGGCACATTCTGGGGCTTTTCGGGACGCTTCTTGGTGCGTGAAGGCAATTTTCGGCGCGCTAATCATTTCCGTTTTGCGCCCGAATCTTGACTGGCCCACTCTCTTGCTCAGCTTCAGCAGACGGGACGCAATTTAAGCTCGCCTATCCCTAGATTTCTTCGACGCAGATTTCGATTCCCATCTCTGGTTCACCTGCTGATAAGTTGGTGCCGATTGGAACTGGCTCGCTGATCGAGACTACCTTGTATCGCCCAGCAATTTCCGAGCCAACTAGTGGTCGTTCGTTCAGCGTCATTAAATCGATGCGTTTCTTAGAGCCGCCATGACGCGTCACTATTTCTGCCTTAATCAAGAGATTCCTCCACATCCATCCCAATCAGAATTTCAGACTATCTAGCTCGTCGGGGTTTTCAGAGGTGCAATGGCCCTCGAACCTTATCTCTGTCGTCGAGGGTCCATTTGGAAATGTTGTGGTCGATAAGGAAGAAGAGGTAATCGAGCCAGTTTCCCGCGAAATGTGCACCGTCTCGTAATGGTGGACGTTCAACCCGCCGTTAGTTCGACCATCCTCTTGGCGCTCTCCCCGATATTGACGAGGCTCGATCGTCAGGCTGTAGGTCGTTATTGCTTCGCCCGAATAGGCATCGCGATGGATTAGCTGACCCTTGTCGGGGTCAACGATGTAGTGCTCTTCAGCAAATGAGCCTTCCGCCCCGTTGGCAAGCTGGACCTTCCCAGTGCAAACCAGGCCGATACGATCACTTGCAGAAGCATTTGGTGCGCATCCGACTATGAGAAATGCACAGAGGACCGTGAGCATTTTTGTCAATCTTTGCCTCCCAGATGACCTTACGATTCCGCTACTTAGCGTTGAAACATTTCGCAAGTGGCGCAACTCAAAGCGCCATTCCTGCGGGTGTCGCAGCTGCACGTCAGGGCTTTAACACTACCGTGCAACGAATTGAGCTTTTTGAGTTGCGGACCCGCTCCTTGCACAGTTCCAGCGCCTCGCGGTTTGCACTCAGTATGCCCTGCGCCTCCGCCAGTTCTTCCCAAGCTCCGAGGTTCTGTGATCGGATCAGTCGAATGCCAGCCTCCACGATGGACGGCTCACCAACGGCCTTGCGGGCCATCCGTTCTGGCCAATTCCAGCTTTCGGGCACGGCGCGGGCGACGGTGCCGGGCAGGATTGACCAGAGCAGGATGCCGGCAGCCAGTCCCATGGCTGCAAAGCGCCAGGTCTGGCGCTTCTGCTCGTCCTCGGCGCGGACCCGTCCCATCATCGCACTGAGCTGCGCGGTGGCGCTGTCGAAGTCCTTGCGGCCCTGCCGGAACAGATCGCTGGAATCGCGCAGCATGTCGTGGGAAGCGCGCTTGATCTGAACCGCGATGTCTTGCGGCGTCAGCTCGATGGCTGGCTTGCTGCCGATTGTGCTCAAAGTCTTGGAGACCTTTGCTAACTGATCCGCCATCTGGCCGAGCGTAGCCGTGTAGTCCGGGATGACGATGTCGGCTCGCTCCCTGGCCATGTTCTGCACCGTATGGCGCACCATAGCCATTTCGCCTTCGAGACGCGCGAAGGCTTCCGTTGCCGGATCGGACTCTTCCACCGCGTCCAGTTCCGGTTTCGGCTGCGGTGCAGGTGGTTCATCGACTTCGAGGTCCAGTTGCACTTCTTCGATGTGGTCGTCTTCCATGTCGTTTCTCCTAGATGCCCATGTCGAAAGCGCGGGTGCGCTCGCGAGCGAGGGTTGCGGTGAGTTCATTGGCGATGCTGCGTTCCGGCTTTGGATCGATGCCGAGTTCGCGCGTTTTGCCGCGCAGCAGGCCTTCGACCTGCGGATCACGCTCAAGCCCCTTCACCAGATCGTTCTGCTTCGCGGACACGCGGGCAGCGCCTGCGCGGTCGCCCTGCTGCTCAAGCTGCTTGCGCGCCGTGCTCAGCCCCTGCCAGTCGCTGACAAAGCGTTCGGATCGTAGCGTCGGATCGGTGCGCACGGCGGCTTCGTGCTGTATGGCGCGCATCGCTTCATGGCTGCGCCCGCCAGCGGCCTCTGCAATCAACTCAGGACGGCGTTCCAGCGCTTTGGCGAGATCACTGGCGGCATGGGGCCGGATCGCGTCGAGCGCCTTACCTGCCTTCTCCAGCGCGTCGTTCTGGTGCGGGAGAACGGGCAAGCCCTGGGCCTGCATTGTGCCGATATCGCGAAGCGCACGGGCATAGCGTTCGACCGCGCGGCACTGGTCATTCTGCGTATTTGCCTGCGCCGGAATCGGCTCAAGCTGGCGGGCCTGCGGACGGAAGTTTCCGAAGATCGATTTCGCTTTTTCAGGAACCTGCCGGACCATCTCGATTATCCGCTCGCGGAAGCTGATGCTGCGCAATTCGGCGAAGGCCTGTTCGGGCTTGTAGTCGCCCGCCATGTCCTTCCCGCGCTCGCGGCTGAGCGTGCGAACGAGCTTCGACTGATCGGCGAAGTCATCGCGCCCAAAGTGCAGCGCCAACCCCTCGCGGTGGCGCGACATGGCGACATAGGCGGAATGGCTATCCATGCCCGGTGTGGCGAGCACATGGGCACGGTCTACTGTCATCCCTTGCGCCTTGTGGATTGTGGCGGCGTAGCCATGATCGATGTGGGAATAGTCCTTGGTGTCGAAGGCAACTTCGCGGCCATCGTCGGTGCGCACGGCCATGCGCTGCGCGCTGGCCTGTTCGACCGTGCCCAACGTCCCGTTCTTGACCCCAAGCCCGCGCTCGTTGCGCAGAAAGATGATCCGGTCGCCCGATGCAAACTGCCGCTCGCCACGAGCCGCCTTGATCGTGGCATCCGTACCCAGTGTGCCTGCGGCACGCATCTTCTCGCGCGCCATTGTGTTCAGCTCGCGCACCTCGTCGTTGGTGTGGGTGAGGATGATCCGGCTGTCGCCAGGGCTGGCTTGCCGCTCCTCATTCCAGCGCTCGATCAGCGTCGTTCGTGCATCCTCTCGCGTGCCGGCGACATGGACCATGCCGCGTTCCTCGTAGCTCCGAATTGCCTCGCCAGAACGGCCCGTGGCGAGATGCCGGGTTGCATCCTGCTGCCATGCCGATAGCTGGCGGCGGACTTCGCTGATTTCGACCCCGCCATGGCGCTCGTGGATCGCCCGAAATGCCGCGCCTGCCTCGATGGCCTGAAGCTGCTGCTGGTCGCCCACCAGGACAACCTTTGCCCCGGCACTTGCGGCATGGGACAGCACGCGCTCCATCTGGCGCGTGCCGACCATGCCCGCTTCGTCGATGACGAGCACCTCGCGCGAAGTCAGCTGTACGCGCGCCTTGCCCCATTGGTGTTCAAGGCTGGCAATCGTGCGCGATGCGATGCCGGAGCCGTTCTCCAGACCCTCGGCGGCAATGCCGGAGAGCGCTGCGCCGCGCACAGTGTAGCCCGCGCTTTCCCATGCCTCGCGCGCCACGCCCAACATGGCGCTTTTGCCCGTTCCCGCGTAGCCGACCACAACCGCAAGACCCTTGCCTTTGGTGACGTGCTCAAAGGCGGATTTCTGCTCGCCCGACAGGATCAGGCCGCGCTTTACAGCTCTGGCGAATGCGGCGTTTCGCTGGGCCTCGCTGACGCTGTGCTTGGTGCGCTGCGCCATCGAATCTGCGGCGCGATGAAGGCGCTGTTCGGTCTCGATCATAGCCCGCGAGGTCAAGCGGTCCTGCCTGCGTCCGTCCTTGCCCAAGGCGACTATGGCGGGCGATGTGCGCACTGCGTTGTAGGCAGCGTCGAACTGCTCTTTGCCGTCGCTGTGCCGGTGAACGAATGCGGCAAGATCACGCTTGGTGAACGTCGCTTGCTGGTGCGTGATCGCATCCAAGGCGAGCGCGGGGTTGGCGATGATCCGCTCGCCATTGCGCTGGGCGATGGCGCGGTGTTCTTCGATCCTTTCAGCTTCCAGCCCGCGCCCGCCAATGCGCGATGCAGCGGGGCCGATCTTGGCCTGCGGTTCCAGCGCAATACCCTGCGCTTCCAGGCTCCGGTGATCGACCCGCGCGTCGATGTCGCGTTCCGCCAGTGCGCGGTTGACGTGATTGGCCCAGCACTCGCGCCATTGTTCGATCAGCGCGGTCTTGTTCCAGTCGCGGACCTTCGCACCAAAGCCGTCCTTGGCGACCTCGCGCATCGTCAGCATGACATGCGCGTGCGGCTTGGCCTTGCCGTCCTCGCCAATATCCCAATGGACGTTGAGATCGGCGATCATGCCTTTCTCAACGAACTCGGCCTTCACGAACTCGCGTGCCAGCCTGATGTTGTCTTTCTTCGACAATTCGTGGGGCAGGGCGACCTCGACCTCGCGGGAGAGCTGGGCATCCTTGCGCTTCTCGGCGGTCTCGACCGCGTTCCACAGGGTGGCGCGGTCGGTGAAAGCGTCGGGCGCGCCTTTGGGCAGCATCACTTCGGAATGAAGAACGCCTGCCTTGTTGGTGAAATCGTGGGTTCTGTCGATGCGTTCATCGTGCAATCTCTCGCCCGCACGATAGGCCGCAGCCGCAACGGCACTGCGTCCGCTCGACCTTCCGATGACCTTTGCGCTGAAGTGAAAGATTGCCATGACGGCAATCCAGTTACACTCCAAACGCAACGTCGGCACGACGTATAAGCGCGCCCTCTCATGATAAAATCCTGATCGGGACTAGGCGGTATCACACTGTCCCGGCTACCTTACTGCATTGGGAAAGCTCACCTATTATCATGGCTCCATCACACCAACGATGGAGACCTACGATGCGCAAACCCCGCGATTTTGATTCGGAACTCAAGGCACTTGCCGACAAGGCCAAGCAGTTGAAGGAACGTCGCGTGCGCGACCTCGGCGCGCTGGTCACGGCAACCGGAGCTGACGCGCTTGATGCCGATGTCCTGGCGGGCGCTTTGCTCGACGCTGCGGCTAACACCGACAAGGGAACTGGGGAGGGCTGGCGCAAGCGCGGCGCGGCCTTTTTTCAGGGCAAGTCACGCGACACTGCGAGCGGACCTCGCCAGCAGCCGGAAGGCACTCTCCCGCTCGATGGCGGCGCGGCATCGTCTTGAGGCAGCAAAGGCACGAACCGACATGCGCGAATGGCAGGTGAAACGACGCGAGCGAACCCGGCAACTGATCGAACTCGGCGGCCTGGTCGCCAAGGCCGATCTGGTCGAGCTGACCGACGATGATCGCGCAGCACTCTATGGCGCATTCCTCACCGTCGCCGCCAAGCTGCGCGGTCCGGATGGCGCGCAGGCACTGGTGTTATTCCGGCGTAAGGGCAAGCGCGCGTTCGAGGCGGAGCAATCGAATGATGGATAGCAGCGCGGTCCAAACGGTAATTGGCACGCTAATCGCGTCCTAAAATTGGGCGGATCAACTCTGCCAGTCCGCTAGCATCTAGGTGAGCGGACAAAGCATCTTTCTGCAGCAATTCCTCTGTCAAATGTGGATGGAATTTCTCGAACAGAAGGTTCGGCGAATGAGCAAATAGGTCCACCTCTTTGCCATCTGCGAGAGCAGAAAGTGCGTCGATCAACTCCGGACTCTTGTCCTTACCGAACACTTCCAGAAACCCGTCGTGTGTCTGCACGGTGAAGCCGTTGGCGCGAAGGGCGAGCGCCAAGGTCGTTGTCCGAACGGAACCTGCTTTGGTCGCAATGACAGCGGCATTGTCGCCGAGCTGCGCAATCCTTCCGGGGTCAAATTGCAGTTGACCGTAGTTGCTGCGTGCCTCGTCGAGTAGCTCTAGCGCAGTCGGATCAAGATAGATCGGGCTCTTTTGTCCTTCTAGAACATCGAACATTCGCTCGATCACACGGTCGTGGATGTTGCCAGGGTCGCCCCCAAAAATGGGCGGCACTCCGGCTTTCGCTGCTGCAACCATAATGACACGATCCCGGTCGAGAACTTCTTGCACCAGCCAGCGCCTACCCGAAAAAATGAGAAGCATTCCCGGCGCGATCATGTTGTCGATGGGGAGTGTCCCAAGCTCCTTACCGCCGGAAATCAGCCGGTATTCCTCGGGTGTCTGAAATACTGCGTAGAAGCTATAGTGCTCGACCAGCTTCTCGCCATTGGCACCGAGCAGAAAAAGTCCATCACTGGTTTGCTCAATAAGCGCGACTTCAGGTTGCCCAAGTGCTCGCAAAACATCCAGGAACAGCTGGGTATCGACTTGGCGGAATGGTCCGATTTGGCAGAGGATCCCGTAGAGTTGCTGCGCACGTATTCCGCCTCGCTCGGCGATCACTGAGAGGATTTGGTGAACGAGAGTCGAGAGGTGAAGGGCCTCGCGTTGCGGCGGTTCACACCAGCCTTCCAAGAGCAATTCGATCATCGCAATGGCCCGCACCATCCCAAGGCGAAGACGGTCCGAAAAATTACTGGTAGGCGTGAGCTTCGCCTCGACTGCGTATTGTCGAAGGATGGCTGGCTTGCCCGGTCGCCGCCCTGATCGGCCAAGCCTTTGCCTGAGCGATGCGACGCTGAACGGTGCGCCAATCTGGCCGACACAAGTTACATCGCCAATATCGATTCCCAATTCCAGCGTGGAAGTGCAGATGGCAGTCGTCGGCGCAATACCATCTTTCAGGCGACGTTCGACGAAGTCTCGATGCTCGCGCGATAGGCTGGCGTGGTGAGGGTAAAACTCCTGCGGCAGGTGTTCCTTTTCGCAAAGTGCGCGCAATCGATCTGAGTAGATTTCAACTGCCTGACGCGCACCGCCAAAGACAAGATTGTCGCTGCCTCTCAGGTGTTCGAATAGGTGCTGCGCAATGGCATCCGTCGCTGAAGGGCCTTCATCGTCCTTGTCACCAGCAACGTAGCCACGGAGCTGAAGCTGTAATTCGGCTGATCCACCCTCGGCAATGACCTGTTCGACTTCACTTGGACTGTCAGGACGAAGATAAGCCTTCGCCAGTTCCATATCTCCGAGTGTGGCGGACAAACCAACCCGGCGAATAGGTCTATTGAGAGCAATTTCGAGGCGCGTGAGAAGCGAACGCATCTGGATGCCGCGCTCACTGTCGAGGACCGAATGTAATTCATCAAGAATGACGGCGCGCGTTGCGCCAAACAGCCTTGGAATCTCCAATCCGCGTCGAATGAATAGCGCTTCAAGAGACTCCGGGGTGATTAGCAGCACGCCCCTCGGTCGCTTGGTAGCCTTAGCCTTCACCGATGACGAAACATCGCCATGCCACGGCGTAATAGGCAAGTCTGTGTCGCGACAAATGTCTTCAAGTCGCCGCGCCTGATCGGTGATGAGCGCCTTCAGCGGCGCGACATACAGAACATCAAATCCGGAGTCCTCACTGGGTTTATCGAGCACCTGGGACAGTAGCGGGAGAAATGCGGCTTCAGTCTTGCCTCCTGCGGTGCTGGCAGCGACAATCAGGTCGCGATTGCCGTCCAAAAGCACGTGCGTTGCGCGCGCCTGAATATCGCGCAGTTCCTTCCAGCCTTGCTGACGTATCCATTTCTGGATTGGTCGAGCCAGCTTGTCGAATGCCGTGCTCACAGGCGGAAGCTGGCTAGCTCGTCGCTCTCGGGAACAGCGCCAACGCTCTCATCCACGTCGCTCATGTCGTCACCAGAATCCTCCGCCACGTCGAGTTCTTCGATGAGGTCCGACCATTCGACGCCGGGGTTTTGTTCGAGCACCGCCAGAAGATTCACGAATGCTGTGACCGTGTTCCGGGGGGTTCTGAAATAGGCCTCCCCGATCCTGTCTGAACAGTGTGCCATAAACGCTTCCAGGGCGTTGTCTGGCAGGATTGCTTCATCGCCCTGCATAACGGCGCGAATGTTGGCCAGGAGCACGAACAAATCTTCAGGCGTAAGGCTGGCCAGCCGAATGACCGGCCCGGAGAGATCGACCAGTCCCTCACGCGCGAAGGTGTTCTCTGCGAGGCGAGATTGGAGGGCCTCATAGCTGTAGAGGCCGCGCCTTGTATTCATGAGGAATTCCGGCGTTCCTCCCATGAGGAACCCAAGGTTCTCCGCGCTTCCTTGCAGAACGTCGTTCAGGATGCGCAGGATTTGCTCATAGTTGGCATTGCGGGCTTGCGATGAAGTCAGCTTGTAAAGGTTGACCATCTCGTCAAGGCCAACGAGCAGGCCCTTGTAGCCCGCTTCACAAACAAATGCCGACATCAGTTTGAGGTGATCGTAGACGCTGGCGTCATTGACGATGGTGCGAACACCCAGAGCCTTGCGAGCATCAGTTTTGGTAGCAAATTCGCCGCGCAGCCATCGGATCGCTGCCGATTTCAGCTCTTCATCGCTGGTTTCGTGCCCCTCCCAATACCGGCGGATCACCTGCGCGAAGTCGAAACCGCCGGTCAGTTCCTCGAAATGGGCAAGGCGCTGGCGAATGATGTCATCTGTCGATTGTTCTTGCGCCTCGGCATCGTGCTGGGCCTGGCTGACAAAGCGTTCGACCACATTCGACAATGCACCACCATCTGGCTTGGTCCGGGTGGCAAGATTTCGCGCCATCTCCGCGTAGAGGCCCCGTGCTTGCCCGCCGGTCGCGTGGATGCGTCGATCCGGGGCAAGGTCGGCAAACATGACGACCAGTCCCTTTTCGAGCGCCACAAGCCGGATCAGGTTCATGAAGAAGGTCTTGCCGGAGCCATACTCGCCGATGATGAAACGAATGGCTGAACCGCCATCGGCGATCCGGTCCATGTCCTTGACGAGTTCTTCGATCTCACGCGCTCGTCCGACCTGGATGTGCCGAAGTCCCAATTTGGGAACAACCCCCGCGCGTAGCGCCTGAACAATAGCGTCGCGTTCGCGCGGCTTCAGTCTCGACATGAATTAATCCCCCTTCGCCATCTCGGCTCTCAACGTATCGGCGATGTCCGGCGATACGTCATATCCGTCATATTCATCGAGCAATGCTTCATCGAATTTATCGAAAGCCCACTCATTGACTACCTCAAGCGCGCCAGAGGGCATGAGTCCTTGCTTACCGGCGATCTCGTCAAACTCTTCGTCAGTCCAGTGTTCGCGCTGTATTAGTTGCTCCACCAGCAACGTGTGCTTGGGATCGAGGCCAGCCATTGATGATGGAAGGGCATGTGCTGCGATGGCTTGGTCGTCCACGTCGTCCTCGGTCGAAAAAATCTCGCCGAGTACGCTTGAAACGCGCTCGGTGTCATTTCGAATAGCGGCAATACGCGCTGCATCGAGCGAACCGGCTTTGGCTTTCGGCTCGTCCGGTATTTGTTCGCCTGGTGCTTCAGCTTCGGCGGCTTTGACGCGAACAGGGCCGTCTGGTACGCCGCCAGCATGGAGGTCGGCGTAAACGAGGCCAGCATCGATCCCCAGAGCTTTGTAGATCTTCTCGATACAAGCCACTTCTTCAGACTGAATCACACTGTCAGCGTGGGCTGTCGCGACAACTGCCGCGCGCAGGGCTAGATGATGCTCAGCGTCCGCACCTTTCAGCTTGCTGCGCAGCCATGACATGTCTGGCGGAACATCGAGATACCATTCGAGGTTGGCGTGGAGACGCTTTCTTTCAAGCTCAGTCAGGCCGCTAACAGCGTCGATCTTTTCGCGGAGTGCTCTGCGTTCGGCTTCGACAATTTTGCTGTCGGCATGTGCGACGAAGGTCGCCAGCGCCAGTTCAAACAATTCGGTTCGATAGGCCGGGGAGACGTCTTCAAGCAGTTCGACCGGCTCGCCGAGTTCGAAGATCACAACGGGTTCGTCGATCTTCGGTCCGCGCAGCGAGAATCTCGGGTCTGGAGCCATACCGAACCCGATACGGGCGAGTGCATCCGCTGCGCCAGTCAGGTTCCGCTTGCCGAGCTTCTCCGGCGTTTCTCCTTCCAGGCGCGAGATTACATCAAGTGCTGGGACCAGCCCGCCCGTCGCTACTTGCTCGCGCGCCCAATCCTTGAGTTCTTCCAACTCGTCCGACGGGAACAGACGCCACAGCTCAGCAGGTAGGAGCGCCTGTGCTTCAATGCTCCCGCGGCCATCTGGATTTCGTCCAAGATAGCGGCTGAATTTATCGAGTTCATCCATCGCCTCATCTGCGATTTTTTGCGCTTTCTGTACCGGCGACCGCAAATCAGTAACGTCGGGGATCACCACATCTCCGCCATCTCCCGCCGTGAGATTGACCGAGCAATTGAACTCGCTGGATGTAGCACGATAGTCCATTTTCAGAAGCTTGCGAGGCGTTCGAACCTTTAAGCCATCAGGATAAAGCGCGTCGAACTTCAATTTGAAAAGTGCCTTGAATTCGTCACCGCAACGCTCAGCTGGAGTGCGAAGGCGTCGCTCTGGGTGGCAATGCAGCCAGAGATGCAGCCACTCGGCATCAAAGGCTTTGCCTTCTGCGATCATGCCACCCAGCGCGAACTTCAGCGAAAATGGCAAGTCCCAGCTACGGTTCTCAAGGATTGCCTGCTTAAGTGTCGAATCGTCCAAAGAGATGCCGCGCATCGCCATGATACGCGCGATGTCGAGGAACTCGCCGAGATACCGTTGGGCGGAGTAATTGTGGGCGAAAAGAGCCTTCAGACGTTCCACCTCTGCAACGATTTCCTGCTTCTCATCGTCGGGTGGTTGGTCGATCAGAAATCTGCGCTCCAGACCATAGAAGAACAGGAACATGTAGCCTGGGTTGATCGTCCCATCTTCGCGACCACCAGCCAGCCAGTCGAGATAGGTGGCCCTGCACACGGCGGGAATGCTCGAGTACCCCGGCCAATATGACATGTTATCGCCATTCTTGTCCGACCCGGACCGCGCGACGGATAATGATGGGTCGATATACGCTCGACAACTCTCACCATAGTATGAGGAGCCAATCCGTGGAGGGGTGCCGACGTAGACCATCCCATCGATGGTGCGATCTGCAATGGTGACGGATTGCCCTTTGCGCACCCAACCTTGCGACCTTGCCGGCGGCTTTTCCTTCGGCTTTTTTGGCTGCGGATGCTGATTTAGAAATTGGTTCGACTGGCTTTGCCGCGCCAGTTTTTCAGCTGCTCTTCGCTCCGCCACTGCTTCAAGTTCGGCTCTCGCCTGCTGCCCGGCCCGGATAAGCTCGGCATTGTTCTGCCTTGGCTGGTAGGGCTTGGGTTGGTTGAGCTGCTCGCTTTCGCCCTCCAGAGCTACACGACTTGGGGGCTCAATACCGTTCTTCTCCGCGAGGCGTTTCACTCGGCGCTTTTCATGCCACCATACCAGAAGCCCAGGAGCGACAAACGCGAACAGCATTTGAAGCCCAACAGGCACGTTGGTCATCGCGATCGCAACCACGACCATGCAGGCAAAGTAGAAAAGGAAATACTTGATTACCCAGCGAACGAATCTCAATGCCTGCACCCCTTCCGCGCCTAGGAATACGCTATTGTATTGAGCCTGAAAGGCAATGTGTCGATTGGCGGCGACGCGATAGCTGCTGTTGGTAGAGGCGGCGTTGACAGAAAGACGTCATCAATGGGACGCGGCAGCGGGCTCGAAGGGGCTCTCGATTGTCGTCGCTTGCGGCGTTAGGATAGCGCAAATCTATTCGTGGGACGATTATATATTCGGCTGAAAAGTCGGGACGTTAGAAGCCTCCGCCAAACCGACTTGCTCCCGCCCCCGCTTGATTATAGACAAGTCATAGCTCGAATTGAGGCGGTAGTGGCACCGCTTCAAGCCCCGACCGGACCAATGGTTGGCCTAGCTTTGCATCAGCCAGCAGGGAGGTCGATCAATGTCGGAAGAGCGTTATCCATGCGTGGTTTACTACAGGCGGCGCGAAAGCGAACGTAGGGCCAATCATTTCGCGCATGAACAGCAAATGGCGACAGAAGACGCCCTCGTCGCCATGAACTATAAGATTGTGGGCCGGTTCGGAGATCCCGAGTTCGCACCTCCATATTGCGGGCACCTCGAACCAAGGCCGGGCTGGCACCAAGCCTTGAATGCCGCAGCCGAGCACGCCGTTGGACACAGTAGCTGTGTGCTCATAGTGCTGCGTGCGGATGGGATTGGCTGTGGCGATCCGTTTCTGCCAAATCTCACATTGCGCGAGAAATATGCTGGCATCGATATTCGACTTTGTCATTTTTCGCTTCGTGGACACGCCACGACCATATCGCTGAGAGATGCGCACATTCGACACAGGCGGTTTGTCGAGGTCGAGCAGGACAGTTTTTCCGGGACAGTCATTGACATCGGAACACGGGCAAGCGGCGGCGAAATTCTGCTACGTGATGATCCAAGAAAATCGCTCGTCAGAACTTACTACGCCAACCCATCCGATGATCCGGTGGAGATCAGGTGGCAGGCTTACTCGCGAGCCTTTATGGCGACCGACGAATGGCCTCGATTGGTCGAATGGGAAAGTCTCGAAATACCCCCTCGCAAAGCAATCTATCTCGCAAGCTTCGTGAAGGGCGACACAAAGCCCCAGTTATTATGGCTGTCTCTTATACACATCTCCGAGCCCACGAGACTAGG
>OJBY01000891.1_pt1 | contig 13401 bp, 11 predicted proteins | sample 1591731 | NCBI WGS metagenome assembly OJBY01 (sample SAMN05416837, study PRJEB24817) | seawater metagenome | isolation source: Sea water | place: Canada:Atlantic | collected 2013-07
TTGCCAAGGGAGAGCTGCTGGCGCTGATCGGCCCCAATGGCGCGGGCAAAAGCACGTGTTTCAACATGCTGATGGGGCAGCTGAAACCGTCGTCCGGCACCGTGCAGTTGATGGGCAAGAATATCGCCGGCATGCAACCGCGCAAGATCTGGCGCATGGGGGTGGGGCGGACGTTTCAAATCACTGCGACATATGCCTCGATGACCGTGGTCGAGAACGTGCAGATGGCGCTGATGTCGCACCACAAACGGCTCTATTCGCTGACGAAATTCGCGCATAAGCTTTACCGCGACGAGGCCTTGGCGCTGCTCGATACTGTGGGCATGGCCGATCAGGCCGAACGCCACTGCGCGGTGCTTGCTTATGGTGACCTCAAGCGGCTCGAACTGGCGGTCGCACTGGCCAATGACCCGATCTTGCTGCTGATGGATGAACCCACCGCCGGCATGGCACCGCGCGAACGGATCGCGCTGATGCAGCTGACCGCCGACATTCTGGATCAACGGGGGATCAGCGTGCTGTTTACAGAACATGATATGGATGTGGTCTTTGCCCATTCGCACCGGATCATGGTGCTCAATCGCGGCCAGTTGATCGCGGATGGCACCGTCGACGAGATCCGCAACAACCCGCAGGTGCAAGAGGTCTATCTGGGCGGCGGCACGCTGTTCAAAGCGCAGGAGAATGCCCATGCTTGAAGTGAACGGCGTAAATTCATTTTATGGCAAGGCGCAGGTCCTGAACGATCTGAACTTTGACGTTGCAAGCGGCACCGTCGTTGCGCTGCTGGGGCGCAACGGGGCCGGCAAGACCACGACAATGAAATCCATCATGCAACTGGTGCGACCTCGCAAGGGCAAGATCATCTATCAAGGCCAAGACATCACCGGTTGGCCCAGTCACAAAGTCGCGCGCAATGGTCTGGGCTATGTGCCCGAAGAACGCCGGATTTTCACCCAGCTTACCGTGCTCGAAAACCTCGAGGTGGGCCGCCAGCCGCCCCGCGACGGGTGCACCACCTGGACCGAAGACATGGTGTTTGATCTGTTTCCGAACCTCGCCGAACGCCGTCACAACCGTGGCAAGGCGCTGTCGGGGGGTGAACAACAGATGCTGACCATCGCACGGACCTTAATGGGCAATCCCGCGTTCATTCTGCTAGATGAACCCTCAGAAGGGATCGCGCCGGTGATTGTCGAACAGATGGCCCGTGTCATCCTGCAACTTAAAGACGAAGGGTTAACGGTGCTCTTGTCGGAACAGAATTTGCATTTCGCCCAGGCCGTGGCCGATGCGGTGGTGATCATCGAGCACGGCACCCAAAAATTCGCAGGCTCGCTGGCGTCCCTGCAATCACAGCCTGAAATTCGCGATCAATATCTGTCGGTGTAACGGACATTCAGCTTTCTAGGTATCGCAGCCGTGCCGCTGCAATTGCGGACGACTTTGCAAGAAAACCCTTTTGAGCCATGACGGAACATGAAAACGTGTTTTGATGACGGCTGCGGGTCCGAGAGCCGCGAAAGAGGGAGCGCGATATGACGGACACGTCCAGCCTTGATGGCGACTATGATTATATCATCATCGGGGCAGGAACCGCGGGCTGCGTGCTGGCCAACCGGCTGAGCGAAAACCCCAAAACCAAGGTGTTGTTGCTAGAGGCAGGCAAGTCCGACAACTATCACTGGGTGCATATCCCCGTTGGGTATCTTTATTGTATCGGCAATCAGCGCACGGACTGGATGATGCAGACGGCACCCGATCCGGGGCTGAACGGACGCAGCCTAGTGTACCCGCGGGGCAAGGTGTTGGGCGGCTGCACGTCGGTCAACGGCATGATCTATATGCGCGGGCAGGCCGCCGATTATGACCACTGGCGTCAATTGGGAAATACCGGATGGGGCTGGGACGATGTGCTGCCCTACTTCTTGAAATCCGAAGACCACCACGGCGGCGATACGGAACTACACCGGCAGGGCGGCAACTGGAAGGTCAGTAAACAGCGGCTAAAGTGGGATATTCTCAAGGCCGTTCAAGACGGCGCTCAGGAATTCGGCATTCTGCCGCGTGCCGATTTTAACGATGGGGATAATGCGGGCTCGGGCTTTTTCGAGGTCAATCAGGACAGGGGACGCCGCTGGAGCACGGCACGCGGTTTCCTGCGTCCAGCGATGAAGCGCCCCAATCTGCGGGTCATCACCCAGGCCCATAGCGACAGTCTGATCCTTGACGGTAAAACCGTCCGAGGCGTCAGATTTCGCCGCAAAGGCAAAGTACAAAAAGCGTTCGCGCAAGCCGAAGTGCTGCTTTGCGCCGGTGCGATCAATTCGCCCAAGCTGCTGGAACTGTCAGGCATTGGCCGCGCGAATGTGCTTGCCGATCAAGGCATAGCGCTGCACCACGAATTAAACGGCGTCGGAGAGAACCTGCAAGACCACCTGCAAATCCGCACCGTCTATAAGGTCACGGGTGCAAAGACGTTGAACACCATGGTCAACAGCTTTTCAGGCAAGGCGCGCATGGCCCTTGAATACGGGCTCAAGCGGTCTGGCCCCCTCTCGATGGCTCCCAGCCAGTTTGGCATGTTCACGAAATCCGACCCCTCCATGGCGACGCCTGATCTGGAATACCATGTTCAGCCCCTGTCCACCGACCGACTGGGCGATCCGCTACACGCTTATCCGGCGATCACAATGTCAGTGTGCAACCTGCGTCCCGAAAGTATCGGCACCTGTCACATCACCACATCCGACAGTGACACACAGCCCGATATCCGGCTGAATTACCTCAGTTCCGATCATGACAAACGTGTCGCCGTCACATCGCTCAGGCAAGCGCGCGAGATCATGACAGCCAAGGCGCTGCAGCCCTATGCGCCAGAAGAGGTGCTTCCCGGCAGCGCCTACGCCACCGATGAAGAACTGCTGGCCAAAGCGGGCGACATTGCCACAACGATTTTCCATCCGGTGGGCACCTGCAAAATGGGGCAGGATGCGAAGGCCGTGGTTGGGACGGACCTGCGCGTTCACGGGATGCAGGGGCTGCGCGTTGTCGACGCGTCGGTGATGCCGCGCATCGTATCGGGCAACACCGCATCGCCGACGGTAATGATCGCAGAGAAAGCAGCCGATATGATTATCCGGGGGGAGCCGCGCGCTGGTGAATAGGGCGGCCCGATTATGGTATAGGCTGGGTGCTATCGTGCGAGGAAAGCGTTGATCCAGTTGCAGATCACGCGAAAGCTCTCGGCTGCGCGGGCGCTGCTGTGGCGGGCCCGCAGATAGCCGTGGATCAGTTGTGGTTCATTGCGCCATTCTGCATCAATACCTTCGGCCTGTAGCGCTTTTAGATAGGCCGGGCCGTCGTCCCGCAGCGGATCAATATCGGCGGTGACGATGAACGCGGGGGGCAGTCCTGCGAAACTTTGCGCAACCAAAGGCGAGATTTCAGGGTTGCTGCGCCGCAGTTCCATATCGCCGCCTGTCAACATACCAGCATAGGTTTTCAGGTCCTGCGTGCGCAGCATCGGGGCTTCGGCGTTATCGATATAGCTTGGCGCATCCATGTCGCCGCCTAAACCCGGATAGATCAGCACCTGCGCAAGCGGCATCGGCCCACCGGTGCGACGCATCCGGAAACACAGACCCGCAGAAAGATTGCCGCCTGCGCTGTCCCCAATGGCTATACCCTGACGCCCGTCGGCAGCTTCAACGCTCCAGACCGCTGCGACATCATCGATCTGCGCGGGAAACAGGTGTTCCGGCGCGAGCCGATAATCGACAGAGATAACCTCGCATCCGGTCGCAACGGCCAGTTCAGCGCACACATCATCATGGCTATCAAGCCCACCAACAACAAACCCGCCCCCGTGAGAATAAAGCAAAAATGGTCGAGCATGCGCACCTTCAGGCGTGTACCGCCGTACTGGAACGCCTGCGACGCTTTCGTCGCGCACCGGCAGTCCGGCTGGACGCGAGGCACGAAAAACAGCGCACATCGCGTCATACATACGGCGGTTGTCTTGTGCGGTCGCCCCATTGGCTTCGGCGGGGTAGGCGGCTTCGGTATCTGCGATAAAGCGGAGCACCTCGGGATCGGTCACGTGCATGGGTCAGGCTTCCTCTCTGGTCTTGATGGTCCGGTCGAGCCAGTCGGGGTCCATATCGGGCACCGAGCTGAGCAGCAATTTAGTATAGGGATGATGCGGCGGCGTGAACATCTGGCTTTTCGGGCCTTGCTCAACAACCTTCCCGTTTTGCATCACTACCACATAATCCGCGATAGCACGCACTGTGGCAAGGTCATGGGTGATGAACATATAAGCGAGCCCGCGTTCGTCTTGCAGCCGTTTGAGCAGACGCAAGATGCCTTCGGCGACCAGTTGATCCAACGCCGATGTGACCTCGTCACAGATGATGAACTTTGGCTCGGCGGCCAGGGCCCGGGCAATGCCGATACGCTGCTTTTGCCCGCCGGAAAGCGAGCCAGGATAGCGGTCGATAAATTCGTTAGGGTCAAGCTCGATCGCGGTGAGCAGCTCGCGGATTTTGTCTTCCTGTGCACGACCGCGCAGCCCGAGATAGAACCAGATCGGCCGGCCAAGGATTTCGCGGATGGTCTGTTTGGGGTTCATCGCGGTATCGGCCGATTGATAGATCATCTGCACCTGCTGCAAGTCCCCCTTGCGCCGCTGCGCGAGCCTTGGGGGCAGGGCCGTACCCTCGAGCGCGATCTGACCGGCAGTCGGCGGCAACAATCCCGTAATGACCCGTGCCATGGTCGATTTTCCCGAGCCGCTTTCGCCCACATCGGCCACCGTGCGCCCCGCGTGAATATCAAAGCTGACGTTTTCAAGCACCGGGATACCCTGCGCATATTCTGCGGTCACATCGTGAACCCGCAACACCGGCGTTTCATCCGTCGGCACCGGCCGTTCCTCGACTTCGAAACTGCGCACAGCCCAAAGCGACTTGGAATAGGCCTCTTTCGGGTTCGCCAACATCTCGCGCGTGGGCTGCTCTTCGACCTCTTCGCCGCGCAGCAGAATTTTGATGCGATCAGCCATCTGGGCGACCACGGCTAGGTCATGGGTAATATAAATCGCCGCGGTGCCAAGTTCGCGCACGGCATCGCGGATGGCACGCAGCACTTCGATCTGTGTGGTGACATCCAGTGCGGTGGTCGGTTCATCAAAAATAATAAGGTCAGGCTTGCACGACATTGCCATCGCGGTCATTGCGCGCTGCAATTGGCCCCCCGACACCTGATGCGGATAGCGAAAGCCGATTTCATCGGGGTTGGGCAGACGCAGACGGGCGTACAGCATCCGGGCATCCTGCGCCGCATCACGCTGCGAGGTTAATCCGTGAATATCCGCCGGGCCCTCGCTGTATTGATCGATCAGCCGGTGTGCGGGGTTGAAATTCGCCGCCGCCGATTGCGCGACATAGGCGATGCGCTTGCCGCGCAGCCCACGCTTGCGACGCTCGCTGAGGCCTCGCAGGTCCATTCCGTCAAACGTGATCTCCCCGCCTGAAATGCGGGTCCCATCGCGGGTATAGCCCATGGCAGCAAGGCCCATCGTCGACTTTCCTGCACCGGATTCCCCGATCAGCCCCAGCACTTCGCCCCGCCTAAGTTCAAGGTCCACACCTTTGATAATGGGGAGCCAATCGCCCCCCTTGCGCCCTTCGATCTTAAGATCTCGAATGGTTAAAAGCGGTTTGCTCATCTCTTAATCCTTCAGGCCAGAGGTGCGGTGAAGCATCCAGTCCACGACGAAATTAATTGCCACGGTCAGCAGCGCGATCGCGGCTGCGGGCAGCAAGGGCGTAATGTCGCCAAAGGTAATCAGCGCCGCATTATCGCGCACCATCGATCCCCAATCGGCGGTGGGGGGCTGGATGCCGAGGCCCAGAAACGACAGGGCAGAGATTGCGAGGAAAACAAAGCAAAAGCGCAGCCCGAATTCGGCCACCAGCGGGGCCATGATATTAGGCAGGATCTCGCGCCGGATCAGCCACCACATGCCTTCGCCGCGCAGCCTTGCGGCCTCGACAAAGTCCATCACCACGACATCCATCGCCACGGCGCGGGACAAGCGAAACACACGCGTCATCTCGAGCGTGGCGATGACAAGGATCAAGGTCACGATCGAGGTGCCAAAAATGGACAGCAGCAACAATGCAAACAGCAGTGACGGGATCGAGATCAACATATCTACCAGACGCGACAAGATCTGGTCGGCCCATCCACCGACCACGGCTGCAAACAGTCCTAGGAGTGCGCCGGAGAAAAAGGCGATTCCAGTGGTCGCAAGAGCGATGCCAATGGAATTTCGCGCCCCCCAGATCAGCCGCGATAGCATATCCCGTCTAAGATTGTCGGTCCCCAGCAGATAGGCCCCGCCGGGTGGTTCGAACTCCATCCCGACAATCTCGGTTTCAGCGAATGGGGCCAGTTGCCCTGCGAAAATGGCGATAAGGGCATATAGGACGATGACAATAATGCCAAAGACAGCCGTGGGCGGGACGGAAGCACCGTTATAAAGTCTCATGGGTCACTTCCTGTACATCAGGCGGGGATTGGTGGCGATCGCCAGCACATCCGCGCCGAGGTTGAGAAGAATGTAGATGCTCGCAAAAATCAGACAGCTTGCCTGCACCACGGGGATGTCCCGTTTGGCCACGGAATCAACCATCAGCTGTCCAAGGCCGGGGTAGACAAAGACAACCTCGACGATGACCACGCCTGTAATCAGATAGGCGAGGTTCAGGGCCACCACATTGATGATTGGTGCAAGCGCATTGGGAAGCGCGTGGCGCAGGATCACTCGGAGGGGGGACGCCCCCTTGAGCCACGCCATTTCGATATAGGGTTGGGCCAGCAGGTTTATGATTGCCGCCCGCGTCATGCGCATCATATGTGCGGTCACTACAAGCACCAGCGTCAAGGCTGGCAGGAATGTGCGGTACAGCATCTCGCCCAGCCCTGCGCTACTGCCGAAATCCGAGATTGACGGAAAAATGCCCCAGCGGATCGACAGGAACAGCATCAGGATGTAGGCGACGAAATACTCCGGAAACGAGATCGACGAGAGGGTAAAGATGTTCACCCCCCGGTCAAACCAGCTGCCGCGATACAGCGCGGCCAGCAATCCCAGCCCCACGGCCAGCGGCACTGAGATGACCGCCGCATAAACAGCGAGAAAGAGCGTGTTCCCAAGGCGGGCAGCCAACAGGTCGGAAATCGGCCGGTTGTTCGCCAACGACTGACCAAAATCACCCCGAACAATGCCGCCAAGCCAGTCAAGATACCGAACATAGGCCGGCTGATCGAGACCAAGGTCACGTCGGAAGGCCGCCACTGTTTCCGGTGTAGCGGATTGGCCAAGTACCTCTTCGGCAAGGTCTCCGGGCAACAATTCAATTGCCATAAAGATAAACAGAGAAATCGCAAACAGCGTCAACAGCCCAAGAGCCAGACGGTGCAGGATCATGCGGGCGAGCGGATGCATGTCAGCTGACCTCCGGTTCAGGCCAACCGATGTCGCGGATCGGGCGGCCCGCGTGCTCAGGCACCTCCAGCCCGCTTTGACCCGGCGAGAGAGCCGCAAGCCGTTCGGTCAGCGGTGCCGCCATCGGACTTGCGCGGCCCGCCTCTGTATCCACATGCATCAACATATGCTCGGCGGTGGCCTGCACCTGCCCGGCCTCATCAACCATTTCGTGATGCAAACGGATGCGCTTGGCGTCATGGCCCAGCACGATGCTTTTCACCGAAAGCCGCGTGTTGACCTTGGTTTCCGCAAGATGGCGAATGTGGGTTTCCACCGTATAGACCGAGCGGCCCGCGCTGCGATAGGCGTCGTCCATGCCGATATGGCCCAAGAAAGCGTCGGTCGCATCGCCGAAAACCTGAAGGTAACGGAATTCGGTCATATGGCCGTTGTAATCCAGCCATTCGCCCGGCACACGCGTTTCATGCAGCACCATGGACGCGCGATAGTCCGTTTCAGTAGCGCGCGCGACGGCTTTCGCACGCTCGAAGAAGCGGTCTTCCATCTCGCGAAGGGTCTCGCCCGCGCCCCAGTCGTTGGCCCGCAGAGCCTGTAGAATGCCGATCAAGTTGTCATCGCGAATCCGCTCCAATTCACGGATCGAATGCTGCCCGGATTGCGCGTCTGACTGATCGCCAATTTTACCTGCCAGCGCGTCTGTCATCTCTGGCACGTCCATGAGCTTGGTCCACGGCCATTTCAGGGCGGGGCCAAATTGTTCGATGAAATGCTTCATCCCGGCTTCGCCACCGGCAATGCGATAGGTCTCAAACAAGCCCATCTGCGCCCAGCGAAGACCAAAGCCAAAGCGGATAACGTCGTCGATCTCTTCGGTTGTGGCTACATCGTCATGCACCAGCCAAAGCGCCTCGCGCCAGACGGCTTCGAGCAGGCGGTCCCCGATATGGGCGTCGATTTCCTTGCGGATGCGGACAGGTTTCAACCCGGTCTCGCGCTGGATTTCTGCGGCGCGGTCAAGCGCGGCCTCTGTATTCGCGGGGGAGCCCACGATCTCGACCAGCGGAACTAGATAAACGGGATTGAACGGATGCGCCACGAACAGCCGTTCGGGGTGGGCCATACCCTCTTGCAATTGCGAAGGGCGAAAGCCCGAGGTGGAGGAGCCGATCAGCGCATCACGGGGCGCGGCGGCTTCGATGGCGGCGATGACAGTATGCTTCAGGTCGAGCCGCTCAGGCACGCTTTCCTGGATATAATCGGCACCCGCCACCGCCGCGGCAAGCGTGTCGTGAAAGGTCAGTTGGCCTTCGGGGCCAAGCGGTGCCATCAGCATGCGGGCGTAGGCACGGCGGGCGTTCTCGATCACTTCGTCGACAATGCGGCGGGCGTCCGGGCTGGGGTCATGCACCGCGACGTCAATCCCGTTCAGCAAGAAACGCGCGATCCAACCACCGCCGATGACACCACCGCCAATACAGGCAACCTTCGAGATCAATTTGGACATTTCAGAAGCCTTCTGTCGCCATAAAAAAAGGCTCTGCCGCCGGGAACATGGCAGCAGAGCAGGGGGGATCAAACGTCGGTGAGCCACCAGCGTTCGATGGCCTTCCAGCCATCGAGATACCGGTTCGCCGCGACCTCGCCATGGGCGACACGGTCGTTCCTGCCGTCGATGTAGTTGCCGAACATCGGGATAATCGCCCCGCCATCGTCGCGACAAAGCCGCTGCATATCGGCATACATCTCGGCCCGCCGGTTCTCGTCCAGCTCGGTCCGCGCCTGGATCAGCAACGTGTTGAATTCGTCGTTCTGCCACTTGGTCTCGTTCCACGCAGCACCAGCGCCATAGACAAGGCTGAACATCCAGTCAGCGGTCGGGCGCCCGTTCCAATACCCCATAAAGAAGGGTTCTTTCATCCAGACGTTGGACCAATACCCATCAGCTGGTCGGCTGTTGACCTCTAGGTTGATGCCCGCCTTGGACGCGCTTTGCTGGAACAATACGGCGGCATCAACCGCGCCGGAATAGGCCCCGTCAGAGGTGGCAAGCGTTACATCCAAACTGTCGAGCCCGGCTTTCTTGAGGTGGAACTTGGCCTTGTCGGGATCATAGGTCCGCTGCTCTAGATCTGCCGCATGAAACCGCTGCGACGGTGCAATGGGGTGGTCATTGCCAAGGCTGCCATGGCCGCGCAGCACCTTATCCAGCATTTCCTGTCGGTTCACCGCATGTTTCAGGGCAAGACGCACGTTCACATCCTCGAAAGGTGCCTTGCTACACTGCATTGCAATCGGAAAATGCGAGGTGCCGGTGACTTCGACCGTATGCACATTCGGACGGCGCTTGAGCATATGGACGGTTTTTGTCGGCACGGCATTAATGATATCCACTTCGCCGGTGACCAACGCGTTCTGACGCGCGGTCGGGTAGTTTATGGTCAGAATTGTCACCTCATCAAACCAGGCCCGATCGGATTTGAAATAGTCGTCGCGGCGTTCCAGACGCATGCGTACGCCGGGCTCGAACTCTTCCAAAGTATAGCCGCCAGTGCCGACACCCGACTGCCAGTCCAGCCCGCCTTCGCCGTTTTCCGGCATGATCCACATGTGGTAATCGGCGGTGACATATGGAAAATCGGCGTTGCCGCTGGTCAGCTCGAATACGACAACATTGTCACCGTCGGCCCGGATCTCTTTCACCTGCTTTAGCAGCTCTTTGGCACCGGATTTCGTATCCTCGCCACGGTGATGGTTAAACGACGCGATCACGTCCTTCGCGGTGACTTGCTTGCCGTTGGAAAAGTTCGTCTTGCGCAGGCGGAAAGTCCATGTCGCCGCATCGTCACTGGCTTCATAGCTTTCGGCCAGTTCAGGCTGCGCCACGCCCGCAGCGTCGATCTCTAGCAGCGTGTTGCACACGGCAAGCATCCCAAGAGCAACCACCCCACCATAGGTCGTGGCCGGGTCGATCGTGTCAGACGTCGCCCCCCCCCGAACTGCCAACCCGCACACTGCCCCCACGCTTGGGCGCTGGCTGTGCAAAAGCCGCAGGCGCAAGCCCCAAGGCTAGGGCAGCAGCCGAACTTGTCCGCAGGAAACCGCGGCGGTCGAGGTTGGATAGGGTCATAGCAAATCTCCCTTGCTAGCGGCGTATTAACGCCCGTTGTCGCGCCGGATTTACCAGCGTTTTTTCAGGTTCAGCTTGCTGCGCACTTCGGCGGGGGTCAGCAGGTTAACGTTCATCGCCGACAGCATCGTCACGGCCCGTTCAACCAGATCACCGTTAGAGGCCTTCACCCCTTTGCTCAGCCAGATATTATCCTCTAGCCCGACGCGCACATTGCCCCCTGCAAGTACAGCTTGGGCCGCGAATGGCAGTTGCATGCGCCCTATAGAGAACATCGAATAACACCAGCCTTCGGGCATGTTATTCACCATCGCCATGACTGAATTGAGGTCATTGGGCGCGCCGTAAGGGATGCCCATGCAAAGCTGCACCAGCACCGGATCGTCGATCAGCCCCTCTTGTACCAGCGTTTTGGCTAGCCAAAGGTGGCCCAGATCAAAGACCTCGATCTCCGGCTTCACGCCGGCCGCCTGAATGCGCTTGGCCATTGTACGCAGGGTGCCAGGTGTGTTGGTCATGACATAGTCAGCTTCGGCGAAATTCATCGTGCCGCAATCCAACGTGCAGATTTCCGGCAACAATTCCTCGACATGGACCAAACGTTCGGTCGCCCCGATCAACTCGGTTTCGCGCTCATTCAACGGCAAGGGCGCTTCGGCCGAGCCAAGGACGATATCACCGCCCATGCCAGCTGTCAGATTCAAGATCACATCGGTCCCGCTATCGCGGACCCGCGCCACAACTTCGCGGTACAATGCGATGTCGCGCGATGGGGCACCGGTTTCAGGGTCACGCACGTGCACATGGGCCACCGCGGCGCCCGCATTGGCGGCTTCTACACAGGCGGCGGCGATCTCTGCCGGGGTTACGGGGATTTTGTCGCTTTTTGTGTGGCTCTGGCCTGAACCTGTCACCGCACAGGTGATGAATGTATCCCAGTTCACGTTGTCGCCTCCGTTTGCGTGATGTCTTGTTGCGGCCACCTTAGAAAGGAACCAACTTTCCTATTGGCCTAAACTGCCATATTGCTTGCATATGTCGCCAATATACCCTTTCCGATTAGCTATTTTGCCCTTCGATGGCTTTTCAAACATGGTGCTCGCCAGCGCGGTAGAGCCTTTACGCGCCGCTTGCGACATTTCGGGCAATCCGCTGTTTCGCTGGCAGGTGGCCACTGTTGGCGGGCGGCCGATCCGCAGTTCGTCGGGTATGCAGCTACGCCCGGATATCGCATTAGAAGCGCTTGATCGCGTTGATGCGCTTGTCATCGTGGCTGGATACGGCGTCAGAGAGCAGGCCGAGCCGCCGCGGGCCTGCTACACGGGCGCCGTGCGACGGTGCATTGGTACGAGCTCGACGCATTTGCCGAAGCCTTTCTGGAGGTTGATGTCGTGGCCGACAGCTACGTCGTGGATCGGGATCGGCAAAGCGCTGGCAGTGCAACCTCGGCCATGAGCTTGGCTCTTGATCTGATCCGTGATCGGGCCGGAGATGCGCTGGCGCATGATGTAAGCACGCTTTTCGTATATGATACGGCCGACGCACGACGGGCGGAAAGCGGCGCACTGTCGCCCCGCCTTGGGCGGGCGGTGCGCTATATGTTGAAATATATAGAAGAGCCAGTCACCCTCAGGGAGGTCTCGCAGCATGCCGGGGTTTCACTTCGTTCGCTCGATCGCATGTTCCACCGCGAGCTCGGGGTTTCGGCCGGCCAATACTACCGCCGTCTGCGCCTGATCCAGTCCCGGAGCCTTGCACTAGAAACGAGTATGCCCACCCACGAGATCGCGACCCGGACCGGCTTTAGCTCCGCAGCCACACTGGCGCGCGCGTTCAAAATACAATTTGGCAGCACGATCAGCGAAATACGGCGCCGGACGCGACCAGACAGCGGTTCCATTTATCTGAATGAACGTAAATTGGAACATTACGACAATAAGCACCGAGTGCTAAATATTCGCATGGTGTTCCAAAACAGCAATGAATCACTCAACCCAGGGATCACTCTAGGCTCAATTTTAGAAGAACCGCTAAAGCTTAACACTCGTCTTGACAATCAAGCCCGCATAGCAAAAGTAGAGCAAACCTTAAAATTGGTGGGCTTACTGCCAGAACACCGTTTTTTTTATCGCCATATGCTGTCTGACGGGCAACGACAGCGGGTCGCGCTTGCCCGTGCCATAATACTTAATCCGCAAGTGATTGTAGCCGACGAGCCTTTTGCTGCGCTCGACCCATCAGTGCGCTCCCAAACGGTTAATCTACTGATGGAATTGCAGCGTGAGCTAGGACTGGGCTTTATTTTCATTTCACATAACTTGGGCATAGTACGCCATATCAGCGATAAAATTTTAGTCATGAAGCAAGGAAAGGTAGTGGAATCTGGCAAAACAGATGTGATTTTCCACTGGCCAAAAGACGAGTACACCAAAAAGTTGGTGCACGCTCATCAAGCGCTTATAAACGGCCAGAGTTAACAAGCTAATGAAAAAGGGCTTAGAAGTTTGTTCTTCTAAGCCCTTTGCGTGGTATTTCGCTATGCAGCTGCGTTTAACCTACCAACGCCAACAATATCCCTGCGGCAACCGCCGAGCCAAGTACCCCAGCAACATTCGGCCCCATGGCATGCATAAGCAAAAAGTTGTGTGGATTGGTTTCTAAACCAACCTTATTCACAACCCGTGCTGCCATCGGTACAGCCGACACACCTGCAGCTGTCTCTTATACACATCTCCGAGCCCACGAGACTAGGCAT
>OJBY01000896.1_pt1 | contig 13356 bp, 14 predicted proteins | sample 1591731 | NCBI WGS metagenome assembly OJBY01 (sample SAMN05416837, study PRJEB24817) | seawater metagenome | isolation source: Sea water | place: Canada:Atlantic | collected 2013-07
CACTATCCTCTTCGTCGGCAGCGTCAGATGTGTATAAGAGACAGCGGTAGTATGGATAAGTTTGAAAACTCGCAAAACCAAAGCTTAGATACTTCCTATCAGTCAAACACTCCTCAGCAGCAAAATCATCAGCCAGATACTTCCTCTTCTTCAGCTATAGAGAAGGGGGATAAATGAGCTTATTTAAGCGCCAAAAAAGTCGCCAAAGAAAGTTAGCAAATACAGATGCTAAGGCGTCAGATGCTACCCATAATGTTGAGACTGATAATGTGCTGAATGTGCTTAGCGACATGCCTATTACTGAGCATTTGATTGAATTACGCAAGCATCTCATCAAAATATGCGTAGCCGTTTTGATCGTCTTCTTAGCATTGGTAGGGTTTTCGCGTGAGCTCTACAATCTTTTATCAGACCCTCTGGTTGCGCAGCTGCCTGCGAATTCGACTATGATTGCTACTGATATTACCTCGAACTTTATGGCACCTATTCGCTTGACGATTTTCGTTGCTGCCTTTGTAGTGATGCCGTATATTCTGTATCAAATTTGGTCATTTATAGCGCCTGGATTATATAAAAAAGAGAAAAAAATCACTATTCCAGTGCTGATATCTTCGATATTCCTATTTTATTCTGGTGTCGCTTTTGCCTACTTTGTGGTACTCAAAGGCGTATTGAAGTTCTTTATTTTATTCGCTCCGCAAAACGTTATACCTATGACCGATATCGACAGTTATTTAAGCTTTGCGCTAAAGTTATTTATGGTATTTGGACTCACTTTTGAGATTCCAGTGGTTACTTTATTATTGATAATGGTCGGTATCATATCCACTCAGAGTCTAGAGAGTAAGCGCCGATATATCATCGTCGGTTGTTTTGCTGTGTCAGCGGTAGTCACACCGCCCGATGGGGTGTCAATGCTATTGCTCGCGATTCCAATGTGGCTACTGTTCGAGTTAGGTTTGTTTTTAGCGAAAGTACTCATTAAAGAAGAGCGTAAAACCGTATAACCTTGCAAAGTAGCTAATTTATAAACTAGATATATTGCAAATTAAGTATCTTGCAAAATGACTATTTCGTAAAGTAACTATAAAAATAACCTTATCTTAAACATTTAAGACACTTTTTTTATTTTGGCTGTCCCCTAAACCCTATCAGTACATTCAACTTAGTAATGAGATTTAAATGGAATCCCTAATTAATAATAAAAACAAAACGAATGATAATCTGGCAAATCAGCTTAATCAAGAGTGCTATTGCCGTACTTTAGATCGTAAAGCGCTTAATAACAGCCTGCAAGATCAATTAGTAAACACAAGAGATAATCCACTAGGAGCCAATGAGCTTAATAAGCTGTTTTCAGCGACACCGGTGTTCGTCCCTAAGACAGAGATAGAAGCAATGGTGCGAATCATCGCAGCTATTGAGTCGACTGCTAGACTACCGTCATATCAACAGCAAGTACTGTCGTGGGCACCCAATATCGCGGCTTTCGATCCGGGGCCAATAGGGGCCTTTATGGGTTATGACTTTCACTTAGGGAGCGATGACCCCAAGCTTATTGAGATCAATACCAATGCTGGAGGCGCATTTTTAAACGTAGCACTTGCCCGCGCACAAAAACACTGCTGTCGCCCCTCAGAGCAAAGTGTTGCTACTACTAAAATGCTTGATGGGTTTGAAGAAGCGGTCGCTAATATGTTCATACAAGAATGGCAGCGACAATCGGCAACTAGCATGCCCAATCGCATTGCTATTGTGGATATTGAGCCCAAAAGCCAGTTCATGTATTTGGAGTTTCAGCTGGCCTGCCAACTACTTCAAGCTAAAGGCATTGATACCGTTATACTCGATCCGTCTGAGCTTAACTATGCTGATGGTGTACTGACAGCTCATAGCAAGCCCATTGATATGATCTATAATCGGTTAGTCGATTTCGCCTTTGAAAACCCCAACCACGCCGTGCTTAAAAGTGCCTATTTAGAGGGTGCGGTAGTAGTAACCCCCAATCCGCATGCCCATGCTATATTCGCTAATAAGCGCAACCTGACTTTACTATCCGATACGCAAACTTTGCAGTCGTGGGGACTAGGTGATGATGATGCAGAATATCTAAAAAAGTCAGTACCAACTACCAGAATGGTTACAAAAGAGGATGCAGCAGAATTATGGCGTACTCGGAGACAATTGTTTTTTAAGCCAGTAGCTGGTTATGGTAGTAAGGGCGTTTACCGTGGCAGCAAGATTACCCGCCGCGTATTCGAGACTATTTTAGATGAAAGCTATATTGCGCAGACCTTTATCCCTGCTACAGAGCGATCAATAAAGATTGATGATGTGGTGACGACTAGAAAGGTAGATATACGTCTTTATACCTATGCAGGACAGCTGCTACTAACTGCTGGGCGTATCTATCAAGGCCAAGCGACTAACTTTCGCACACCAGGGGGTGGCTTTGCGCCTGTTTTTCAAACCCACCTTACCGACGATCTTGAGCGAAAAATTATCGCGTTATTCGCTCTCGGCAACAGCTATCAAGACATCCGCATGCACATTGAAGATATGTACGGTATTGAGCTATCCAACGGCACCTTAAATGCGGTGACGGATAAGCTGATTCCTGAGCTTCAGGCATGGCGGGAGCGCGATCTGGATGCCATTTATCCCATTGTCTGGCTCGACGCCATTCACTATAAAATCAAGGAGAATGGCCGCTTCGTCAGCAAGGCGGTATACACCATCCTGGGATTGAACGTGGAGGGGAAGAAAGAACTGCTGGGCCTGTATTTATCGGATGCGGAAGGTGCTCATCATTGGTTGAGCGTATTAACAGATCTACACAATCGTGGTGTTAAAGACATCCTCATTGCCTGTGTAGACGGCCTGAAAGGCTTTCCGGAAGCGATTCAAAGCATCTATCCGCAGACCGAGATACAGCACTGCATCATTCATCAGATCCGCAATTCCATAAAATACGTGGCGAGCAAAAATCAGAAAGCCTTCATGGCTGATCTTAAATGCGTCTACAAAGCAGCAACGCTGAACGCCGCAGAAACCGCCCTTGACGAGCTTGAAGTGAAATGGGGTGAGAAGTACCCAGTCGTAATAAAATCGTGGAGAACCAAGTGGGAGACGCTGTCGGCGTATTTTAAATATCCGGACTACATCCGCACTGCGATCTACACGACCAACGCCGTCGAAGCCGTACACAGGCAGTTCAGGAAACTAACAAAAACAAAAGGAGGCTTCCCCAATGAGAACAGCTTGCTCAAGCTGCTGTATGCCGGTATTTTGAAAGCGTCAGAGCGCTGGACGCATCCGGTACAGAACTGGAATCTGACACTTTCGCAGTTGTCGATTCACTTCGAGGGGCGTCTGGACGCTCACATTGACCTGTGACTGGCTGACACAGAATTTTGAACGCCCTCTATATTTATGAATTAGGCTGGGCTTTTTGGAGTCAAGGTCACTTGTAGCCCCATACCATCAATAATCTTTAGCATGGTGTCAAAGCGCGGCTTTTCGGACTGCAAAGTCTTGTAAAGACTCTCGCGTCTTATGCCTGTCTTTTGTGACAGCTCATTCATACCCTTTGCGCGTGCCACATCGTTGAGCGCTTCAATAAAGTCACTAGGCGCACCATCGCTCAGTGCTTCATTTAGGTAAGCATTGATAAGCGTTTCATCGGTTAGGTACTCCGCCACATCAAAGTGGCTGATTTTACTATCGGTCATGAGGGTACTCCTTCGTGTCATTCTGTACTTGTTGCCATAGGGTGCAAGCCTTACAATATCACTTTGCTGGCTGTCTTTGCTGCCTCCTAACAGTAACAAGTAAACCGTATCGCCCTCTTGGGCATAATACACGCGGTAACCGTTGCCCTTAAATATTCGCATCTCATAGATACCGCCTGTATTGGCTAGGGGCTTGTGGTCACCAAAATTGCCACCTTGTGCGCGTTTGATACGTGCTAAGATGCCAACTTTGCCTAATGGGTCTTTGAGCTTGTGCAACCAGCGCCTAAACGCTTCAGTTTGGTTAATCTCAATCATAAAGTTAGATTATTAGAAAGCTAATAATTAATTGTAACCTTTCGGATAATAGATAACAAGTTATGATTGTACTGGCAGCGCTTTTTATAGGTATATAAGCATCGGGCACAAAAAAAGCAGACGCTCGTGCCTGCCTATATATTTGTATGCTCTAAAATGTGCCTTTTTTGCCTAAATTGGCTGTACGTCTTTAATACCAATGGGTTTACGCATTAATAGACTGTGCCTAAGCTGTCCTAAATTGCCTAAACTGTGCCTTTTCTAGGTGCTATTTAGGCAAATAAAGGCAGTTTAGGCACGCTTAGGCATTAGGGTTTAATAAGCAAAAGTCCCTAGCTGCAAGGGCTAAGGACTATTTAGGCAATTTAGGCACGTTTTTAGGTACACACGTTTATATAAACAGTTTAGGATTAATATAAATCACTTTCTTTTTACCCTCCTGCATTTGTATTATGTGCCCCATGGTCTATAAATTATCCAGCTCATTTTGAAGTACCTTATTGTTTTTACGCATGGGCTTAGGTGCGCCGTTGTAAGCATCAGTGCGATTTAAGATAGGCTGATTTTTACCACGCGCTTTATCCACTAGCCAGCTACTTAACTTCTCACTGTCGTTCTGCTCACCTTGCGGCGTGGCATCAAGGTAGCGTAAGCGCTCACTGGTTGAGTATTCCACCAACATAAAGGCGCGGGTAATATCATCGGTGGTGATTGTCTTGCGCCCCTCAAAGAACGCCATCAATGAGGCAATACGGCTGGCATTTTCTGCCATTCGTGAAGCATACGCTTTTACGGCTGCAAATACTCCGCCTAGTTTCTGTCTGTTCTCAATCGCTTGTAGTTTGTCATAAAAGACTTGTTCGGTACTATCATTAGCCCACTGCATTTTAATACGTTCAGGATTACCTGTAGCTTCTGTAGGTTCGTTTTCTGATAAAGGTGTAAGTAAACTTTGACAGCGTGACCAGTATTGTATTAAGTGTGGATCTTCATATGGATTATTGCGCCTACGTTTTAGATCGTTCCACGTTCGATAACCACGCAAGTCTTCAGGGCAGGCAATCAAGGCACGTGCTAAAAACCCTTGCCCATTCATCAATGGGTCACTTAATGCTGGCTCTAAAATGACACGCTGTGCCATTAACATCAAGGTTAAACGTGCGCCATATGCTTTTGCACGTGGATTAGCAAAAGCATTCTTCTGTGATCGTGATCGATTGACTATACCGCTACTATATAATTCAGTAATTCCAGTCAAGCTATTACCAGCTGTCTTACTAGTCATTGAGGGGCCATTAAAGAATTGTGCTCCATCATCACTCGCCCACGCTGCAACAATAATTTCTCGGTTTACATACTTATCTAGCAAAGCCTCCATTGTAATATCCTTGAATACCATTTCAGGATTATAGGGGTTAGGTGTTGATTCAAGAAAATCTTTCAATTCTTTACCATTCAAAACTTCCTTTTTGGTTTCCCATAATACTAATGCATCAACGTATTGTTCATATTGTCGTTGCTCATATTCATCAATTTTCAAATGTGTTAACTTCATGGCCTCAGTTTTGCCAGCGCCACTCTCGCCTTCTGTTATGAGTATCAAACTTGCAGGTTTATAACTGTTTCCAAAAGGTGCATCAACAAACTGCTGGCCAATATGTGATAACACGCCTAAAACACATTGACCTGCCATGGCAAGCGGCACTTGTGCATAATAGGACACGGCCTTAATTACTGCTCTTAACAGTCCCGTGAATGCGTTGATCGGGTAGGGCGTGGGCGTGCTTGGATCGTTGGCCAGAGGCTCAGGATCAGGCCATTGCCCCTTTTTTATGCTATTATTAACATGATCACTAGATTGACAGTCGCATGTGAATTTCTGATGGTCGGCAACGCTCATGCTACCAACATGAGCGTTTCTATTTTTTGTTTTATTCATAGCCACTCTCCTGTACGTTATGAACAGGATTACCATGACTTTCTAGCCATTCTAAAACTTCCGAGTTTTTCCATGCCACCATGGTTGGTGATAACCTCACACTAGCAGGAAATCTGCCATCACGACTCCATTCATGTAGAGTAGTGCGGCCGAATGGCAAGAGGGGCAGGATATCGTGGGCTCGCGACATACCTTGAGGTGGTAAAAAAAGAGGGTTTTTAGAAATTTTATCTGAATAATTCGGGTTCTGATTACTCATCCTATATCTCCATGTGAGCCGTGACGGGATGTCACGGTATGGATAGAATGATAGATAGAGTATAGAATGATGTCATCGCGACTTGCAAATCGCAAGTTGCAACACTCTGAGCCTCAATCGAAAAGTGCTTTATTGGCTTGGCTTAAAATTTTTTCAATATTACTTCTACTCAACTTTGGTATTTCTTTGTTATCAATATAATCAACCAGATCAGTTTGTTTTTTGAAGTTAAAATTTTGTTTGTTTTCATCTTTGTCTAGTTTCAAAACAATATCCTTTAAAATACAGACCATACGGTATACGCTATCTTTTACGTCTTTCGTACTTTCACTAGGCTTATTAGAAATTTCGACTTGCTTTTTAAGTCTTTTTATTTCTTTATTTTGTTGACTTATAAGTCTATTAGCCTCATTCAAGTCTTTAGATAATTTAGGAGCTAAATTAATATTTTTAATTCTATGAAGAAGATGATTTAAATCTTGGCTTGAAATTTCAATCTGCAAAATTTTTCAAGTTTTAACATTTCATGATATTCACTATCAGGCATATGTAATACCCAGCCTAAAACCTCAGCCTCTTTCAGTGTGGGTGGTAGATCCTGTGATTGATATTTATTTTTATGGTCTAGTAATATGCCTGTGTAATCACAACTAGTATAATCAAAAGGACTATTAGAAATGAACTTCACATGCTGAGATATAGGTTTAAAATCATCAATAATAACTTTTAAGCCTAAATGACTAAGTATTACGTTATTAGGAGAGATACGAAATATACCTTCACTATAGTAGGCAACATTACTTTTACTCGCATCATACTTATCCATAAAAGTAGCAAGTAGCTTTTTGGTCTGATATATCAATGTGTCTATGTCTAATGAACTATCATATTTTTGTGGAGCTAAAAGTTCCTTTAACTCCAAATCACTAATATCTTCATTTATAGTAGCTGACAACTGTTTTATAGCATCTTCACGGTTCTCAGCATAGATGGATTTAACAGGATTAACAAAACCGTTATAATGAACATAGGGTGTCAGTATATGAGTATCAATAAGCTTTTTTATTGTCTGGTCACTACTAAACTTAGGGTCTTTCGTTTCAGCTAATTTACTTTTAACTTCATCGAGAGTATAAAAATCTTTTGAATGATCGGACATTATTGTTCCTCTTTTCCTAAAAGTTACTCAAGTAGTCTGCCCAATCATTCATCATATCTCGACGATAATCTAAATGCTGAGCACCGTTGTAAGCCTTACTAATTTTGTTTTCTTGTTCATGAGCTAGCTGTAATTCAATAGCTTCGTGCATATAGCCTTGTTCATGAAGTGTAGTGCTCGCCAGTCCTCGGAATCCATGTCCCGTCATTTTATATTTATAGCCCATTTGATATAAAGCGTTAATAAAAGCATTTTGGCTGTAAGGTTTGCGAGTTGAAGGGTTGTAGAATACATACTGCTCTGAAAAATTCAGCTCTTTAATTTGTTGTAATATATCTATGACCTGTGGTGCAAGAGGTACTATGTGAGGTCTATCCATCTTCATTTTGTCTGCAGGTATACGCCAAATTTTATCCTTCCAGTCGATTTCTGACCATTCCATAAATCTAAGCTCATTAGTTCGTACAAAGGTATAGCATAAGAACCATAGACCTAGTTTGACTGGGATATGGCCAGTGTAGTCATTGATATCTTGTAAAAGTTTTGGTAACTCTTTTGACGTAATACGGCTGTGATTTTTAGTCTTATGCGGTTTGATTGCCGCTGATAAATCTGCCGCAGGATTTGACGTTGCTATACCTATGCGAATAGCATGTTTAAATATCTGTCCAACCTCTGCCATTATACGTCGCGCCATTTCATTAGCGCCACGAGCCTCGACATTCTTACCAATCTTCAAAATATCAGGTGGGGTAATATCATCAATTAGTTTATGACCAATAATCGGTTTAACGTCACGCATATAGGCTGAATAGTTACGACTAAAGGTACTTGAGGCTAAAAAGGTCTTGCGATCCGCATACCAAGCTTGTGCAATAGTATCAAAAAGCCTCGAACCGTCTTGCTCTGCGATTTTTTCTTTTTTCTTATCCTTCGGGTTGATACCTTCACTAATTAACTGTTTTATTTCTAGGTTACGCTGGCGTGCTTGTTGTAATGTGATTAGTGGATACTTGCCCAAAGTGAGTGATTGCTGTTTACCTTGCCAGCGGTAAGCACTGACCCAGACTTTGTTTCCCGTATGTCTTACCCACAGTTGAAGGCCATCGCCATCGCTATGCTTGTCAGGGCGGCTAGGGTGCATTTTTCGCTTGGGGTTAGTTTGTTGATAATCGTATGAGTTAATGGCATGTTGGTATATCTCCGCGTTGGTATAATCTATACCAACAAATATACCAATATTCTATATGGTTCGCCACATACCAAGATATTCGTAAATCTCGCAAAACCCCATAAAAAAAGGCTTGCCGCATCGCTGCGAACAAGCCTGATTTGATATATGGTGGGCCCAGTAGGACTTGAACCTACGACCAATCGATTATGAGTCGACTGCTCTAACCAACTGAGCTATGGGCCCGCACGCGCTTATCCTACAGCGTCCCCCTAAAATTTCAAGCGCTAAAACTCAAAAATTATCAATCTTCCTTTGAGCCATGAAAAAACACAAGGCGGGCACGCAGGCCATACGCTGCGAGCGAAGCGCTCATGGTAAACTTGCGCTGTACTCTGAACGGACTGACATTTGCCTTGAAATCACCTCTGCCAAAGCCCTTGATCAGCCCCGATCAGCATGATCAGATCATAGCCTTGCTCACAGAAGCGGGGCGGCTGGCGCTTGAAGCTTACGAGGCCTACCGGCAAAACCCCGACTCTTTGAGTCAAACCACCAAAGCCGATAAAACCCCCGTGACTGAGGCCGATCTCAAGGTGCATGAGCTGCTACTAAGGGGCTTAAATCAGATCACCCCTAAGATTGAGTGTGTGTCGGAGGAGAGCGACGAGTCGGTGCACCGAACCAGAGTGCAGACTGCTTGGCTGATTGACCCGATCGATGGGACGCAGCAGTTTATTGATCAGACCGGAGAGTTCAGTATCAATCTGGCGCTGGTGCATGAACAGCAAGCGCACTTGGGTTATATCGTGTTTGTGGTCGATCGGCATATCCTCGCTCAAAACCCCGAGGCGCCCGATCAGATCAGTTTGCACCACTTTGATGGGTCGCAGCAGCCACTTACTCCCAAAGCTGACGACAAGCTGACATTTGCCCTGTCAGCGCGCTCTAAAAAATCCGATGAGACCCACTATACTCGCTGGTGCCTAGAGCACCTGAGCACTAAGCCTAAGTTTCAGCGCGCGGGAAGCTCCTTTAAGTTCCGCATGATCCTTGAGGGCAGGGCGAGTGCTTACCCCTGCCCGTACCCGACCTCTGAGTGGGACACTGCAGCCGGTCAAGCGCTGATCGAGGCGGTCGGTGGCAGGCTCATCAACCGTGCTGGCAAACCCTTTAAGTATCTGGATCGTGACACCCTGACAAATGGCGCCTTTATGTGCTTAGCGCCAGATTTTAACCCCGAGCACGTGCACGAGTTGATCCACTGTGAGCCGCCAACATGAGTGGTGGTCTACGGGCTGAAATGATGGGCGCAGATTCATGAGCGCTGATTTATGAGCGCTGATTTATGGGCGCAGATGCCAAAGCTTCAGCGCGAGACGATCGAGCTTTGGCAATCGCTTAAGCATGCTCACTCGCGATCAGTGCTGCTCACCCGTCACTCAATCAGGGTGCTACAGGACAGCGATGGCAACTCAGGCTATGACTTGCCGCTCACAGACGAAGGACGGGCGCTTGCGCGCCGCTACGGTGAGTGGCTACGCTCACGGATCAGTTTTGGCGGTGCCATCAGCTCCACCGTGGATCGCTGCGCGGAGACTGTAGAGCTGATGACGGATTGGCAAGCCAAGCGCCATGATTGGCTCAAAGAACCCGGCGCCTTTGTCGATGCGAACCCTGAGGTCACCGCGCGCTTTTTTGAAGCCGGGCACCACGTGTTTGCTCGTGAGCTGTTAGGTGATCAGCTGCCAACCAAACACAGCGTAAGTGAGGCAGCAAAGCGGCTACTCAGTCGCCTGTTTGACGAGGCTCAAGCCGCCTCGCCGCTACTTGCTGTCACCCATGACAGCGTGCTGGCGGTACTGTTTAGTTTGCTGAGCGGCGAAGACTTAACGAGTGAGCAGAGTTGGCCGCAGATGATGGAGGGCGGGGTACTGCTGTTTGATGACCCTGTGATTCAACCCCCGGGCGATTTAATTGGTGACCACTTGCGCCATCCCGCAAGCAATTCGTCAATCAAGTCTGCAATCAAGTCTGCAAGCGAGCCCTCAATTAACCCTGCAGATGAACCCTCAACCAGCCAAGCCCACCGCGGCCAACTGATCTTTCGTGGCAGGATTTATCGGTTTTCGCTTTAGGTCGATTAAGAGTTTTATAGCCTCAGAACAGCACCACGCCATAAAGTTAGCCCATCAAATCCACATATCTGACACAAAAAAACCCGGCCAAGGCCGGGTTTTTGATCGCTCACGCTTCAGCCTTTGATTGACTTAACTGCAGCGTTTAGGCGGCTCTTGTGACGAGCAGCTTTGTTTTTATGGATGATGCCTTTATCGGCCATACGGTCGATAACAGGAACCGCTTCCTGATAAGCTTTAGTCGCCGCGTCGTAATCTTTTTTGGTCAGTTCAGCGTGAACTTTTTTGATCGCCGTGCGAACGCGCGAGCGCAGGCTGGCATTGTGACGACGGTTTTTAACGTTTTGACGAGCACGTTTACGTGCTTGAGCGAGGTTGGCCACTAAAAAACTCCTAAAGTTTGCAATTGATGCAAAAAGCTCTTGGTAAAATCAGGTAGCGATCAGGGTCGGAACAACCGACTTAACTGGGCGCTTTAAAGCGCAAGATACTATCAAACGACAAGCTTAAGAGCAAGTAGAAAAGCTGTCTTAATCACGAATCGAGGAATTATGTCGCAAACTCAACGTAAAGCACTGGTGATCGGCGCAACCGGCGCCGTCGGACAGGAACTGATTAACCAGCTCAGTCAACAAAACTACGACATCACGGCGGTGGTCCGTCGCCGCGCAACTTTTCACCATCCGGTGACTCAGCTGATTTGCCCGAGCTTTAGCGATCTGAGCGGCTTTATGCAGCGCGAGGCGGGCGATCTGAGCGCCGCGCAGGTGTTTAGCGCGCTTGGCACCACGCTCAAGCAAGCGGGCTCTAAAGACGCCTTTAGGGCGGTGGATTACGGGTATAACCTTGCCTTTGCTAAAGCCGCACTAAAGCAGGGTGCTCGCCACTATCTGCTGGTCTCAGCTCATGGGGCAAGCGCGGATTCGTGGTCATTTTACTCCAAAACCAAAGGCGAGCTTGAGGAGGCGGTGGCCAAGTTGCACTTTAAGAGCTCGGTGTTTTTTAGACCCTCGCTGCTCTTGGCCGATCACTCCGGCCGCACACTTGAGTCAATCGGAGTAGGCCTGATCCGCCCGTTGAACCGGTTTTTTGATCAACCGCCGCTGCCTTCGGTTTGGCCGATCGCACCTCAGCAAGTGGCGCGCGCCATGGTAGGATTGAGTCAGCGCTGCGCCAAACAATCAACCGGCGTGCTGCGCGTCAGCAATCAAACCATGCATGAAGGAGTGACCCCATGAGCCAAGATTTTATCACCTGCGATCTGTTAGACGAGAGCCCTGAGTGCCAAGTGCTGGCGGTGAGCTCTGAGGGCAACCGCTATCAGCACTTCGGCGGGGTCAAAACCTTTGGCGGGGAGGCGGTGACTGTTAAGTGCTTTGAGGACAACTCGCGCGTCAAGGAGCTGCTAAACACGCCAGGGGACGGGCGCGTGCTGGTGGTCGATGGCGGCGGATCGCTCCGCTGCGCGCTGATCGGGGATATGATCGCGCAATCGGCGATCGACAACAGCTGGGCCGGGGTGCTGATTTATGGCTGCGTGCGTGACGCAGGCGATCTGTTGAACATGCCGATCGGGGTCATGGCGCTGGGAGCAATCCCGCGCAAGAGCAACCGTCAGGGTGTGGGTGAGGTCGATCTGCCCATCAACTTCAGCGGCATCAGCATCAAAAGCGGCGACTTTATCTACTGTGATCTGAACGGCGCGATCGTGAGCGATAAAGCGTTGATCTGACTTAATGCCCACCTTAGCCAGCCCATACTCAGGCTTTGGGCACGCTGCTACCGGCTGACTTTGACCAAGTTTTACAAAAAAACCAGCGATCAAGCTGGTTTTTTTAATCGCACAAATCCTGTAAAAGAAATCATGCAAATCGCTAACCGCTAAAGCCAAATCAAAACCCGCAAGCTCAAGCACCTGTGGGTGATGCGGCGCTGACTAAGAGATAAAGTTATTATTAGTAAGCGATTCAGCACCCCAATCTGGCGCGGGCTTAGCGGTCGCCCCATATTGTTAACTAGCAGCCTTCGATGATTGCTTAAACCCATAAATCACAAAACACAGTGACAGTAGTTGTTGCAGCATCAGTATCACTTTACCTTGCATGAGCATCAGTGCAGCCATACTCAGGTTCATGAGCATAAAAAACAGCCAGCCCTTTGGATTGCCTTTAGCCATCAGGTAACTGCCAAACAAAAACCCCAGCATCACACCCATCTCAAGTACTTGAGTGATCGATGTAACGCCCACGTGGAGCCATAAACTATAACCAAGACCAAAAGCTAAAGAGGCGTAGGTAGAAACGGTCACTACCTTGTTGAACAGCTGATTGGGTCTTAAATTATTGTGATAAGTGTTGTACAAACCCAGCAACATCGCAGGGATACCACCTGCTTCAACTGAGGCCGCTATCCAGTTGCCTTGCTCCACCAATATGATGAGCCACGCAGGCACACCTATGAGAAATGCCACCCACGCCAACATCGTCAGTTTTCGTTTCTGCTGAGCTACTTTTGCTTCAGAAAAAGCAAAAAGCATCTTATTTGACAGATAGAACGCACCGCCCCAAACCTGCAAAAAGATATCCATAATTACCTGTCTCTTATACACATCTCCGAGCCCACGAGACTAGGCATGATCTCG
>OJBY01000901.1_pt1 | contig 13214 bp, 14 predicted proteins | sample 1591731 | NCBI WGS metagenome assembly OJBY01 (sample SAMN05416837, study PRJEB24817) | seawater metagenome | isolation source: Sea water | place: Canada:Atlantic | collected 2013-07
CCCTACTACTTGAGTGTAATTTGGCAGTGCCAGCAATTGCTCCAAATAGGTAATGGATTGCGGGTCACGTTCTCCGAAATATTTGATTGCTCGTTCACGCATCCAAGTATGAGTGAAATGAGCGCGGAAATCTTGAAGGTGGGAGTTGGGATAGGCTCGTGCGTTCACAGCGCGGCCATCCTCATAGGTGTGCAAGTATGAAGGCATGTTATTCGGATCGAAGCCGTTGTCTCGCAGCCACTTTGAGAACATCAATCCCTCAGATATGTCCGGCACCATGCTATCGGGCAGCGTGTAACCTAGTTGCTCCATCGGCCCGATAAGTGAGATAGTCACCTCGTTGAGCATGGAGAAATGCCCCGCAGGAACATTTGTCATATTCGCCATATATCGACGTAGATGGTAGGGTAAATTGCCGCCTGGGATTTTGCCAGACATCCAATCTAGCACCCACTTGGACACCTTCACTGCAAATTCTGGCGATAGCCATTGCGCAAGATTGATCGCGACCTGTGGGTGCACCCATGTCCCCTGCATAGTCGGATCACCACCCTTAATGGACTGCACCAAAACCGATATCGGTATACCGATATCGGCCTCGAGTGCGTTCAGAAAGGCAGTTGTCTGCTTACTCTCTCGGTAATGCCCAAGCAGCTTTCCCGCAGCTTTACACATTGCGGTCGCGTTCACGTAACCGTCGCGAACACGCTGGTAGATTACCTCCCGCTCGAGTTCATGTTGGACCAAGGGAAGAGATAGCTGTTCTGACATAGAAGCTCCGAATCACGTTCAGACCATCCTCGGGTTACAGGACATGAGAGTCTATCGCGCACAATGGTTTATCCCCGCGTGCACATTTTGTTCTTTCCTACAGCGTGACACTGAATGTACCGATTCGGTCATAGTCGGAGAACCGTCGAGAGGGCGGGCTTCTCCAGCGATTTCAACGCTCTCTAGGTTTGGGTTTGTAAAAGACACAATCGCCTTCGCTTTGCGCAGGACCGTCTCGACATCAGGGGTTCTACCTTCGCAGCCGGCGAGGTGCCCTCCGTGCCGCTTATTGAAGTTCGTGAGGACATATGAGCGCGGTCTTCTTTGCCAAGGAACTGGAGGGCGTAGCCACGTGGTGGCGCGTCATGCGCCGAGACGGGGTCGCGCTGGCGTTTACCAGCCACAACCGTTCACTGTATTTCGATGGCATCACACATCTCTCGGCACCAGGCATGTTGCCGTCGGCTATCAGGCGCACCGCAAGACTAGAGCGGGACAGCGTGGAGGTGCAGGGCATCCTGTCGCACGAGACGATTTCGCGAACCGACCTCGAAAATGGGCGTTTTGCAGATGCGCACGTGGCGATTGGCATGGTGAACTGGGAAAACCTGCAACGCAGTACGCTGTTCCAAGGAAGCCTTGGCAACGTCTCGGCGGAAGATGATGGTTTCAACGCAGAATTGCGTTCTGCCAAGGCCAGCCTCGAGCAGGACTTCGTGCCGCGCACCAGCCCCACTTGCCGCGCGGCGTTTTGCGATGCCGCATGCCGTTTGAATCCCGTCGCTTACACGCGGCTCGCCAGTGTGACCGCAGTTGATACGAAGGCAAACGCAGTTCGCTTCGATGGACTGATCCAGACGGCTGACTACAGCCAGGGAGTGTTGCGCTGGGTCGACGGACCTCACGCCGGCTCGAAAATGCATGTTGTGAATGTGGAGAGCGGCGGGCTCGTACTCGATCAGCCCCTCTCAGTCACCATCGAACCCGGCCACCGCGCGTATGTAAGGGAAGGATGCGATCATACCGTTTCCACCTGTTCATCACGTTTCGGCAACGCCGTGAATTTTCAGGGTGAGCCGTTCCTGCCGGGCAACGACGTGCTGACCCGCTATCCGACAAGTTCTTCATGAGTGTGGCACTAGCATTAGCCTACGCTGCGCAAGATATGATCGGCACGCCATTCCGTCTTCGCGGGCGCAGTCGAAACGGCATTGATTGTATCGGGCTGGTGAGTCTTGCACTGTCGGTCGTCGGTCGCACGCCGCCGCCATTACCAAACTACAGCATGCGCAATCTTGGCAGGGAACGTTTCGACAAATTGATCGATGCCGCGGGTCTTGCTGTGACGCTCGAACCGCAATTGGCAGGCGATGTCCTTCTCCTGCGTCCGTCAGCCGCACAATATCACCTCGCAATTGTCGGTCCGACCGCAAAGATCATTCACGCTTATGCGGGGCTGGGTCGGGTGGTCGCCAGCCGCGCGCCGCTTCCCTGGCCGATAGAAACGCGCTGGCGCCTCGAGGAAACCTGAAGGAACGATACCATGGCTACTTTAGTCCTTACCGCCGTCGGCACAGCGATCGGCGGCCCCATCGGCGGCGCAATAGGCTCGCTGATCGGAAGCCAGTTGGACGGGGCTGTATTTGGAGGAGGAGACCGCGAAGGCCCGCGACTACAGGAACTGGTAGTAACAACCTCCAGCTACGGCATGCCGATACCCCGTCATTTCGGCACGATGCGCGCGGCAGGTTCGATCATTTGGGCAACCGATCTCGTCGAAAGCAGCGATGAGTCCGGTGGCAAGGGCCAGCCCACAGTGACGACATACAGCTATTCGATTTCATTCGCGGTTGCGTTGGCAAGCCGTCCGATTGCCTCCATCGGTCGGATCTGGGCCGACGGCAATTTGCTACGTGGCGGTGCGGGCGATTTGAAAGTAGGCGGCAGCTTTCGACTCTACACCGGCGAGGGCGACCAGCAACCCGACCCCCTGATCGCTGCGGACAAGGGCGCTCTGTGCCCCGCATTCCGGGGAATGGCCTATTGCGTGTTCGAAGACCTGCAACTGGCGGACTTCGGCAACCGCATTCCGGCTCTTACATTTGAAATCGTGGCCGATACTGGCGAAATTACCTTGCAATCCATCCTGTCTGCCAAAAGCCAGCAAAGCACCGTGGATCGCGCACTGGACGACTTGCAAGGTTATTCGGATGGGGGAGGTCCACTTCAGTACATGCTCGAAACGGTAGACCGCCTCTATCCCATGGCATGCGATGCGACCGGCGCCCACCTGACCTTTTTCGATGCGTATCCGTCTAGTGAATCGGTCGTCAGGCTGCCCGAGGCCGCCATCGATGTTTCAGGCGAGAGTTTCGGTGCGACTTCAGGCCGTACGAGCCAGCAACGCGCAGACGCAACGCGCGTACCAAGCGGACTGCGCTATTACGACGTGGACCGTGACTACCAGTCCGGCATGCAACGCGCAGGCGGACGCGCCCAGCCCGGACGGAACCATATCCTGGAGTTTCCTGGTGCCCTCGCGGCGGGCAAAGCGCGCGAACTGGCGAATGACGCGGCGGAAGGAGCCAACTGGTCTCAGGAAAGGCTTGCCTATCGTGTGGCCGAGCTCGACCCCGACCTTGGACCGGGGCGCATGGTCGCCATTGACGGAAAGCCCGGTAACTGGAGGATCGAGGCATGGGAATGGCGCGAGAACGGACTTGAGCTGGAACTGTTGCGGATGCCCTATCGGCGCAGTGCTACAGTCGCCAGCGATGCCGGTACCTCCCTCCCGCCGAAGGATGTCATCGCCAGCCCGACACGACTGATCGCGTTCGAACTGCCATGGGATGGGCAAGGCTCCCCGGACCAGCGGCAGATCTTTGCCGCCGCAAGCGCAGCCACTTCGGGTTGGACGGGTGCAACTCTATATGCAGACCAGGGCGGCAGCCTCGTTCCGATCGCTGGGACCGGCTCCCGACGATGTATCACCGGACGAACGACAGCACCCCTGCCGCCCAGTGGTTCGCTCATATTCGACCGGTGCACCCCATTGGATGTCCAGCTGGATTCCGATGATTTCGTCCTGTCCTCCATGACACCGGAAGACCTGGCAAATGGCGCAAATCGCGCTCTCGTTGGTAATGAAATCCTGCAGTTCTGCCACGCGCAAGGACTAGGCAGCGGTCTGTGGCGACTGTCCGGCTTGCTGCGCGGCCGCGGAGGGACGGAGCCTGAGGCTCTTGGAGGCGCCGGGCCTGATGTACCGTTCTGTTTGCTCGACCAAAAGCCCACCGCCCTAGATTCTGCCAAGATCGGAGCCAGCAATATCGTAGCCGCGATCGGCCTTGCCGATAGTGAACCCGTAATCGCAACGATATCCACACCGCGAAGAAGCTTGAAGCCCTTATCGCCCGTCCATGGCAAGGCCGTGCGCGCCGCCGATGGCAGTGTGAAGCTATGCTGGCGACGTCGCTCGCGCGGAGCGTGGAACTGGCAAGGGCAGGTGGATGTGCCACTCAACGAGCAATCCGAGCGCTACGAAGTGGGCCTTGGCGATCCCGACCGGCCCCACAGGGTGTGGGAAACCGATACCAGCATCCTCGTCCTTGATCCGGCAGATTATGCCTCGCTTCGCGCGGATTTCGAAGGCGCAGCCTTCTGGGTGCGGCAGGTTGGCACGCACGACCGTTCCGAACCCCTGTTTCTTACCAACATTAGCTGAGGTCCCTTCATGTCCGAACCGATAGTTTTCTCTTCCACGACCCCACGCGTGGGTCTCCCTAATCTCTTCGCTGCGCAGGCTCAGAAGGAGTTCACTGTCAACGAGGCATTCGGCCTGATCGATGCGCTCCTTCATCCGGTTGTCGAGGGTGAAGCTAACGATCCTCCGTCATCACCGAGCGAGGGGGAAAGCTGGATCGTTGGCAGCCAGCCCACTGGCGAATGGGCGGAAAAGGCAGGCCGGATCGCCTGTCGCCAGAGCGGCAACTGGCTATTCGTATCTCCGCTGGACGGTATGGGAGCATTCGACAGGTCTGTGGGTCGGATAGCCCGGTATGACGGGGCGTGGACCTCTGCTTCCACGATCGCGATCCCGAACGGCGGCGCCACTGTCGATACGGAGGCCCGCAGCGCCATCGCCGAAATCTTGAGCGCGCTGTCGGTAGCTGGCATCCTGAAAGCAGAATAGCGGACCCATCTGCAACCATGCGCGTATTAAGGTAAGACAGCCAAAAGGAGCCACCATGCAACGTCGCAGTCTTCCCCTTATCGCCATCGCCCTGCTTGCCACTTCCGGTTGCGCAACTGCCTACGAAGGGTCTTCCAGCGAAATCGGCTCGGCAATGCTGATGGATCGCAACGGCAACGATGTAGGTTCTGCTATGCTATATTCCGAAGGTGACGAAGTAACGGTTTCCGTTTCGCTCGAAGGACTTTCCGCTGGAACCCATGCCGTTCACCTTCATACGACGGGCAACTGCAGTGCGAGCGATTTCACGTCTGCAGGCGGACATTTGAACCCGATGGGAAATGAACATGGCAGCCTTAATCCGCAGGGCGCACATCTGGGTGATCTGCCCAACGCAGAAGTCTCCGCAGCAGGTGTGGGCATTGTAAGCGAAACGCTTCGCGGTTCGCGCGCGAGCGTAGTTTCCCAAATATTCGATGCCGATGGTACGGCCGTTGTCGTTCACGCAGGCGCTGATGATTACCGGACCGATCCCGCCGGCGATGCGGGAAGCCGCGTCGCATGCGGCGTGATTTCACAAGGCTGACGTGTACCCTGTGATCGGCGCCGGATAGGCTTATACCGTCTTCTCGCCGTCCGTCGGTATCCGGGCATATACTGTGGTGTCGATCACGCCAGCCTTGGCGAAACCCTTCAGTCGTAATCGACAGCTGTCGCATAGCCCGCAGGCCATACCGTCGGGCGTGGGATCATAGCAGGACCAGCTCCATGCCGGATCGAGATCCAGCCGCTGGCATTCACGTGCAATGCCTGCCTTCGTCATATGCTGCAGAGGCGTATGGATCTTGAACGGTCGTCCTTCAACACCCTGCTTCGTACCAAGCCGTGCGGTTTCGGCGAAGCTGGCGATAAATTCAGGGCGGCAGTCGGGGTATCCCGAATAATCCAGCGCGTTGACCCCTATGAAAATGTCGCTGGCGCCAGAGCTTTCAGCAAATGCGGTTGTCAGCGATAGAAACAACAGGTTTCGCGCAGGCACGTAGGTGATCGGGATATCGGCTCCCACGCCGGCTTTGGGAACGTCGATATCGGCCGTGAGCGCGGATGCGCCGAACTGCCGCAGGTCGAGCGGCAGATTAACATGGCGCTCCACCCCCAACTTTTTGGCGATAAATTTGGCGGATTGTAGTTCACGCGCATGTCGCTGGCCGTAATCGATGGTAAGCGCATGAACCCGGAAGCCGCGTTCCGACGCGATCGCGCTCGTAACCATCGAGTCGAGTCCGCCCGAAAGCAAAACGACAGCGATCTTGTCCATTTCTTTCATTGGTGTCGGCTAGGCATTCGTGCCCACTTCGGCAAGTGGCCTATCAGCAAGCGAACTGTCAGCACGATCCAACGTGACGCGCTTCACCTTCCATAGAAAACGGCGCGCCGCCGTGAATACCCTGGCTTCGTATCTGAACGACATCGGGGCTTTCGCGTCGAATGGTGGTTCGGCCATAGCCATTCCCACGGCACGTATACTGGACCGTCACTTCCCGGGACTCATCCTGCACCACAAAGCGATCGCATGCCGGCTGGCGGTGGCGCAGCTGGATAAGTTCACGTCCGGTGCGCACACAAATACGTCGGTTCGAACCGTCGGATCGCAAGCGCAGCTCCCATGCGCCGCGCTCCAGCGTGTTGAGCATGCCCAGACCTGGAGCCTGGGCAGACACGGGATTGAACGCGATTACAGCTGCCACTGCCGCGCTTACCATACCGAGTTTTCCCTTCATACCTGTCACCGCAAATCTACTCCTGTTGAACGTGCCATAGCACGTTCGTTATGAACGACCAATTGCCCTTACTGCACGCCGAATGGCTAATCCTGAATCGGAAAGACCTTGGAGCAAAATGCGCAGTCGACAAGAATGATCCCATCGTCGTCGGCCATATCGCGGCGCTCTTCCCTCGGGAAACGGGCCAGAACATCTTCGAAATGGGTCACCGTGCAACGGCATCCCTTGCTGAGGCGCATGCCCGGTGACACCAGAACCTTCTCCTCCTCGTGGTAGAGGCGCCAGACGATATCTTCCAGCGACAGGTCCGGTTCGACGAGTTCGTCATGACGAAGACTGTCGGCGAGGATGGAAACGTGTTCCCATTCCGGATGATCGAGCTCCACATGCAGTCGTTCACGGCCCTCTTCGCCCTCAGGCAGGTGCTGGACCAGTAGACCAGCTGCTACAGTCTGGCCCTGGCCCGAGCGTATCGCGGTCCGGATCAGTGTCGGGATTTGTTCGCTTTGCGCGAAATAGCTTTCGACGGCCTCCGACAGCGAGTCGCCCTCAAGTGGCACGATACCCTGATACCGCTTGCCGGCTTTCGCGATGTCGAAAGTAATCGCAAGGTGCGCCTTTCCGAACAGCGCGCCTAGCGAAGGATTGGCGCCTTCGGCTGCCATTTGCTCTTCGTCATGCTCAATATAGCCGCGGATTTCACCGTCGCGATAATCGCACACCAGCAAGCTGACGATCCCACCCTCGCCCTGCGCCTGCATGGTCAATTGATCGCCATCGCCCTTCAGCAGCCCGCCCATCAGCGTGGCCAGCACGAGCGCCTCGGCCAGTGCGTGCTTCAGCGCGGGGGCATAATCATGGGCGGATAGAATATCTTCCAGCACGGGACCCAGACGAACGGCACGTCCACGCGAATCGCGCGACGGAATGGAAAAGCCCAGCAGTTCGTCCGAGAATGTTTCAGATCGGGTTTCGTTCATGCGCATCATATGGTGCGCCTCCCCCGATTGTGAAGCGGGGCTATCCAAGCTTGCCGAAACACCACAACAGGATGGATTTTTGCGCGTGTATGCGGTTCTCCGCCTCGTCGAAGACAACGGACTGCCGCCCCTCGAAGACTTCCGCGCTCACTTCGTCTCCAACATGGGCAGGCAGGCAATGGAGGAAGATCGCATCGGATTTCGCCCGCGCCATTAACGCCTGATCAACTCGGAACGGTTCCATTGCCGCAAGCTTTTCCTTTGCCTGGGTCTGGCCCATCGAAACCCAGGTGTCCGTCACCAGCACGTCAGCCTTCGACGCAGCTGCCGTAGCGTCGCTCGTCAACGTTATCGTGCAACCGGCCTCGCGCGCCATCTGGACGAAATGGGCGTCCGGCTCGAATCCCGCAGGCGTTGCGACGCGCACATTGAACTTCATCAGGGCAGCCGCCTCCAGAATGGAATGCAGCACGTTGTTGCCATCCCCGAACCAGGCGACTTCAAGGCCGGGCAGGGCCTTGCGATGTTCGATCATGGTCAGCAGGTCGGCCACGATTTGGCAAGGATGCGAACGATCGGTCAGACCATTGATTACCGGCACATGCGCATAATGCGCCATTTCCTCGATCTTGGCGTGATCATCCGTGCGCACCATGATCGCATCCGCCATTCGGCTAAGGACGCGAGCGGTATCGGCTACTGATTCGCCTCGGCCCAGCTGCGTAGTTCCCGAATCGAGAATCAACGCGCGACCGCCGAGCTGACGCATGGCAATGTCGAAGCTCACACGGGTGCGGGTGGAGCTTTTTCCAAAGACCATGGCCAGCATGTGGCCGGCTAGCGGCTGATCGATATCGGGCTTGCCCTTGGGCCAGCCACGACGCGCGGTCTTGCGATCCTGCGCGTCGTTTATCATCGCGGCGATGGCATTTCCGCCAGCGTCCGAAAGATCGAGGAAGCTGCGCACGACCGGTGCGATCTCGAGGGGGGGCGTCTCGCTCATGCTTCGGCTGGAACCTCGTAATCGGCGGCACCGGCCGAGAGTTTCTCAATGAATTCGTCCATCTCTGCGTCCCCGATAACGAGAGGCGGCAGCAAACGCAGCGTGGAATCGCCTGCCGCCACGGTCAGCAACTGGTGATGATCGCGCAGGTGCTGCATGAACGGCCTCGGCTCCGCCTTCATCTTGATGCCCAGCATCAGACCCATTCCGCGCACGCTATCGAACAGGTTCGGATAATTGCCGATGAACTGTTCCAGTCGCGCACGAAGGCGTTCGCCCTTGGCGCGCACTTCGGCCAGAAATTCGTCGTTCGCCACTGCGTCCATTACGGCCGTGCCCGCTGCCATTGCCATCGGATTACCGCCGTAGGTGGAGCCATGGGTACCGAAGACCATGCCGCGCGCGGCCTTCTCCGTGGCAAGGCAGGCGCCGAGAGGAAACCCGCCGCCTATACCCTTGGCCGTGGCCATCACATCGGGTTCGATCCCGAATTGCTCGTAAGCATAGAGCGTACCTGTCCGGGCAACGCCGCACTGAACCTCGTCCAGCACCAGCATCAGGTCGTGTTCGTCAGCCAGCTTGCGCAGGCCCTGCATGAATTCCCGGGATGCGACGCGAATACCGCCCTCGCCCTGCACAGGCTCGACCAGGAAGCCAGCGGTGTTGGGGCCGACGGCTTCCTTTACGCCCTCCAGATCGTCAAAATCCACGTATTTGAAGCCGGACAGCAAGGGGTTGAAACCCTTGTGCATTTTTTCCTGATTCGATGCGCTGATCGTGGCCATCGTGCGCCCATGGAAGGCGTTCTTGAATGTGATCAGTTCGTATTTCTCATCGTTGCCGACGTGCTGGTGATAGGCGCGCGCCACCTTGATCGCCGTTTCCACCGCTTCGGCACCGGAGTTGGTGAAGAAGACCGTATCAGCAAAGGTCTTGTCCACCAGCCTCTGCGCAAGTGCCTCCCCCTGGGGGCTGCCATAGAGGTTGGAGACGTGCATCAGCCTCGCCGCCTGGTCTTGAATCGCGCCGATCAGTCCTTCGTGCGAATGGCCGAGAAGATTGACCGCGATGCCTGCGGCGAAATCGAGATAACGGGTGCCGTCCTCGTCAATCAGGTGGCAGTGGTCGCCCTCTACGGGTCGCACATCGCACCGTGGATATACGGGCATTAGCGGTGTAATCGACATGATGGATGCGTCCTTGATGAAATCGTGAAAACTGAAAAAAGCGGCCTCGCGGGACCGCCAATACGTTTCCATCTAGGAGGGTGGTGGCGGCCGGTCAAACATGCTCGGCCGCCATGACCTTAGTTACCTTATCGGGCGTTCAGCCCTGTACCGGCACCAGATTGACGGCCGAATATTTCCCCCGTCGATCAACTTCGAGGTCGAATTCGAATCGGTCGCCTTCGGCGATACCCTGTATACCGGAACGTTCGACAGCGCTGATATGGACAAAAGCATCGTCCTTGCCATCGTCGCGCGTGATGAAACCGAAGCCCTTCATGGTGTTGAAAAACTTGACCGTGCCCACGGCCTTTTCACCCGTCAGCTCGCGCTGGGGTGCCTTGGCAGGCGCTTCGATCACATCGCCGACCACCTGAATATCGGCGGCGGAAACCTTGCCCCCGCGATCAACCAGATTGAACTGCAGTTCCTGCCCTTCGGCAAGACCTTCCAGCCCGGCGCGTTCGACCTGGCTGATGTGCACGAATACATCCTCGCCGCCTTCATCGCGCTGAATGAAGCCAAAGCCCTTCTGCGCATTGAAGAATTTTACCTTGCCTTGGCCTGCGCCAACGACCTGCGCAGGCATTCCGCCACCGCCGCCGCCAGCACCGCCACGCGGTCCGCCGCGGCCACCGCCGCCGCCAAAGCCGCCGCTGCCACCACGGTCATCGTTGAAGCGGCCGCCGCCGCCGCCACCGAAACCGCCACGGTCGTTGCCGCCATCGCGCCATCCGCCGCTATCCATGGGCGGAGAACCGTCCATGAAGGGATCGAACCCTTCTTCACCAATATTGTCCCGCTTGTCACGTCCCCGACCGCGACGTCCTCGATCATAACCCATGAATTCGTAAAACCTTCATTCCCGCCCTGAAACACCAGCTGCCGACTCGAGCGACATTCTCCGCAGCCGGAAATGACGGACTTTCCCCGCCACTTCGGGCAAGGTTTATAACGTAGAAAGCCGCCCGACGCGAATGATTTAAGATTACAGCGTCATGACAGTTTGCGAAGCTTCCGGACTTGCGCCATTGAACGCCAAGTTTTTCTGGCAAGAAGGACGCTATTTCAAGGACAGGATGAAAGCCCGATGAGTGATTTTCGCAAGCTGACTGAGTCGATGTGGGCCAGCCCGCAGATTTCCGCGCAAGATGTTGCCGAAGCAGCTGAGCAAGGCGTCTCCCTGCTGATCAACAACCGTCCCGACGGCGAGGAAGAGGGCCAGCCGCCCGGTAATGAGATCGCCGCTGCTGCCAGCGCCAACGGGATTGACTATGTCGCCATCCCTGTAGGCCACGCCGGATTTGGCGATGCGCAGGTCCAGGCCATGGTCGATGCACTGGACAAGGTGGACGGCAAGGTCCTGGCCTATTGCCGCTCGGGCACCCGCTCTACCTTCCTTTGGGCGTTGGCACAGGCCAATCGCGGGGAAGACCCTGCGCATCTGACACGTGCCGCGCAGGCTGCTGGATACGATATCAGTCCCATCGCTCCCACACTGGAGATGCTGGCCACAAAGGCCCACGACTGACGCGATGGATGGCGCAGTGCCGCAGTTCCTCGGATCGCTGCTCGCGGTGGCCGCACTCGTCGCGCTGACGTATATCCTGGGATTTCGCCAGGCGGGCAAGCTGGAGAGCGAGGCAGAGGCAAGAGAGCTATTCCGGCTTGCGCCCGGCGGGTTCGAGCCAGAAGAGCTGGGGCTCGATTCTGATGGCGGGGCCGCCATAGCGCGCGATGAGCAGGATCGGATCGCCGTGTTGGTTCCGCATGGCAACCAGTTCGTCGTCCGCCCCGTAAAAGGGGGAGCGACGATTATCGCGCAAGAGGGCAAACTGCTGATTGCCGACATGCCCGGATTACGGCTGCATCTGGGTGATCGTGCCCCGCACTGGGATGGGGCCAGAGCGAAGGGCTGGGCCGCTACTGACAGTAATGCTAATAGGGGCTGATGCCATTCGATCCCGTCGCCTATGCCATCCCGGTTTTCGTCGCGATGATACTGGGGGAATTGATCTGGAACCGCCGGAAAGGCGCGGGCCATGCCTATGAATGGCGCGATACCGGCACGTCGCTGGCGATCGGCCTCGGCAGTACCATAGCAGGGGCGGCGACCGGGGGGCTGACGGTCGCGATGCTGGTGTGGGCACACGATGTTGCATCGCTGTCCATCGGCTGGGCGTGGTGGGCATGGCCGCTGTGCTTCGTACTGGACGATCTGGCCTATTATGTCTTTCACCGCAGCGCCCACCGCGTCCGCTGGTTCTGGGCGAGCCACGTGAACCACCATTCCAGCCAGCACTACAACCTTTCCACCGCCCTGCGACAAAGCTGGACCGGATTTTTCGCCCTATCCTTCATCTTCCGTCTGCCGCTGGCGCTTGCCGGGTTCGCGCCCGGCATGATCCTTGTCTGTGCAGGGCTGAACCTCATCTATCAGTTCTGGATACACACGGAGGTGGTGAAACGCCTGCCGCGTTGGTTCGAAGCGGTGATGAACACGCCTTCGCACCACCGCGTGCATCATGCCGTGAACGCGCGCTACCTCGACCGAAACTATGCCGGGACCTTCATCGTATGGGACAGGATGTTCGGCACCTTCACCGCCGAAGATAACGAAGACCGCATCCGCTATGGCATCGTCAGCCAATTGGGCACGTTCAACCTGGCCTATGCCGTGTTCCATGAATGGATGGGCATAGCGCGCGACATTTGGCACGCGCCATGGCCGCACAAATTGTCCTACCTGTGGCGCCAGCCTGGATGGAGCCATGACGGCAGCCGGGAAACCTCCGGCATGATCCGCCAGCGCTGGCAGCGTTCCCGAGCTTCGCAAGACAAGCAGTAACCAGCCACGAAAAAGGGGCCGGAAGATTGCTCCCCCGGCCCCTTGTCTATTCGATCTTTCAATTCGATCCGTGTGGATCGCTTACATGCCCGAACCCGGACCGTAAGTGATTTCCACGCGGCGGTTCTGCAGCTCGCGCACACCGTCTGCAGTGTCGACACGTGGCTGGGTTTCACCGAAGCCTTCGCTGGTTATGCGCGACGCCGGAATGCCGCGACCGGTGAGATAGTTCTCGACCGATTCGTTGCGACGTTCCGCCAGGCCTTCGTTGTAGGCCATGGTGCCCGAACGGTCGGTATGACCGGCCAGCATGATGGCAGCCGTGCCGCAATCGCCATAGGCGGTGATGGCACTGTTCAGCACCTGTCTCTTATACACATCTGACGCTGCCGACGAAGAGGATAGTGTAG
>OJBY01000903.1_pt1 | contig 13188 bp, 9 predicted proteins | sample 1591731 | NCBI WGS metagenome assembly OJBY01 (sample SAMN05416837, study PRJEB24817) | seawater metagenome | isolation source: Sea water | place: Canada:Atlantic | collected 2013-07
GATCATGCCTAGTCTCGTGGGCTCGGAGATGTGTATAAGAGACAGGTTTCAGCGTGCTTACGCTCTTCTTCGTTATCGCTGAACTTAGACTTATCTAACCATGCTGCAACGTAGGTAGAGAATGCACGACCACCTTCATTAAATGAACGCATTGTCATCAGCATACGACGCACGTCGGGGTGCACGATGATTGGATCAGCTTCTTTCTCTTTCGCAACGGCCCCCGTTGGAGCACGACTCTGAGTACGATCCAAAGCGTAGGCGACGGCATTTTGGTACGAATTTTCAGAGATACCTAAGCCCTGAATACCCACACCCAGACGTTCGTAGTTCATCATAGTGAACATGCACGCAAGGCCTTTATTTTCTTCACCTACTAGCCAGCCTTTCGCGCCATCGAAATTCATTACACAGGTCGCTGAACCTTTGATACCCATTTTGTGTTCGATAGAGCCACACGTCACTGGGTTACGCTCGCCCAGAGAACCATCATCATTCACAATGAACTTAGGTACTAGAAACAGTGAAATACCTTTTGGGCCAGCCGGTGCATCAGGAAGCTTCGCCAACACGAGGTGAATAATGTTATCCGCCATGTCGTGGTCGCCCCAAGTGATAAAGATCTTGGTGCCTGATACGTCGTATGAACCATCAGCGTTAGGGACCGCCTTAGTGCGAATAATACCCAGATCAGTACCGGCATGAGGCTCAGTCAAATCCATTGCACCAGACCATTCGCCGGAGTACATATTCGGCAGGTATTTTTCTTTCAATTCTTGTGAGCCGTGAGCGTTCAAAGACAAACACGCACCTGCAGTCAGCATAGGGGCAAGACCAAACGCCATGTTCGCGCCTTGAACCATTTCTTCAACTTGGGCTACCAGTGTTTTAGGCATACCCATACCACCAAAATCAGGGTGACCACCCAGACCATTCAAGCCCGCTTCAACGTATGTTTTGTAGGCGTCTTTGAAGCCCGGAGCCGCAGTTACTTCACCGTCTTTCCATGTTGAGGAGTGCTCATCGCCGTCGCGGTTAATTGGCGCTAATACTTGGCTCGCAATTTTTCCACACTCATCCAAAATGGCTTCAGCAGTTTCCATGTCGACAGCGCCCTCAAGACCAGCAAGTGACGACCACAATTTGTCTGCTTCAAAAACTTCGTTTAAAACAAAACGCATATCTCGCAGCGGAGCTTTGTACTCTGGCATAGTTCACCTCGTAATTAGGGGCAGTGCTAACTGATTGGTAAATCAGTAGCTGAATTTGTTCGTCGGGATCGTCCGACGATTAAGTAAGATTGTTTTAACGCAGAAAAACCGCGCTAGGCGCGGTTTTTCTTTTTAACAGTCAGAATCAGAATGCGAAGTGTTCTTCGGCTAGATCCATCACTGTATCGGCACCTGCAAGCATCGATGCTGCATGGCCTTTAGTACGAGGCAAAATGCGACCAAAGTAGAACTTCGCCGTGGTCATTTTCGCTTTGTAGAAGTCTTCTTCAGTCGTGCCGTTCGCCAATGCGTCTTGAGACACTTTAGCCATACGAGCCCACAAGAAGGCTAGCACTGCATAACCTGAGTACATCAAGTAATCAACCGAAGCAGAACCTACTTCTTCACGATCCTTCATTGCCGCCATACCGACTTTCATCGTCAAGTCAGCCCACTCTTTATTGATTTCAGCCAATGGCTTGATCAAATGAGCCAGTTCTTCATTGCCTTCTTCAGCCTGACAGAACTTGTGAACGATCTTGGTGAAGTTACGCAGTGATGCGCCTTGAGTCATCAGTACTTTACGACCCAGTAGATCAAGTGCCTGAATGCCGGTAGTGCCTTCATAGATACAAGCAATCTTGGTATCACGTACCATTTGCTCCATACCCCATTCAGCGATAAAGCCGTGACCACCAAATACCTGAACACCTAGGTTGGTCGCTTCGTAACCGCTTTCAGTTAGGAATGCTTTTGCGATTGGCGTTAAGAAACCTAATAGTTCATCAGCTTCTTTACGCGCTTCTTCAGTTTCGCCTTTGTGAACGATATCGTTCTGCTGTGCCGCTAGGTACACCAGTGCACGGCCACCTTCAGCGAAAGATTTCTGAGTCAGCAACATACGACGAACATCAGGGTGAACGATGATTGGATCAGCCGCTTTTTCTGGTGCTTTAGGGCCAGTCAACGAACGCATCGCAAGACGGTCTTTCGCGTAGGCTAGTGCGCCCTGGAAAGAACCTTCTGCAGCAGACGCACCCTGAAGCGCAGTACCGATACGAGCCGTGTTCATAAAGGTGAACATGCAGTTCAGGCCTTTATTTTCAGGGCCGATCAACCAACCTTTGGCGCCATCAAAATTCATAACGCAAGTAGAGTTACCGTGAATACCCATTTTGTGTTCGATAGAACCACAAATTAGCGTGTTCTTTTCGCCTGGAGTACCGTCTTCATTTGGCAAAAACTTAGGAACGATAAACAGTGAGATACCTTTCGTACCCGCTGGAGCACCCGGAAGACGTGCAAGAACGATGTGTACGATGTTCTCTGACATGTCGTGCTCGCCAGCAGAGATAAAGATCTTAGAACCTGTGATCGCGTAAGAACCGTCAGCATTCGCTTCCGCCTTAGACTTCAAAGTACCAAGATCAGAACCACAATGTGACTCAGTCAGACACATAGTGCCGGTCCACTCACCTGAAACCAGCTTGCTTAGGTAAACGTGCTTTTGCTCGTCTGTCCCGTGAATGTCTAGCGTGTTCATCGCACCGTGTGACAAGCCTGGGTACATACCCCAAGACCAGTTTGCAGTACCAACCATTTCAGAAACAACCGTACCCAGTGACTCAGGTAAACCTTGGCCGCCGTGTGCTTCGTCATGCGCCAGTGAAGGCCAGCCGCCTTCAACATACTTAGCGTACGCTTCTTTAAAACCTGTTGGCGTGGTAACAGAACCGTCATCATGACGAGTACAACCTTCAATATCACCCACACGATTCAGCGGAGAAAGCTCTTGTTCACAAAACTTTGCGCCTTCAGCAATGATGGCATCAACCATGTCAGGGGTAGCAATCTCTGCGTATGCAGGCAGGCTGGCGTAGTGGCCTGGCATGTCTAGCAATTCGTCCATTACGAACTTAATGTCACGAAGGGGAGCTTTATACTCTGGCATTGGGATGACCTCGTTGCCGTTATTTATTTTCTGCAGCTAATGCCGCGTTTAATGGTTCGGCGCATGTTTATGTCGACCGAACATAGTTTTTGAACCGAGGATAAAAGCCCGATTCAAACAAGTGTTTGAAACATACGTTCGCCTAAGCTTAATGTCAAGTCTTGGCGGCCCGTGACACGGCGTATTTACTGAGTAAAGAAGGGGAATTCATACGGGTAAGCGAACAAAGGTAAAAACGAGCCAATCAGGCAATATCGTCGAGTATACTGCCCGCTGAAGGCGTTTGCGGAGCACTAATCCTGAGTAGCGTCTCATTAATTTGCCGTAGCCGTGCATTGTATTCGGCAAATTCTTCCGCCACCGAAATAAAGACGTCGTTGTCTTCATCAGAGTCGCTACCCTCTTTGTTCGCGTCTTCTTGTCTTCGAGCCTCTTCAAGCTCGATGCTAAATCTCTCACGCTGATCTTCGCTCGATTTAGCGTCTGCCAACAAGGCATCACGTTGCTGATTGGCTAAGTCCGCTTGAGCTTCTGTCATTTTTTGCGTGGCCATGGCGGCTACCTGGCGATCTTGAGCTGAAGGCTCCGCCGGAGCAAGGGCTGCACGACGCACTCTGGCCATCTTATCAATGGTTGCCTGTGGATCACCGGATACGTCACTGACATCGATACTTACTTCACCAGAGACGGCATAACGAGCACCATCGGGGCCTTGTGTAAAGCTGTAGGATGCAGCACCAGCAAGCTCGCCACCCACGGAAGCGTGTGCTTGCTCGTGAGTACGAACTTCTAAGTCCCGAGCTGCTAACTCTCGAAGCAACTCATCATCTTTCACTTCAGAAGTATCAGCCAGCGACTTAGAACGCCCTTCCTCGCTAATAAAGACATCATCGGTATTATCAACCAACGCGCTTGATGAAGGCTTAACAATGTCTGTAGAGCGAGAAGGAGTAGGTGCTGAGTTAAGTTCAAGTGCAGTGGCTTTCGAGCCTGATGACACAGCACGCGAATCCACTGAAGACGTGAGGGATGAGCTACTTAACGAGCTATTTGATGAACTCGCATGGGCAACATGGACGGACGTAGACGGCACTTGCATAAAGGTTCCACAAACACCGTCATTAAGCTTCTATGTCTATCAGGCTACCGAGTTGCTTATCCTCGGCCTGAATGACTTTAGCGTTAGCATCAACGGCTTGTTGACCTTGCTTCATATCTGTCATGGAAGAAGCAAGACTCGCCGCTCCTTCAACCGGACGTTCGGTCGATGCGCCTGCAACATCTTGCGCTGCACGCTGCACTTGTTCAGTACCTTGCGACACGCCATAACTGGCTGTGGTAAATGCCGAACCCGCAGTTGATCCTATATTCATAGCAACCTCGATTGATTCACGCGAATCTGTTTAATATTTAACCAATTAATATTTAAACAACATAGAAACAAAAACGCCATCCTGATTGGGATGGCGTTTAGACTGATTCGCTATAAAAAGATTCTTACTGAGCAGCCTGCGCAGAAGCGTCATAAAACATAGCATCAGATGCCATTGGTTGCGCCAGAATCTCGTCTAACTCACGAGGGGCTTTAGTGACGTGATGATCAGAGTTAATACCGAGTTTACGGAATAAGTCTTGGTCTTTATTTGCCGCTGGGTTTGGCGTCGTCAGCAAACATTCACCGTAGAAGATCGAATTGGCACCAGCAAAGAAGCACATGGCTTGCATTTCTTCTGACATCTCTTCACGACCCGCACTCAAACGCACGTGAGATTTCGGCATCATGATACGTGCAACCGCAATGGTACGTATGAAATCAAGCGGATCAAGATCACCTTCACTCTCAAGCGGAGTACCTTCTACTTTAACCAACTGATTAATCGGCACAGAATCCGGATGCGCAGGAAGGTTTGCCAATTGTACCAACAAACCGGCACGGTCTTTTTGGGATTCGCCCATGCCTAAAATACCACCGGAACACACTTTCATGCCCGCATTACGCACATTAGCCAAGGTATTCAAGCGGTCAGAATAGGTACGAGTAGTAATGATGTCACCATAGTACTCTGGCGACGTATCTAGGTTGTGATTGTAGTAATCCAAACCCGCTTCAGCCAAAGCATCTGCTTTTTCATCATCCAGCATGCCTAAGGTCATGCACGTCTCGAGGCCAATCTCTTTTACGCCTTTGACCATCGCTAACACGTACGGCATGTCTTTCGCGCGTGGTGAACGCCATGCAGCGCCCATGCAAAAACGATCTGAGCCTGCCGCTTTAGCCGCCTTTGCCTTTTCGATCACGGCTTCGACTTCCATCAGCTTTTCTTTTTCAAGCTTAGTGTCGTAACGAGCTGACTGAGGACAGTAAGCGCAATCTTCTGGGCAAGCGCCTGTTTTAATCGATAATAAGGTACTGACTTGAACGGCATTTGGATCGAAGTTTTCACGATGAACTGTCTGTGCGCGAAATAACAAATCATTGAACGGCATATTTAGAAGGCTGGCGACTTCTTCAACGGTCCAATCGTGGCGCATGTCACTAGGGTTGTGAGCGGCAGACATCATGGTTTAACCTCAGTAAAAGAATGTTAATAGCTACTTAATCTAACTACAGGATGATAAGGATGCCCATGGACTGGTCAACCTTCAGTAAACTCAAAGACAACTACAGTATGTTTTTTGATCATATGTATACCTGTGAGTTATGCCTTGAGGCAACGTCCGACAAAATAGGGATCTGTACCTCGTGCCAGTACGATTTGCCCTATTCCGGCTTGAGCTGCCCTCAATGCAGCGAACCATGTACAAGTGAGGGTCGTTGTGGCGACTGTCAGAAGAAGCCACCCAGTTTTGATTACAGCCATTGCAGCTTACTTTATTACCATCCAGTACCGCATTGGCTGCATCGCTGCAAAGACAAGCCCGACCTACGCCTCGCCAAACGCTTTGCTCAGCTAATGTTTGACGCTGCGCCTATATTCACCGTACCACCTGATTTCCTGACCTACATCCCAACAACGCGACGACGCTTATTCACAAGGGGGTTTAACCTCAGTGAAGAGTTATGCCAGCAATTAGGGACTCAATTAAATATTCCTATTCTTCGTAACGCCCTCCACAAATCGCGTCATACCGAACAACGACGAGCAACGGCTCAAGAGCGCCGACGTCGGGATACCGGCCTACGGTCAACGAACAAAGATTTATCTGGGCAGCACATACTGATCATTGATGATGTCATGACCACGGGAGGGACGTTGCAACAAGCCGCAGCGCTTCTTAAATCACAAGGAGCAAGCACCGTTGGATCCTGGTGTTTAGCTCGCACACCCAAACCTATCTGAGGCTGTGGAATACAGGCATAATGTAAAAAAATTCGAGAACATTATGTCTACTCATCCCTACTCGGCGTTAACACACGAAGTCATCATGGATGCGATTGAATCCATCGGCTTTCTTTGTGACGCACGTATCCTTGCTTTAAACAGTTACGAAAACCGCGTTTATCAGGTGGGTATTGAAGACAAAGACCCACTGATTGCAAAGTTCTATCGCCCTGCTCGTTGGAGTCGCGACGCCATTTTGGAAGAACATGCTTTTCTGCTTGAGTTAGAGCAAGAAGACGTTCCTGTCATCGCCCCAATGACGATAAATAACGAAACCTTGTTTACCTATGAAGGTTTTTATTTTGCGCTCTTCCCTCGCAGAGGGGGGCATGCTCCCGAATTAAGCAGCGATGATGACCTAGAATTAATCGGGCGCTGGCTGGGCAGACTGCACAATATAGGCGCCTCGAAACCTTTTAAGCACCGTCCAGTTTTAACTGGCAATGACGATATTTTAATCGCGTCAGAAACGGTGTTGCGCAGCGGACAATTACCGGACGATTATAAAAACGTCTACGAGTCATTAATCAGAGACATTACCGCACACACTTCCAGGGTCGATATATCTCAGCATCCAGATCTTCGTTTGCATGGCGACCTCCACATCGGAAATTTAATTCTTCGCGACGACAATTTATACATAGTGGACTTCGATGATTGCGTTCAAGGGCCAGCCATGCAAGACATCTGGATGTTACTTAGCGGCAGTAAAGAGGAACATCGGCAACAATTAATGGTCATAGCAGAAGGTTATGAAATGTTTAGGCCATTCCCTGCAAATGAATTATCACTTGTGGAAACCTTATGTACGCGTCGCATTGTGCGTCATGCCGCTTGGTTAGCTCAGCGCTGGGAAGATCCAGCATTCCCTGAAGCTTTCCCTTGGTTTGGTAGTCACAACTACTGGTCTGAACATATTTTGGCATTGCGCGAACAACTTGGTTCTCTGCAAGAAGAGCCGGTAACCTTACCCCGATTTTAAATACAGGAGTTTGATATGAAGAAGTACTTACTACCCGTCATTTTAACGGCCGCGACCGCAAGCGCGATGGCAGACGACTCTCCTTTAAAAGACAGGCTGTATGTTGGTGCTAACTTAAGCCATAACACCATTGACTCACCGTTTGGTGGTGATGATGTCGATGCTGGCGGCTACTCGATCTTTACAGGTCTTAAATTTGATAACTCTATTGAAGGGCTCACTACGTCCGCAGAATTAGGTTACAGCGATACCAAAGACTTTTTTGATAGCAATGGCGACGCTGATATTAATGGCGTTTGGGTCGCAGGGGTTGCAGAAAAAACACTGCCAGAAATTGATCCACGAGTATCCGCATTGGCACGAATTGGTTTAGATCTGGGTGATGATGACGGTATTTTGTTAGGGGCAGGCTTAGGGTTTCATGCAACAGAGATGTTGTCGCTACGTGCCGAATTTATTAATAAAGATGCGTCCAGTGTGTATCAAATCGGTGCCGTTTTTAATTTCTAAATATCGTCTAATTAAATTTAAAACGTACTTACCGTTTTATTGATTAAAAAAATGCCCAGCAAGTGCCGGGCATTTTTTATCAGATCTCAAATAACAATCGATAACTGACGCTAAAGAAATCAACATCGCTGGATAAGCGGTTGAACATTAACTCTATGCGTTCAGCGTCGTTAACTTGATAGTCAGCACCTAAGCCAAAGCCCATTACTATCTCATCTGAATCATCAACTTGAAGCCCTTTCTCTGATGACATATCAATATCGCTGCCCAGTGCTTCAACCTGCAATGCCCAGCCGCCCGCGCGCGCAAATGACGGGCGATACTGTAACGCCAAAGACGTCGCGCGATAACTGATACGCGCTGTATTAATGCTAGCGTCACCAAGATTAAAGTAAGACAACGTCAAACCTAACTCGTCATTAAGATGCACCCCAACACCGATAGATGCGCCAGCATCTAGGGTGTCACTTTCACTCGGTGTAATTTGTAGATCAGGATCGAAGCGGGCAAAGCCCACTCCGCCTTCTACACTCAACGCTCCCGCATTGGCTTGGGCTACTAGCCCGAACATCATGACGAACGCCACGAGGGTTCGACGAGCGCGAGCAGTAAACGCCAGTATAGTCAGGATCAACATATAGAATGCTGTACTGATAGCCCCACCCGCTTTGACATCTGCACCTGAGTTAACAGATACATCTTCAGAATCCAGAACGCCATCACCATCAGCATCAGCATCTAGAACAGGCGCTTGAGAAGGGCCTTCCTCAACGAACAGTTCGATTAAGTCATCTAGATCATCACGAATGCCATCACCGTCGGCATCAATATCAAGGTAATCCGCGATACCGTCACCGTCGAGGTCGGCAAGTTCACGATCATCCAGAACACCATTGTTGTTGGTATCCAGCCCCTGAATAATGCCGTTGATTAGGGCGTCGATACCATCATCAATGCCATCACCATCCGCGTCTTCTCCAGTGAAAAAGCTGAATTGGTCATTCTCTTCACGATCAGGAATGCCATCACCATCGTCATCGTCGTCGAGGTGGTTAGGAATGCCATCGCCATCAAAGTCTTCTAACGAGCCAAAGAATCCAATCGCGTTATCAATCACATCCATCAAACCATCCAGATCAACATCGGTTAGGCTATCAATGCGACCATCGTTGTTACCATCTAGGCTTGAAAGAATACCGGCTTTAATAAGATCGAAAGTAACACCGTCACTCTTAAGCTGCAGGAAGTCAGGAATACCATCAGCATCGGAATCTACCAGTGCCTCAGCGTCCTCAATGAGGTCAGTCCCTTCATCAAGTAGGCCATTAGTATCATCATCACTGTGACCCGCTTCAATCAGATCAATAACGCCGTCGTTATCCGCATCCAGATCCAGCGAGTTGATCAAGCCATCGCTATCGACATCAGCCGTGACGTTATATACGACACGAATAGGGAGAAACGCTGCTGGCGAAATAATACGTGACTCATCCTCGACCGAGGTAACAATCAGTGCATCAAGTGCTGCAATGAACTCCTCTTTGGAATCACGGTCATCGCGAACACCATCCAGATTTTCATCAACAGCCTCTGCTTCTAACGTTCCAACAAAAGCAGCGCTTCGTACCTTGCCATCGCCATAAGGGGATATATCGAAAAAGTCGATGATGCCATCACGGTCCGAATCACCCAGTAAGCTACAAGTACTGACGGGGTCATCAACCGCAGAGGTTAGCTCGCTTGAATCGCGATCGACAACAATGGCAGCATCCAGCCTTATGGATGAGGTCATTAGGGAGCCATATTCAAGGTTATCTCGAATACCGTCGTTATCAGCATCAGTATCATTACGATCAATAATCCCGTCTCCATCGGTATCCGCTATACCCTCAAGCATGTTCGGCAAACCATCACAGTCATCGTCCTGACCTTCCATAATCGTTGCGATCAAGGCTTCAATCTCTGCCGCAGAATCCACATCGCCCGCGTCTTCTTGCTGGCCAACCGCCGCGTTCAGAATGGGGAGAATACGATCCAGAGTTTGAGCATCAACACTGGTCACACCCGCTGCGAGATAATCATCTGCATCGGCTTGCCCGCGAAGACTACCGACCTGATCAGCGATGTTATTAAAGGCATTCTCTTCAGCACCAATAATGATGTCGGAAATAGAACTCAGTGTCTCTAACGTTGTATCCGCATCCGTGTAGGTCACCTGCAATGCAATCAGATTTCCTAAATCACTTGCTTGCACGACATAGCTCTGTGCCTGCGACACCTCAGTAGCCTCGGACATCCAAGAATAAGAGATCGTTGAGTCAATATTATTTGCATCATACACACTTGCGCTGAGTGTCTGACCAACCGCAGCTTCACCGCTAATCGACAACTGACCCGGTGCATTCACAATCACAGTAACTAACTGAGTACCGGAATTACCAAAGCCATCCTCTGCCACCAAAGTCACTTGATACGTGCCGTAATCAGACGCACTAGGCGCCGCAATCAATGACGCCGAAGTTTTATCTGAAATCGGCAGTGGAACAAGCGCCGGAATTAAGCTTGGCTCTCCCACCGTAAAACCAGCAGGCAATGGAGAAATGCGATAAGCCAAAGTCAACCAGCTTGGTAGAACCGAGCCTTCCGCAAGAGAAAAGGTCACTTCATCATCACCAGCATCTACCGCAGACAAGACCAATTCAGCACGCTCTCCAGTATTTACTCGTAAAGTGCCCTCTGAAACAAACTGCGGAACCGAATTCACGCTATTAACCAAGGTTTGAATTTCAGCAGCGCTGTCTAAGTCTTCTGACGTCAGAGCCGCAATCGCCGCTTGGTATTTAGCGTTGTTTTCACTAAGCGCGCCTGTTACACCCTCAACTGCATTCAACTCAGTCGCCGTAATACCATTAGTAACACCAGCTACGCTGGCAACGGCATCAATTTCGGCATCCAACACTGTGATTGCTAAAGTCTGCTCAACGGTATTGCCAAAGCCATCTGACACTTCAACGGTAATATTATGCAGGCCCACATCAGCATCTAACGGAGTTCCAGTCAGAACACCAGCGGCTGACAGTGTCATCCACGCCGAAGGGGTAGTACCCGTTTTCACAGCAAAGATCAGTGCGTCATTTGCGCTGTCGGTCGCAACAAAGCTCCAAGAAAAGGCATCGCCTTCCAAGGCTGTTGTTGACGTACCAGAAGTAAACACCGGTACTGAATTCACGCTATTAACCAAGGCCTGAATTTCAGCCGCGGTATCGAGATTTTCGGCGGTCGAACCGGCAATCACAGCCTGATACTGAGCTTCGTTTGCGACAAGCGCACCCGACACGCCATCAACCGCATTCAGCTGCACATCTGTCACCTGATTAAATCTATCCCCAGCAGCATTTGTAATGACATCAAGCTCCGCATCTAACACGGTTACATTTAATGTATGTACTGTGGTATTTCCAAATCCGTCGTCGATATTAATTAATGCTTGGAAGCTTTCAGACGCACCGGTTGGGTCTGGTGCAATGCCCGATAGACCAAGATTATCTTTAAGACTTAAATGACGAATACGACCGCTATTTTTATCAGTGATGATTAGATCACCAGTTGCCGTCATCAATAAGCCTGCAGGGTTGTTGAACTTAGCATCCAGACCATCTTCTGTGCCCGATGCACGAGCCGTGCCCGCGATAGTACTCACAGTTCCATCTGTCGCTACTTTACGGATAAGATGGTTGGTCGCATCCGTGACGTATAACTCACCTGTACTCTGGTCGAGTGCAACATCCGTTGGAGAACGGAATGTCCCGGAAATACCATCGTCCGATCCTCGAGCCCTTTCAATCCCAGCATAAACACTGACGTCGCCAGCGGCTGTCACCTTGTAGACAACTCGATTAATTTCACTGGCAACGTAAATATTACCGCTACTGTCGACATCGAGGCCGTATGGGTCAGTGATATTGGAGAACGTCTGCTCAACCACACCCGCCGTGTTAACTTTTAACACTTGATTAGAATTCGACACGTATAAGTAGCCGTCGTTCGCAAATACCATCCCTTTAGAGTTAACGTTCGTTAAAAATTCGGTAACAGTATTTCCAGAGATTTTGAACACTTTCTTCAAAGAAACGTCAGCGGCATAAACATTGCCATTACCATCCACCGCAACCGAGTATATGTACTCAAAGTTGGTTGTAATGGTTGGATTAAAGAATGCAGACCCTGCAAGAATGGATACACTGCCATCCGTTGCTATTTTCGCAACCGCGCCTTTATAGCCTGAACGGAAGTCAGTGACAGCAAAATAAATATTACCCAGACTATCTCTGGCCACGCCTCGGGCCGACGACTGTTCGGCTGCATTGTCAGGGTTAACCTCAAAGTCACCGGTATCAGCTAATGTTGTGGTGTAGCTCGCAAAGTTATCAATCGATAACCAAGCTGGAGAACCGGCCTGCAGGCTGTAAGATAATGGATCGTTATTGGAGTCCGTTGCTGTCACAGCAACAGCTACTTCGTCCCCTTCAACAACAGAGACAGAAGCCGGTATGTCGGCAACGGGCACAGAAGCAACACTGCGATTGACACCATCGACCAATGTCTGGATTTCTGCCGCGGTATCAAGGTCATCGACCGACAGACGCGCAACTTCTTCACGGTAAAAAGGTTCATTCGCTTCCAGCGCACCAGAGACACCATCCACCGCATTTAACTGTTCTGCCGTAATGGTATTCGCGGCATCGCCAGCACTATCGAGAATAACGACAATTTCAGGTGGGACTGCAATGAGCTGATAATCCAGCGATTCGATAAAAAAGAAAACATCACTGTTGGTTTCGTCCGCAACATCGCCGGTTATTTTCAATTCATCAATATTATTAAAACCGGTAAGAGAAACCGTCGTGGCACCAGAACCGTCCGTCCATAACGAATCAGCTTCGGCGTATGCCACCTGCTGGCCTTTCAAGAGACCAATCAACTTAACACCGGGAACCGGCATCTGAAAAAGATCCGTCAGCGTAATTGCCGACACATTCAAGCGATCCCATTGACTGGCTGGGGAAATCGTCACAGAGGTAGCAACGCGCGTCGGATCATAACCTGTCTCTTATACACATCTCCGAGCCCACGAGACTAGGCATGATCTCG
>OJBY01000909.1_pt1 | contig 13088 bp, 9 predicted proteins | sample 1591731 | NCBI WGS metagenome assembly OJBY01 (sample SAMN05416837, study PRJEB24817) | seawater metagenome | isolation source: Sea water | place: Canada:Atlantic | collected 2013-07
GCCTCACAACTGGAAGCCGGCTATACCTGACAAGGTGTGATGACCGGACGCTTACAATTAACCGACGTTACTGAGCAGTGAACAATTCAGCAATTAGATGAAGGCCAATAGTCACAGCGGATCATTCATACGTCTAGATCAATATCCTCGTTGGCCACACCGTGCTCCTTCTCATTTTCAGCCAACCTTTCATAAATTTTCTCTAACAGTGTATCGACACCGTCTGGATCCCCAGGGTTATCGTCAAGCCATTGTTCAATAGTGTAAAGGCCGGCGTTGCAATACTCTTCAAACACTTTTACGGCGGACCTTAGATGTTCGTCCTTAAGGATCTTACCGTCCTTTTCGTCTAAGAGGCCTAACAAATAAATGAATCCATCCTTCTGATCACTAGCATAAGTATCAAGAATGATTTCAACAGATTCACCCGAAATCTCGCGTTTTTCTTGAAGGCTATGTCCAACCATTGCCGCAAAGACCATGATGTCTTTTAGATATTGAAAGATACTCCTATTCGAGCCGTATAGTCTCGATATCAACGCTTCATGATTTCGCTCTCGCTTGACCCCAACATTTCTCCAATTAAAAGAGCTGATTTCAGTTTCACCCATCGATCTTCGCCTCCCTAATTACAATTTTATCCATAGGAGCCCCATATACAGTTACGGGAACCTTGTTTCCATCAATAACCATTTCTTGGATTTCTTTTTCTCCCTGCTCTGCAACTGTCTCCTCAGTGAAATAATAAACTCGGCCAAGCTTACCTTCCTCCTTAAGAGTCTTATCAACTTCCTTTCCCGAATCTTGATACATCAGAACAACGAGTTGATCTACAAGCTTGGGAAGCTCCTTTGCAATATTCGGAGCGTATTTGGAGTCTAGTTTAGAGAAGGGAGCATCAAAAATAAGCGGAGCAATTGCACCTGGAGTCAAAATCGAGCTGTCTAGATCCCTACGTTCTCTTGCAATTGAAATTAGGGATGATATGTAGATAAAACTAAGAATAGCGCCTTGACCACCGCTGGGGGGAACCAAAAATCCATTGCGATCTTCCAACCCAATTTTAAAATCAGACGTCATCTGAACTTGATAATCCTGTCGAAGGTATTTTTCAAGAAATTTATCAATTTTAGTTTTTAAAATAGAATGAATAGAGGCCTCGGCCTCCTGTAACGCAATATCTATCGATTCACCAATCTGTTCCAGTAAGTCTAGCTTGCGCTTAAGAACCTTTGCCCTCGGAGACAAACCGGCTATTCTCGAAGCCTGGCCTTGAAGGTCCTTTCTTTTGCTCTTATCTCTTTCTTGGTCACTTTCTGCTCTGCCTATCGTGAGAGAGGTCTGCTGAATGATGTTTCTAAGACGCATCCGTTCTTTCTCAAGCTTCTTTATACTCTCGTCATCAATTTGGCTAATTCTTTCGGAATATTCCTGAATTTCTCTTTCTAGGTCATCCAACCGTCTCCTGAGCTGAGAACAATTTTTATAGTTCTCTTCAAGACTAGCCTTTGCATATGCTGAGTGTTCTTTAATGGCAATCAAACGGCCCCGAGCGCGCTGAAGCCGATTTATCAATGAGGGGTCAGCGGCTTCCCCAAGCAACTCCTGAATCTTCTCATAGGCTTCAGATCCTGCGTGAATCTTCGCGCCGCAGATACATTCAGATTGTTTAAGAATGTCTTTCACCAGCTGAATGTTGTACGGTGCCGGAATTTTCCCCTGAAGCTCAGACTCATCGATAAAGTCGAGACCCTCATCAAGTATCCGGTGGGAAAATGCAACCCATGAATACCTTCGAATTAGGTCAACCTTTTTATTCTCAGACTCAGCCAGACTTCTAGCTACGCGTCTTTTCTCATCTTCAGATTTGGAACGCTCTCGTTGCAATTGTGTGACCGCGGCAGAACTGGAGCCACCTAATTTTTTGTCTACCTGCTCCAACTCGAGGTTAAAGGTTTCAAGCGCACTTCGATTTTCGTCCAATGTAGTTTTGGTTTTTTCCAGCCTGTCGTCAATTTTTTGAACTTGATCTTCAATTTGAGATAGTTCATGGTCCTTATCGACCTTTTTTAACTCGATTCTTACTTCGGCCTTAATCTTAGAAAGATCCTCCAAAGTTTTTTCAGCGACATTAAAACCTAAAATGTCACGAATTGATCGGCGAACAGAAATCATACCCTCGCTATCTACAGTTAGATCCCCACCCTCACCATCGCTGATAAAATAGTTAGCCATATCGCGGGGAATAATACTGTTAATGAAAAGCCGGGGGTCCTGTTTTATCTCAACGTGATTTCCATCCCTAATTTCGAAAACCTTGAATCGATCAATATCACCACCAGACCGCTTAACAACAAATTCAGTTCCACTTTCTTCGAAAACTAAAGTGACATGGTAGCTCTTTCTATCGCGTCGCTTTGCCTCCCAATTGAGAATATCTTCCCGGTTTTTAAAGCTCGGGGAAAACTCGCCGTGGAGGCACCAAAGAACCGCATTAAGGAGATTGGTTTTTCCCACACCATTCATTGCATAAATGATTGTGGTATTTTTTTGACTTTCCGTGGCAAATTGAATCTCGTGTTCACCGTAAAAGCTACGAAAATTCTCAACGGTGAGCGATTTAATTATCATTATCGAGCTCCTTACTTACCTGATCAATCAGCTCTCTCATCTTTCTTAATCGGTCGCGCTCTGGGTCTCCTCCATAAAAGCATTTTCTTTCAATACGGACCAAGTCCCTAGCTGCTTTTTCAATGTATTCCCTGTTCTCATCATCTTTCATTGGAGCGTCCTCAATGCCAAACTATTTACTTCTTTTTCAACTTGGTTTCGATTAATCGCCAAAAGCATAAAGTCGTCTATCCGTTCCAGTTCCGCCTCAATAAGCCGGTCTAGGGCCGGTGACCTTTCAGAGGGCAGAACCACAAAGTCGTAAATGAGTGCAAGCTCTTTATCTTTATGTATTCGAAGAACCCTGCCCCGCCGTTGAACATACTGTCGCGGGTTACGGGTACTGGCCAATATGAACGCTTTATCACAAACTGGTACATCGACCCCTTCATCCAGTACCTTCATAGATACCAGAGCATCGATTGATCCTTCTTCGAAATTCTTCATTATGGAACGCCGTTCAGAACGCCCCTCCTCGCTAGTAAAGCGACTCGAATGCCAACCTTCCTCATTTAATATTTCCGAAACCCGTTCGATTATCTTACCGTCAAACTCAGGATCGTTATCCTGCTCAAAGACCGAAAATCTGCCTTCTCCGCAGTAAAAAAGTGAATGTTTCCTTTCACTCTTTGGAATTTTCTGGACCAACTTTCGCAACTCCACTAATTTGTTCTTAGCAGAGCCGAGCAGTCTACTCCTCCTACCACACAACATTGTAAGCTGATTGCTATTCGTAACCTTTTTCCCATCCGTGCCCGTGCTCAGAAGTTTACTAATCTCTTTCGAAAGAAACTCATATTCTTCTTGTTCTTCGATAGTTAAATAAACTGGGACAATATGGTACTCGTACTCACATAGCACCCTATCGTTTATTGCATCTCCCAAACTATATTCTGAAACAACGCCGCCATAATAGGCTTCAATATTCTGCTTCGCAAAATTAGGAAACGGAGAGTCTATTTCGTCGTTGTCAGAACGAAACGGTGTTGCAGAAAGACCCATTCGATAATAGGCATCGGGCAGAGCTTCGGAAGTATTTTTCGATCCATGGTTGTGACATTCGTCACCAATAAAAACGATATCATTTGCGTCCAATTGGCTTATACAAGCCTTAAAGGATTCGCTTTCCATTGTCCGGTTGACAACAACAACAGCAATAAAATCAATAACCCCCATAGTTAGATCTAGAACCTCAGTCTTAAGGTCATCAAACCACCTTGAACGTGATTCCCAGCATTTAATCGGGTAAATATTAAATAATTTAAGATTTAAAACCCATTGTTCTGCAAGCTCTTTATAAGGGACCGACACAATGACCACAGTCCTCTTACTCTTCGCGGCGCGAGCCTCATAGAGTTTCGCAGCTGCATATATAGAAGTAATAGTTTTTCCTGAACCAGTTGATAGCTTTAAAATGCCACGATATTGATGCGCTTTCCAGGCGCGAATCGCGGAAATTTGGTGCTCTCGAATATTGAAGTCTTGTCCACCAAGTTTTTCTGGGATTACCGGCTTATTAAAATTCTTCTGTGCCGAAAAAAAATCTGAGTAATATTGTTGTTCGTTATCCTGTTCTTTAATGAAAAATTTATTTTCATAAAGATCATTTGATGAAATTAACTTTCGAAACCTATCATACGTTTCGGAAGGCACATCGACTGTTACAGTATTTAATGTGCGACCTTCCCAGAGCCTATTGAATCCATCAATATACTCCTTGCCGTAAAGAGAAAATGAATGCTTGTCCCAACTTTTAAATACAGAGATAGACTCTGCGTTGAAGTTGGAACTTAATCCATAAACTGTTTCATTTGCCGAACCATGAAAAACTAATTTATTACCCTCTTGGTCGTAAATAATTCCAACTTTCTCATGATACATTCCATTTTTTCTAAAGGCGTACTTAATCTCCAAGCGATTTTGAGCAATCAAGTATGAGAGCAGAGAAAGCCGTTCTTTACCAAACTCATTAACATTCTTCAACACTTCCTCTAAATGGCTATCTAAACTGTCGATTATGCTCCTAAGTCTATATCCTTTCCTTACCGCTTCAAATTCGCCTTCTTCAAGTGGATGACCAATTACAAGACGCATCCGCCCATCGTTTTTTATAAGGCCGGAAAGACCTTTTATGTTTTCAACTAAAGCTTGAGCACCAAAAAATCCCACTGCACGATCGTACTGAACAGCGCATGCTAATGCTGGAGCATATAAATCCTTAAAAACATTGTCCTCTCCAGATCTGTATACACCCTTCCAAGCTGTTTCGTTAAGTAGAGGCATTTTGTTTCTCTAGTTGCTCCATCTAAATAAAAAGTTGATCGAAATCCATCTAAGAGCATTAGCAACTCTGCTGCAAGAAATCTCCAACTGCGCTCGAGAAGTCGTGATTCGCCAATTCTTCATATACTCAATTCAGATTTCCGCTAACTTCTAGGCCGTTTCGGATGATTACGATCACCTTTGGATTAAATTCCAAGCCAATAAGTACCTGCCGGATCCGTTCTATTCCAGAGACTGGAGCCATCGCCAGATCGTAGTTGGTTAAATCCTCCCCCTGCCACAGCCTTTTATGAACTTGGTGCGGAGAGTCGCTGCCTGTAACGAGCAAGTAGTGCGGCTTGGGTAATCTAATCTCAAAATCTTTGAGTAAGGTTTTAACTGCGTTGTACACGTCGCAATCTTTCCTGCTGGCAGTTACCCACATATCAGCAAGCAATCTATTTTCTGAGCTTGTGTACGTTCTTTCGGCGAGATTGAAGTCTGGATGCAAACTCGAATGTACCACCCGCGAGTTCGGTAAGTCTAAATGCAGATGTGAAGTTTTGAACCACTTGATCAAACTTCGGTCCTCGTCGCTACCTTCGCCCACCTGTTCAAAAGACTGTATATGTTGTTTTCGTTTTTTGACGTTGTATGGCCGAAGACACTCGGCACGATATTGCAGGTCTTGAACAGTCCAGGCTAAGGCACATAACTCGTGGTTGCCCGTCACCGCAATCGCCTTACCTTTCTCTACGGTCTCGCTAGCGGTATTAACTGTCATTGCTTTCTCTGGACCGCGCTCAACGAAGTCGCCAAGAAAGAGAATTTTTCGATTCAGGTGTTGCCACACATCATCGATCTTTCGATCTTCAAGTTCATTGAGTAATGGGTTAAGCCCGGCTGCGTAACCATGGAAATCAACGATCAGGTCGTACATGAATACCGCATCCTTTCAAGTTGCCGCCCGTCCTCTTTGCTTCCCGCATAAACCAGCTCCATTACGCCACCGCTCACCGTTCTGTTTAGAGTCGGTCCGGAATGCTTGCCCGCACCTCACCATCAGGGGCCAAAAGATAGGCTGCGCTCTTTTTATAGTAAAACCAATACTGCTTGATTTCCCCTAAATTGCCAAGCTTCCCACCGGTTTAATAGACACGTTCTCGAATACGACAGGGGCGAGGCCCTGTTGCCTGTCACTAAAGAACCGATAGAAGCCCCTCAAAAAATGCTGGTAAAGCTGATGTTGGCAAGCAACCAATCCGGATAATGACTGCCCTCGGAACTTGACCTTATTCCGTCAACTCGATTGTGGGCATGACCTAAAGGTAGCGGCTACCAGCCGAAGAATCGTCAGTGATCAGCTGCCGGTTTCGGAAAGTGGATATTTCTTGTTCGTCTACAGTGACGCAGGGCCCTGCTCCTTCGAAGCCTGAATATCCACCGGCGGCACCCCCAGGTCCTGCCACTTCTCCGGATGGCAGGTAAACAGCAGTATCTGATGCCGGCTTGCCGCATCGAACAGGATGCGTTTCATGTCTTCCAGGCGGTCGCTGTCACTGTGCACCAGAGTGTCGTCCAGGATGACTAAGGTCGGCCTACCTGCTTCCCGCAGCAGATCGGCATATGCCAGGCGGCTGATCAGGCCCATCTGTTCCCGGGCGCCAAAGCTCAGTTCAGTGATCTGCCCCAATTCGCTCCCCCGGCTGAAAGTGCCCGGGCGTAGCTGTTCGTCCACTTCCAGCGACGCTTCCGGAAACAGCACTGAAAGATAGTGGTTCAGGTGTTTCTGCAGGGGCGCCTGGAGTCGACGCGTCAGGGCCTGGCGCTTTTCGGTGAGCAGGTTTAGCAGCAGATCCAGCGCCTGGGCGCGGCGGTGCAATTCCTGATAGCGGCGGTTGCACTGGTCGTACTCCGCCTCTCTCTCGTTGAGCTGTTCTTCGAGCCCTTCTGCGCCCCAGGCTTCCAGCCTGACTTTGATATCGCGGACTTCGCGGCCCCGGTTCTCCTGGGTCTGGCGCAGCTGATTGACCGCATTCTGGTAGCGTTCGATATCCTGCCGGAGAAAATCCGGGCGGGCATCGCGAATTTCCTGGTCGCGTCGCTCAAGGCTGGCTTCCAGCTCGGCCTGCTGTTTTTCGATGTTCGCCAGGTCGGTGATTATCTGGCGAAGTTGCTGCTGCCGTTCCGGGCTCTTTTCTTCATCCGCCAACCGCTGCCATTCGGTTTTGGCGTTATCCCGAGCCTGTTTCAGGGCAGACAGACTGGACTGATGCGTGCGCTCATCGGATTCGGCCTTGTCCAATGCGCTGCCAGCCCGGGTGAACGCCGCCTCCGCTTCTTCCAGCGCCGGCACACCCTCTTTTGGATCCGGTTTGGGAGTGGCTTCCAGTTGTGTTTTGGCTTTCTCCAGCTCGCCGTCCGCCTCTTTCTGGTCGGAGACAAGTTGCTCAAGGCCTGCGGGCGCCAGAGATTTAAACAGCTCGTCGGCATGCTTCACGGCGCGTCCAGCACTTTCAAAGGCGGAAAGACGGTCCTCTGCTTGCTGCACGGATTCCACGCCAAGGGTCTTCAGCTGTTCTTCCAGGTTTTCCTCTAGAGTCTTGAGCTTCCTCCGGGTGCTGGCCAGCTCTTCCCCGCCTGGCGTTATGCCCAGGGTACCCACGCCCGGAATAACCAGGGTCGATTCTTCCAGAAGCTGCTGCTCACCTTGCCCGGTGAGCGATTCATCGTTCAGCGTCAGTGATGCGCCAGCATTCAGCTGCCAGCTCAATCGAGTGGCGATGGTCCGTGAGCGAATGGTCTCTTCGTTCAGCTGGTTCCCGGTTGCTCGCAGTTTCTTGACCAACTCAGCATCAATGCGGTTTTCCCGGGCCTGCTGCCTGGCTTGCTCCAACTGTTGGTGGTATTCCTTTGCCTTGGCAAGGTTCTGGGTCTGCACTTGTTTTTGCTGTTCAAGCCGGCGGACATCCTGCTCCAGCCTTTGTCTGGTTTGCAGCAAACCCGCCAGCTTGCGTTGCTGTTCCGCTTGCTCATACGCTGTTCTGGCTTCTTGCAAACGGCCTATAGTCATCGGAGTCTGGGCTTCTGCGGTGGAGAGGTCTCGCTCCGCTCGGTCCAGCTCTGCCTTTCGGCCCTCAAGCTGGCGACTGAGCCCTTCCAGGTGTTCCTTGTTCTGCTGCAACAGGCGGTGGTTTTGCTGTAGCTGGCTGAGCGTGGCTTTCTCCTGGTTCTGTTGCTGCTCCAGGCGCTCAACCTGCTGATGACGCACCCGGGCTTCCTCTAGCTGGCGCTGGGCGTCTTCCCATGGGCGCTCGGCCTCGGCCTGATCATAGTCCTGGGCCAGTTTTCCAAGCCGGTCGACCTGCTCCTGGTATTTATGCACCCGCTCCTTCAGCTCTTCAGTTTCAAGTTCATATTGAGCGCGGTCTTTTTCCAGCTTCAGGTAATCGCCCCGGGGCTTGCCGGTTCCGGTCAGCAGGGTGTCCCGTTGGCTGCGGACCGTCTCGATCAGGTCGTCGCCTCCGGAACTTGCCACCTCTCCCACCATGGAATTCAGGGCAGACTTCAGATGATCGCCAGCATGCTCTATGGCCTGTTCGATGTCCTGCCCGGTGCCCTGTTCCACCCACAGCAGTCCCGGTATGCCCCAGTATTCGGCTTTGCTGGCGCCCCGTTTCGGGTACTGGTAGCCCAGCAATTCAGCCAGTTTTTCTTCGGCGTCGTCTTCACTGTAGGTCTCGGTGCCGACAACCAGGTCGCACCGTTTGCGCTGGAGAAAGCTTTTGGTCAGACGCCAAACGCGGTTGTCGTGCTCGAAATCCAGCTCGATGGTGGGCGCCGCGGCGGAGTCACCCCACGGGCGTAAATCGTCTACGGCCGTTGAACGGTAGCGTTCAAAAAACGCGGCGCGGATAGCGCGTACCAGCGTGCTTTTGCCAGACTCATTGGGGCCGTGAATCAGGTTCAGGCCGGGCTGCAGGTTGTCCAGAACAAAGGGTTTGCGGAACTGGCGCAGCTGTTCAATGCGCATTCGCTGCAGCTTCACTGCCCCACCTCCTGTTCCCTGAGCAGACCCGCCAGAATGGCCAGCGCATCCCGGGCGACATCATCCTGCGCCCCTTCTTGCCGATCCCGCAGGCTTTCAACCACCTCGCCCACGTAACCATCCGCTTTCAGGGCCGCGATGTCTTCATCAGTAGGTGCAAGCTGAAGCCCGCTCCGCTCGCAGCGAAGGCTGCGGAATCGCGCTTCGGCAACCGACAAAGCCTTCAACAGGGTTTCTTCGCCGGCCAGGGTCACCGAGCCTTCGAGGCGCAGATCGACAACGGCGGATTCCGGCAAGGTGTTCAGGCGTTCCAGCAATTGCTCGAGATCGGAGTGGACTGCCAGGGTTTCCCGCCACTGGTGCCACTGATATCGCCCTGTTGGGAGCGAGGTTACTTTCGGGGTTGCCCCGAGTTCGGATAGTTCAACGATCAGGGCATTCCCCGCTTCGTTGTTCCGGAACCGTTCCGGCTCAGGGGTTCCGCTGTACCAGGTGCGTTCATCGATCTGTTTGGTACCGTGCCAGTCGCCCAGTGCAAGGTAATCGAGCCTGCTGGCTTCCGCACGGTCTGGCGCGATGGGGTTGGTTGAATCGATCTCGTCCGGCAACAGGCCCTGGACGCTACCGTGGGCCAGGCCGACTCTGGGAAAACCTTCAGGTGATTCGTAGCCGCTGAACGGCTCGGTCAGATCGCCGTAGGTATGGCGCTGAGTCAGCGGCGCGCAGAGGATGCTGAGGCCCTGGGGTTCCAGATCAATCACGCCGGGCTGAAGTGCCAGATGTACGTTCTCCGGCACCGCACCCAGGCGCTGAGCTCGGGTCCAGACGCTCTCTGCCAGCGCGGCATCGTGGTTGCCTGGCAGCATCACCCAGGGGCCGGCAAACCCCTTAGTGGCGTTGAATACCCGCCGGATGGTGCGATCGGAGACCGTTTGCGCATCGAAGACGTCACCGGCCACCAAGACCGCATCGCACTGATGTTCGTTGGCCAGTTGAGCAAGCGTTTCAATGGCCTCAAACCGGGCCTCGACCAGGGCTGCACCGTCTTCGGTTTCAAAACGGGTAAACGCCCGGCCCATCTGCCAGTCTGCCGTGTGCAAAAACTTTGGCATTTTAGGGTCCTGAAAGATCTGGGAATTTTCGCGCTATTCTAGACTACACACGGATACATTACAGGCGTGATGCGACACTGGAGGTCGTTCTGTAAGAGATGGCTTGCTTCGGACGCTAAACGGAGCTCAACCTGCACGTCGCATACTTGAACTTCGGAAAACACTATCGCTTCGCATCAATGCCCAAAATGGGTGAGAGTTTCAATCCGTTCAAACAAAATTTGCTCTCGCTCTGCATTACCACCCGTCTGGCTGTTAACGGCGTACTCAAAGTTGGTGTCTTGCAATAATTGGCTGAATTCCTCTGCCAGGTAACCTCGTAATTCTTCGGGCGCAGTTTTGACCTCATCGATCAATGACTCACGGCCATCAATCAAGGTGAGCAAGTCTTCGATGTCGTGGCTCGAGAGCGGGTCGCCCTTACCTCGGCCCTTGTATGCCTCCAATTTTGTCGCCAGAAAATACGGCGGATTTACCAGTCTGACGGAGAGATCGTCAGACAATTCGTAAGGCATGGCAGTCTTCAGCGCATTGCCATACCAACGGTTGCTGAACCCCAGGACCTGTGGATCGTCCGGCATAAAATCCACTCGTAAATCGCCCAGCTTCATAGCACACACGGGGGCGATTTCTTCCGGGTCTGGCGGCATGTCTTTAAAGCCTTTTGCTCTCAATACCTGCTGCAAAGTATGAAATCCCGGATAGCCCATTACATGGACGATCAGATCCACATCCTCGGTGTGGCGAACTTTCTCAAGTACGAACTCATCGGTTAATAAGAAGCTGGTGGTGCAACCTCCTACGAAGGCCACCTGCTCTCGCAGGTCGGGGCCAAGCGCCTCGGCAACTTTGCCGACCATCCACTTTTGTAACGTCGGTATGCTCATTCACTCACTTCCATGTGTTTTTTCAACAGGTCTTTTGCCAGATTTGCCTCACGCGGGCTGCCTATGCGTATTGCGTCTACCAGAGCCAGTAATGCGTAAAGCTCCGGGTCCCGGCGAACCGCGTGGCCTAGAGTTTTAAATAAAGGGGGAATCTCCAAGCCTTTGTTTTTGCCTCGCGCATCTGGCCATACTGGTAAAAGCTCGCCTGCGCTGAACACTCGATTTTCCAGCACGGGTGCGGCGAATGCAGTACCAATACCCCGCACTAACTGACCGGGTTTGGCAGGAAACACGTACTTGGCACCGTAGACGATGAATTCAAACAGGCTTTTTGTGTTGACACGAGGCACGCCGGAATTGCGATCCTTTTTAGCAAGGCCAACCTCAAAACAGCGGCGCAGTGAGTTGCTGACCTGGGATTTCCCGATGCCTGTTTCCAACTCGAGATTTCGCACTGTGTAGGCTGATGTGTCTACAACGCCTTCTGTCGCTTCTTGCTTTCGCAGCGAAACCAACTTAAGCAACAGGCCGAGATCTTGACTCTTGATTCCATCCATAGGCTGGATGTCCCTAGTTTTTGGACACGGGACAAGCGTTGCTTAGATCCAGATTAATTGCAAGCCCTCACCAACAGATTCCATTACGCCGGGCTCAGACTGCACGCCGCATACTTGAACTCCGGAATCTTCCCAAACGGGTCCAGCGCCGGGTTGGTGAGCAGGTTGGCCGCCGCCTCCACAAAGGCGAAGGGTATGAACACCATGCCCTCGGGCATGGCCTGGTCGGCCCTCGCTGTGAGGGTGATGCTGCCACGCCGGGTAGCAACCTGGATGGCCTCGCCCGGTGCAATGCCCAGTCGAGCCAGCTCCGCCGGTGCCAGATAGGCAGCCGCTTCGGGCTCGCGCTCATCCAGTACCCGGCTGCGACGGGTCATGGCGCCGGTGTGCCAGTGCTCAAGCAATCGCCCGGTGGTGAGCACGATGGGATAAGCCTCATCCACCGGCTCGTCCGGTGGCAGCGGGCTGGCCGGTGAGAATCTGGCACGGCCTCCTGCGCGCGGGAAGGCATCGGAGAAGACAACATCCTGGCCCGGGGCGCCATCCGCGGGGCATGGATAGGTGACGGACCCTTCGCGCTCCAGGCGAGACCAGGAGATATGATCCAGTGAGTGCATGCCCTGCTTCATTTCTTCAAACACTTGCTCGGGGCCGGCATAGTTCCAGGCCAGCCCGAAACGCCGGGCGATTTCCTGGATGACCCACCAGTCAGGCTTTGCCTGCCCCGGAGGCGTCAGTGCGGCGCGGCCCATTTGCACCTGGCGGTTGGTGTTGGTGACAGTGCCGGACTTTTCCGACCAGGCGGCGGCAGGCAGGATGACGTCGGCAAACTGGGCGGTCTCGGTGACGAACAGGTCTTGCACTACCAGATGTTCCAGCGCGCCCAGTGCGGCCCGGGCGTGGGTCAGGTCCGGGTCGGACATCGCGGGGTTTTCGCCGAGGATGTACATGCCCTTGATGGTGCCCGCCGTGATGGCGTCCATGATCTCCACAACGGTGAGCCCAGGCTCTGGGTCCAGCTCGGTGTTCCAGAGTTCTTCAAAGGCGGCGCGCAGCTGGGTGTCACCCACCGGTTGATAGTCGGGCAATACCATGGGAATCAGGCCGGCGTCGGAGGCGCCCTGAACGTTGTTCTGGCCACGCAACGGATGCAGTCCGGTGCCTGGCCGGCCCGTGTGGCCGCAGGTCAGAGCCATCGAGATCAGGCAGCGGGCGTTGTCGGTGCCGTGTACGTGCTGGGAAATGCCCATGCCCCAGAAGATCATAGCCCTTTCGGCGCCGGCGTAGGCGCGGGCCACTTCACGAATGGTGTCTGGTTCAACGCCGCAGATTGGGCTCATTGCCTCTGGCGTCATCTCCGCGACACTGGCTGCCAGTGCTCCGAAGCCTTCGGTGTGGGCATCAATGTAGGCCTGATCGTAGAGCCCTTCGCTGATGATCACATTGAGCATGGCGTTGAAGAGCGACACGTCGCCACCTGGCGAAAAACGCAGGCTGCGCCAGGCATAGGCATCCAGCGCCTGGCCCCGGGGGTCGATAATGATCAGTTTGG
>OJBY01000917.1_pt1 | contig 13056 bp, 8 predicted proteins | sample 1591731 | NCBI WGS metagenome assembly OJBY01 (sample SAMN05416837, study PRJEB24817) | seawater metagenome | isolation source: Sea water | place: Canada:Atlantic | collected 2013-07
CGAGATCATGCCTAGTCTCGTGGGCTCGGAGATGTGTATAAGAGACAGGCCTAAAGCATGCGGGTTAGTTTACCGCACTGATCGGGGCGTAGCGCAGCCTGGTAGCGCACTACACTGGGGGTGTAGTGGTCGCAGGTTCAAATCCTGCCGTCCCGACCATTTTTATGTATAATTCAACCACTTATCTGCACTTTGCAGATTTTTTTTGGTCTAAAAAAGACGAGCACGAAGCTCGCCTCAAGCTCAAACACCGATCAAACCAGCTTGATCAGCATCCAAAGCGCCATCGCCATCATCATCAGGTTTTCGGTCAGTGACACAAAACCCAGCGGGACGTTACTTCCGCCGCCCACACAAGCGCACTTAAGCTCGCGCTTATCGATATAAACCGCTTTAAACACCGACACCGCACCGATCGTACCGATAAACAGGGCCACAGGTATCGCGATCCACATGAGCACGCCAGCAATCATGAGCACGCCAGCCAGCGCCTCACCAAAGGGGTAGATAAACCCGTAGCGTACCCAGCGGCGCGCCAGCAAATCGTAGTTTAAAAACATGGTGGAAAAACTGCGCACGTCTTGCAGCTTTTGGATCGCAAGCGCACACATGGAAAACGCGATGAACCACTCAGCAGCCTGGATCGAGATAACCAATCCGGTGGCGACATAGGCCGCGCCCAGCGCCATGAGCAGGGTCATCGCAAAGATCGCGATCACTGGCTGGTAGGAGGTGGCGTCTGGATCTTTGACGCTCTTACCAAAAAATTTGCGCAAGTCCTCGTAGCCGCCTATACGCTCGCCGTTGATAAAGGTTTGCGGCGTGGTTTTAACGCCGTACTTCTCTTTGATCGCGTCGGTTTCCTCGCGGGTGGTGAGGTGGTGATCTTCAACCGTATAGCCCTCGCGCTCCAGCAAGTCTTTGGACTTCAAGCCATAGGGACAGGTATGGCTGGGCATGACCATACGGTAGAGTTTGGCGGTCTTTGACACGGTGTTTCTCCTTAAAAATGTCAACTGCGGCGAGTTGATCGCGCCGCGTGGTGATGAGTCTTGTTTGGGCGGTTAATCGTTTAGTTTTTATGTCATGAGGTCTGGCGGATGCGCTTATCTGAGTAGCTTCTCGCGACCGATAAAACCAACGGCTAAGCGGTTGTTTTAAAAAAGGCTTAAATCAACCCGACTCAACCAAGTTTTGTCCCTTCAAGCTTTACGGACGGGCATCGCCCGGATTAAGTTCGCCGGTAAATTCAGGCACCGGACGTGCGTTGGCCTGTTCTTCAGTAGTGGCTTTGCCGTGAGTATCTATATCGTCGATCAACCACTGCATCTCTTTGATTTCTTTGCGCTGCGCCTTGATGATCCCATCGGCCAGTGCCCGCACGCGCACGTCCTCTATGTTTGCGCGCTCACTGGTTAAGATCGCGATGCTGTGATGCGGGATCATGGCGCGCTGCCACGCCTGATCACTGACGGTGACTTGCGAGCGCACCAAAAACACACCCAGCGCAAACAGTACTGCTGAGATGCCGAGCACCCAGGCATTTTTGGTTTTATCGGTGTACATGCCGAGCATAAACACCAGCATGACCACCGCCATGGCTGCGCCCATATAGAGCGCCATATAAGCGCGGGTTTCGCTGAAGTACACATGCTCAAGCGCATAGGTGTTCAGGTACATGAGCCCGTACATGACCAGTGTTGAGGCGAGGATCATGACGAAGAAGCGGGTGTATTTGTTCATATAAAGTGCTTATTTAATTGCTTATTTATCCCATAAGCTTACGCCTCGATCCGGCTCGGCCCTGTTTGGGAAGTGTTCGATTTTGTTTGTGGTCAGTTTAAGAGGGGCTTACCAGCCCTTAAAAATGTCATCGTGTGGCCAGCTGCCGATGACATTTGAGTGCAGTGCGCCAGTTTGGTGTGCGCTGGCAAATAGCCTGATATTTGCGCGGTGGTACTGCCAAGAGTTCGACTCAATCGGGGGTTAGGAGTTGGGTAGATAGGCGCACTCGGCGGAGCGCAGTGTGTCTGAGCGTGGGTATTTTACTCAATCGCTTAAGCGTCGCCGCGGGTGACTTTCTTTTGTGGATATAGACTGGCAGATTTTAGTTAGTTGACTGACAGGCGCCTCTAAAAGCTCAAACCTCGTTTGCAAAAACCAACCAACCTGCCCTGAACCTCGCCCGTTCGCTGGGTATAATGCCGGTGACATTTTGCAATGACAGATAAGCCATGACCGCCAACGATACCCTGTTTGAAGCTGCCAAAATCCACATACCCGGCGGGGTCAACTCGCCGGTGCGCGCCTTTAACGGGGTGGGCGGCACGCCGGTGTTTATCGAGCGGGCGCGCGGCTCCAAAATCTACGACACCGAGGGGCGTGGGTATATTGATTATATCGGGTCGTGGGGGCCCATGATCCTTGGACACTCGCACCCACACGTGATCGAGGCGGTCAAAGTGGCGGCTGAAGACGGGTTGTCATTTGGCACGCCCACGCCCTTTGAAACCACGGTCGCGGACACGATCTGCCGGATCATGCCGAGCATGGATAAGGTGCGCATGACCTCAAGCGGCACCGAGGCGACCATGAGCGCGATACGGCTCGCACGCGGTTTCACCGGACGCGACAAGATCGTCAAGTTTGAGGGCTGCTACCACGGGCACTCAGACTCGCTCCTCGTCAAAGCGGGTTCGGGCATGTTGACGCTGGGAGTGCCTACCTCAGCTGGCGTACCGGCTGACTTTGCCAAGCACACGCTGACCCTGCCCTATAACGATCCTGAAGCAGTAAAAGCCTGCTTTACAGAGTATGCCGGTCAGATCGCTGCGGTGATCGTTGAGCCGATCGCAGGCAACATGAACATGATCATACCGGATCAGGCGTTTATCGATACGCTGCGTAGTGAGTGTAGTAGCGATGGCGCGGTGCTGATCTTTGATGAGGTCATGAGTGGGTTTCGTGTGGGACTGGGCGGGGCGCAGGCGCACTTTGGCGTGACGCCGGATCTGACTTGTTTAGGTAAGATCATCGGCGCGGGCTTGCCGGTTGGCGCCTTTGGCGGGCGCGCGGAGATCATGAACTGTATCGCTCCGCTGGGGCCGGTCTACCAAGCCGGCACGCTCTCGGGCAACCCGCTTGCGATGCGCGCCGGCCAAGCGATGTTTGAGCTGTTAGAAGCGCCAAGCTTCTACAGTGAGCTTGAGGGCAAGCTGGATCACTTACTTGGCGGGTTAAAAGCGGCAGCGGACAAACACGGTGTGCCATTTAAGACCTGCCGCTTAGGCGGTATGTTTGGTTTGTTCTTCACTGATGGGGCGACCGACAACTACGAGGCGGTCATGGCTTGCAACGCCGCGCACTTCAAGCAGTTTTTCCACGGCATGTTAGACCGCGGGATATACCTGGCTCCCTCAAGCTTTGAGGCTGGGTTTATCTCGGCGGCGCACACCCGCTCTGATCTGGATCACACGATCGTGGCGGCAGATGAAGTGTTTGCTTTGATCGCAAGCGCTTAAACAGGTGTCAAATGCCACCGCTGGCTGCTCCTTAAACTGCAAGATTCACTTAGAGTGCGTGGGTTCTGATCAGCAGTTTTCACTTTGCTTGGTTTTTGGGGCTGTGGAGGGTTTTGGTTCGTGAGTCAGTCCAGTGAGGCTGATCGCTTAGCGGCGCTGCTTGATGCCCGTGGCACCAAAGGGGTGAGAGCAGTAAAACCACCAAAGTCCTCAACGCGTAAATCTAAGCGCGAAGCTGAGCAGCGTGCTGATCAAGCCGAGCCGGTTACCGACCTAGATGCTGAGCTTGGACAAGCTGGAAATCTGGCTGCTGAGTCCCTGCGCGAGCAGCACGGTGCAGCCAACTGGCAGACTGAGCTGCGCTCGCCAGACGGACGCGTGGGCGTGCAGCTTGCCTCCGGCAAACAGGTGTTTGAGGAGCGTTTGAGCACGGATGAGCTGCGTGATTTTGCTGAGCGCATCACGGTTTTTAAAGACGACACGCTGTGGATCGCGAACAAGCCAGCGGGACTGCTCAGCGTCCCTGGCCGCGTGCTCAAGGACTCCCTGCTTAACCGACTCTATGCAGTGGATGACCGGGTCAAGCTGGTGCATCGCCTCGATATGGATACCTCAGGGATCATGGTGTTCGCGCTAAGCGCCGCAGCGCAAACTCACGTCAGTAAGCAGTTTATCGAGCGCACCACCGAGAAGCGCTATGAGGCGCTGCTGGGCGGTCACCTAGAACTCGAGATAGGCGCGCAGCAGCAGATCGACATACCGGTGCGCTACGATCCGCCCAACAAACCGCGCCACATCACCGACCCCGAGTTTAAGAAACAGGCACTGACCAACCTGTGGCTGATCGCGCATGAGAACTTAAGTCTTGATTCAAATATCACTGCTAGCAGTGATAGCGCTTTAAAAATTCTTGAGCAATCCGATCCAACCCCAACCTCAATCCCGGTTTCGCGCGTGACCTTAGAGCCAGTGACCGGGCGCTCGCACCAACTTCGGGTTCATGCGCTGCATGTGGGTCACGCCATGGTGGGCGATCCGATCTACGCGGCTGGCGAGTTTCGCTCAGCCTTGCCAAACCTTGCGCTGTTCTCTAAGTCACTGACTTTGACGCACCCGCTTAGCGGTGAAGAGTTAAGTTTCAGTGCGCCGGTGCCTTTTTAGGTTAGTGGGTTTGTCTAAGCGCCACTAGCGAAAAACAAAATTTAACCCGCTCAAGCCAACCGCCAGCAATCAAAACTAGCCGCGCCGGTGCGTGACCTTGAGTCCGGCAGGGCGCTTGGCGACCCACTGAGCAAACTTGTCAATCTCAGGCACCGCTTTTAGCGCCTCCACACTGTGAAACTGCTCGCTCATCTGTTGGTTGGTTAGCACCAAGTGGATTTGCGCGTGACAGGGTCGGCACAGCCAAGCGATGGATTGGAGCATCGCCTCTCGGCTGTGCTGCTTGCGAGTGCGCTTTTTGCGGTGGGTGACTTTGGGGATCAGGTGGTGGCGGGTGAGCTTGAGTTGATCGCGCCCGCACAGCTCGCAGTAGCTGGGTTTTCTATAGGCAGGAGATAAATCACTTGGCATGAGGTGATTGTAGCTTGAGCGGCCTAAACCTAAAGTGGGACTGTGTTTAACCGCTGTTAAGTGCTTGTTAGATGCCGGTCAAACCAGTTACCGGGTTAGGGCTCAAGCTGACCCCGGCGCGCAATCTTTGATCAGCTGTTTTGATACGTGGGTTTTGATATACGATCTGGGAATTTCGGAGATCGCAGCTTGTTGTGAAGCGAGTTTTAAAAATGCCCGCGTACCAGCTTTGCCGGTTCTTGGTGAGCCTAAATCTAGGTAGAGCCCGCTTTGGGCAACCCAGCCAGTTAAGTGATCGAGGATGGGTTTTGGAAGTGAGCGAGGCAAAGTTTGGCATTTGCAAAGTTACCCCTAAAACCCCGCAAGAGCTCGCTTCAAATTGTTATCATGGCGGCCAAATAGATAAGTTAAAGAGTGGCATGTCCGTACACGATTTTGCGATTGGCCAGCGCTGGCTGTCAGACACGGAAACTGAGCTGGGTCTCGGGGTGATTGTCGCGGTCGATGAGCGCGCGGTGAGTATCTTGTTTCCGGATTCTGAGGAAAACCGGGTGTACGCTAAGCGCGGCGCGCCGCTCTCCCGCGTGGTGTTCAAACCGGGCGACACGCTCATGGACGCCGAGGGCACTGAGCACGTGGTTGAGTCGCTCACTGAGACCGGCGGCGTGCTGTGTTACCGCTGCGTGGGACTGGATAAACCGATCATGGAGACGCGGCTTGCCGCCAACATCCAGCTGGCGCGCCCGCTTGAGCGGCTTCTTGCTTCCCAAGTTGAAAACCTTGAGTGGTACCGGCTGCGCTCTAAAGCACGAGAACTGGAAAATGCCCTCAAACAAAGTACGCTGAAGGGGCTGATTGGTCCCAGAGTCGGACTGATTGATCACCAGTTGTTCATCGCCTCAGAAGTGGGTACTCGCCCCAATCCGCGCGTGCTCTTGGCCGATGAAGTAGGCCTCGGTAAGACGATCGAGGCGGGTCTCGTGATCCACAAACAACTGGCGGCAGGCTTATCTGAGCGTGTGCTGGTGGTGGTGCCGGATTCACTGCAGTTTCAGTGGTTGATCGAGCTCAAGCGCAAGTTTCACCTGAACTTTAGTTTGTTTGATCTGGTGCGCACTGCTGCGATCAAAGAACATGACCCCGAAGCCAACCCTTTTGGCACTGAGCAGCTGGTTTTGTGCAGTATTGATCTGCTCCTTGATCACGCAGACTTAGCAGAGGCGGCTTACCAGTCAGGCTTTGATCTGATCTGCGTCGATGAGGCGCACCACTTGCACTGGACGCCGGAGGCCGGCGGTAACGCGGCTTACGATTTAATCAGCTTGTTTGCTGAAGCGACCCCGAGTGTGCTGCTACTGACCGCAACTCCTGAACAGATGGGCGTGTCGAGCCACTTTGCACGTTTGCGACTGCTCGATCCGGACCGCTTCGATGACCTAGATCACTTTATCGATGAGTCGGAGAACTTCACCGCGGTTGCACGCTTAGCAGAAAAGCTGCTGCCTGGCGGCGAGCTAGATGCTGCCTCAGTAGATGAGATCGAACAGTTAACCGGCATACGCGCTGAAGACGAGGGGACCAGCATTGAAGCGCTGGGTCGCCTGATTGATCGTCACGGCACAGGACGGGTGCTGTTCCGCAACACCCGAGAAAGTGTTCAGGGCTTTGCTGGCCGCACGCCGCACGCCTATCCGCTGGCGGTGCCAGAAGCTTATGCGGATCAGTTTGCGCCGGGCGCTAAACTGCGCACGCAGCTTTGGCCAGAAGCTGCGGAGGGGTTAAGCTCAGAAGACCCGCGCGTGCAGTGGTTGATTGACCTCTTAACCGGGCCTCTCAAGCATGAAAAAGTGTTGTTGATCGCGCGCTCAGGCGACGTTGGCAACGATCTGGATAATTTCCTGCGCCTGTCAGCTAGCATCAAAACCGCGCTGTTTAACGAAGACATGAGCTTACTTGAGCGCGATCAGGCTGCTGCTTACTTTGCTCAAGAAGCTGGCGCTCAGATACTGCTCGCAAGTGAAGTCGGCTCCGAAGGTCGTAACTTTCAGTTTGTGCAGCACTTGGTGCTGTTTGATCTGCCGCCAAACCCCGACGTGCTCGAGCAGCGCATCGGACGCTTGGATCGGATTGGCCAAAAGGGTCAGATCCACTTGCATGTGCCCTACTTTGAGGGCACGGCGCATGAGCGTTTGTTCCGCTGGTTCAACGAGGCTCTTGGGGTTTTAAGCGGCATCTCACCAACCGCGCAAACCATCCAAGAATCACTCATGCTTGAGCTCAAACCCGCACTAGAATCCGATCAGGGTGGTTTTGATGAGCTACTTAGCCTTGCGCTAGGTCGCCGCCGCGAGCAAGAAGCGCTGCTTCAGGCTGGGCGCGACCGCTTGCTTGAGCTCTCATCCAACCGGCCCGGCGCCTCAAACGCAATCAAGCGTCAGATCGGCGCGCTAGACGCTGATCCCTTTTTAGGGGATTTTTTGGCGGACTTTTTGGCCGCGACAAATGTGCACGTGATCGAGCAGCCCGACAACACTTGGGTTATCCAGCCGGCTGACGATATCTTGGTGGAGGGGCTTGAGCTACCAGAGGATGGCATGACGATCAGCTTTGATCGCGATGAGTCGCTGGTGCGTGATCACCTAGACTTCATGACGCTTGAGCACCCGCTCACCAAAAGCGTGTTTGAGCTGATGCACCGAGAAGGGTTTGGCAACACCTCGGTGGCACTGCTCAAATCCGCCGCTGCGCCCGAGGGGTCGTTGCTCGTTGAAGCTTGGTTCCGCGTCGAGGTGGTGGCGCCCAAGTCACTGGCGCTCGAAGAGTCGATCTCTCAGCTTTCAGTGCGGGTGTTGATCGGGGAAAATGGCCGCGATGTCAGCACCAAAGTCACGCCAACCTTACTCGAGCCACTGGTGCATCGTCTGGGCAAAACTCAAGCGCGTCAGGTGATCAAAGCGCGCCGCGATTTGATCGTTGATCTGTACGAGAAGGCCGCCGCCATCGCTAAAGACAAGATGCCGATCATCACGGAAAAGTCGCTCAAGGTTTATGAGCCCAAAGTGAGCCGTGAGATCGAGCGCTTAGAAGCGCTGGCGCTCGTCAACCCAAGTGTGCGAAAAGACGAAGTCGAGGCGATCAAAGCCACACGCGAGCTGGGACTTGAGCGATTATCGCAGCTCAGCCTAGTGCCCGATGCGATCCGAGTGCTGGTTTGCGTGCGGCCAGGCAGTCAGGCTTGATTGCTTGGCGAGTCTGTTAAGCTTAGCTTAGGTAATCGTGATTGGATGCTTGCAGTGGCCTGACTACTCGGTTCTAAGCTTTGATTGATAGCCACTAGTTTGGACGATGCGGTGGAATCAAGTCTGGGTTGGGCTGGCTAAGGTGGGCATTTGGGTCTGCTTTGATGGGCAAATCAATCGCTATGAGGAGAGGTTATGCGTTGGTTGGTGATGTTGCTGCTGCTGGTTGGACAGCTCACGCATGCGGGCAGCTCAGCGCCTGGACTGAGTACTGGCAGTGTGAATGCCGAACAGGCGCTAGAGGAACCAGCCGCAAGCGATGATTCATTTGGTCGTAGCACCCCCAGCGGAACCTTGTCTGGGCTGCTGAGCGCGCTCTCCACCCCTGATCCAACTGACATCGACCCTTATGTTCAGGGGGAGATCACCGATCAAACCGAAGGCCAATTAAAACAGCTGTTTGATCGGGCGGTGGTGCTGCGTCCAGAAACTGAGCTATCCAAACTCGCAAGTGGCCGAGTCAATGATCAATTGGCACCTGGTACTGACAAGGTGGGGGTGATTCAGTTGCCAGACGGCGACTCGCGTCCACTGCTGATGTTGCAAGCTGAGGTGCGCGGTCAGTCAATCTGGCGCCTTGACCCAGAGGTGTTGATTGATCTACCTGATTTATTGGTGCTGACTCAGCCCACGCTGTTGTCTCAAGTGATCAGCGAGCAGGTGCTTGATTATCAAGTGCTGGGCTTCCCGGTAACTCACATGGCGGCAGCTTTGGTGCTGGCCTTGCTTACGCTGCTTTTGGGTTATGTGGTGGGCAGTCTGTTGATTGGGCTGGTTAAAAAACTGCGTCCCAAGCTCACCAAACGTGAGATTGAGTTTGGCCGCTCAGAGGTGCTGCCGGTCTCCTTGCTGATCTCAGCCGAACTCTACCGGCACGTGCTCACTTTTACGGGCGTGAGCGTGATTGTACGAGAGCCGACGCAAAACCTGAGCAATATCGTGTCGTGGATAGCGATCGCTTGGCTGGGCTTTAGAATCATCGATTTGATCTCTAGTCGCGCTACTCGCCACGCCATGCGCTTAGATCACCTAGCTAACTTGTCGGCGATCCAGCTGCTCAAACGCGTGGCCAAGGCGGTGATCCTCATCATCGCGGTCATGGTGGTGCTGGGCGGATTTGGTTTTGATCTGACCACCGGTATCGCTGCACTGGGTATCGGCGGATTAGCACTGGCGCTGGGCGCGCAAAAAACCGTTGAGAACTTCGTGGGATCAGTGGTGGTGGTGGCGGATCGACCCATCAACGTGGGAGATTATTGCCGCTTTGGCACCACTGAGGGCACGGTTGAGGACATCGGGATTCGCTCTACTCGCATCCGTACCCTTGAGCGGACGCTGGTCACCATACCCAACGGCGACTTCTCCTCAATGGAGATCGAAAACTACTCCAAGCGTGACCGATTTTTGTTCAACCACACCTTTGCTTTTGCGCTAAACACACCGGCCACTCAGCTGGAAGCAGCGCTCACGGCGATCCGCGAGTTGCTGGATCAACAGCCATTTTTGTATCGCTCTGAAAACCGGGTACGGCTGCGCTTTGCTGAGCGTGACTGCTTCAAGATCGAGGTCTGGGCTTACGTAGTTGCGCTCGATTTACCGGTGTTTTTGGGCCATCAAGAGGACTTGCTGCTGCAAATTATCCGTCTCATGGAAGCGCAGCCGATCAACTTGAACCTGCCCACGCAGCGCTTTGTGTCTGAAAGAGTGGAGGTTGATGAGTAAAATGTCTCCGTTAGCTTGCCGCTACTAAGTACGAAGGTGTGTTAGCTAATTGACGGTAGGGTAGTAGTGGGGCAAAGCTGAGCTTGAAGGTTATAGCGCGCACGGGGTTTTGGTTGTGGCGGTCTCGTTTTTGGCTTTAACTAAAAGCTCAGAGCGAGCTAACCTCGGCATGGATAACTAAGCGCGCGTTGCATCAAACAATAGCACCTCGCTGATTTGCTTAAAACCACCCAGCACCATGAGCAGTCGATCTAAACCCACCGCGATCCCACTACACGGCGGCAAACTCTGCATCGCCGCGATCAAGTTGTGATCGATCGGCATCGGCCGCAAACCCAGCTCACGGCGGGTTTGGTTATCCGCTTCAAAGCGCGCTAGCTGAGTTGCCGGATCGGTCAACTCTGATGCGGCATTGGCGATCTCAAGACCCCTTAAGTACAACTCAAATCTCAGTGCCACCGTGCGGCCACTCTCGTCAGTTTGCGTTTGAGCAAGCGACGCCTGCTCAGGCAAAAAGTCGTGAATCAGCGTGGCTTTAAGAGAGGCGGGTAGAGCGTCTGTCGCGCTGCATTGGCCGCGCTCGCCAATTGGCTCACCGAGTTCAGCAGAGTTTTCTGGGTCGCTTTTTTTAGGTAAGTTTTCCGGCTCAGCGGCGCCCAGTGCAGGCTCCACCTTTAGACTGAACAGTAGATCCACCCAGCCCAAACGATCTAGGTTTTCTGGAAAGCTAAGTTGATTGCGGGTAGCGAACGCTTCAGCCTCGTCAATGCTCAGCGTGAAGGGGTCAAGACCGGTTTCACGCAAAAAAGCCGCCGCATAGCTGATGCGTTCAACCTCAACGGGGCGACCGCTTAAACTTTTAAGCATCCTGATCAGATCTGCCTCTATCGCCTCAAGCTTGGCATGAGGGCGATACCACTCAAGCATGCTGAACTCAGGGTTGTGACGGGAACTTTGCTCTAGTGCGCGAAAGCACTTGGTGATCTGAAAGATCGGAGATTGCCACTCAGCCAGGAGCCGCTTCATCGGGTACTCAGGAGAGGTAATTAAAAAGCCTGCGCGCTCTAAGTTGCTGTGAGTTTGAGAGTCACCTTCAGGCTCACCGCTTTGATCAGTCTCAGTGCTGTACTGAAGAAGTTCTGATTTAGGCCAAGGCGACGCTGCGATAGAGGCGAGGTGTGGTTCAGTGCTGGCTGCGCCTGAGATCAGCGGGGTCTCCACCTCACAAAAGTCCAGCTGCCAAAAAAACTCTCTGATCTGCTGGTAAAGAGCAGAGCGCCTGCGCGCGATCGCTTGGCGATCACCTGCTGACTGGGCAGGGCGTTCTGAGTCTTGGCTGGCAGAACCCCGTGCTTCATTAGGCGCCTTCGTTGGATAATCAGACGCGCTCATGCTGCGGGCTCACCGCCGCTTGCCAGATTTACAAAACCCCAATCGGTACGAAGTGAGTAATTTCTTCTAAGTGCTTCAAAACAAGTTGGGTCGGTAACTTTTGAGGGTTTAAGGTCTGGCTGGCTAAGCCGGTTTAACTGACCTGTTTGCGCATCAGCGGAATCAATGAGACAGCTTTTAAGCGCCGCTTCATCGACGCGCGGGTCATACCACTTTGGCAGGAAGCCACTCAGATCACTAGGTAGCCAGAAGCGCTCCAGCGGTGCTTGCGTGTCGCCGCCGAAACCAAAATGCCGACCCAGCTCAGCACTAACTAAGCGTGTGGCGTTGAGCTTGCCCTGAGCTGAGTAACCCGCGATATGCGGCGTCGCGAGGGCGAGCCTCATAAGTAGCGCTGAGCTAATCACCGGTTCAAACTCGAACACATCCAGGGCGGCATCAAATGCTCCAGACTCAAGCGCGCTTAGCAAAGCGGATTGGCTAATCACTGCACCACGCGCTGAGTTAATCAGCAAAGCACCCGGCTTGATCAGAGCCAGTTCGGGTTCAGCGATTAAGTGGTGCGTGGGGTGCGGGCAATCGGCGTCATTTTGACCGGTTAGTGGCACGTGCAGGCTGATCACATCACTTTGAGACAGCAACTCGCTCAAACTGGTCTGCGGGTGGGGGCTTGCCACAAAGGGGTCGCAGATCAGCAAATCAAAGCCCAGCGCCTGAGCATAGCGCGCAAGCGTACTGCCGATGTGCCCAAAACCGACGATCCCAAGGACGGGTTTTTTACTGAGATCATTGGAGTTTACAAGCTGCGGCCTAAGCAAGTGGATCACGGCGATTACATATTGGGCAACCGCATGTTTTGAGCAGCCCGCCGCACTGGCAAGCTTGATTTGGCGCGTCTCTAAGTAACCTTGATCGATGTGATCCACCCCGATGGTGGCCGTGCCGACAAACTCAAGATCGTCTGCGTGTTTTAGCAGGGACTCGTTCACTTGGGTGACCGACCGGGTGATCAGTGCGTGTGCGCCCTTGAGTGCGCCTGAGTTGATTTCGCCGCTGGGTAGCCGGATCAGCTCGATCTGATTTGACCAAGGGGAGAGTGCTTCTTCGATCTTAACCACTGCTGCATCACAGACCACACGAATCATGAGCGATCAGGGTCTGCTGGACGGTTGGGCTTGGAGGCGGGCGGGTTATTTTGATCATCGCTTTGCTGATCATCGCCTTCATGATTATCGATTTCGTCGTCAAGATCGTCGTCATCGAGATCGTCGGTATCAAAAACCTCAGAGCCTGTGTTCTCACTCTGCTGCTCGCTCAATCGAGAATTGATCGATTCACTGACCATGAGTGTGTCGGGTTGACGGCCAAGTGGTTTGGGATCGGTGTTGATTTCCACTTTTTGACGCGAGATCCACTCACGCCAAACGGCTGTGGCGACAGCAAGAACCACCGGCCCCACAAAGATCCCGATGAAACCAAAGGCGGACAGGCCGCCGAGCACCTGTCTCTTATACACATCTGACGCTGCCGACGAAGAGGATAGTGTAGAT
>OJBY01000918.1_pt1 | contig 13045 bp, 10 predicted proteins | sample 1591731 | NCBI WGS metagenome assembly OJBY01 (sample SAMN05416837, study PRJEB24817) | seawater metagenome | isolation source: Sea water | place: Canada:Atlantic | collected 2013-07
CCCTTCACCCAACCGGTTCGTCGTCTGGATGACGTAAAGGCAGCCAGAGAACTGGACCTGACCTGGACAGACTGATTCCCGGCCACAAAAACCGTAGGAGCCATGCTCGCATGGCGAACAAGAACCCGGCGAATGCCGGGTTCTTTTTTATATATCACCCGCGATCCAACGGACTGATCACCCCCAGTCCTCCCCGATTCATCACATGCAGATACCGCTCGGTGGTCGACACGTCGCTGTGCCCTAGCAGCTCCTGCACTGTGCGGATGTCATAGCCTTTTTCCAGCAAGTGAGTTGCAAAGGAATGGAGGAAGGTGTGAGGCCCACACAGTTTGGTTATCCCGGCTTCTGCCGCAGCCTGCTTAACATGCTTGCGAACATTGTCCTGATGATAATGATGGCGGCGTATGATACCGGTCTGAGGATCTCTGGCAGGCTCTTTGGAAGGAAAGATAAATTGCCAGATTTTTTGTGAGCCTGCCCCAGGGTACTTTCTGCTGAGAGCATGGGGCATCCACACAGGACCAATGCCATTTTTACGATCCATGTCGTAAAGGTTGGATGCAATATCAATTTGATCGCGCAAACGGGATTCGCAAGTCTTCGGGAGCAGGGTTCTCCTGTCCTTGTCGCCTTTGCCCTGGTGCACGGTGATGATCATCCGGTCGAAATCCAGATCCTTGATCCGAATACGAAGCGCCTCTGAAACTCTCAAGCCTGCTCCGTAAAGCAGTTCGCACACAAGCTGAGAGGGTTCCGGGAGTAAAGCAATCACGGCTTCAGCCTCTTGTTCAGAAAAAACAGCTGGGATCCGGGGCTTGCGTCTAGATTGACGAAAGCTCAATTCACCATAATCCTGTTGAAGAAAGCGCCGATAGAAGCAGTTCAATGCATTAAGGGCGATTTTCTGCGTCGAGGGACTGCAATAACGCTGTACAGATAACTAGGAAAGAAACGCCTCAATGTCCCTGGCTCCCATCGTGGAAGGATGGCGCAGCCGGTGGTAGCGAATGTACTTGATCACCCAATGGACATACGTCTGTTCTGTCCGGTAGCTGTACTGGTTTTGCCTGAGCCAGAAGCGAAACTGGTCCATCAGTTTTACGGGCTTCTCGGGGAGAGAGCGGGGGATGTCATCCATGACAACTCCATGCTGTCCAAAATGACAGTATCTCAGCTGCCTACCTCCATTTTCAACGGAATCAGTACCAAATTCGTGAAATTGCCGCTTACTGGATCGCTATCGTATTGATATATGGGAAAGATGAAATTCATCAAAAGCCACGATGCGCAAGGAGTTATAAGGAACGTTCCTTATAACTCCGTGTAGGAGATTGGCTATAGCCACTCAAGCCATTGTTATGGCAGGATTTTCCTTGGGGTGGGTGTGTGCTGGGTTCAGAGTTATAAGGAACCGAGTTATACGGAACGTTCTAATTAATACGCTGTTAGGCTAAAAAGTGAATGAAATATATGTACGAAGCACCAAAAACTAATTTGGTAGTAAATGAACCTTGGCCCAATTATAAAAAAACAAAAATATTATTTTATGGCTATATATTTATCTCGGGAATTTTATTTGCGGTTATGCTTTATGAGCATCTATTCACGGGTGAATACGATACACTTTTAATTCCAATAATGACTTTTGGTATTTTGATAATTGTTTATATATTAAACGTGGTTGCAATCGGGGTGCGTTCGAGAGTTCTTCTTAGGAGGGGTGTTTTCTTTGTTAATATACTGGTTTTGGTTTTAACTTGCTTTGGTTGGTATGTGGCAGTTGCTCAAGGGAATATATCAGGATTGATTTTTTCAGGGGTGTTATTGTTGCCTGTATTACTTAACACCATTAGGGTTTTCCCTTTGTGGGCGAGCAATAGCCTAACAAGTGGCTGCTACGGACTGGTTAAAGCTGGCACCTTTCCGGCACTTCTTCGCAGGCTTAAAAGTCGCCAGCTTTAACCAACCGCAGAGCCATGCGTTATGCGAAAGAAGTAGTCAGCAATGTATAAATTTGAAGAGATAATAGGCGCAGAATTAGAAGCAATCACTGAAAGTGAGGCTGCGTATGTAGATGCTGATGAAAGTGGCGAGGTTCTAAACATCATAGGCATTTCGCTAGTTTTCGATCGCGGCTGGTTTGTAGTAGAAAATCCTCATACCGTTTTTGGTGTGACAAATCTGAATGAAATTATCGGCTCTAAGGTTGTCGATGCTTTTTCAAACGAAGATGAAATACGCCTACAATTTAGTAATGGTTCCGCTATATCTGTTTCCTTAAAAGATGAAGATTTTGTTGGGCCAGAGGCAGCAAGCTATTCACCAAAACAAGGTGAAATAATTGTATTCAACTAAATCGCATAACAAGCCAATGCACGCGGAGCCAGCTACGTTGCGCAATTGTTTGTGGTGTCGCTGCGCTCCTTTATACCACAAAAATTGCTCCACTCCGCTGGCCCGGTGATTGGGGCGTTAATCACAAGTGGGAATATGACAACTTTGCAAGTTGCAGAATGGTCTGAATGAAATATTGCGCGCAGATTTTTAAATTATTTAATTGTATTTAACATATGCGTGGGATTTTATGAGTATGCAGCGGATTGTTTGGCCGCAAGTTGGTATGTGGATAATGTTATATGGTATGACTGTTTTTTGAAATAACCGGCATGGCCCTGCTTGGGGCCTTGAGAGTGAGAATGGCAATGCATCTATCAAGGCGATATATAACTCTTATTTTTGTAGGTTGGCTGTCATTTGGATTTACATGCTTTCTTTGTTCCCGTGGTTACACCGGTGGGGCAGAAACATTTTTCTTTTGGCTGTCATTGACCTCTTGGACATTGCTCCCATTGGTTCACTTATTGGCGGCCGTATTAATTGCTGGAAAGAAAAAGAGTGATCCGTCGTTAGTTGCTACAGCCGGCATGTTGTTCGCTGTCCTGGTTTTCATTGCAGGGCTGATAGGATCAGGATTTTCCAGCTACGCCTAGGGGTATTGAGTAAGGATATTTTCAGGGCTCCATGGTTCCATTGTTGATGAAGGTTTTTACATTAAATTTTTGGGAGCCTTACTCTTTGGCGAATATTAATTTCACTACCTAAGATTGTGATTTTCTTGGATTCGGAGATTACATATTGTTTTAGTCCTCTTTCAGTGTTTTCAAGAAGATCAATATTTCCATTGACTGTATGCAGCTGCCCTTCCTGAGCTCCCTTGGTGACTCATTGTAAGCGGTAAATAGTGCTCCATTCGACGCTACCTCTCGCAGGGGTGAACCTGTTTTTATCCCTATGTTGTCTCTTTCTTTCAAGAGGGAGGTGCTGTCTATGCTGTGAAAGTAAAAGGTCAACGGTTGTTAAAGAAGTGGAGAAGTGTACGGTAAAGGGCTAATGCCAATTTTTCGACAGGAGGCGCTCAATGAAAAAAGATCCCAACAAAGGCTATATTGCTTTATTAGGATGGAGTTTGAACGCGGTCGAGGCGGCGGAGAAATTTGATCGTCGTTATGTGGTGGTGGCTCCGGACTGGGCTGAGGCGTATTGCCAGGAGCATGATATTCCCTACGTGCCCTGGAATTTCGAACGCCTGAATGATCGGTCCATGGAGATTGCCCAGACCCTGAAAGACATGGGTGTGGATGTGTCGGTGCCACTGTATGAGGAAACCGTGGAGTGGGCCGGTGCGATCAATTCGGTGCTGCTGGATAACCCCCGGTTGTTGGGTCAGGCCATGCTGATGCGGGATAAATCCCTGATGAAGCGGCGCGCACAGCTTGGCGGTATCCGGGTGGGTATCTTTGAGGAAGCCCATGACCGGGAGGACGTGATCCGGTTCCTGAAGCGGGTGAACCAGACCCTGCTCAAGCTGGATGGCGACCCGAATGACCCGATCCACTTGAAGGCCTTCGACAAGGCCGGTTGCCTTGGCCACCGGGTGATTCGCACCCCGGATGAAGTGGATGCTATTCCTGATGAGGAATTCCCGTCGTTGATGGAGTCGCATCTGGACGGCTGGGAGTTTGCGGTAGAAGCTTGGATTCACGATGGCAAGATCTGTTTTCTCAACCTGTCCGAGTATGTGACGCTGGGCTATTCGGTGTATGTCCCCGCGTCGCCGGATCTGGAGCAGTACCGGCCGCAAATTACCCAGCAGATCGAGAAGCTGATCAAGACCTTCGATATCGAGTTCGGCATGATCCATCCGGAGTACTTTGTCACCAGCGATGGTGAGATGTACTTTGGTGAGGTGGCGTATCGCCCGCCGGGCTTCAAGGTGTTCGAGTTGCTGGAACGGGTCTATGAGGGTTTCAATGCCTATCAGGCCACCATGCTGGTGTTCGACCCCAAGGCCACCACAGAGGAAGTGAAGGCTTACTTCCCGAAAGAGGTGGTGGATGCCAAGGGCCATGCCGGTTGTTTCGGGGTGTACCCGCGTCGGCGTGTGGTCAGTCAGCTGGAGATCCCGGAGGAGACCGAAGACCATCCCTACTTCGAGTCCCATGAACTGACGGCGCCCATGGAAGAGGTTGTCACTAAGCGCACCGCCTTTGGTACCCATTGGGGGCTGATTTACTTCATGGGTGACGACCCGAAAGAGATGCACCGGTTGCTCAAGCGGCAGGAAGAGCTGGATTTCTATGTGTGAATACGCTGTCACCATGGGGCCCGCCGGGCCCCCACGGATTCGTTAAGGAACTGCCCTGTGTCTACGACCCAATCAGAGACGTCCGCGTCCAGCAATCTGTCTCTGCTACTTGTTCGGCTGGATGATGCCATCACCCAGTTGGCAGAGGCGCCCTCCTTTACCCGGCCGGCCAAGGTGCCACGGGTACTGGATACGGCCCGGCGGGTAATGATGCAGGAGGGCGGTTGTGCGGCCCTGGGCGAACGCATCGAGACGCTGGAAGCGGCCGGGATTTTTGCCGGGACAGATTGGGCGGAGCCGCAGATTCTGGTTCCCGGTTTCACTACCCAGTCCCTGCAAAGTGCCCAGGCTGAGCTGGTGGTGATCGAGGCCCTGAGCGAGCTGCGCATGTTGGCGGTGGCCTGTGGGGATTACCGCCATACCCTGATTTCCGCCGAGCAGGCCCACCATTTTCTCACCCAGGTGCTGGCGCTCAATCTGGCCATGCTGTTTTCGCCGCCTTCCGAGGCGCAGCGTGAAACCCAGGGCCGCCTGGCGGTGCTGCCACAGAATCTGTTGCAGCATCTGGCCGAGCGCATCGGTTATGAGCATATCGTCGACAAGCTGATTGAAGAGATCTGGCGGATTCTCAATCAGCGCCCCATTCAGACCGAGCCGGTCAAGCAGATGGTCACGCAGATCGCCATCTGCCAGGTCAATCCGGATATCGATCTGGGCAGCAGCGGGCAGGGGGCGGACCGCTTGGTGAGCAGCCTGTTCGGCCCGACCCGGGCCTGCCGGGAAGACCCGGGCGTGGCGATCTACCTTGAGCGGCTCGCCAGCATGGATGCCACGGCCTTGCAGGGCGAAGCCACCGGGTTTGCCCGGGCCATGCATGACACCGGGTTGGTGTCGCCGTATCACCCGGTGTTGCTGCGCCATTTGCTGGAGGAGGGTGACCACCTGGTGGCGGAGGCCATGGGCCTGTCGTCAACCGGTCGCGATTGCCTGCTGTGTTACCGGCAGCTGGTGCAGGCGTTGATTGAAGCGGCGGTGCATCCGCAAACTGCCCAGGCCATTTATGGCCTGGCGTTGGTGCTGGAGCGGGGCATTCTCTATCAACCGCCAGTGGCGCCGGCCCTGTGGCGGCAGCTGGGCCTGGTTCTGTCAGACTGGTCGTGCCAGCGCCTGACACTGGCCTTCGGGGATCAGGTGCCGCCACAGGCTCATTTGATCGAAGGCGTGCTGTGCATGCTGGGGCAGCCACTGGGGGTGGGGCAGGGCAATAATCCCACCTGCCAGTCCGCCCGTGCTCTGTCCATGTGGTCGTACAACGATCCGGATTACCTGCTGCAAATGGTGACCTGGGCGGCTCGTGACGATGAAATCATCATGCATTTCGAGGGCCAGCCGATTTCCTCCAGCGAAAGCGTCGGTGGTGTGGCCAGCAGTCTGCCCATGGACCTGGACCCGGTGTCTCTACTGGTGGTGCCCCACCTGGACCGGATTTATGCGGAAATGGGCCGTCGTTGTATTGATCGTGAGGGGGACCCCCACCGGTGGGTGAACCCGGAGTTCCATGGCTGGTGGTCAGGCCGCGGTTTTCGTATCAATGTGGATGTGGAGACCGGAAAGCTGTGGGAGCTGGATGATTTTCTGCGCCATTTCTATGCCGCATATCACCCCTATTTCAACGGCAATCAGCCCCTGATACATCCCCAGCCTGCGGGTGTCGCCGTCACCGACAGTGCCGCCCGTTTTATCGGCTGGCATGCCATCAGTATCTTGCGCGTGGCGCTGGATCCCCAGGATGTCATGCGGGTGTATTTCTATAACCCCAACAACGACAGCGGTCAGGACTGGGGTGATGGCGTGGTGGTCAGCACCGCCGGCCATGGCGAACGTTTTGGCGAGGCGTCACTGCCCTTCGAGCAGTTTGCGTCGCGGCTTTATATCTTTCACTTTGATCCGTTGGAGCGGGGTGAGCTGGCGCAAGTTGAACAGCAGCAACTGGATGAAGTCAGTGGCTATCTGCAACGCAGCTGGGGCGCGGACCGACTGCCTGAGGGTGGCCTGCAAGCCAGCGAAGGGGCGACCGGGCCGGGTTGATCAAGGTATCCCCCGTCGCGGAAAGCCCCGCAACACTATGAGCCCCATAACGTTGCGAAGAACATGCTGACGATGGATGTCCTGTTGTTCCGGCTGGCAATTGTCGTCTGGCTGGTGTCCGCCATTGCTCCCATCGATGGCACCTGGTTTGCCGGTGTCGGGGTGTTCGTTGTGTCGGTGATGGGCAGTGTGGTGATGCTCGTAAATCTGACGCCGGATTATGTGGATAGCCTTGGCGAGGTGATTGGGCTGCTTGTTCTTTTCATGCCCTGGTATAACCTGATTTTTTTATGGGGGCTGTGGCGTTTTTCTTCGCTGGGGCCGCACCCCTGGTCAGGATGGAATCTACTGCTTTACGCCTGCTCCCTGCATGCGTCCTTTTACGCGTTCGCGTTTCTTATTACCCCTTCTGATGTATCGCTGACTGTTACTGCCGCAGGGATTCGCTGGGTGTTTGCGATCTGGTCCGGCTCGCTACTGTTGTTGGCGTTGGCTTTTCTGGTACGTTGTTATCGGTTACGCGTGTTATTGCGTGAAGAATAGATGAAGGCTGTCTGTTCCGGCTTTTTATGATTAACCCGGCAAGAGTTTATTTCGCCGTAGGAGCGGCGCTTGAGCCGCGAATGGTTAACAACGACGTGGGGTTCGCGGCTCAAGCGCCGCTCCTACGGTGAATGGTAAGCGATGGCATGCTGCACCGTTGATCTGAATGCCGGTTTCATAAATAACAGGATTTAAAAAAACGTTGGGCCGATCTTTGCTAGCATGAGGTCGTTGCCAGTTCCGGAGAGTTGCGGTACGCATCCTCTAATCGCCAACCCTGTCATCATGGATGAAATGCTATGACGGAAAAACGCACCCTCCCCACCTCGACGATTCTGCTTCCGGTTTTTATTCCGGCTGTGGTGGTATCGCTTCTGCTGATTATCGGCACCATCAGTGATCCGGAACGGGCTGGCGAAGCCTTTAACGCGGCGCAGGCCTGGATCACCTCGAATTTCGGCTGGTTTTACATGCTGTCGGTGGCGCTGTTCCTGATCTTTATCGTCGGTGTGGCGATGAGCCGCTGGGGCAATATCAAGCTGGGGCCGGATCATTGCGAGGCGGAGTATTCATTCCCGGAATGGTTCGCCATGCTGTTTTCCGCCGGTTACGGCATCGCCTTGCTGTTCTTCGGGGTGGCGGAGCCGGTGTTGCATTATGCGGAGCCCCCGGCCGGGGCGGCAGAAACCGTGGATGCGGCCAAGCAGGCCATGCAGATTGCCTTTTTCCACTGGGGTTTTCATATCTGGGCGATTTACGGCCTGGTGGGTCTGGTGATGGCGTACTTTGCCTTTCGTCATGGTTTGCCGTTGTCCATGCGCTCGGCGTTCTACCCCCTGATTGGTGAACGAATTTACGGGCCGATCGGTCATGCCATCGATGTGTTTGCGATTCTTGGCACCATGTTCGGTATCGCCACCACCCTGGGTTTGTCCGCCGCACAGATCAACGCGGGGCTGAACTATCTGTGGGGTGTGCCGGTGGCCACCTGGGTGCAGATCACTGCCATTGCCATTGTCACCGCACTGGCCACCGTGTCTGTGGTGGCAGGGATGGACAAGGGTGTGAAGCGCCTGTCGATTCTGAACATGGTGTTGGCCGTGGCCCTGATGGCGTTTGTGTTTGTGGTGGGGCCGACGATTCATATTCTGGAAAGTTTTCTGCAGAACACGGGCAGCTACTTAAGCGGCATTGTCGAGCGTACCTTCAACCTGCAGGCCTATACCCACAGCGACTGGATCGGTAACTGGACCCTGTTTATCTTCGGCTGGACCATCGCCTGGGCGCCCTTTGTCGGGCTGTTTATTGCCAAGATCAGTCGGGGCCGTACTATCCGCGAGTTTGTGGTGGGGGTGATGTTGGTGCCGTCCCTGTTCACCTTCCTGTGGTTCTCCGTATTTGGTGATACCGCGCTGAACATGATCATGAATGAGGGTGTGACCACGCTGGTCGGTGATGTACAAACCGACAAGGCGGTGGCGTTGTTCAAGCTGTTTGATGAACTGCCATTGTCGTCATTTATTTCCTTTTTGGCGGTGCTGTTGATTATCACTTTCTTTGTGACGTCCTCGGATTCCGGCTCCCTGGTGGTGGACTCGCTGGCTTCCGGCGGGGTGCTGAATACCCCGGCCTGGCAGCGGATTTTCTGGGCGGTGCTGGAGGGGACCATTGCGTCGGTGTTGTTGCTGGCGGGTGGCTTGCAGGCGCTGCAGACCATGACCATTGCCAGCGCCTTGCCCTTTGCCATCATTATTATTCTGGCTGCCGTGGGCATGTGGCGGGCGTTGGTGATTGAGGGGCATCGCGAAACCAGCTTGCAAATGCATATGGCGACGCGCCGTCACCTGACCGGTTCCCAGTGGCGCCATCGTCTGAAAGGCATGATGGACTTCCCTGGCCGCGACAATGTGGAAATCTTCATTCGCGGTAAAGCCATGCAGAGCATGGAAAAGGTGGTCAAAGAGATGAAGGAGTCCGGCTGGGATGCCAGGGTGGTGTTCGATGAGAGCCTGATCCGTGCCGAACTGCAGGTGGAACGTGAAGGGCATGTGGGCTTTGTCTATGACATCCGCCTGGTCAGCCAGCCGGTGCCCGGTTTCGTAACGGCCGGGGGCGCTTCCACGGTGATGAAAGAGGAAAACTATTACCGCGCGGAAGTGTTCCTGCGTCGGGGTGGCCGTTCCTACGATGTGTTCGGTTACGACGAGGACGACATCATTCGCGACATTCTTGACCAGTTCGAAAACTACCTGCACTTCCTGGATCTCACCCCCGGCAAGCTTCCCTGGGAAATGGGTGAGCACGATGATCTGCTGCATCCGCCGGAGAGCCAAGACAAAGAAGAGAAATAGACCGAGTCTGCAAAGGCGGAATTCGCGATGTGAACATCGCTTCCCACATGCCCTTCCGGCAAGCACAAACGTTGTGGGAAGCGATGCTTGCATCCCGAAGGGTCGGGACGATAGTGGCGAGCTACGAGCTACGAGCTACGAGCTACGAGCTACGAGCTAGAAGCTAGGAACTCCGCCGCTGCTTTGCCAGTTTCTCCAGCCACATCAGCGTGTCCACCTGGGTGACCAGGTGATCCAGATAGGCGGGTGAAAGATCGCGCAGGGTTTCCAGGGCGCTTGTGACCAGCCGGTGGGAATTGAGCGGGCCGGCGTCGCTGGGGGTCTGATGGATAGCCTGAGCGATGCGTTGGCGTTTGCGCTGACTTTGCTGTGTGGCGCGGACCTGACGCAGGGCTTTCAGCTCCCGTGGGCCGCTATTGTCTGTCGGCGTTGCCGGAGTAGTGATGCCGTGCCGGGCCAGTACGCTTTGTTCCTGCTGGCGTAGCAGGGCGGTCATCGGGTCTCTGTGGTCGTCGTCTTCCTGTGGTGTCTGGTTGGCATAGCAGGCGTGCAGGGCGGCGAAGGCAGAGGGTTCTTGCTGTCGTTGACGGGCGCGCAGATGGCGCAGCAGGGCTTTCAGATCCCCTTTCTCCCGCATGGAGCCCACGGGCTCGCTCGGCGCCTCCTCGGCCAGTTGCGCATCCACCCGGGCACTCTCGGCCTGAAACGCTTGCTGAAACTCTTCCAGCGCTGTGGCCAGCCGTGTCAGCGGCGTGGGGCTGACCCGTGTCAGGGTGCCAAGACGCTCGGCCTGGGCTTCCAGGTAGCGAAAGCGGGCCGGGGCAAAGCGGGCTGCGCCCTGGTCGCGCAGGCTCGCGAGCTGTTCGGCCATGGCGCTCAGCGAGGGAGTGCTGGGAGTAGGCGCATCAGCCATTGCCGTCGGCTCCTTCTGCCTGGCTGGCATGCTGCGCGGTACTGACCTTGGCGCCCTGGCGGGGCACGGTGGTCAGTTCTACCCGGCGGTTCTGAGCTCGGGTGGTGTCGCTGTCGTTGGGCACCACCGGCTGGTGGGGGCCGAAGGCAGCGGCGAAGACCTGGTCGGCGGGCATGCCTTGCTGGATCAGGGTGCGCGTCACGGTGAGCGCCCGCTGGGCGGACAGGCCCCAGTTGTCCTGATAGCGGCGGTTACCCCGCTGGATCGGCAGGTCATCGGTGAAGCCGCTGACCATCAGCAGCTCGTCGTGCTGGTCGAGAAACACCTGCAGCGGCTTGGCCAGATCGCGCAGCAGTTCCTCGCCCTCCGGCTGTAGCTGGTCCGAGTTGAGCTGGAACAACACGCTGCCGCTGATGCCGATGCGGCCGTCGCGGAAGGTCACCCTGCCACTGGCCAGGGGATCGGCCAGCGCCTCTTCCAGGGCCTGGCGGCGCTGCTCTTCGGCCACCCGCCGGGCCTTCTCCTCTTCCAGCGACTGGCTCAGCTCCAGCTGGATGCCGATGACCCACACCAGCACCAGCACCAGAATGCCCACCAGGGCGGCCATCAGGTCGGAGAAGATGGCCCATACGGATGAGCTGTCGCTGTCGTGAAGATCGTCCATCAGTTGACCTCGCTGGTCGGGCGTTCTTCGCTGTGGGCGCCGCTACTGGCGCTATTGAGCGTGCCGAGGGCGTCGATCACTTCTTTCTGCGAGGCCATGCTCAGTTCGATTACCTCGCGAGCCTGCTCCACATAGTAGTTGAGCTGTTCGTCGGCGCGGGCGGAGGATTGCTCCAGGCGGCTTTCCACTTGCTGCAGGTTGTCCAGCAGCTTGTCGTTGGCGTCGCTGAAGACCTGCACGGCGGTGGCGAAGGCATCGCTCAGGCTGGCCACTTCGGCGGCGCTGCCGGACACATCGCCGGCCACCTGGTCGAGCTGCTCGCTCTGGGCGCTGACCTGTTGGGCGAAGGTGTCGCTGACCTGGGTGAGGGTCTCGCTGGCGGCGGTGATCAGGGTTTCGATGGCCTCGCGCTGGGCGCCGGCGGCATCGCGCTGACCACTGAGCAAGGTGTCCAGCTCGGCCATGATGCGACGGCGTTCTTCCAGCAGCTCGTTGTCCCGTTCGCTGCTGCGGGTCATTTCTTCGCGCAGGCGGCTGATCACTTCCGCCGCCGCTTTCGGGGTTTCCGAGGCGGTCTCGATCAGGCGGGTCATGGGTGCTTCCAGGGCGGTGCCCAGGCGGCCCAGGTGTTCGCTGACGGTGCCTTCCAGTTGCGCCAGGCGCTCGCTGGCAGCCTCGCTGCGGCCCGCTTCCGCGTCACGCAGGGCAATCAGCTCTTCGCGTACGGTGGCTACCAGAGTGTCCAGGCCGGTTTTCTGGCCGTCCAGCAGGCCGGTGGCGCTGTCCTGGAACTGGCTGTTGTGTTCGTCCAAGGCGCTGCGCAGTTCGCTGATCAGGGTGGTGCCGGACGCCTGTTGTGCGTCGATGCCGTCGCGCCACTGGGCGGCGGCCTGATCGCTGACTTCACGGAACTGGCCGGTGACGGCGGTGAGCTGCTCTTCGCTGGTGCGGGCCAGCTGCTGCTGGGTATCGCGCACTTCCTGCAGCAGACTGTGGCCGGTGTCCTTCTGTTCGGCCAGGCCCTGTTGCCACTGTTGCAGAGCCTGCTCACTGGCGCTGCGGAATTGCTCGGCGATGGCCGCTAGTTGCTGTTCGCTGGCGTTGCCCAGCTCTGCCTGGGTGCGGCGCACCTGCTCCAGCAGCTGGCTGCTGTTGTCGCGGAACTGGTCGTGGTGGGCGGCCAGGGAGGTGCTGATATCGCTGACCAGGCGGGCGCTGGTCTGCTGATGCTGCTCAAGCCCCTGCTGCCAGTGTTGGGCGGCGGACTCGGTGGTCTCGCGGAACCGTTCGGTAAGAGTGGCGAGCTGCTTTTCGGTGATGGCGTTGAGCTTTTCATGGGTGCCCTGCACCTGCTGGCTGAGCCCGGCCAGGGACTGCTCCATGATCGGCTGGATGTTCTCCACCGCCAGGCGGCTGCTGTCCGCCAGGGTTTCCTTCAGCGACTGGCTGACGGAATCCGCCAGGGTGCGGTACTGGTCGGTGAGGGTGTGGTGGAAATCCTGCTGGTTGCGGGTCAGGGACTCGCTGAGCTGTTCGCCCATTTGTTCCATGCGCCCGGTGAGCCCCTGCAGGGCGCCGACCAGCTCCGGGAAAATGCGGGATTGATCCTGCAGGGCGGTGTAGGCGGACTGACGCTGATGGTCCAGGGAGAAGGCATGCAGTTCCAGGTCCACCCGGTCGTCCAGCTTGCGTGACACGGCCATGCGGTCGCGGCGACAGAGGGCGGCGCTGAGCCCCAGCATGGCGGACGCGGCGACACCGGCAATGGAGGTGCCGAAGGCCAGGCTGAGCCCGGCGATGGGCGCGGCCAGGGCGCTGCGGATGGGTGTCAGCTCGCT
>OJBY01000919.1_pt1 | contig 13035 bp, 15 predicted proteins | sample 1591731 | NCBI WGS metagenome assembly OJBY01 (sample SAMN05416837, study PRJEB24817) | seawater metagenome | isolation source: Sea water | place: Canada:Atlantic | collected 2013-07
TCGTCGGCAGCGTCAGATGTGTATAAGAGACAGGATCTTGTCCTGCGCCATGCGTTCGCGGCGTGCGACCATCGCGGCAGTATCTTCCTCAGCTTTCGCGACGATACCGTCAGCCTCGCGGCGGGCATTGTCGAGCATGGCCTCGGCATCTTTCTCGGCGCCGGCGATCTTGGCAGCATATTCCTCGCGCAGGGCTTCCGCCTCGGCGCGAAGCTGCTTTGCCTCGTCCAGATTGTCACGGATAGCCTTGATCTTGTTGTCCAGGCCGCCAGCGATGGTCTTGTGAACCTTCGCGCCGACAAAGGCGATCAGCAGCAGCACGAGCATCGCGATCGATACCCACTGGTAAGGCGCCAGGCCGAGCAGTTCGGGTTCCGCATGGGTGGCACCGACGTGATCGTCGGCGACCTCGATCTGCGCCTGTTCGGTGGCAAAGACTTCGGGCATCTCCTGGGTCGTGGTCGGGTTAGCCATGAGCCATTGCCTTCTTCGCTGCCGAGCGGGCCTCGGTCTTGGTGACATTGATGTTGGCAAGGCGCAGTGAAATATCCTGCGCCGCTTCTGCGGCAACAGTCTCGATCTCGGCAGCAGCTTCGGCGCGGCTTGCATCGATGCGAGCTTCTGCGTCGGCCAGTTCGACGTCGATGCGCGATTGCACTGTTGCCAGCTTGCTTTCGGTAGACACCTGCGCCTTGGCCTTCGCTTCGTTAACCAGCGCCTGCGCCGCTTCACGATTAGCATTCTCACGCTGACGCCAGGCTTCTTCCGCCTCGTCAGACGCATCGCGGGCAGACTGGGCGGCAGCGAGATCGTCCGCGATCTGCTTGTCGCGAAGCCCCACGGTATCCATCACTCGCGGCACCATGCCGCGACCGATGACGAAATAGACGAAGCCGAAGATCAGCAGCAGCCAGAAGATTTGGCTGGCATAGGTTTCGGCCAATTGGGCTATCTGGGGCATGGACGGATTCCGCCTATCTGCGCGAGATTACAAAAATTGAAAACCAGCCGGACGCGTATCGCCCGGCCGGATTTCGGCAAGTCGATCAGGCGACGAAGATCAGGATCATCGAAACCACGAACGCCAGCAGACCGAGCAGCTCGGCGGCGGCGAAGCCGATGAACAGGCGACCCTGCTGACCGTCTGCGGCACCGGGGTTGCGCAGGGCGCTTTCGAGGAACGAGCCGAACACGTTACCCACACCGATGGCGGCCATACCCGCACCGATAGCAGCAAGACCGGCACCGATCAGCTTGGCAGCTTCCATTTCCATGAGATTATCCTTTCAAGAGAATTCGTTAGGGAGAGTTATTGTGAACTTAGTGCAGGTTCTCAGCATCGTTGATGTACAGCGACGAGAGAAGTGCGAAAACATAGGCCTGGATAGCCGCGACGAGGATTTCCAGCGCGCAGATGCCGATCATCAGCAGGAAGCTGGGCACGCCCACAAGCAGACCGAAACCGGCGCCGGCGTTCCAGCCGTCGATCACGAAACTGGACAGTACTTCCAGCAGCACGTGACCGGCCATCATGGCGACGAACAGACGCAGGCCGAGGCTGAAGGGGCGTACGAGGAAAGAGATAAGCTCGATCGGGAAGATGATGGGGATCATCGGCAGCGGCGTGCCATGAGGCACGAACAGGCTGAAGAAGTGGAAACCGTGCTTCCAGAAACCCACCAGCAGCACGATGGAAAAGGAAATGATCGCCAGCACGCCGGTAACGGTGAAATGGCTGGTGAAGGTAAAGGGGTGCACACCCACGATACCCAGCGGCAACAGGCCCAGGAGGTTGGCAAACAGGATGAACATGAACAGGCTGAAGATATAGGGCACATACTTGCGTCCCGCCTTGCCCACATTAGCTTCCAGCATATCGTCGATGAAACCGGTGAAGCTTTCCACCGTCATCTGCCAGCGACCGGGCACCAGCTCGCGCTTCATTCCGCCCAGCATGAAGATCCACAGCACGACAGCCGTGATCAACATCCACAAGGCGGAGTTGGTGAACGCAATATTGTATCCCGCAACGTCCATGTTTTCACCCAGCAGAGGCTGGATGGTGAACTGGAACATTGGATCGACCTTGGCCGTTTCGCCTGCGACTGCCACGTCTGTGTAAACCCTTGCGTTTTATCCGCTCATTCGCCCGAAGGCGGCTGATTGGATGCCCGAATAATATTCCTGAAGGCGACCACGATCCCGAGGAACAGTCCCACCAACAGACCCCAGGGATTGACGTCGAACAACCAACCAACGGTCCATCCAACAACAACCCCTCCGACAAGCCCACCAATCAGGTCCGTCAGAGCTCGGCTGCCAGCCTTGTCGCTGGCGCCAGCTCCCCTGACCTGCGGCGTGTTGCGCTTCTCTTCTCGCTCGCGTGCGGATTTCAGCCGCTCCTCGAGCGCGTCGATCCGCGCATCTTCGCCGATGGGTTCCCGTGCAGGTTTGTCGTCACTCATGTCGATCTCTCTAGGTGAGGAAAATGACACACGCAACGCGCTACCCGCCGAGGGCGCCGCCCCCTTAGAAGGGGGGTCTTTTAGAGTCAACCGGTGGGGCGATGTTAAAGGGGATTTGGATGGGAGGCGTCCCGAAGTCTCGACTGTAGAAAGTCGCACCCAGGTTGTCTCTCAACAAACCCTTTTAAAAAGGTGCCGACTCTATGTCCTCAATTTCCAGTCTCAATGTGAGGAGGTCGTGCACAAACCAGTCAGTCGTATCTTCATAGTATGAGCGAACGTCAGCGAGGACTCTGTCGGTCGCGTCGGCGACGTTGCGCACGAGTATATACCTTGTGCATTAAAACCCGCTTGGACGAGTTGCGGGGGCTTCAAATTTTTCGATAGCTTCCGGATCCCAATCGAAGACGCCGTGCACAAGCATTCTATAGCATCGCATGGCCCAAGGATATTCGAATTTACGAACGTTCGGAATCTGGTCGCAAGCGTATGACTATCGCCTACGGACAACGCGGATCGCGCTGCGGGGCGCCATTGCCGCGGCGCTGCCAAGAACCGTCGGGCGCCTGGTACATTTCGCCCGGCGAAGTGCGCGAGATGGCGAGGCAGCCGGCGGTGAAGGCGTATTCCTCCAGCGTGGCGTTATTGGCCTGCGCCTGCTGCGCATAAACGGCGCGGCGGCGGATGTTGATGTCGTCCACCAGACGGCGCAGATCGGGCGTGGCAGCGCCGACGATGCCGAGGTAACCGTCCATCTTTTCGCCCACCTGGCCGCTGTCGCGCGCAGACTGGTATGCGGGGTCGCGCTGCGCCTGTGCCGGAGAGGCCAGCATGCCCAACATCGCGGCAGCTCCTGCGATCTTCAGAAAAGTTCTGGCATTCGTCATCGTTCTCGCTCCCTCGCGATACGCCCGTCAAAAGATCGAGGCGTTTTCTTCAATCGTATTGCCGGCATCTTCGGCCAGGCGATAAATCACTTCCTGCGTGATGTTGATGTTGAGTTCGATCACGATCGGCTCGTCGGGTGCTTCAAGGGTGATGCACCCTGCAAGCGGGATCAGACCCACCATTGCCATCACTGCAACCCTTCTGCGCGATCTCCCCCACATGGGAGACTTATGCGCGCAGCGGGCGCAATTCGTCAATTTCGCATGCATCATGGCATGGCCTCGCTTTCCTGGGGCTGAATAACGGGTTCGTTTTTGTCTGGTTCGTCATCGCGCGAATCGAGTGCTTCGAGCAGTTCGCGCTGCGCCTCTGCTTCGGCTGCGGCATCGCGTTCATCCACGGTTTGCTGGTCCACCGTATCGCGCAGGATATCGCCATCGCTGCCCAGCAGGCCGAGATCGCGCGGATCGCGTACGGCGCTGGGATCGTACAGCGCGCGGATGGAAGTGATGAGCTTGTAGAACGGCGCGCGGATATTGATGCGCAATTCGATGGGCAGGTCGGCAATGGCGCGGGTGATGATGTTGCTTTCGGCAGTTTCACCCTGCCCGATCCCTTCGAATCGGACCTGCGTCACCAGCTCTCCGGTCAGCGGGCCGTCCATGGCGATAGTCATGCTGTCATAGCTGAGATCGCGCAGGGCGGAAAATGCGAGGTTGCCGAAGAAGCCGACGTCCTCATACGTCAGTTCCCCCACATACGACACGTGGCCGCCCGGCGACCGCGAGGCGAGAATGCCATTTTCCAGCCTGCCGTTGCCCAGTTCGTCGAAAATGATCGGCACGGTGCCATCGAAGATGCCTGATGCGGCCAAGTTGCCCAGTTCCATCTGCTCCACGAAGCGGGCGGCTTCGAGCCCTTCTATGACGAGGATGTAGCTGCGCACCTCCTCCACGCCAAAGCGTATGTTTACAGGGCGAAGTGTGAGCGTTCCGCCCATGAAGGGCCAGCTGCCGCCTTGCAGTTCCAGCAGTTCGCCGTCGCGCAGCTGGAAGGAAATTTCGCCATCCAGCACCTCGATACCGGGGTTCACCGCTTCGACCGCAATGCGCTGGTCGGGCGCGGTGGTGAGGCCGAGCAGATCGGTGAACGCCACCGTTCCGCTCGCGCCCTTCACAGGGCCGAAGGCTGCAGCCAGGTCGAGCGAATCGCTGCTGAACTGGCCGGTGGAAGTCACCCCCGCCTCGTTCCAGTCAATGCGACCCGTGCCCGTCACTGTGCCTTCCACATTGCTTACGACACCCAAGGCAAGACAGGTAAGTCCGCGCGTGCGCTGCCGCGTAGAGACCGAGCTATCGAGGCACTGGGCTGCCGTGGGCGCCGGTTGAAGGTCGTCGTCGAAGGTGATGCCGCGCACATTCAGGCCGGCGTGGCCGGTGCCAGTACCAAGGTCGTGAACGATCCGAACGTCGCTGATCGCACGGCCCGTCACCGGTTCGCGCAGTACGGCATCAACTTCTATGAGATTGTCAAACAACGACAGCGATGCGTCTCGGGCCACCAGTGGCTCGAACCGGTCATTTTCCTGCCGGTCCTCAACACGCAAGCTTCCTTGCGCTATCAACAGACGGCCATCGACGTAACGCCAGTTGCCCGAAGCATCGAAGATATCGAGCGGAACGGAAGCCAGGAAGACGTCCGTCCCTGAAAATTCGCCGCCGATTGCATCGGACGAAAGGTCGGCGCGCAGGTCCGTGATGGTGAAACGCTGTGCACTCTCCCCCGGTCCCAGAACGATATCGAGATCGCGTGCGGCCAGTGCGCCTGGCCATGCAATTCCTATCGGGCCGGAGCGCAATCGGATCGGCGTTTCCGCAAGCGTGCCGGAAAGGTCCAGCGCATTGGTGCCAGCGGCAAACTGCATGCCAGAAGGGCCATAGCGCAGTATCGGCTGACCCGATTGCGGGCACAGGGAGAGCGACTGGCGCTGCAGCGTAACATTGGCGATGGCAAGCCTGTCGAACCGCAAGTCTCGACATCCTCGCCACAGGGCAAGCTCGCCATCGGGAGAAATTGTCGCATCCAATGGTAGGTCGAGATTTGTTACGAACCCGCCAGGAAGTGCGCCGGTTGCAAGAACTCTGCCATCCAGCGCGATGCGTCCGCCGCGCCCTTGTACCAGGCGCAGTCGTGGCAGGGCGAGACTGGCGCTTCCCGCAGTGTATTCACGCATCGCAATTCGCAGTTCCAGCGCGCCGTTGGCCGCCTGCTCCATCCTGCCGGAGATATTGGGTAACCCAGGGCCGCCGGTCTGAAAATTGCCTGAGAATAACGGAATGCCGGCTTCATCGCCTTCACCTACAGCCAACTGCCCTCGCGACAGCGCCAGCAGCATCGCACCGCTGCCGCCTCGCAATGCTGCCTGCGGGATTGAAATGCTCGTGCGGTTTTCCAGTCGCCGTGCCGTGAAGCTTGCGGAAATCGTGCTTGCGCGAAGTTCGCGGCCGAGAGCTTGCTGCAAACTGGCCAGAAGCGGTTGCAGCATCGTGCCATCGCTTGCCGAACGCGCATCGGAAAGTCCGGCCTGCAATTGCCCGCCCATCCGCAGGTTCTCTCCGGCAAGATCGCCATCGAGTTCCACCCGCTGAAAATTGTCCAGGGCGCGCACCCGCCCCTCAAGGGCTAGCGACCCGATGGCGGCATAAGGTGTTTCGGCATCGCTGGCGGTAACATCGTAGCGGATATTGAGATTGTCGTCGCGCCAAGTGAAGCGCCCGTTACCGCGCACTGCTGCTTCCACGTTTGCGATGCCGACCGACCCAGATAGGAAAGCGAAATCGCCTTCATATTCCGCCAGGTTCCGTTCTGCCTGCAAATCCAGTTCGATGCCGGTATCGCGGATGGCAAGTCCAGTCCCCTCGCAGTCCAGCCCGGCAAAGCGTAGAGGCCCGTGGAATTCGGGGCGCTCTGCATCAATGGCGATATTGCCGAACAGGGTCACGTCGTCGCCGGTGCAGCCGCCACCAGAAAGATCGGGTGCAACCGCAGCCAGCATTCCGGAGAATCCACCGCGTAAATGGCCGCTGCCGCTTAATTTCAGACCGACGCGACCATAGTCGATTTCTATCAGCGCGCGGCCATCGTCGATGGTGAGGTTCAAATCCGGGAATTCGAACGGCCCCTCCCCTTCTGTGAACACCAGCGGATCGAGCGCGCCGAAACTGGCCACGCCATCGCGCAAGGTTCCGAACAGGCGCGGCCTTATAAGGCGGACTTCGGTGATGTCGGGCAGACCGAATCGCGGCGTGATCAGCACCTCTATACGCTCCACGGTCAGGTCTGGCCTGTCGGGATTGCCGATTACGATATCGGAGAGCACCTGCCTGCCTGGCGTTATACTGTCTATGATATAGGTGGCCGGTACGCCGCGCTCGGCCAGGGTCTCTGCGATCACATTGTCGGCGATCCGCTCGCGCTGGAACCACGCAACTACGACAATCGCGAGAACCAGCAGGATGGCGAGCCAGAACACCTTGCGCAAGATGCGACGCCTGCGCCCGCGCGGGCGCGATTCAACTGTCTCTTGCGAACCCTGCGCCATTGCCATCGACACTTGCGCGAGTGCAGTGACAAAGGCAATGAAAGCTTGAAGGGGCAAGAGGGGCCGCGCCGTGCAGGACGTTCAAGAATCTGAGAATTCGCCTTCGGCGCGATCCAGTGCCGCGGGCCACCGCGCGCGGTTGCGGGAACGGCTGCTGAGCGGCGGAGCGGAAGCTCTGGCCGATTACGAGGTGCTCGAATACCTGTTGTTCGGCGCGCTGGCGCGGGGCGATACCAAGCCAATGGCCAAGGCATTGCTGGCGCGGTTTGGCACGCTTGCAGGCGTGCTGAATGCAGAACCGTCCGCCTTGAAACAGGTGAAGGGCATCAGCGATGCCAGCGTTGCCCAGATCAAGATTGCCGCGCTTGTCGCCCGCCGCATGGCCCGAAGCGAAGTGCAGAATAAGCCGGTACTAGGCAGCTGGCAGGCGCTGCTGGATTACCTCGCAATCGATATGGCGCACCTGCACACCGAACGTGTGCGTGTTTTGTATCTCAACGCGAAGAACCGCCTGCTGCTGGATCATCACTTCGGCGATGGTACGGTGGACGAGGCCGCCATCCATCCGCGCGAGGTTATCAAGCGAGGGCTGGACCTTGGCGCATCGGCCATGATCCTGGTTCACAACCATCCCAGCGGCAATCCCGAACCCAGCCGCGCAGACATTCAGATTACCAAGCACATTGCCGAGGCCGGCAGGCCGCTGGGCATCATGGTGCACGATCACGTGATCGTCGGACGGGAGGGGCATGTCTCCTTGCGCGCAAAGGGTCTGATCTAGAATTAGTGCCCCGCCGCGCTGTGCAAAACCGAAAGCGTGATACCCGGCATCTTGCCAATTGCAGGCGCAAGGCCTAGCCGCGCTGCCATATTCCCAACCCAATTTCCCGGAGTTCACGATGGTCCCCCGTTACGCCCGCCCCGCCATGACAGCGATCTGGGAACCCGAAACCAAGTACGAGATCTGGTTCCTCATCGAAGCCCACGCCACGCAGAAGCTGGCCGAACTGGGCGTGGTGCCCGAAAGCGGAGCCAAGGCGCTGTGGGACTGGTGGGAAACCAAGCCGAAGATCGACGTTGCCGCCATCGACGAGAAAGAGCGCGTGCTCAAGCATGACGTGATCGCCTTCCTCGACTGGGTGGCCGATGAAGTGGGTCCGGAAGCGCGCTTCATGCACCAGGGCATGACCAGTTCTGATGTGCTGGATACCACGCTCGCCGTGCAGCTTACCCGCGCCACCGATATCCTTCTGGAGGACCTCGACGACCTTCTCGATGCGCTGAAGCGCCGCGCGCAGGAACACAAGTATACCGCCACCATCGGCCGCAGCCACGGCATCCATGCAGAACCCACCACATTCGGTCTGAAGCTGGCACAGGCCTATGCAGAGTTCGACCGCTGCCGTAGCCGCCTGCAAGCTGCGCGTGCCGAGATTGCCACCTGCGCCATTTCGGGCGCAGTGGGCACTTTTGCCAATATCGATCCTTCGGTTGAAGAATATGTGGCAGAGAAGCTGGGCCTGACGGTCGAGCCTGTCTCCACGCAGGTGATCCCGCGCGATCGCCATGCCATGTACTTCAGCGTGCTGGCCGTAATTGCCTCTTCAATGGAGCGACTGGCGGTGGAAGTGCGTCACTTGCAACGCACCGAAGTGCTGGAAGCCGAAGAGTATTTCTCTCCCGGTCAAAAGGGTTCGTCGGCCATGCCGCACAAGCGCAACCCGATCCTGACGGAGAACCTCACCGGCCAGGCCCGCATGATCCGCGGCTATGCCCTTCCCGCACTGGAAAACGTGGCCTTGTGGCACGAGCGCGATATCTCGCATTCCAGCGTGGAGCGTTTTATCGGTCCCGATGCAACCATCACGCTGGATTTCGCGCTGGCCCGGCTTACTGGCGTGGTCGACAAGCTTCTGGTCTATCCGGAGCGGATGCAGAAGAACCTCGACAAGATGGGTGGCCTTGTCCACTCGCAGCGCGTGCTGCTGGCGCTGACGCAAGCGGGCATCACCCGCGATAATGCCTACAGGCTGGTGCAGCGCAACGCGATGAAAGTGTGGGAATCGGACGGTCAGATGTCGCTTCTGGAACTGCTGAAGGCGGACGAGGAAGTAAAAGCCGCCATGACCGGCGAACAGCTCGAAGAGAAATTCAACCTCGATTACCACTTCAAGCATGTCGACACGATTTTCGATCGCGTATTCCATGACTGACGCGTTTGCAAACTGACAGGCGCACCCTTCCCAAGCCGGAAGGTAGCGCCTAGCATCGCCAGCAAAAGCTCAAGAACAGGAACTGAAACATGCAAATCGTTCGCACAGTCATCTGGGTGCTGCTGCTGGTAGGCCTGCTGCTGTTCTCCATTGCAAACTGGGATCCTACCGTGACCGTGCGGATCTGGCAGGGCATCGTGGTTGATACCAAGATACCGGCCATCGTGATCGTATCCTTTGCCATCGGCTTTGTGCCGATCTGGCTGTATCACCGCGCCAGCAAGTGGCGGCTCCAACGCAAGATCCAGAGCCTGGAAAACGCCGCGCGTACCACCGCCGCAACGCCCGTGGCGAAGCACGACGGTGACGATGAATCTGCAACGGATCACCGGGCGACGGAAACTTCTTTGCGATCTGCAAGCGATGACGACTACACCGGCGTTTCAGCACGGCCCGGCCAGTACGGCGAGGATGACCACAGGGCATGAGCAACCCTGTGTTTCTGGCCGTCGATGTCCCCCAGCTGGAAGCGGCCAAGGAGTTGGTAGGCAAGGTCAAAGGCCATATCGGCGGGGTTAAGCTGGGGCTAGAGTTCTTCTGCGCTCATGGTACCCATGGCGTGCACGAGATTGCCCATCTTGGTCTTCCCGTTTTTCTCGATCTGAAGCTGCACGATATCCCGAACACCGTCGCAGCCGCGATGCAATCGCTGAATGTGCTGGAACCGGCCATCATGACGGTGCACGCCAGCGGCGGACGCGCGATGATGGAAGACGCCAAGGCCGCAGCGGGCGAGAACACGAAAGTCGTGGCCGTCACCATGCTCACAAGCTTGGACGAGCGTGACCTTGAACGCACCGGTGTTACGGGCACCGCGCACGACCATGTGATGCGTCTCGCCGAACTGGCGCAAGCCAGCGGACTGGACGGTATCGTATGCTCGGGACAGGAAGTGGGCGCTGTACACAAGCAGTGGAAGAACGGTTTCTTCGTCGTCCCCGGCTTGCGCCCCTCCGGCAAGTCTGCCGGCGATCAGAAACGCGTTGTCACACCTCGAAAGGCGCGGGACGATGGCGCCTCCGTGTTGGTGATCGGTCGCCCGATCAGCCGAGCGGTCGATCCGCTGCAGGCCGCGCGCGATATCGAGGCGACGCTTTGAATACATTTTTCGAAGGTCCTTGTTCGCCTTAACCCTTCCCCAACCATCCAGCGGTCACTAGGTGGGTTCCATGGCCGACATGCTTATCAAGATTTGCGGACTCTCTACCGAGGCATCAATAGATGCCGCGATCGAGGCGGGTGCGACTCACCTCGGCCTCGTGCATTTCGAAAAGTCGCCTCGCCACGTCACTATCGAGGATGCGGCGAAGCTGCGCGTTCGTATTCCCAAGAGCGTAAAGGTGGTGCTGCTCACCGTGGATATGGAGCCGAAGACCACGGCAGAAGCGTTGCAGGAAATTCAGCCCGACGTGTTGCAGTTGCACGGTCAGGAAAAGCCTGAATGGATTTCGATGATCCGCCAGAATTCCGATCTTGAGATTTGGAAGGCCGTTGCAGTGAAGGATCGCGCCTCTCTGGAACGCGCGGCGAAATACCAGGATTGCGCGCATCGCCTGCTATACGATGCTGCTGGCGGCGCGCTGCCTGGCGGCAATGGTCTGGCGCTGGACTGGCGGCTGCTGCTGAACCACCGGCATGTGCTGCCGTGGGGTGTGGCAGGCGGATTGAACGCCTCCAACGTGGCAGATGCCATCCGCTACACCGGCGCGCCGTTGGTGGATGCGTCCTCAGGCGTGGAGAGCAAACCGGGCGTGAAGGATGCAGGCAAGATCAAGGCATTCTGCGAGGCGGCAAAGGCGGCTCGCGCCCAGGCTGCATAGGCGTTCGACTCGCTGGACTTGAAGACGTCGCTCTGCCAATCGCGTTCGCATGACCGAGAGCAAACCAAACTCCTTCCGCAACCAGCCCGATGATCGCGGCCATTTCGGCCAGTTCGGTGGCCGCTACGTTGCCGAAACGCTGATGCCGCTGATCCTCGATCTGGAGCGCGAATATACCGCCGCCAAGGCGGACGACAGCTTCAAGGCCGAGTTCGACGACCTGCTGGAACACTACGTGGGCCGCCCCAGCCCACTCTATTACGCGCCCCGCATGACCGAGGAACTGCGCAAGGACGCGCCCGAAGGCAAGGGCGCGCAGATCTGGTTCAAGCGCGATGAGTTGAACCATACCGGCGCGCACAAGATCAACAATTGCATCGGCCAGATCCTGCTCGCCCGCCGCATGGGCAAGACGCGCATCATCGCCGAGACCGGCGCAGGCCAGCACGGCGTCGCCACCGCCACCGTTTGCGCGCGCTTTGGCTTGCCCTGCACCATTTTCATGGGCGCGACGGACGTGAAGCGGCAGCAGCCCAACGTCTTTCGCATGAAGCTGCTTGGCGCTGAAGTGGTGCCCGTCACCAATGGCCGCGCAACACTGAAGGATGCCATGAACGAGGCGCTGCGCGACTGGGTCGCCAATGTGCATGACACGTTCTACATCATCGGCACCGCCGCAGGCCCGCATCCCTATCCGGAGCTTGTCCGCGATTTCCAGAGCGTGATCGGGCACGAGGCACGCGCGCAAATGCTGGAGCGCACCGGCCGCTTGCCGGATCTGCTGGTGGCAGCCATCGGTGGCGGCTCCAACGCTATCGGGCTGTTCCACCCATTCCTCGATGATCCATCGGTGAAGATGCTTGGTGTGGAAGCCGCAGGTCACGGCCTCGATGGAGACGAACACGCCGCCAGCCTTGCGGGCGGTTTCCCCGGCATCCTGCACGGCAACAAGACCTACCTGTTGCAGGACGAGGACGGCCAGATCACCGAAGGTCACTCGATCAGCGCGGGCCTCGACTACCCCGGCATCGGCCCTGAACACGCCTGGTTGAAGGAATCGGGCCGCGTGGACTACACCTACGCGACGGATAAAGAGGCGTTGGACGCCTTCCAGCTCCTCTGCCGCACCGAGGGTATCATCCCAGCGCTAGAGCCTTCACACGCGATTGCCGCCATCGTGAAGGTCGCGCGCGAAATGCCGGAGGACGCAATCATCTGCGCGAACCTGTGCGGTCGCGGCGACAAGGACATCTTCACTGTGGCTGAAGCTCTGGGAGTGGAGATGTGAGCTTCTCGCCTGGCCGCGCGGGTGTGTTCTTCCTGATCGGCCTGCCCGTCGGCTTCATTCTCACGGCCCTCGGCTTCGCGGTTAGCGGGCAGCAGATCAGCGCACCGCAGATCGCCCCGTTCGCAGGCGGAATTGCCATTGTGATTGCTATCGCTGCGGGGCTATGGCGCCCGGCATCATGACCCGCTTTACCGACACCTTCTCCCGCGGCCCCGCGCTCGTCTGCTTCATCACCGCTGGCGACGGAGACACGACAGCCAATCTCGATGCGCTAGTCGAGGGCGGGGCGGATGTGATCGAACTGGGCATGCCCTTCACCGATCCCATGGCCGATGGTCTGGCAATTCAGGCGGCAAATATCCGTTCGCTCGGGCGCGGCACCAAGACTGCCGACGTGCTGCAAATCGCCGCCGAGTTCCGCGCCCGGCACCCTCACGTTCCGTTAGTGCTGATGGGCTATGCCAACCCCATGGTGCGGCGCGGGCCGGAATGGTTTGCCGATGCGCTGGACAAGGCTGGCGTCGATGGCGTGATCTGCGTGGACCTCGCGCCGGAGGAGGATGACGACCTCGGCCCCGCCCTGCGCGAGCGCGGCATTGCCCCCATCCGTCTTGCCACCCCCACCACCGACGAAGCACGCCTGCCAATGGTGCTGTCTCTTATACACATCTCCGAGCCCACGAGACTAGGCATGATCTCG
>OJBY01000920.1_pt1 | contig 13033 bp, 13 predicted proteins | sample 1591731 | NCBI WGS metagenome assembly OJBY01 (sample SAMN05416837, study PRJEB24817) | seawater metagenome | isolation source: Sea water | place: Canada:Atlantic | collected 2013-07
ACGAGATCATGCCTAGTCTCGTGGGCTCGGAGATGTGTATAAGAGACAGCCTGACAATTATCGAGGAACGCACCGTCGGGCCAGACCTTGGCCGCGATTCGATCGTGGCAGGCGCGCTGGCAATGGGCGTGGGTTCGCTGCTGGTGGTGTTCCTGATGATTGCCAGCTACGGCCGCTTCGGCGTCTATGCCACCATCGCACTTGGGTTCAACGTGCTGATGGTGCTGGGCATCATGGCGTTCATGAACACTACGCTTACGCTGCCCGGCATCGCCGGTTTCGTGCTTACGATCGGTGCGGCGGTGGACGCCAACGTGCTGATCAGCGAGCGTATCCGCGAAGAGCGGCGACGAGGACGGCGCGTGGTTGCAGCGGTGGAAAATGGCTACAAGGAAGCCAGCCGCGCCATCTACGACGCGAACGTAACCAACTTCATCGCCGGTGTGCTGCTGTTCCTGTTCGGCAGCGGCCCGGTACGCGGCTTCGCCGTCGTGCTGATCATTGGCCTGTTCACTTCGGTCTTCACCGCAGTGGTGCTCACCCGCATGTGGGTTGCCGGCTGGCTGCGCGACAAGCGTCCCGCCGAACTCAACGTGTAAGGGGAGGGGAAAACCATGAAATTGCTTAAACTCGTTCCCGAAAACACCAACATCAGGTTCCTGAAGTGGCGCATCCCCTTCTATGTTGTCAGCCTGTTGCTAATTGCGGCAAGCTGGGCATTGGTGCTCACCAAGGGTCTGAATTACGGTGTTGATTTCGCTGGCGGACAGGAGATCACCGGCACTTTCCTCGAAGAGCAGGACGCCCCTATCGGAGAGCTTCGCGATACTCTGGGCACGTTGGGACTGGGTGAACCCGTGATCCAGCGGTTCGGCGACGCGAACCAGGTTTCCATCCGTGTTCGCCTGCCTGAAAGTGCGGAAGGCGATCCGGCTGCAGCCAACCGCATTGCCACGCAGATTATCGATACGGTGACGGCGGAGCACGAGGATTTCCGCGTCGATTCCAACAACACCGTATCGGGCAAGGTCTCGGGCGAGTTCCGAGAAAAATCGGTCTATGCCTTGCTGTTCGCAATGCTGGCGATTGCGGCCTACATCTGGATTCGATTCGAGTGGCAGTTTGGCGTGGGCGCCCTGTTCGCGCTGTTCCACGACGTATCGCTGACACTAGGCATGTTCGCCCTGTTCCAGATGGAATTCAGCCTCCAGATCATCGCCGCGATCCTGGCGATCATCGGCTATTCGCTGAACGATACGATCGTGGTTTATGACCGTATTCGCGAAAACCTGAAGAAATATCGCAAGATGCCGCTGCCCGAACTGCTGGACCTTTCGGTGAACGAGACGCTGGCGCGCACGGTGATGACCAGCCTTACCTTGCTGGTCGCGTTGCTGCCGCTGCTGTTGTTCGGCCCCGCCAGCCTGTTCGGTATGGTCGCCGCAATCGTGCTGGGCGTATTCGTCGGTACCTATTCGTCCGTCTACATGGCCGCGCCAATCCTGATCTGGCTGGGTGTTACCAGCGACAGCTTCGTGCCGGAGGAGACGGTAGCGGAACGGCAGGAAAAGAAGGCCCGCGGCGAGATCTGAGCGAAGTCTAGGCGATCAGTTTCGCGTAATAGGACGCCAGCGCCGCTGCGTTGGCGTCCCAACTGAATTGCTCGACTGTCCGGGCGACGTCGTCCGGAGCGTAATCAGCCGCCAACACATCGCGGACGCCCGCAGCGATATCCTCGGCTTTACGCGTCACGATCCGACCGGCTTCGGGGTCGATAAGCAGCTCCTTCGCGCCGCCCGCATCGGTAATTACCAGCGGTGTGCCGCAGGCGAGCGCCTCCACCCAGGCATTGGCCAGCCCTTCGCTGGATGATGGCATTACCACGGCATCTGCAGCTGAAAGGACGGTAGGCAGGCTGCCATGGTCAAGGCTGCCGAGGAAATGCACGCGTTGTTCCAGCCCGAGTTCCTGCACCCGCGCCGCCAGGACAGCGCGATCCGGGCCGGTGCCAACCAGTGCCAAATGCGTATCGGGCAAGAGGGGGAGGGCATCGACAACGAAACGCTGCCCCTTGCGCGGGATCAGTGCGCCAACCGTTGCCAGCAGGCGCTCTTCGTCACTCAGGACGATGCCAAACTCAAGGGCAAGCGCTCGCCGACTTTCGGCTTTCCCGCATGGCCGGAACAGTTCGCGATCCAGACCTGTATAATGCACCGTGATCTTTTTTTCGGACAAACCTATTTCAGCCATGTCGCGCTTCAATGCTTCGCTGACGGCCAGCAAACCCGCAGCCTGCTCGCTAGCTGCAAGCATCTTGGCCAGGGCATAGGACTTTTGCCCCCAGTGCTGGATATCCGCTCCGCGCGCCTTGATGCTGAGCGGGAGACTAAGTTCTTTTGCAATCTCCGCTGCCGCCGGCCCATCAGGGTAGAAGAATTGCGCGTCAACCAGATCGAAGGGCTCTGTCTCGTGCAGCCGTTTTGCCATAGGCATGACCGCCCGAACGATAAGAGCCGGGTTGAAAGGGCCGCCCACGCCGGGGATCAGTGTGAAACGCGGCCGGTACACCTCGACACCGCCTTCCATTCCGGAGACAGCGGCAGCTGCCAGCGGCTTGTAACGCCGCATGGGGATCGGCGGCACTCCGATGGGATTGATAACAGTAACATCCCAATCCTCGCGCGCTGCCAGCGCTTCCATCTGGCGCGCTACGAAGGTGCCAAAGCGTGGCAAGTGGCTGTTGGGATACAGTGTGGCGATGGACAGGACCCGCGACATTGCAGCAAGCCCTGTTAAAGCTTGCGCACAAGCATTTCGGCCACTGCAAGCCAGCCGGGATTGTCGATAACGATCTGCCGCTGTCCGATACCGGGTGGCAGCAGCCCGACCATGGTTCGCTGCCGATCGATCAGGCGCCCGAACGCGAACCTGCCGCCTGATCGCGGGGCCAGCACATCCCTGTTGATGAGTTGCGAGGTGTCATCTGGAGATACCTGCCGCATCCACAGCTGGTCTCCGCTGCGGTATTCGCCCTGGCTGGTTTCGATAGAAAGACAAACCAGCGCGCCACCATCCACCAGTTCGGTCGGCAATATCGCATCGCGCGTCGTAGCCAGTGCATCGGCGCCAGCTTCTGTCAGCCGAGCGATGATTTGCGGCTGATCTTGCGTTTCGCCTTTCACCAAGGTCTCCGGATCGACACCCAGCGCTTCTCCGATACGGTTCATCCACGCGAGGGAGAGATTGCGCATGCCCGTTTCCAGCCGTCCGATCGTCTGCGCGGTGGTGGGTGGCACGCAAGCTGCAGCGACTTCGGCCAAAGTCATGTTTTTCTGTTTGCGGATATCGCGAATGCGATTGATCATCGGGCTGGCTCCAAAATAACCGATCTGGTTGTAAAATTGTCTTTCCTACACCGGGTTTGATTTTGCAAGGCGCGTCCGCCGGAAAAGGGGAAGACAATGAACAATCGCAAACTGGTGGAACGCGAACTCACCGAAGAGGGTCCTCGGCGTCGCGGCGGAGCGGTCGGCAAGCGGCGCTCCGTCTCGGTGAACGTCGGCGAGAGTCCGCTTGGTTGGCTGCATGCGCATGGCCACCTTGACGATCGCCTTTTCGATGCAGGCGAGCGATTGCGGGCTGATTACGAGCGCGCACAACTAGGCGCGAATGTTACCATGCGATGGGATCCCGTTCGGGTGCGCGGCACGGGTGAGCAAGGCCTGACGCAGACGGAACGCCAGGTTTCCGCCCACACGCGCTTCAACGGTGCCTTGAAGCAGGCGGGTCGCGGTCTTGAAGATATCTTGTGGCGTGTCGTGTGTGCGGGGGAAACCTTGCCGGTCGCGGAGAAGGCACTGGCTTGGCCAGCGCGCAGTGGAAAGCTGGTTCTGAGGCTGGCGCTGGACCGGGTTGCCGATTTCTACCGGATCACCTAGCCCATCAGCCACCTCTAGCCCATAAGATCCCGCAACCAACCGGTGAACCGGTTCCAGATCGACGGTTTGTCATCGACTTCGTTGCTTTCGGTCAGGGCCGCCTCGCGTTCCTTGATCAGTTTCGCGCGAAGCGAATTGCTTTCGCCTTCCGCCAGCGCGTGGATTGTGCGCCCGCGAGGGGTTCGCGCGTACATGAAGGCGTACCCGTCTACCTGATCGTCGTGGACTTCGGTGTAGTTGCCGTCGCGTTCCGGTTCAGGAACCACGTCGGGTTTGGCCTCTGGGTCCGAATCTGGGTCGGGGCGTTGCAAATGCGGCTCGTCCGACGCCAAGTTCTCAGAGGGCTCGGCCTCGTCGTCCTCGTCCTCATCCTCATATGCCCATTCGAAGTGGTTGGAAGGTTCGCCCATCGCCTTCGCCGTTCCGGTAGCATCATGATTGGATGCAAGATCAACTTTCGCGTCTTCGGCACCCGGTTCTGTTAGCCGCGTCACTGTACTTTCCTGCACCCAACGGAGGCGTTGAGTCGGGAAATCCAGGAAAGGGTCGTTGCCGAAGACTGCCTGAGCCGATGCGATCGGTTCGGCCACTTGCCCTGTGTCGATCTGCGGATCGAGCGGAGTATCCTCGACAGGGTGGTCTTCTTTCGCAAGGTCGCTCGCCAGTTCTGCTTCTGGTTCCGGCAGCGGATCGACTGGGAAGGTGGGCGCAATTTGCGTTGCGGTCGCTTCGGAATGGTTATTTCGCGCGGCCGTCTCTTCACGATCAAGATCGAAGGGAGCGTGTCGGCGATTATCGGCTTCCCACGCTGGTGACGGGTCGATGTACCTTGTATGGTCGAGAGGAGCTTCGACGTGAACTTCGTCGCTATCGTCACTGTCCAGCGCTGAATCGTCCGGCGAAGCCGCTCGTTCGGCGGCCAACCGCTCCGCCTTTTCCTCGGCAGCGATCTGGTCTTCGGGCTTCAGCGGCAGGCTAGGGAAGATGCGATGATCGAAATCCAGACCTTCGAGATGCTCGGCAACCGCTTCGCCGGTTTCCTCAATAGCGGGGCGCGATGCCGTCATGCGCAGCACGTCCTGCGCCGAAGGTATATCGTCGTCGATAATCTCTGCGTCGTCATCCGACGTATCTGCCGCGTCGGCTTCGGAATCGTCGAGGTCCATCGGTGCCAGGCCAAGCAGCGGTGCAGAACGTTCGGGCCGTTCGACATCCTCGCCCAGCAACTCTGCTGAGGCATCCTGAAACAGCATGTGCGCCTTCTCCAGTTCCTCGGGATCGAGGACGAGGACGGGCTTTTTCTTGAATTTCCTGGGGCCGCCCAGCGATGAGAGGCTGCCGAAGGCAGAGCTATCGGCACCCGGCGCAGTCGCGGAAGTTACCGGATCGTCAGTACGCAGAGCAGAGCTGGTCGCATTCCCCATACGGCTCTTATTCAACAGGTTTGGTGCAGACGATATGATCAAGCGTGGTTAACGCAAATTAACCTTGCGTGGTGTTAGCCTTCGACAAGTTCGGCAAGTTCCAGCCAGCGTTCTTCCGCTTCGTCCTTCTCACTACGTGCAAGGTCCAGCGATTTCGAAATGCGCGTGAAGCGGTCGGGGTCTTTCGCATAAAGATCCGGATCGGCAAGCGCTGCTTCTCCCTTGGCTATCAACCCTTCCAGTTCCTCGATCCGTTTGGGCAATTCCTCGTAATCTCGCTGATCCTTGTAAGAGAGCTTTGCGGAGTTCTTCGGCGGTTGCGGAGATAGCTGGGGCGGGGACGGGGCCGGCTTTTGCTGCGAAGGACTTTCGCCGCTGGCGGCTTTCCTGCCGGGCTTCTGCTTGCGCTTCGTCTGCCAGTCCTCATAGCCGCCCGCCACAATGTCTACAGTGCCGCTGCCATCGAGGCCCAGAGTCACGGTAACCGTACGATCCAGAAAATCGCGATCATGGCTGACGAGAAGGACGGTGCCTTCGTAATCCGCGATTACTTCCTGCAGCAGATCCAGCGTTTCCAGGTCGAGGTCGTTGGTCGGCTCGTCGAGCACCAGGAGGTTGGACGTGCGCGAGAATTCGCGGGCCAGCAGCAGACGGCTGCGCTCGCCACCGGAGAAAGTGCCGATCTTCGCCTCGACCAGACCTGGATCGAACAAAAAGTCTTTCATATAGGCTTGTACGTGCTTGCGCGTGCCGCGCACGTCGATCCAGTCGCCGCCTTCCGCCAGCACATCGCGCACGGTCTTGGCGGGATCGAGCAGGGCGCGCTGCTGATCTATCATCACGCCTGCTAGGGTGTTTGCATGGGTAACAGTGCCCGCATCCGGCTCCAGCTCCCTGGTTAGCATTTTCAGCAAAGTCGTCTTGCCCGCACCGTTGCCGCCCACGATGCCGATGCGGTCGCCGCGCTGGATGCGCAGGGAGAAAGGCTTGATGACCTCCCGCCCATCGTAGGTCTTGGAAATTTCCTCGGCAACGATCACCGATTTCGATTTGAAGTCGGAATCGCTCGCCAGTTTCAGTTTGGCGGTACCGCCGGGAGACACCATCGCGGCACGCGCCGCGCGCATCTCCCATAGCTTTTCCAGCCGCCCCATGTTCCGCTTGCGCCGGGCGGTTACGCCGCGCTCCAGCCAGTGCGCCTCGATTTTCAGCTTGGCGTCCATCTTCTCTGCGGCGCGCGCTTCCTCGGCATAAACCTGCTCTTCCCAAGCCTCGTACCCGCCAAAGCCTACGTCCTTACGGCGCAACGCTCCGCGGTCCAGCCACAGGGTGGAGCGAGTCAGGCGTTTCAGGAACGTCCGGTCATGGCTGATGACAATGAAGGCGCCTTTGTACCGGGTAAGCCAGCTTTCCAACCAGTCGATGGCGGAAAGATCGAGGTGGTTCGTTGGCTCGTCCAGCAGCAGCAGATCCGGCTCCAGCGCCAGAGCGCGAGCGATAGCGGCGCGGCGTTTCTCGCCGCCGCTGGCACCTGCCGTACCCGTGGTCATGTCGATGCCGAGCTGACCGGCGATGGCTTCCACTTCGTGCTCGGCGGGCGGGCGTTCACCCGACAGAGCGTAGTCCATCAAGGTGTCGAAGCCGGTGAAGTCCGGGTCCTGCTCAAGCCACACGATGTTCATGTGCGGCTTCACCTTGCGGGTGCCGCGATCAGCCTCGATGTCGCCGGAGATCAGCTTCAGTAGTGTAGTCTTGCCGGCACCGTTGCGGCCGATCAGCGCAAACCGGTCACGCGGGCCGATGTGCAGGTCAAGTCCGTCCCCATGCGCCGGATCGCCGAACAGCCAGCGCCCGCCCTGTTGCAGGCCCAGTCCTTCCCAGCTCAAGATCGGTGGTTCTGCCATCGCGGAAGCGCAGGTAAGCGCGCGTGAGGTTGCTGGCAAGGAACTCGGGCGTTCAGCGCCGAGTTATCCTATCGACCGTAGGGCAAAAGCCCGTTTTTGAGGAATTACACCATGATCCGAGCCATTCTGCCAATCGCCGCTGCCGCCATGATCGCGACCCCCGCCGCTGCAGAGGTTGTCATCGAATCGAGCGGTCCTGTCGTGGCTCTCTCGGTGAACGAAAGCGTTTCGCTCGATCCTGATATCGCAAATCTCAGCGCTGGCGTTACGACCACTGCGCCGACGGCGGTGGAGGCAATGCGCCAGAACGCGGTGCAGATGCGCAGCGTGGTCGATCGGATCGAGGCTCTGGATGTGGACCAGGACGATATCCAGACGAGTGGCGTGTCGTTGAGCGCCGAATACGACTACGATCAGCAAACGCGTGAGCAGGTGTTTCGCGGCTATCGCGTGTCCAACCGGGTGAATATCACGCTGCGCGATATCCAGCGCACCGGGCAGGTGCTGGACGCACTGGTGGCCGCTGGTGCCACCGATCTTGGTGGTATCGGCTGGGCGGTGGAGAATTCCGCTCCGGCGATCGAGCAGGCACGTCAGGCAGCCTTCGAGACCGCTATGCAGCGCGCGCGCGATTATGCCGAAGCCGCGGGGTACGGAAACGTTCGCCTGCTCGAAATCAGCGAAAACGTGACGAGCAACCGTCCGGTGCCAATGATGCGACAAATGGCTGCTGCCGATACGGCACAGGAATCCACTCCGGTCCGTCCCGGTCAGGTGGAAACCGGAGTGACCGTCAATTTCAGCTTTGAAATGGTGCAGTAGCCTATTTGCAACACGATGCTGAACAGGCGGACGCGTGCATATTCACTCCTTGTTCAATGGCCTGACCTTAGGCACGATTCCAGCATGAAATCAGGTTCCGCCTTTCTCGCATCCGTCGCGCTTGCCGTCTCTCTGACAGCGATGCCTGCCCATGCCGCGCAATCGCGTGGCGATCAGCAGAGCGCGCGGGCAGAGATGCAGGCGGGCCGCAACATGCCGATCCGGGAGATCGAACGGCGGATTATCCCCCGTATGGAGCGGGACGATGAATACATAGGTTTCGAATATGATGCGACAGCGCAGGCCTATCGCCTGAAGTTCATTCGCAACGGTCGGATGATTTGGGTCGATGTGGACGCACAGACTGCACGTATCCTGCGTATCTCGCGCTGACCTGTATTTGCTCTTGACCTTATTACCGGCGGAAACTTCCCCCTCGCTTGACGCGTATATAGCAAAAGCCCAATTGTCGGGCCTGATTGCAGGGGAGAAATAATCGAATGCGCATCCTGATCGTCGAGGACGAGCCCACGCTCGGCCAGCAACTGAAGTCGACGCTGGAGCAGAACGGCTATGCGGTGGATCTCTCTACCGATGGCGAGGATGGTCATTTTCTCGGTAGTACCGAGGAGTATGACGCCGTCGTGCTTGACCTTGGCCTGCCGGAAATCGACGGGCTCACCGTGCTTGGCATGTGGCGTAAGGAGGGGCGCAATTTCCCCGTCCTGGTGCTGACCGCACGTGACAGCTGGTCTGACAAGGTGGCAGGTCTGGATGCAGGCGCGGATGATTACCTTGCCAAGCCTTTCCAGACAGAAGAGCTGATTGCCCGCCTGCGCGCTCTGATACGCCGCGCGTCGGGCAATGCCTCGTCCGAACTTACCGCCGGCGATGTGCGGCTGGATACCCGTTCGGGCCGTGTCACGCTGGCAGGCGAACCGGTGAAGCTGACCGCGCAGGAATACAAACTGCTGAGCTACCTGATGCACCACAAGGGCAAGGTGGTTAGCCGCACCGAACTTATCGAACATATCTATGACCAGGATTTCGATCGCGATTCCAACACGATCGAGGTCTTCGTCACCCGCATCCGCAAGAAGCTAGGCGCAGAAGTGATCACGACGATCCGTGGCCTCGGTTACAGTCTCGACGACCCGGACGACCCCTCCCGCGAATAATCCCGTGGCGGAGGGGAACTCTGCGATGTCTGCACCCAGCGACGCTGTCGGTTCCGGCGGCGGCATCCGCTATGGGCCGCGGCACACGGGCAGCCTTGCCCGGCGGATGATGCTCATCGCAGCGGGGTGGATCTTTGCCCTGCTGCTTCTGGGCGGACTGGCCCTTGATCGGGCGCTTACCAACCTGGTCTCGAACCAGTTCGACGAACAGCTGGAAATCTCGCTCACCTCGATGGTGCTATCGGCTGATCTCGATCCTTTCGGCGAGGTTTTCTTCAATCGAATCCTGGGCGATCAACGCTTTCTGGAGCCTAACAGCGGTTATTATTGGCAGATCAACGGTGAAGGCGTTGCTCCGTTGCTGTCGCGCTCATTATGGGACGAGGAACTGATAATCCGCAAAGATGCGGCGGCCTACGATCCGATCTTCTATGATTCCAGCCAGCCGGAACTTGGATCGCTGCGGCTGGCGCAACGTACGGTGGCCTTGCCCGGCAGCGATATCGAATGGCAGTTCGTCGTGGCAGCCAACCGCGAAGAACTGGATCAGCAGATCACCGATATCCGTTCGATCCTGGTGTGGTCTTTCGCCATATTGGGCATTGGCCTTATCCTGATGGCGATGGCGCAGACATGGTACGGGCTCGGCCCCTTGCGCCGCATTCGCAAGGCGATTGCGCGTATCCGCTCGTCCGGCAGCAATCGCGTTACCGATCCATTGCCGCTGGAAGTGCAGCCGATGGTGGACGAGTTGAACGCGTTGCTGGAACATTCCGAATTGCAGGCGGAGGAGGCACGGCGGCATGCAGGCAATTTGGCCCATGCCCTGAAGACGCCGCTAACCGTGGTTACAAATGCTGCCAGCGCCGGGGCGCCGGATCTCGATGATACGGTACTGCGTGAAGCTGCCACAATGCGGCGGCAGGTCGATCACCATCTCGCCAGGGCGCGCGCTGTCGGTCGCCGGGCCGTGGGGATGTCACGCTCCAATCTGATGGACAGTGCCGTTGCCGTGGAGCGCGCCGTGGGTCGTCTCTATCCGCAGGTTCGCTTCGATATCGACGGGAATGGCGAGGCTCATGTCGCTGTCGAATCGCAGGATCTCGATGAACTGCTCGGAAACCTGATCGAAAATGCGGCGAAATACGGTGGCGGCAGCGTGTTCGTCACCGTCGATGCGGAGCCTGATGCACCGCTATGTGCGGTGCTGGTCGAGGATGACGGGATGGGGATCCCCGAAGCACAGCGCGTCGATATTTTCGGACGCGGTGCACGTCTGGATACAGAGAAACCGGGCACCGGACTTGGCCTTGCGATCGTGCGCGATGTGGCGGAAATTTATGGCGGCAGTGTGCACCTGGGTGAGAGCGAGGATCTGGGGGGGCTGCTGATTACACTGAGATTGCCGCGCGCCAGCGAGTAAACTTCGAACCGATAGCGCGGATTTAAACGTTCTCTTTCAGCAGATTAAGTGCCGTTTCAATGACATGTTCTGAATCCGCAGGTTTTGGCAGATGGATGGCATCCAGCTTGCGCACCCTTTCTTCCGCCCGGTTCAAATCGCCCGAGTGAAGCAGATAGGGAATGCCGCGCCGATCCAGCTCCTCTGCCACGGGAACGCAGTTTTCTTGCCCCTTTAGCGTCACGTCCAGAATAGCCACATCGATATCCTGCTGCTCCAGGTACGATAGTGCCTTTGCCACATTGGATGCGCAGAATGCCGAGCAATCTTGGTCCTCGGCAGCGAATTCCAGATCCATGAGGATCAGCGGTTCGTCCTCCAGCAGAAGGATCGCGGCTTTCGACATTAGGTTATCTTTCAACTAGCTGGCGGGAAATGCGATGGTGACCTTTAGTCCCTCGGCATTCCAGTCGCGGTGTATGGTGCCGTCCGCATGCTTGATTAAACGGTCGATAATTGCATTGCCCGAGCCTCCTTCACCGGTCGGCATGGAGACTTGGGGACCACCCCGTTCGCGCCAGGTGATGATGAGTTCGTCCAGCTCCTCGCCCTCGATGCGCCAATCCACCTCCACCGTGCCGCTGCCAGCCGACCAGGCGCCGTGCCTTTCGGCGTTGGCGGCAAGTTCGTGGAGTGTAACTCCGACGCCGGAGACCACGTTAAAGGGCACCTTCGCGCCGTTGCCGTGCATTTCAAGGCGACCCGGTTCGAGGTCGTAAGGGGCCAGGATTGCCCGAATGGCTTCGCCAATCCGGATATTGCCGCTGGATGCTTCATCCAGTGTCGTTTCGTAAGCGCGGCCCAGAGCCTGCACCCGATTGTTGATCTCGCGCGCTTCGCTTTCGACGCCGCGCATTCTGCCGGTGATGCTCACGATACCGGAGATGACCGCGAACATGTTTTTCATGCGGTGTGAAAGCTCTCTTGCCATTTCCTTGGCATAGAGTTCTTCCGCCCGTGCCGCGCGAACGTCGGAAACATCCCACTGGCTGCCGAAGAAATACAGCAGCTCACCCTCGCTGTTGTAGATCGGGCCGATGTGGAGGGCGTTCCAGAACTTCTCGCCATTCTTGCGATAGTTCACCAGTTCCACGACCGTGACGTCTTCGTCCTCGATAGCCTTGCGAATTTTGGCAACGGCCGCAGGATCGGTATCCGGCCCCTGGAGAAACCGACAGTTCCTGCCGGTGATTTCCTCTTCGGTAAAACCCGTTAGCTCTCGAAAAGCACGGTTGGAAAAGACGATAGGAGCATCCGGATGGTTCGGATCGGTCAGGCAGATTGCCATACGGGTCTGCGCCATCGCCTGTTCGAACAAGACGCCGGATGCGCCGGAGAACTGATCCTCCGGATGGGCTTCACGAAATCGGTCGGGACTGGAATCGAAGCTGGGGCCAGCGTCATAGGCCTGGCCGCTTCCCATCGACATCTGGCCGGGATTAATATTTGTTGATTTGTCCATTTCGCCTGAGAAACACCTCGAAGGCGCAATTGGTTCCACAATAACAAAATCAGACTGTTGCCAATCAGCCACCGCGCGCGATGCGATGGTGCCGAATGACCTCGTCGATCACGAAACGGATGAATTTCTCGCTGAACTCAGGGTCGAGATCGGCCTCTACCGCGAGTTTTCGCAGCCGCTCTATCTGTTTCGCCTCGCGACTAGGGTCGGCTGGAGGAAGCTGGGTCTTCGCCTTGTATTCACCAACTGCCTGGGTGATGCGGAAGCGCTCTGCCAGCATGTGAACCAGCGCAGCATCGATATTGTCGATACTCCTGCGAAATCCGACGAGGACAGGGTCGGGATTTTCGTCGGTCATCGCTTCAATCGAGGAAGGCTGCTTGGTTTGGCTGGGCATACGGCCCTTCTTGCGCGAGAAATGTACGCTTGCCAACACCCCTGTGCATCCCCATGGAGGCGCGCATGAGCGACAACGTCGTCCCTATCAAGCGCAGTCCGGAGGCATCACCGCCGACCCTGGCGCCGATCCTGTCGCTGACCGCGACGCCGATGAACTCGGTAAACTCCATTATCCTCGACCGGATGCAGAGCGAAATTCCGCTAATCCCGGCATTGGCTGGCCACCTGATCGCGGGCGGGGGCAAACGCATGCGTCCCATGCTCACCCTGGCCGGAGCAGAAGTGGTTGGATACCAGGGCACCCGCCATCACAAGCTGGCAGCTGCGGTGGAATTTATCCACACGGCCACCTTGCTGCACGATGACGTTGTGGATGGTAGCGAGATGCGGCGGGGAAAGTCTGCGGCCAACATCGTCTACGGCAATCCCGCCACCGTGCTGGTG
>OJBY01000921.1_pt1 | contig 13029 bp, 9 predicted proteins | sample 1591731 | NCBI WGS metagenome assembly OJBY01 (sample SAMN05416837, study PRJEB24817) | seawater metagenome | isolation source: Sea water | place: Canada:Atlantic | collected 2013-07
GTAGTGCTCCGCCACGATAGACGGTGCCATCCTCCAACGCCCGTGCGCCCTGACCCTTGGGGGCCAGCCCCATCGCTTCGTAGGTCAGCAGCTCTGCGATGGTAAAGCAGTCGTGGACTTCGGCGAAATCGATATCTTCGAGTGTGACATTGGCCTCTTTGAACGCCTGCGCAAAGGCGCGTTCGGGGCCTTCGAATGCAAGGAAATCTCTGCGCGACATGGGCAGGAAGTCATTCACATGCTCCGCCGCACGCATGGCCACGGATTTCGGGAAGGTCACCGCATTTTCATCGGTAGTGAGGATCAATGCTGCGGCCCCATCGGTCACCAGCGAGCAATCGGTCAACCGGAGCGGCGGCGCGATTTCGGGGTTTATCTCGGACACGGTGCTGCAATGTTCGAAGGTGAACTCTTTATGCATATGCGCCAGCGGGTTGGACATGGCGTTGGCGTGGTTCTTCACCGCGATCTTGGCCATTGCGTCCAGCGGGCTGCCATAGCGCGCATCATAGTCGCGCGCGGCCACGCCGAAGACTTGCGGAAAGCTCAGCGATGCCTCTGCCGGATCGTTCTGGTACCCCGCACCCGCCAACGCCTGCGTGACCTCTTTGGTACTGCGGCTGGTCATCTTTTCCGCACCGACGACAAGCACCGTGCGCGCTTGACCTGCGCGGATCATGTTCATCCCCGCGTGGATCGCGGCCGAGCCTGAGGCGCAAGCGTTTTCGGCCCGCATCCCCGGTTTGAACCGCAGCTGGGGATAGGCCTGAAGGATCAGCGAGGACGCGAAACCGTCCGTCACCATGCCGGAGTTGAAATGCCCCAGAAAAACAGCGTCGATATCATTGGGATCAATGCCGGAGTCCTCGACCGCTTCGCGCGTTGCGGCGACGATCAGCTCTTCAAGGTTTTCTTGCAGACGGCCAAATTGCGTGTGGCCGCTCCCGACGATGGAAACTCCGGTGGTCATAATATCCTCCCTGATTTGAGGATCATTTTACTGATGTCAGAACCACAATCTATTGGTAGAAACACGTAATATGATACGTATCACTACGTAGTGAACTAAGTAGAAATGCAAATGATCGACACATCCACAATGCAAAAAGCGTCCAGCCTGGGGTTTCAGGAATCACCTGTGGCACAGATCATTGTGCGCTATCGCCGCATCATAGAAGCCAATAAGGCGGTGGAGCGTTTGTTCGGCTATACAAGGACTGAACTGGTCAACAGGTCGGTCCAGCGGCTTTATCCGTCGACCGCCGATTTCAACCAGATCGGGGAGCGTTGCGAAGCACGTATGCGCGAGACGGGCGATACCCATTATGAAGACGAACGCTTTATGCAGGCGTCGGACAAGACGATCTTCTGGGTGCAGGCAAAAGGGGCGACCCTGTCCCCACAGGATCCGTTTTCGCTGATGATCTGGTCGTTCGAGAAGATCGCGGACAAGAGCTATCGTTCTGTCGACCTCAGCCCGCGGGAACGCGAAGTGGCGCATCATCTGGTCAACGGCCGCACCTCGCGCGAGATCGGCGAGGCGCTCAATATCTCGCACCGGACGGTAGAGGTGCATCGCGCGCGGCTGATGCGGAAGTTCAACGTCAAGAATACCGCCGCGTTGGTGTCAGAGATTGTCCATGCCTTCTAAGGGCGATTACCCCGCATCGATATCGTCCAGCACGACGGCCCCTGCGTTTCCTTCCGTCACAAATACGTTCCGCGCCAGTGGGAACTGGTGCGAGCGGCTTTCGAGGAAATGCATCAGGTAGCCGGCGGTATTGGGGAAGACCATGAGGTCGCCTGCTTTGACCCCTTGGGGGAAGGACATCTTGCGCCGCGTCAGCCATTCGCTTTCGGTGCAATAGGTGCCCGCAAGATAGCCTTCGATAGGTTCCTTGCGCGGGCCGGGGGCGGGGACCATCAGCGGGTCGAGCGCGAATTCGGCGAAGCCGGAACGGGATTGGGTGCGGTTCATCTGCACGCCGATCACGGGGGTGCCGGCGCTGTCGCGCTTGCAAAAGGCGACGCGGGCGAGGGTCATGCCGCAGCCGTCCAGCAGCGACCGGCCGGGTTCGCAACGCAGGGAGATATGAGCATCCCTAAGATGCGCGGCCACGGTTTGACCGTCCGCCATGTGATCAAGGATGCGGCGCATCCAGTCTTCTTGCACCAGCGTTTGCGCGACGGGGTAGCTATCGACCTTGCCTTCACCGCCGACTTTGCGCCCTAACCCGTCGTTATGCTGGGTGATGGGGTCGCGGTCACCGGACAGGGCGCGGTCAAGCTCGGCTAGCCATGCGTCCCACTCGGTCGCATCCTCGAGGTAGTTCATCGGAATGCCGCCGCCGATATCAAGGAAGAAGGGCGCGGTGCTGTCGCCTTTGATCTTGTGGATCAGGGGCAGCGTTTGCAGGACCGCGGCGATGCGATCCTCGGCGCTATAGCCGTTGAGGTGGAAGTGCAGTCCGTCGAGGCGGAGCGTTTCAGACGCAGCAATGCGGGCGGCGATGGCGGGAACTTCGGTTAGCGGAAAGCCGAAACGCGAATAGAGCTTTGTACCGTCACGCTCAAACCCGTTGAGGCGCAGGCCGACAGAGACGGGTTTGGTCGCCCCTTCGGCCACGTCCTCCAACAGTTCCAGCTCATCCTCATTATCAAGGATCACAGTCACGCCGCCACCCACACAAAGGATCATCAGCGCGCGATCCTTGACGGCGGCAGTGCAGACGATACGGTCACCCGGCAGGCCCTGTTCGAGGCATTGTTCCACCTCCGCATGGCTGGCCGTATCGATGCCGATGCCCATATCCCGCGCGGCCTGCACGTAGCTGAGACATTTATTCGCCTTGCGCGCAAACATGGGCAGGAAGGGCAGGCCATAGTCGGTTACGCAATCGGTCAGCCGCGCGATATTGCGGCGGAAGGGATCGACCGACTGGATGTTGAGCGGCGCGCCAAAGCGGTCGGTCAGCGCGTCGAGACGGGGGCGGTCCTGCAGCAGCTCTGCCATCCAGTTTTCCAGCCGCGGGCGCAGGGGCACGACGCCGTGGCAGGGGCTGAAGATCGTTTGCGGGATGGTCATAGGGAAGGCTCCAGCGCGTTGAATTGGCGGGCGTTTTGCACGACGGCGGCAGCCCAGTTTTCAGGAAGATCATGCAGGCCGCGCGACAGCGTATCATTGCCAAGCACACAGCCTTCGGTGGCACGGCCGATGACGGAGAGGCCCTTGGCGGTGCCGTCGCGTGTGAGGGCATGCGCGTTTCTATCGACCCTAACACCACCCATTGTGCCGATGCTAAGATGCCCGTCGCGCAAAAGACCGTCGAGCGGGGCGGCAAGCGCGGCACCGCCAGCGGGTGGGATCGTGGCGTTGATCGTCACATCTGCTGCGGCGTCGCCTGACATATGGTCAAAGCTGACGATGCCGGCCTGTTCCAGCGTGATCAGCTTGCCGATGTTCTGCGCGGGGGGGCCGAAGGCGAGACGCTCCATCTCTGCTGCGATCTGGCGGAAGTGCTGGGCGTCGTCGGGGGTTAACTCGCGGTGGCTGATCCAGTTGATCAGCTGCGGATAGCAGCGGCGCCAGACCTCGGCCAAGGCCCAAGCGCTGTCTTGCGCGCGGCGCCCCATGGCGATGTCATAGCCAATGCGCAGGTCTTGGCGGATCTCGTCGGGGGTGAAGGTGGTATTGGTCCGGTGGGTGAAGAACGCGGCGCTGGTGCCGGAGGGGTTGCCCAGAACCTCATCGGCGCATGATAAAAACGCGGGCCAGATGTGGTGGGTGAAGGTCGCGTTTGGGGTGCGAAGAATGTGCGAAAGCTCGGCGCGTCGTTCGTCCCAAAAGGCGTCGCCTTTCGGCTGCGTGAACAGTGCCGCCTCGACCTTGGCGCGCATCGGGCGACCACTGCGGCTGAAGGGGGCGATACGGCGCGGCTCCGCGCCCGAGGGAGTATAGGTATAGCCGGTGGCGGAGAGGGCGAAGACACCGCCACGCCCCTCGGTCAGCGCGAGCATCGTGTCGATAAAGGTGAGCGCGAAGCCCTTGCAGCCCACGGTAGAGTTGGGCGGCACGGCGGTCTGGGTCAGACGCTGATCGATGGGGAAGGGGGAGGGGATATGGTCGCACGTGGTAGTCTCGCTATGACGAAACCCGTCTTGGTGACCGGTGGTGATCAGAACGTGATCAACGGTGATGTTTGGGGGGGAGATGTGCCATTGATCCCCGTTGCGGTTCACCGCGTCGACGCGCGTTTTGTGCCGGATTAGTCTCATATTCGATGGGGCTTGCGCGACGATACGCTCAGAACTCCAGAACAGATACCGACCCACAAGCGCACGGGGCACATAGTCGCCAGTATCGACGGGCTTCGGGCTTCTCGCGGCCCACTCCAAAAAGGACGGCCCGCGCCCGCCCGTCCAGGCGCTAATCAGACCAGCGGTGAAGTTCATCAGCAGCACCTCGGGCTGGCGCGGATCATAGATCGGCCCCGCCCCGGGATGCGCCGAGGGTTCGAAAATATGAACGGTAAATCGGCGCCGAGGGCTGCGCCGCGCCGCCTCGCACTGGCTATCAAGCGCGTAGAGCCCCTTGGGCCCGCAGCCGACAATGGCAATCTCTGTGTCGCTCATGAATCCGCGGGGGCCAATCCTGCCAATGCGGTCACATCCGCCTCGCAAATCCCCAGCTCCCGCTCGACCCATTCGGGATCAAAGACGGTGCCCAGATAGCGCGAGCCGGAATCGTGGATAATTGCCGCGACGGTCAGACCGGCAAGCTCATCCTGCATACCCCGCACTGCCTCAAGCACACCACCGCCGGAACCGCCAACCAGCAGCCCTTCACGCGCGACGGCGCGACGACACCCGGCGACGCAGGTCACATCGGAAACGCGAACGAGATCGTCGAACTTCTGCCCCTTGGCCAGCTCGGGGATACGACCCGCGCCCATGCCAGAGATTTTGCGCGGGCCCGCGGTGCCGTTGAAGAGCGTGCTGCCCATAGCATCCACCGCGACGACCTTGGTCTTGCGCCCCATCCGACGCAAATAGTCGCGACACCCTCGCGCCGTGCCGGTGCTGGAACAGGCGACGAAAAGCACATCAATCTGCCCGCCAAGCGCCGCGTCGATCTCGGCGATGGTGCCTAGTTCGTGGGACTCAGGGTTGTCGAGATTGGCATATTGGTTAGGCCAGAACCGGCGGGAGTCTTCTTCCAAAAGCTTGGCGACCCGATCAAGACGCGCGGCGAGGAAATCTCCATCAGGCGCGTGATCGACTAATTCAATCTGGCCCCCCAGGGCGCGGATAATCGCCACGTTCTGGGACTGCGCATTGGGGTCGACGACGCAGATGAATTGCAGCCCATGCACTGCGCAGGCCTGTGCCAGCCCGATGCCCATATTGCCGGAGGAGGATTCAACCACCGTATCACCGGGTTTCAGCCGACCGTCCGCCAAAGCGCGTTCGATCATGTGTCGCGCGGGCCGATCCTTGGCGCTGCCGCCCGGGTTCAGCGCCTCGACCTTGGCGACCAGATTAACATCCTCGCGATCGAGATAGCGGGGCAGGCGCACCATTGGCGTCTGGCCAATAAGGTCGAGCACATTGTCCGCGATCCGTGTCGCCGCGAAGGGGGTCGCCGTATGGGAGTGGGTCTTTAACTGAGTACGAATATTCATCTGCGCAGCCTTTCGGGAAGCCAAGTCTCACCGGCGGCGCGGGACCGCGCCGTTGCCGATCGTGTTGCGTCTCTTTCACTTCGCGCGCTGTTGAGCCCTCAGGCTGAGGGAAGCGGGGTTGTGAGGACGAGAACGATGGTCGAAAATTGCTATTTAGGATTGAACCTCGTGGGCGGGGTAAAGTTCCGTCTTGTGTGCACCTAAGGTGAGATTGGGAGACAGGAGGGGGTGAGTAATGGGGGCCTTGGGTCGACAGCATGTGTCTCTAACCTGCGGTTTAGCGTCTTATCTGTATCAAGCCGCAGTTAGGTCGACGGTGCGCCACCCGCCGCCGCTTCAACATTCTCAGCAATGCGCCGCAAGGGGTGGCGGGTCACGCCAGCCCAAGGCTGAACCCGCAAGCCTGCACCATATCCCCACGCAGCGGCGCGCTCCGCTTGGCTGGGGGAGAGCGTGGTCGTCCCTGCATAATCCTGATTTCCATCGCGGATATCGGGCGGCGCGGCCACCGTATCCATATCGAGAAACGCCGACAAACGCGCCAATGTAGCGGTAGGGTCGGCGATAAGGTCTTCGTAGCGGATGGCGATCACGGCGTGCAGGTAATCGATGTCCCGTCGGACGATATCATAGGCGTCCAGCCAGTGGTCCATCATCGCTGCGGGTGCCATGTCGACCCATTTGGAGGTGGCAGCGGCAACCGCCTCTGGATGGCGGGTCACGACGACGAACTGCGACAGAGGGAAGAGCTGCTGATACAGCCGCATCCGCGTCAGGTTTACGGGCGACTTTTCAACGCGCCACGGGGCATCTTTGAAATAGGGTGCCCAGTCTCGCTCTAACCGAATTTGCGGCTCTAACCTGTCGAAATGCGATCCTTCGATATGGTGCTGCGCGGGGTCGGTGGCGAAATGCATAGGCACGCCATGCCGCGCGGTGTGGGGGATCGCGCCTTGCAGATAGACGCCCTCATTCTCCGGCACAGGGGCGGCGTTGATCGCGCTGACACCGGGCAAATCACCGATCAGCCGCGCCACAAGGCTGGTGCCGGAGCGGTGCAATCCGCCGACGAAGATATAGCGATGTGGTGTCATGGAGGCCCCTTTGTCTTGCGAGGGTCAGGTAGAGTGTGGGGGAGGGGTGGCAAGGTAGCGCATTGCAACAGGGGTAACGGTGAAGTCGAAGATAGGCGGGACCACGATGATAGAATTTGGTAGGAAATTGAAGTTGTGTAACGTATAAGTATCATTACGCCGCATTATGTAATATAGATATTACAAATTATTCTGGATACCGATGCCTAAGCCAACACGCCCCTATTCGCCAACCGCCCGAAAGGCTGCAGAGCTTTTGGGGCTGATGATCCGCGCCGCGCGATTGGAGCGGAACATGACCGCGCAGGAACTGGCGGAACGGGCAGGGGTCTCTCGCCCGCTGCTGTCACGGGTGGAAAAGGGGGACATGACCGTATCCCTTGGTGCCATTTTCGAAATCGCCACCATCCTTGGCGTTCCGCTCTTCGAGGAGGATAACGAACGGCTGACCACGCGGCTCGCCACCGAACGGCGGGCAAATGTCCTGTTGCGTCAGCGCGCCTTCCAAGCCCGCCGCGGGAAGATAGACAATGACTTCTGACCTGTTGAAACCGACCAAGACCCTCTATGTCTGGATATTTCTGCCCGGTGCAACCGACCCTGTGGTCGCTGGCCGTGTCGATCTTGTGGGTCAGCTGCATCAGTTCACCTACGGTAAAAGCTATCTGCGCAATCCCGCTGCCATTCCTATTTTCCTGCCAGAACTGCCCTTGGTCGAGCAGATCCACGTGCCCGCCGCCCCCCTGCAGATCGCAGGTTGCCTGCGCGACGGGGCACCTGATTTTTGGGGGCGCCGGGTCATTATCAACCGGTTGACCGGTGCGAAGGGCATCGCCTTGGACCTCGATGCGCTCGACGAGATGAACTATATGCTGCAATCCGGCTCCGACCGGATTGGCGCGCTGGACTTCCAAACCTCTGCGACAGAATACGCGCCACGCCTGGCGGGGGAGGTTGCGGTCTCGACCCTTATTGAGGCTGCGGATCTTGTGGAACGTGGCGTGCCCCTTCCGCTGGAACTGGACGAGGCCCTGCGCCACGGGACGTCTATCGGCGGGGCGCGGCCCAAGGCGCAGGCCACGGATGGCAATCGCAAGATGATTGCGAAATTCAGCGCCTCCAACGACCAGCATTCGGTGGTGAAAGGCGAATATATCGCGATGAAGATTGCGCAGGCCTGCGGTATGAACGTTGCCCCGGTCGAGCTTCGCCAGGTCATGGGCAAAGATGTGCTGCTGATCGAGCGGTTCGACCGGATCAATACGGCGCAGGGGTGGACGCGGCGCGCGATGGTATCTGCGTTGACCGTTCTGGGGCTCAGCGAGCTTCAGGGGCGCTACGCCAGCTACGAGGATCTTGCCGCCCATCTGCGCGCAGCGAGCGTCACGCCAAGCGCGGATCTGCAAGAATTATTCGCGCGTATGTGCTTCAACATTCTCGTGGGTAATACCGATGACCACGCCCGCAATCATGCTGGATTCTGGACGGGGCAACTGCTTCAGTTGACGCCGGCCTACGACATCGACCCGCGTCCGCGGGCGTCATATTGGCCAATCAGGCCATGGCGTAACGGGGGACAGATCACCGCGCGAACCTTTCTTTGGCGTTGGCTGCGGCCGGTAGCTTTGGGTTGGATCAGAAGAGAGCAGAAAGGGTCATCCTCAGTCAGGTCGAGGCGATCCGCGATCTGTTTGATGAGATAGCCCGAGACGTGGATTTAGTACCTGCGGACTACACTGCATTGAAGGAGCGGGCGTTCTTGCGTGAGTTCGCATTTGATGGATTGTCCGGGAAGTTGGCCGCCCTAGTTGGGCATTTTCAATCGCATTAGGCCGCACCATTTTATCATTTAACAAAAGTGCTTATGGGCTGTGGGTCTTCTTCAGAGTTCCGGCGTTGTCATGGCTTTACCCTACTTGAGTTACTCAAATAGGGTAAACTGATATTCAACGCTGGATGTCCTCAGGTGTCAAAGCTGAGGGGGTTAAATATCCGCCTGCGAGATCTGCGTTTCTGCTTCTAGAATGAGCTGGCTAAGGGGCATGCCAAAGACTTCGCTCATACGCCGTAGTGTATCCAGCGTTGGCTGGTGCTTCCCTCGCTCTAGCAGGGATACATAGCGCATACTTCTCCCAGCCCTATGGGCCAGCTCCTCTTGGGAAATATCTAACGCACGACGATGCTTTCTTAGAACCGAGGCTAATGCAGTTAACAAAGGGTCAATATGTGGAGTATCCATTTCTGGACATAGGGAGCAAATCTTTGGTTGCGGCTATGAAGTAAACTATGAATAATCCAGTTGTGATACATAAATTTGGCAACCACATCTTGGAGAAATCTGTAGCTATGACCAGACTTGTTTGTACCGAAGAGCAGTTGAGTTCGTTGATGGCAAAGGTAGCGAAGTTAGTTATTGAGGAGCTCGAAGACTCCCAAGACCATGATACGTCAGGCCCATTCGATCATCCATCTAGGCCCAGAGGTAGGCCGAGATCGATTTATACGGGGCAGTTACATTTAAGGGTCCTACCTGAGGACGCGGAATGGTTTCAGAAAACATGCGAAGAAATGGGTCTTCAGCAAGGTGCATTCATGTCGCGCATCCGAAAAGCCTATTACCGACAATCTGGGGACAGATGTGACTACTAACGGTGACGTTTGCGTAGCATTCAGTCGTATGGGCTTACTCAAATAACATAGTGAACCGGTAGGCTGCGGTAAAATTCTGCTTAGCGCGCGATGGGCGGTACGCGTAATCGCGTTCAATCTCCTCCTAAACAATCTTCAATTCCAACGGGAACCATAAGGTAACTTTACTGTTATCTTTGCGAGGCTCGCGTTTTTGCAGCTCTGAATAAAGCAAAATTTTTGGAGGCTGATATGCGCATCATGCATATTTCGCTGGGCGGATGTCTATCCGCTCCGCCCGTTAAGTACGGCATGACGGAAGATACCGGTGGGCATATCGCCTATGTCCTTGGCGCCGCGATGGCGCAGGCAAAACTCCCTGAGGTTGAAGAGGTCACGATCGTGACGCGGCTGTTTAATGCGCCGGAGTTGGGGGCTGTTTTTGAGCAGGCCGAGGAAAGGATTGCGCCCAAGTGTCGGGTGGTGCGTCTGGCATCGGATCGGGCTGAGTATTTGGAAAAGGGTGATTTGGTGGGGGAGCTTCCCTCGCTGCAAAACGCTTTGTTAGAGACGCTTGAGGCGATGGGTGCGGCGCGGCCGGATGTGATCCATGCGCATTTTGCGGATGCGGCGGAGCTGGCGCTGGCGGCGCGGGAGAGGTTCGAAATTCCGGTGCTTTATACCGCGCATTCGCTGGGGGCGGAGAAGTTGGCGCCGGGAGAGGCACCCTCGGCTGAGTTGAAGGCGCGCATTACGCGTGAGACGCGTGCGTTGGCTGAGGCAGATGCGATTATTGCCTCGTCGCGTGATGAGGTGGAGCGGCAAATACCGAAGTTGGTGCTGGCTGCGGAAGGCCGCGCGCATCGGATTGGGCCGGGGGTTTGCGTAGAGGAGCAGGGCGATGCGGCGCGGGCGCGGGAGATGCTGGGCGGGTTTCTACGGGATGTGAGCAAACCCATCATCCTCGCCATTGCGCGGCCCATTCGGAAGAAGAACCTACGGCGGTTGGTCGATGCCTATGCGTCTGATCGTACACTGCAAGAGCGTGCGAACCTTGTGATTATCGCAGGGCTGCGGGATGGCTTGGGGCAGGGGTGCAGCGAGCGCGATGCAGTGATTGCGGGTCTGTTTGACGGGGTCGACCGCCATGATCTTTGGGGCAAAGTCGCGCTACCACGCCAACATTCAGCGCAGGATATTAGTGACCTATATGCGTTGGCGGCCGAGGGCGGCGTGTTCTGCAATCCGGCGTTTCACGAACCCTTTGGGCTGACGCTGATCGAGGCCGCGCAGGCGGGGGTGCCTTTGGTGGCAACGCAATCGGGCGGGCCCTCAGATATTCTGCCGGAGCTTGGTTTCGGTGCGTTGATTGACCCTTATGATACGGCGTGTTTGGCGCGCGGGTTGCACGATGTGCTGACCGCGCCTGAGCGGGAACTGACAGCGCGGCGGGCGCAGCGTATTGCGCGGCAAACCTATGATTGGAAGGCTTGGGCGAAGCGGACGCAAGCGGTGATCGAAGGGGTGGTGCGAAGGCCGCAGGTTCAAACCGTCGCTGTTCAGCAACATGAGCACCTGCTCGCCTGCGACATCGACAATACGCTGACCGGGTGTCGCGATGGTGCGCGGGCTTTTGCCAAGTGGCTCGGGCGCGAGGGTGAGCGCTATGCCTTTACCGTCGCCACCGGACGCTCCATCGCGGAGGCGCAGCGGGTGCTGGCGGAATGGGATCTACCCACGCCGGATACGATCATCAGTTCTACCGGTACAGAGATTTGGCACCGTTCGGGCAGCGGTTTTACCCTATGTGAGGATTACGCAGCGCTGATCGCGCGGGAATGGGACGCGGCGGCGGTGCGTGCGGCGTTGGAAGGCGCTAATGTGCGGTTCCAGCCGGTCTACGACCAGCGCCGTTGGAAGGTCAGCCTCTTTGGTGCCATCAGCGATGTGCCGGAGATCGAGGCGCAGTTGCATCAGGCGGGTGCCTTAGCCCGTACCATTCCGTCCCATGAGAAATTCATCGACATCATCCCCGTGCAGGCCGGCAAGGCTGCCGCAATTCGGTTCGAGGCGGCACGGCGTGGCATGTCGGACGACCGCGTGATCGTGGCGGGGGATAGCGGCAATGATCTGGATATGCTGTCGCGTTTCGAGAACGCTGTGCTGCCCGCAAATGCGCTGGCGGAACTGGATGGTCTGGCCTCGGTCTATCGTTCTTCGCTGAAACATGCGGCGGGGGTGCTGGATGGGGTGCAATATTACCGCACACCGCAGCCGATGCTGATGGCGGGCGAATAATCATGCGTGATTTTCCTGACGCGCCCCTGCGGCCCTTCGGCTATTTCGTGCATCATCAAGGGCGGGGCCATGCGGAACGCTGCGCCGCCGTTGTCAACGCTTTGCCCGAGGCGCGACCGGTGCGGATTTTCTGTGCGCGCGACGATATTTTCCCGCCTTTGCGCGAGAATGTGACGGTGCAAAAGCTGCCCTCTCTGTTTGAAGCGCGGGGGGATGAGCCGCGTGGCGCCGCAATGCTCGATACACCCGACACGACCCATTGCGCGCCTGTTGGCTGGTCCGGCATCCGCGATGCGATGGCCGCGATGGCGCAGTTCTTTGCCGCCGAGGCACCGGAGCTGATGATTGTCGATGTCTCGGCCGAGGTGGCGCAGCTGGCGCGGCTCTGCTCGATGCCCCATGTCAAAATTCTCCAGCATGGCGATCGTAGCGATGCAGGGCATCGTGCGGCCTATGACGGCGCCGCGGGGTTGCTCGCTCCGTTTCATGCGGAGTTGGCGCAAGAGAGCTGGAGCACTTGGGCGGAGAAAATCCACTACGCTCCGGGGCTGGGGGTGAATGTCTCGTTGCCCAAGCCCGAAGATGCCCGCACGACGCTGAAGCTGGGCAAACGCCCCATGGCACTAGTCGTCTGTGGCGGTGGCGGCAACGGGATTTCCGAGGCCGCCTTGGGCGTCGCCGCGCGCAGCTACCCGCAGATGGACTGGATCACCATCGGGGAGGTGCGACGCGACTGGCATGCGACTTTGCCGCCAAACCTGATCCACAAAGGCTGGGTCGAGAACGCGCCCGACTATATCGCGGCAGCGGATCTGGTGATCTCGTCCACCGGCAATACCACCTGTGCCCAAGTGCTCACCGCCGCGAAGCCCTGGATCGTGGTGCCGGAGTGGCGCTATTTCGATGAGCAAGTCGAGAAAGCCTGTGCCTTGGGCCAAGCCGGTGCCGCGTTGCATTTGCCGCATATGCCAAGCTCTGCTCACGCCTGGCACGCGGCGATTGAGCAGGCACAATGCCGGCATGATCCCGAGCGGCAACGTGCTTTGGCAGGGGGCAGTGACGCGGCGAGCCGCACCGCGCAGTGGCTCGGCAATCTGGCGGATCGCCTATGGGACCGCCCCGAAATTTCAACATCTTTAAAGGAGGTTCGCCATGCGTGACGTATCCGTTCTAACCATCGCCCGCGGCCGCGAGGAGCATTTGCACAATGTTATCCGTGGCTTGGCCGCGCAAACCGTGCCCCCGCGCGAGCTGGTGATCGCCGCCATGCAGGATGAGCTATACGAAGGGCTGTCCGACGCGCCCTTTCCCATCCATCAAATCCAGGT
>OJBY01000930.1_pt1 | contig 12958 bp, 8 predicted proteins | sample 1591731 | NCBI WGS metagenome assembly OJBY01 (sample SAMN05416837, study PRJEB24817) | seawater metagenome | isolation source: Sea water | place: Canada:Atlantic | collected 2013-07
ATAAGAGACAGGACGAACCCTGAGGTAGCCGTTTTTGGTGTCGGTCCAGAACGGCACCATTATGATATCAACCTCCTGGCTGGCAGCAATACGGCCCAGTTCAGGGAATTCGATGTCATAGCAGATCATGATGGCGACCCGGCCGGCATCGGTCTCGAAGACCTCAAACTGGTTGCCGCCCTCGATCACCCAGTCGCGGCGTTCGTGGGGCGTGATGTGGATCTTGCGTTGCTCATCAACACGACCATCCCGGTGGCAGAGATAGGATACGTTATACACCCGATCGTTTTCGATCAGTGGCATGGAGCCGGTGATAATGTTGATGTTGTAGCTCACCGCCATTTCAGACATCTCTTCCCGGAACTGCTGGGTAAATCCGGCGAGGAAACGGATGGCCCGGGTCTGGTCCATCTGATCGGTCAGTCCCATCAGCGGCGCGTTGAAAAACTCGGGGAAGATGGCGAAGTCACTTTTGTAATCAGACAAGGCGTCCACAAAATACTCAACCTGCTCGAGCACCTCTTCAACCGAGGTGAATTCACGCATCTGCCACTGCACGGCGCCCAGCCTTATCTGAGTTTTCTTGACGCTCAGAACCGGGGAAGGTGGGGTGTAGAGAATGTTCCGCCATTCCAGCAACGTCGCGTAGCCCTGGGATTTCTCATCCTCGGGAAGGTATTTGTGCATCAACCGCGTAACCTGGAAATCGTTCGAGAGCTGGAAGCTCAGAATCGGATCGTAGATTTCCTTGCGATCGACCCGTTGAATGTACTCTTCGGGTGAATACTGTTCGGCGTATTTGAAGTAGCTCGGTATGCGCCCGCCCGCCAGGATGGCACGCAGGTTCATGGAGCGGCAGAGTTCTTTTCGCGCTTCGTAGAGTCGACGACCCAGGCGGTAGCCGCGGTAGTCGGGGTGGATAAAGACATCCAGCCCATAGAGGGAGTCACCATTGGCGTTGTGCCAGATCTTCTCGTTACGGAGGATCAGATCGTCGTAGGTATGCGGGTTGCTGAAACGCTCGTACTTAACGCAGACCGTCAGCGCAACCGCAATAAGCTGGCCGCTTTCCTCAATGCAGATCTGGCCGTCGGGGAACTGCTCCACCAATGCCTTGATGGTGTCCTTCGGCCAGGAGCCTCCGATGTCGTCGTATACCCGATCCATAAGCTTCTGAAGCTGATCGTAGTCATCAAGCCTCAGGTTCCGGAGGTTGAGGTGCAGTTCTTCATGGGCCATTCAGTTCGGCTCCCGTTCGTTATGGAATGAGGACAATCTCAGCGTCTGCGTCAATAATTGGAAAGTTTAACAGAAGCCGCTAAAGACTTCGCACCATGGGCCGAAACACACATTAACGAATATCAATTTTATTGCTGAGGATTCGACCGTGCAGCTGACATTCGGGCAAAAGCTCCTGACTGCTTTCGGTATTTTGTTGCTGTTGGTTATGGGGGCTTTTACGCTCTCTGGCGATTTACGATTACAAAGCACCACCGAAACCTATGTGAACGCGCTGATCGACGACACCGTACAGCAGAGCACGTCGAGCATCGCAGAGTGGCTCAATACCCGGCTGGTGATGACTGAAGCCACCGCCAAAGCCCTGGAGAATGCCGAGAACGACGAAGAGGCGCGGGTCATTCTTCAGGCCATTACCACCGGCGGCGGCTTCCGGGATGTCTATGTCGGGCGTACCGACGGCTACATGCTGATGAAATCGCCGGAGGCGAATGCCACGCTGCCAGCGGATTACGATCCCCGCCAGCGCCCCTGGTACAAGAAGGCCATGAGCCTTGGAAGCGCCTCGTTCACCGAGCCGTATCAGGATGCCAGCACCAACGACATGATCATCTCCACACTTGCGCCCGTGAAGCGCGGTGAATATGAGGGCGTGGCCGGTGCTGATATCGGCCTGGGCGCGATAGCAAAAACCCTGAGCACAGTCACCCTCGCGGACACCGGTTACGCCGCTTTGATCAATGAGCGGGGTACCATACTGTTCCACCCACGGCAAAACCTTGTCGGCAAGAACATCAGTGAGCTCATTGGCGGCAAGCCGGATCTTGGCGGGGACGCTCACGAATACAGTAATGATGACGGCAACTGGGAGGCCAGCTTCTATCCGATCAGTGAAGCGCGTGGCGTGCAATGGTATCTGGGGACCTTTGTCAACGCGGACAAGATCAACGCACCGGTCCAGAGCGCCAGAATGACTGGATTGATCATGGCCGTGATCGGCCTGATCGTTTCTCTGGTGATCCTGCATCTGGGCATCAAGGTTCTGATGGCGCCGGTTCGCCGCTTGAACAAGGCCATGGCGGACATTGGCAGTGGTGATGCTGACCTGACCCAGCGTCTGGACGACAGTGCAAAAGATGAATTCGGTGAGTTGGCCCGGAGCTTTAACCAGTTTGTCGAGAATATCCAGACGGTTGTTCGGGATGTCCAGAAGGGTAGCGCCGAACTCGGGGATAATGTCAGCTCGCTGAGAGATACCGCCAGTACCAGTCGTTCAAGCGTTGAGAGCCAGCAGGCCGAGATCGATATGGTGGCGACCGCGATCAACGAGATGTCGGCCGCTGCCGGCGAGATCGCCCAGAACGCACAGCAAACCGCAGATGCCGCCAACACCGCGGATGCGGACAGCCGGGCTTCGCTGGAGACCGTCGCTGCCTCCCGGGACGCCGTGCAGAAGCTCTCGAAGGAGATTAATGCGGCTGCAGAGGTCATCCACACCCTTGGCAAGGACGTTACGTCCATCACGACGGTGCTTGAAGTGATTCAGGGTATTGCAGAGCAAACCAACCTGCTGGCATTGAATGCCGCGATTGAAGCGGCTCGGGCCGGTGAAGCAGGGCGGGGCTTCGCAGTTGTGGCAGACGAGGTACGTAACCTTGCCCAGCGCACCCAGTCCAGCACGGAGGAAATCAACGACATGATTGAGCGTCTGCAGAAGGGCGCAAATGATGCGGTCGATGTCATGAATGCCTCAACGGCGGTATCCAATGTCAGCATGGAAAAAGCGCAGGACGCCATGGATGCCCTCAACCGGATTGCCGAGGCAATCACGTCCATCAGCCAGATGACGTCGCAGATTGCCACGGCATCCGAAGAACAGACGTCGGTTACCGAGGAGTTGAACTCGTCGATTACCCGGATTGCGGATCAGGGCCAGGAAGCGGCGGCCGCGGCCACAGAAAACGATGTTTACAGCGGGCAGATTGAACGCATCGGCACCGCACTGAACCAGAACGTGTCGAGGTTCCGGGTGTAAGCGCAGGGCGCCCGCTAGCGGCTTAGGACTTCTAGCCGACGGCGCAGGTTCTCGAAGGTTTTGCGACCAACGTAACGGGATTCTTCGCTCAGGTAAGGGTTTTCGAGGGTAATGACCGTACGCTCGTCGAGATCAAGCTCTTTCACAGCGCGGGCGTAGTAGTCCCTGAGGAAATCATTGAAGCTGCCATCGTGGATGGCGCGTTCGATTCCCAGCTGAAGCCGATGGGCGGTTTCCTGGTCTTCGGGACCGACAAAGAGATAGGACGGCATCGGGTAGGCGATCAACAGATCAGGCTCAATTACCAGATTAGGATCGTGCTCCAATTCCAGGTCGTAAAGCACTTCGCTTACGCCCCTGGCAAAACACTCGAAGCGTTCATTACGCAACATTCCGAACAGTATTTCGTATCGGGAGTGAGCGACCACCGGAATACCGTTGGCTTCAAGTACCGGTGTGTCTGGCCAGTGGGCGCCCTGGCCAATCCGAATCTGACTGTCTCTCAAGTCATCCAGAGTTTTGATTCCCGCAAACCGGGGCAAGGATTCCGGCATGACCACGCAAACCCGAAAACCGAGCAACCCGCCATCGACCGGAAACGGTATGGCGGTCAGGGACTTCTCCCGTTCTGCGGAGGTAGCGACATTGGCGATGTCGACTAATCGTGACTGGCCGTCTGTCAGTTCCCTCAGTACGCGGCCCTGGCTCAGCTCTTCACTTCTGATTATCTGAAATTCTCCGTACTCTGGCGTCTTCTTCAGAGCAAGCTCCACCAGGGCCCGGATGGCAGGGCTGTCGTAATTCCGGTACCAGAGTACGTAACCGCGCACGGCTGCCTGCGACGCAGTGGTCGATGACGTTGTGGCTGAGAGTGGTCCTGCCGCAAGGCAGAAAGCCAATGGCATCAGGCAAAGAACCAGTTTTCGGAACCGGTGGGAGACCAGGGAAGCGGGCAGAGAATATTCCAAATCAGAGATCCTTTCTTACTACTGGAAAAACCGGCTATCAAGCAGTCATGATTCAGGCACGCATCCTCACTTTAGAACAGAAACTCAAAAATAAATCAGACAACATCCAAAAAAATTGTAAAACCTTCTTGCGAGCACTGAAGTCCGTTGTAATCATCAGTTCCCAATCAATTTCGGAGCTTGGCAATGGCAATTATCGATAATCTCATCGGAGCGACCGGTCAATGGGTGGCCAGTACCGACCCCAAGGCTACACTGGCCAGCCCTCTGGCCTGGCTGAAGAAAACGGGCGGGTACGCAGCGGTGAACAAGATCATCGGTCTGTCGATTCCTTTTGCACCACGGAACAACTTCAGCGTTGAGGAGGTCAGGCCAGGATATGTAAGAGCGAAAATCCGCTTGAAAGGCAACAAAAACCACTTCGGCAGCCTTTATGCGGGCGCGTACTTCCTGGTAGCCGAAATTCCCGGTGGCGTGCTGACCCTATTTGATCTGGGGCCTTCGTACACGCCGATTCTCAAGGAAATGACGTTGCAGTTTCTCCAGCCAGCCAACAGCGATGTCACTGTAGAATTCACCCTGGATCCCGAAACCGTGGCAGCCATTCTTGCTGACGCTGATGAGACCGGGCGGGCGAAATTCTCCCTGGAAGGCAAACTGGTGGACGAAGAGGGCAACCATGTAGCAACCTCCATCGCCCATTACCGCGTGCGGAAAAAAGGGTTTAAAGCAGAGGCCTGAATAATTCAGGCCTGTTCGAGGCCAGCGATGGTTTGCAGGAAAATCTCGCCGTATTTCTCTAGCTTGGCGGCGCCCACGCCGCTGACTTCCGCCAGCTCATCCAGGGTGCGCGGTTTGCGTTCCAGCATTCCAAACAGGGTAGTGTCATGGAAAATGACGTAAGGCGGCACGCCCTGTTTGTCGGCCAGCTCCTTGCGGCAGGCTCGAAGCGCCTCCCAGCCGGCCTTGTCGGTAATCTGTTCTGAGACCGGCGAACCCGACCGGCCGCCGTTTGCCCGGCCGGTTGTCTTCTTGATTTCCGGATCCTTGCGCAGCTCAATGGTCTGACGTCCTTTCAGCAGTGGCCGACACTGTTCGGTCAACTGGAGCGCACCATAGCCCTCCGGATCTGCACGGAGGTAACCATTGGCCACCAGTTGCCGGTATACCGATTTCCACTCGTTGGCACTCAGTTCCGTTCCAATGCCGTAGGTTGACACCTGGTGGTGCCCGGATTGGAGAATCCGCTCGTTTTCCGAGCCTCGCAGAACATCAATCAGATAGGTAACGCCGAAACGCTGGCCCGTTCGGAAAACGCAGGAAAGGGCTTTCTGGACGGCGACGGTTCCATCCCAGGTGTCCGGTGGATTCAGGCAGGTGTCGCAATTGCCACAGGGTTGCTCAAGCTCGTCCCCGAAATAGCGCAACAGCACCTGACGGCGGCAACTGGTGACCTCACAAAGGCCCAGCATCGCATCCAGCTTCTGCCGTTCCACGCGCTTGAAATGATCGTTACCCTGTGAGCTTTCCAGCATCTGGCGCAGTTTGATGACATCCTGCAGGCCATAAACCATCCAGGCCGTAGACGGCTTGCCGTCACGCCCGGCCCGACCGGTTTCCTGATAGTAGGCTTCAAGGCTCTTCGGCAGATCCAGATGGGCGACAAAGCGCACGTCCGGCTTATCGATACCCATGCCGAAGGCGATGGTGGCAACAATAATCACCCCGTCTTCACGCAGGAACCGCTCTTGGTGATGGGCACGCTGTTCCGAGGACAGGCCTGCATGATAGGGCAGAGCGGTATAGCCTTTCTGGGCCAGGGTTTTCGCGGTGGCGTCGACTTTGTTCCGGGACAGGCAGTAGACGATGCCGCAATCGCCCTCATGTTCGGCTTTAATAAAATCCAGTAACTGTTTGTTCGCGTTTATTTTTGGCGCTATACGGTACTGAATGTTGGGGCGATCGAAGCCACTGACGAAGTGTCTTGCCTCTGTCAGTGACAGTCGTTCCGCAATTTCCTTTCGGGTTCGCTCATCCGCGGTTGCGGTCAACGCGATGCGGGGTACGCCTGGAAACTGTTCTGCCAGCATGCTGAGCTGAAGGTAATCGGATCGGAAATCGTGACCCCATTGGGACACACAATGGGCCTCGTCGATAGCGAACAGCGAGATGGAGGCGTCATGCAGCAATTCGATGGTGCGCGGCTGTATCAGTCTTTCAGGGGCGCAGTACAGAAGGTCAAGCTCACCGGTCATGAGCGCGTATTCAGTCGCCCGGGCCTGCTCGAAATCCATGGTTGAATTCAGGAACGCAGCCCGGACCCCTAGCTCTTTCAATGCCGCAACCTGGTCCTGCATCAGGGCAATCAGAGGTGAAATTACGATCGCAGTGCCCGAGCGAACCAGCGCTGGCACCTGGTAGCAAAGAGATTTACCGCCGCCCGTCGGCATGAGCACAAGCGCATCGCGGCCTTCCGATACTTCCCGGATGATGTCACCCTGAAGCGGACGGAAGGATTCATAACCAAAGACTTCGTGCAGCACCTGTTCCGGATCACGGCCCGAGGTGGTTGGGCGCTCGGTGGAAAGCTGTTCGAAATCCTGATCAAGATACATAGAATAACCGGTTGCTCGGCCTGGAGCCGCTGTATTGATTCGGGTGGAGTGCCGGGTTCGGCGCAATGGCGAATGATACCAGATTAACCCTGAGGATTGGCCAGCAAACCCACGGGCCGGGTGGAGGCAAACTAATCTAAGAAACGCTACAATACCGCGTTTTTGAACCACCGTTTCACGCCATACTGTGACAGAAACTGATAACAACAGGGCTTCCATGCAGGAATTTGATGCCATCCGTCCCTATTCGGACCAAGAAACCGGCGCTGCTATCAACCGCCTGGTCAACGATCAGGAATTTCTGGATATGGTCGGTCGCTTCAAGTCACCGACTCTCGCCCGCTGGGCGCCGGCCATGTTGCGTGTGTTTACCCGTCGCTGGTTAAACAGCCATTTTGGTCACTACACACGAGTCGATGATCTCCAGGCCGGGCTTTCCAGCTACGTGGGTGAGCTGGTTGAGAGCACAACCACGCGAGTAACGACCAGCGGGCTGGAGAACCTCGACAAGCGCGGCGCCTATCTGTTTATTTCGAACCATCGGGACATTGTTTTCGATCCCATGGTGGTGAACTACCAGCTGTTCCAGAATGGTTTCCATACCACCCGAATTGCGATTGGCGACAACCTGCTTGCCAACCGGGTGTTCGCTGAAATGATGCGACTGAACAAGAGCTTTGTAGTGCGACGCAGCATGACAAGCCCCCGCGAGATGCGTGATGCCTACATCACACTCTCCGGCTTTATCAACCACAGCATCGATACCAATCACAGCATATGGATTGCCCAACGTGAGGGCCGGGCGAAGGATGGGCTGGACTTTACCGACCCCGCCATCATCAAGATGTTCTATATGAGCCGCAAAAAAAGCGGGCTCGGGTTTGACGAAGCCATGAATCGGCTGCATGTGGTGCCAGTTTCCATTGCCTACGAGTACGATCCGTGCGATGCCGACAAAGCCCAGGAGCTGGAAACCCGGGCCCGGACCGGCCAGTACATCAAGCGAGAGGGTGAAGATACCGAACAGATCATGAAGGGACTGACCGGTTTCAAAGGGCACGTGCATGTGCACTTTGGTGCGCCCATCCATGATTCACCGGATAACCCGAAAGATCTGGCCGCCCGTATAGATCGGGAGATGCATGCAAACTATCACCTGCATGCCTCCAACCTGGTGGCTTATCAGCAGCGTGGTCTTCATCCCCAGGCCCACGATACGCCGGATACCGTCAGCGATTCAGTGGTCACTGCCGAAACCTGGTCACCGGCGGAAATGGAAGCTGCTGAAGCCGAGATGGAGCGGAGACTGGAAGCCTGCGATCCGGCCATCCGGCCTTATCTGCTGGATATGTATGCCAACCCAGTGGTTACCGCGCTCGAAGCCAATGCCGAGAAATCCGGCCATTCCGAATAAACCGGCACATAATTTTCAGACATGAGGTAAACCGTGCAGGATCTTCAATACATTGAGATTGAAACCGGGGAAAACCCGACCGCAGCCGTCATCTGGCTTCATGGGCTTGGTGCGAGCGGCCACGACTTCGAGCCCGTAGTGCCGGAACTGGGCCTGCCGGAAGATACAGCGGTACGCTTCATCTTTCCCCATGCGCCCAATCTGCCTGTCACCATCAACGGTGGCATGTCCATGCCCGCCTGGTACGACATCAAGGCCATGGATATCGACCGTGTGGTGGATACGGAACAGTTGCGGGCGTCTGCCGATGCGGTCGCCAAACTGGTCGAGCAGCAAAAACACAAAGGCATCCCGCCGGAGCGTATTATCATCGCCGGATTCTCCCAGGGAGGCGCCGTTGCCTATGAACTGGGGCTCAGCTACCCGGAACGTTTTGGCGGTGTTCTGGCGCTTTCAACTTACTTCGCCACCGCGGACACGGTTGAGCGCTCTGAGGCCAATGCTGATGTGCCGATCAGCGTGTATCACGGAACCTTCGATCCGATGGTGCCGGAATCACTGGGTGTGCGCAGTGTCGAAACCCTGAAGGAGATGGGCTACGACCCTTCGTATCAGACGTTCCCCATGGAACACAGTGTGTGCCTTGAGGAAATACAGGACATTGGCCGATTCATTCGCCGGCACCTGCTTTGAGGCACCGCCATGCCCTGGGTCAGACCCAGAGCATGGCGCCCATCTCCAACGGATGCGTCAGTGATTCGTGATAGGGGTACATCCTGAGCCTGAGAGTCTGCAAGCCGGGATAGGGGGGTTGCACGCGTGTAGAGAACACGGTTCGCCCCTCCGCTTCGCTTTCCTTATCCAGCAAGAAACTGTCGGGCCCCGGGCTGTTATGGGTGCCGGTGCATTCTGGGCTGACCAGGCACTCCACCCGCACATCCTCCGCTGACAGGCCATTGAGCCTTGCCTCGACTCTGAGTTCTACGCCGCCATCATGGGGGCAGGCAGCTTCGACGCAGCCAACCACGTTTAATTGCACTCCCGGCCAGGCATGCCTGACCCGTGCCTTCCAGTCTGCAAGTTCTTTGGCAACCTCGCCGTTGTCGGCCATCAGCAAAGCACCCTGGGTTGACGCCGGCTGGTAATAGTTATTGACGTAATCCATCACCATACGCCGGGCGTTAAACCTTGGTGTGATCGACTTCATCGAAGCCTTGGATCGCTGGACCCAGCCTTTCGAAAAGCCCTGGGAGGCGCGCTCGTAGTAGAGGGGAACCACTTCGAATTCGAGCAGATCGATCAGGTCCCGGGCCTCTTCCTCATTCCGGAATTCAGGGTCCAGTTCGGTATCCCTGGGAGGGATGCCCCAGCCATTTTTGCCGTTATAGCCTTCGCCCCACCAGCCGTCGAGCACGCTGAGATTAAGAGCGCCATTGAGGGCTGCTTTCTCGCCGGAGGTGCCACTGGCCTCTTTCGGGTATTCCGGTGTGTTCAGCCACACATCGACGCCACTGAGCAGCCTGCGGGCCATGGCCTGGTCATAGTCCTCCAGGAGAATCAGGTGCCCCATCAACGAAGGGTGCATGGAAAGGTCGTGGATTACCTTGATCAGTTGCTGACCGGGTTTGTCCTTGGGATGGGCCTTGCCGGCAAATACCAGCACCACCGGGCGGTCCGGATCGGTCAGGATGCTTTCGAGGCGTTCCAGGTCCGAGAAGATCAGCGTCGCGCGTTTGTAGGTGGCGAACCGCCTTGCAAACCCGATAACCAGCGTGTCTTTTTCCGAGGAAACAAGCTGCCGGGTCATCCTGTCAGTGACGGAATGGCCGGTGCCGTTGCGTTTATGCTGGCGCTTGAGCCGCTGGACAATGTATTCGCCCATTTGCTGTTTCAGGGCCTTGTGAACGCTCCAGTAGTGATAGTCCGGGATCTGGTCGATAAACTTCCAGAATTCCGGGTTCCGGAGTTCACTTTTCCACGTGGGCGCCTGTATATCGAACAGGCTGGACCATTCCGGCGCCAGAAACGTCGGTACGTGCACACCGTTGGTAATGTACCCGATAGGGTTTTCTGCAGGCGGCACTTGGGGCCAGATATCGCCCTCCATCAACGAGGCGACACCACCGTGAATCCGGCTCACCCCGTTGTGGAAACGAGAGCCGCGCAGGCCCAGACTGGTCATGTTGAAACTGTCCCCACCGTCCTTCGAGCCCAGGGCAAACACCTGATCAAAATCCAGGGCAGATTCCTCGATATATCGCCCCAGGGCATGATGAACGAGGGAGCGGGGGAAGATGTCGTGGCCAGCCGGTACCGGCGTATGCGTTGTGAACAGCGTTGCGCCGGCAACGGCTTCAAGCGCGGCCTCGAAACTCAACCCGGAAACCATGGTGTGCCTGCAGCGTTCCAGAATCTGGAATGCGGCATGGCCCTCGTTGATATGCCAGACGGTCGGCTTTAGGTTCAGCGCCTCCACAACCCGGGTTCCACCAATGCCAAGCAGCATTTCCTGGCTGATCCGCGTGGACTCGTCGCCGCCGTAAAGCTGGAGCGTCAGATCCCGGTCTTCCGGGCCGTTTTCTTCGGTATTGCTGTCCAGCAGGTATAAGCGGATATGGCCTACGCGGGCTTCCCACACACGCGCCACAACATCACGCCCGGGGAAGGGGACGGAGACCTTGAGCCACTTGCCGTCTATCTCCACCGGTGAAATAGGCAATTCATCGCTGGAATGGGACTGGTAGCGCGCAATCTGCTGACCGTGGGCGTCGATACTCTGGATAAAGTAACCCTGCCGATACAACAGACCCACAGCGACAAAGGGCAGGGCCAGGTCACTGGCGGCCTTGCAATGGTCGCCGGCAAGGATGCCCAGGCCGCCGGAATAGATCGGAAAACTTTCGTGGAAGCCGAATTCGGCACAGAAGTAAGCCACCAGGGCCTGTTCCGGATCGAGCTTCTCCGTCACTTCCGGGCCGGGGCCAGCCTCGAGATAGGCATCGTAGCTGCTCAGGACCCGACGATACTCGGCCAGAAACGCCCGGTCTTCAGACGCTTCATCGAGTCGATCCTGGGCAACCCGCCGCAGGAAAAGCTTCGGGTTGTGCTCGACTTTCTGCCATAGCGGTAGGTCAATACGGACAAACAGGCTTCGAACGCCGTGGTCCCAGCTGTAGAACAGGTCATTGGCAAGCTCTTCCAGTCGTTCCAGGGGTTCGGGAAGCAGGGGATGAGCTTCAAGTCGGAATTCCGTTGCTTTATGCATGTTGGTTGCCTCCAGGCGGGCAAACGCTCGCACTAATCCAGCTGTTGTTGGTCACGTTCTTTGAGAATGCGTTGATACAGATCGCCATAGGTGCGAGCCCGCTGTTTCCATGAATAGTCGATCGCCATGCCATTGTCCTGCAATCGCCGCCATTGCTTACGTTTTTCAAAAAACTGTAGCGCGCGGTTTACGGCAGCCAGTAACGAATCGGCATTGGCGCCGGTAAAAACGAATCCGGTGGCCTTGTCGATGCCAACTTCCTGAGGGTCCTGGACGGTATCTGCCAGTCCGCCAACACCGTGCACCACCGGAATCGTGCCGTACCTGAGGCTGTACATCTGGTTGAGCCCACAGGGCTCGAATCTCGATGGCATCAGGAACAGGTCACATCCGGCCGTGATGCGATGGGAAAGCCCCTCGTTGTAGCCCAACGTGAGAGACATTTGCCCCGGCCATTGCCGGGCAAGGCGTTTCAGGGGCTCCTCGTAACTGGCTTCACCGGAGCCAAGAACGACAAACTGGCAACCCTGTTCCAGCAAGTGCGGCATCACCGAAACCAGCCAGTCCACGCCTTTCTGTTCAACCAGTCGCCCGATGAAGCCCAGTAGTGGACCGCCGTTTACCTCCAGCCCGAGCTCTTGCTGCAGGCCGGCCTGGCACTGTGTCTTGTTCTTCAAGTGATCCCGGCCATAGTGGAAGGACAGTTCAGGGTCCTCCTCTGGATTCCAGACCCGGTTATCGATGCCGTTGAGAATGCCGGTGAGCGCGTCCTGGCGGTGTCGAAGCAAACCATCAAGTCCATTACCGAATTCCGGGGTCTGGATCTCGAGCGCATAGGTCGGGCTGACGGTGGTGATTCGGTCACTGAAAACGAGGCCGCCCTTGATGAACGAAAGCTGCCCGTAGAATTCAAGCTGCTCGAGGTTCCAGAGCGAATCAGGCAGACCCAGGGCACGGAAAGTCTCATGGGAGAAGAGTCCCTGGTAGGCGAGGTTATGGATGGTAAACACAGTGCCGGGCCTGTCGTGGTAGGCCTCGAGAAATACCGGTATCAGCCCGGTTTGCCAGTCGTTGCAGTGCACCAGATCCGGTCTCCAGGACAGGCCTGCCTCTCCCATGGCGATCATGGCGCCGACCTTTCCGAACAGCTCAAAGCGATGGGCATTGTCCCACCAGTCTTTGCCTTCCTCGTTCTTATAGGGGTTGCCAGGGCGATCAAACAATGGCGGACAGTCCACTAGCCATAGCGTGACAGCGGTGCCGGGCAGTCGGGTCTGCCAGAGGCTCACATTGTATTGCCCCAGCTGAAACCGCGCCTTTCTTCGAGAGCCTGCCTTTCTTGCCGCTTTCAAAGCATCGGGATAGCCCGGAAGCTGTCTCTTATACACATCTCCGAGCCCACGAGACTAGGCATGATCTCGT
>OJBY01000932.1_pt1 | contig 12912 bp, 17 predicted proteins | sample 1591731 | NCBI WGS metagenome assembly OJBY01 (sample SAMN05416837, study PRJEB24817) | seawater metagenome | isolation source: Sea water | place: Canada:Atlantic | collected 2013-07
CTACACTATCCTCTTCGTCGGCAGCGTCAGATGTGTATAAGAGACAGGTATTGGTGTTGCCTTCTGGCTCGGAGGGATTGCACATCATCAACGGCGGCGTTCGGCATAGCGCCGATCCAACGCCGGCCACGGCCGCGGCATTGTCGATCTCGCCGTACAATGCGCCGACTACAGGGGTGAGTGCGTAGTTGGCGCGGCGCGTTGCTACCGTGACCCTGACGAAGGCGGCTCGTCCATCATCAGCCGCACTGCCTGGATTGTTGAAACCGTTCACGCCGGCTTCGGCGTCTGCGGCGGTCGCGAAGAACGTCACCTCCCCCACACCAACGGCGCTCCCGTCACCGTCGTTGGCCATCAGCGTCGCATTGCTGACCAAGTTGCTGGCGGCTGCGATGGCTCGCGATTGCGCACCGACCGTCTTGTCGAGCTGGGTGGCGGCGGCCAAAGTTGCCTGATCGGCGGCGTTCTGCAACTCGGTATCCATGGAGGCGACGCGCGCATAATCGAAGCCGATACCGGTTATCGCCACCAGCGCCGGCAGTGCCAGTGCGTAGACCGCCGCAGCGGCACCCGCTTCGTTAAGCCATATAAATGGTGACAAGAAGTTTGCCACCGATCCCTGTTCGACATGTGATTGCGCAAGGCGCTCTGGAATCTTTATTTGGCCGTCGCCGCTACAACGTGTAGTATCGCAAGGGTCGATGGAGATTTTTTGTGGGGAAATTGCACCGATCTGACATTGCCTGCGGCTGTTTGCTGATGCTGTCTACTACGGCATCGCTGCCTGGCGAAGCTTCGGCACAGGCTGTCGAAGAGCTGGCTTCGGCCGCCGGAAACGTAGAGGGCGTTGCGCTGCCAAGCGGGCGACTGACCCTGCCGATCCCCACGGAAGATCCGGAGCAAGCTTCGCCCCCTTCCCTCACAACCATTACGATCGGCCCCGAAGGCGTCGAAGCGCAGGCCCCCGCCTATGCGGTCCGCTCCCAAGTGGCCGGCAATGCCCTGCTCGTAACCTTCTCTTCGACGCCTTCTGTTCGGGGCGGCCTAGCCAGCGGAGGCACTATGCGGCCCTTGGGCGCCCCTGTGTCGGGATTGATCACGAGCGGTTTCGGACTGCGAACCCATCCGCTGAGCGGCCAGCGCGTAAGCCATCGCGGCGTCGATGTCGCGGCACGCGAGGGGACGCCGGTCAGGACGACAACCGATGGGCTTGTTTCTCGCGCCGGGTGGCAGGGAGGTTATGGGTTGCTGGTCTCGATAGATCATCCCGGCGGTTGGCAAACGCGGTATGGTCACTTATCCCGCTTGAATGTTACGCCGGGGCAGCAAGTGACGAGCGGCGACGTCATCGGTTTCGTCGGATCCACAGGGAATTCCACCGGAGCCCATTTGCATTACGAGGTCCGCCGAGACGGACAAGCGATAGATCCCGCTCTCGATTGAATTTCGAAGTTTCGCTACCCCACGGGATCCGGATACCTTTGAGAATGTATGGTTTTTTCGCGCAGCAAGTCGAGTTTGAGTTCCAGAACCGAGTTTGGTCCTAAGCGGACCGGCAGCTTTCTCGCGCTACCAATCCGCTTCGAGATCAGAGGGCAGGTCTGGCCAAGCCTACGGATCTGGTGATTCAACCGGCGGATAATTAAGGCACTCAAAGCTGGCACAGTACCCGCCAAGCTCAATCGGGAGACCGTGCTTTCGACTGGTATCACTCTCGAATGAGAAGAGGACGAACGGCAGTTCGGGCTTGCTGTCTAGACCTCCGGGACAGTGCAGACCCAGATGAAACCGGGTTCTTGGGGTGAAACTGTGAAGGGTCCGATTGCAAAGTCAGTATTTCCGCCGGATTTCCGATTAGAGAGATTCGTTGATGAAAAAGGAGAGTTAGCACCGGGCAGATTGTGGCAGCTCTCAAGCAGGTGGAACTGGACCTTCCGGTGGCGGACCTGATTCGCCAAATCGGGCATTACTGAGCAGACCTTCTACCGTTGGAAGCGGCAGTATGGCGTTCTGGAGCTTGACTAGGTTCGCGAGCTGAATCATGTCACCGAAGAGACTGCTCGCAGAACTGAGTCTCAACAAGGATGTCTGTCAAAAAAGTTCGCCGGCCACGGCTCATGAAGGATATTGTAGGCTATGCCGTGTCGTCGCACGGCTAGAGCGAAAGCCGGGCCGACCAGATGACGCGGCGACATCGTTCCACATAGCGAAAGCCGAGTAGCCGGCCCGCGTGCCGATCTGCCTCGACCAGCGCGGGGTTACGTTCCGCTACAAGGACTATCGTCGCAGCGGCTCCGATCGGCTGCAGTTGAAGACGTTGCCTGCCAACGAGTTCCTCCGCCGCTTCCTCCTCTATGAAGACTCGAACTTTGTGGTGCATCGCACCAGAATCAGTTCCTTAAACACGGCTGCCAAATTCCGCCGACCCGCTATTTCGACTGGACTTGCGAGCGCACCAGAGCGTTACTGTCAGCGTGTTAAGGCTCCCGCGACGGGGCTCGAGAACCCTGACCGGCGCACCGGCAGGGCTTCAGGTGGTGGGAGGCGGCGCATGGTGCGGTGCCGATCACGAAAGGCCTGAAAAAATGACTGTCCAATCACGCTCCCGCAAACCGAAATTCACTACCAAGTCTGCAGCCGTCTGCCAGATGCTCACCCGCGCGAAGGGAGCAAGCATGGCGGAGATGATGGCGACCACTGGGTGGCAAAACCACAGTGTTCGCGCCTTCCTGACCGGCCTGCGCAAGAAAGGCGAGAGCCTGGCCCGGGAAGAGCGTCCGTCCGGGGAGACTGTTTACCGCATCGAGAAGCAGGATGCTGCTGAACTGGAGTGCGCAGATGTCAACGCTCAGTGAAAGGATCGCATCCTTGTGCGAGATGACGCCAGCGGCCCTCCGCGCAGAATGGCGAAGAGTCTATCGAACTCCCGCCCCGGACCTTAGTCGTGACCTGCTCGCGCGAGGTATTGCGTTCCGCCTGCAGGAGAAGGAACTGGGCGCCCTGACCGCGAGCGTCCAACGGCGGTTGCTCACACTGGCCAACGAGGCCGTGACTGGAAAGACAGCGTCGCTGCCGGTCAGCACGCTACTGCGCCCCGGTATGCAGTTGGTGCGCAGCTGGCATGGCCGGACGCACAGTGTTGTCGTGACCGAAGACGGCTTCGTATGGAATGGAGGCACCTACAAATCGCTCAGCAGCATCGCAGAGGCAATTACCGGTACGAAATGGTCCGGTCCGCGGTTCTTCGGCCTGCGCGGCAAGGAAGGCATCGCGGTGGCCGGAGAGAAGACCCGTGCCGCGGCCTGAACGCAGCCTGCGCTGCGCTATCTATACGCGCAAGAGCACCGAGGAAGGGCTGGAGCAGGAATTCAACAGCCTCGACGCGCAGCGCGAGGCCTGTGCCGCCTATATCCTGAGCCAGCGCCATGAAGGTTGGAACCTGCTCCCGGAACAGTACGATGACGGCGGCTTCTCTGGCGGCAACATGGACAGACCTGCCATGGAGCAGCTGCTGGCCGACGTCAAAGCCGAAAAGGTCGATGTCATCGTGGTCTACAAGGTCGACCGGCTGACTCGCAGCCTCGCTGACTTTGCCAAGATTGTCGAGGTGCTCGATGCGAAGGGCGCTTCATTTGTCTCGGTCACCCAAGCCTTCAACACCACCACCAGCATGGGCAGACTCACGCTCAACGTGCTGCTCTCCTTCGCCCAGTTCGAGCGCGAAGTGACCGGCGAGCGTATTCGCGACAAAATCGCGGCCGCCAAGAAGAAGGGTCTGTGGATGGGAGGCCCTGTTCCACTCGGCTACGAGGTCAGGGATCGCAAGCTGGTGGTGCACGAAGCTGAGGCCGAGACCGTTCGGTACCTCTTCACCCGCTATCTCGAGGTGGGTTCGGTCCGCGAACTGATCGAGGTACTTGATCGCGACGGGGTCAGGACCAAGATCCAGATCCGTGCCAGTGGGCCTCACCGTGGTGGGATCCCATTTGCAAGGGGCAGTCTCTTTTATCTGCTGAAGAACCGGACCTATCTCGGTGAGATCATCCACAAAGGCGATGGCTATCCTGGAGAACACCAGGCGATCGTGCCGAAGGACTTGTGGGATGCCGTGCAGGACAAGCTTGCCATGAACGCCAAGACACAGAAACTGCAAAAGCGCGCCCGGCATACCAGCCTGCTTGCCGGCCTGCTGCATGACGGCCTTGGCCGCAGGATGTCACCCAGCCATGCAGGCAAGCAGGGCAAGCGCTACCGCTACTATGTCACCCATGAACAGCAACTGGCCGATCGCAGTGAGGCTGCATGGCGCGTTCCCGCACACGATATTGAGCAGGTCGTCCTCGACAGGCTGGATGACTTCTTCAGCGATGGAGCCGGCTCGCTCGAACAGTTCGGCGAGGAGGTCGAACAAACCGACACGGGCGTATTGGGCCGCGCCGACAAAGCACGTGGTATCCTGGCCGCTGGCAGCAGCGATGCCCGACGGGAATTCCTGCTGCAGGCGATCGAGCGGATCGACCTCCACGATGATCGTCTCGAACTCATGCTGCGCCTCTCGGTGATGCTTCCTGACGACCATGGGAGCCATGTCCTGGTGCAACCGGTGGAACGACGGCGGAGCGGTCATGAAATCAAGCTGCTCGTGCCCGGCACACAAGCACCTGAGATCAAATACGATGCGCGGCTCGTCTCATTGGTCGCCGAGGCGCATTCCCTCCGGCGTACCGTATTGTCCGGGCGCGGATCTCTTTCACAGACGGCAACGCAGCTCGGCATATGCCGCGCGCGACTAGCGGACATGATGCGGCTGAGCTGGCTCGCGCCTGACATTCTTACGTCCATCCTGGATGGCAGCCAGCCCGAGGCGCTCACACGGGCCAAGCTCAATGGGACCAGCCTGTCACCTGACTGAGAAGAGCAGCGACGCCAGCTTGGCTTGCGCTGAGCATTTGCCAGAAGCCTGCAACAACCCCTCCGGGGGCTGTTCTCGTTCGAGGCCAATGTCCCGAAATGGTTCCTTCAATCGGCTCCGCATGCGCAACAGCAGGCGCAACTGATGCGCATCGCAACTGAAGCCACGCTCACCTTACCTAGAGACGCGGGGCGAATTCGGGGACAGGTCTGAAGCGGGAGACCTTTGAGTGTTGCAGATGTCTTGCCAAAGCCCCGGAAAGTCGGCCAGAAAATGGTCCTCTAGGAGGATTTCCGTTTATATTCAAGGGGTTGGTGCGGTCGAGAAGACTCGAACTTCCACGGCCTTTCGGCCACAACGACCTCAACGTTGCGCGTCTACCAGTTCCGCCACGACCGCACACCGATACAGACAGGCGGGCCGCAGCCCGCCGTGGTAGGAGCGCGCCACTAGCAAGAAGGTAATGCCGCTGCAAGCAATCAGTTGATACCGATCCGAACGACTGCGCGGCGGGCAGAGTCGTCCGCAGCAATAGATAACCAGCAACCGCTGCCACCAGCGAACCTGACAGCACCCCGATCTTCACCGCATCAACCTGCTCGGGATCGGCGAAGGCAAGATTGCCGATAAACAGGCTCATGGTAAAACCGATCGCGGGCAACAATGGCACGGCATGGATCTGGCGCCAACCCACGCCTTTAAGCAGGCTCGCGATACCAGATCTTACTGCCATCCATGCGAAGCTCACGATAACGACCCACGTTCGTTGAACTCGCGCCGCAGCGCGGTGTCAGGCTTCGCTTGGAGTTCTGTGAGCTTGTAGCAACGCGCCTTTACCCTCGATCTCCCAAATAGGTTTGAGGGTGATCGGACGCCTTTTTGCGTTTCTGCCGGAGTGTTTACGTGGGCAGAGATATCAGACGAGGCTGGACCGAAGTCTTAGTCGGCAGCTTCCATCGCCGCCTCTTCCTCTGCCACGGCTTCCTCGGCACCGGCGCCGGCGATTTCCTCCTCGCTGGCATTGGTCATCTCGACTTCGGGAATGTCCACCGGAACTGCAGGATCCTCGGGGTCGCGGGTGATCATTTTACCGCCCGAAAGGTCTTCCGCACCAACTTCGTATTCCGCGTCCTCCTCCGCACCGCCGCAGGCGGCCAGCGCCAGCGCGGCACTCAAGGCAAAAGCAGTACGAGCGAATTTGTTGTTACGCATGACGGGGTCTCCTTCTTCGAGTCGCAGGGGTTGATTGCCTGACGATGCTGACAAAATGCGGCGCACGCTGCAAGCGCGGGTTTCGCGCGCGCAAGCGCAGGCACCTCGATTATAGGCACTAAAGCCTTCCACTCTCGCAGCGCGCAGTGCACACCATGCGTCATGACACACCGCCTTATCACGGCCGCCCTCGCTTCGATCGCCCTCACCGCTTGCGCCAGTACGCATCATGCGCCCGCCCTGCCCGCATCGCAGGAGGCGTTTTGGGACGCGATTTCCAGTCATTGCGGCAATGCCTACGCAGGTGGCCTCGCCAGTCAGGACGAGCGTGATGTTGATTGGGCGGGGAAACGCATGGTCGCGCATTGGGCCGATTGCAGCGACACGCGTATCGCTATCGCTTTCCACGTAGAGGACACCGGCGGCTGGAACCGCAGCCGTACCTGGCTGGTGACGCGCGGCGCGGATGGCCTGCGCCTCAAACACGATCATCGCCACGAAGACGGAACCGAGGATGCTGTAACGCGATACGGCGGCGACACGCTGTCTGCCGGAACTGCCCGTGTGCAGGATTTCCCTGTCGACGCCTACTCAATCGCCCTGTTCGAGCGCGACGGGCTGGACGTATCGCTTACCAATGTGTGGCGGCTGGAAGTAGACCCGGCCAGCGAAGACGGCGCACGCTTCGCCTACCAGCTTACCCGCCGCAATGATCCTACGCGTCTGTTTCGCGTGGAATTCGACGCGAATGAGGAGATTGTCGCGCCGCCGCCAGCCTGGGGGTGGTAGACGCTCTCGCTAATCGGCCCCCGCGGGAGTGAGCCGAATGGTCAGGCCCGCTCTGCGGCTGCAATAGGTCTGCTGCGTAGTTAAAGAACAGCACCGGTTGCGGCATATTGCCTGCAATTTGCAGCATCTTTCACACCGTGCAACAAGGTTTCAAACCACACCGCGACATCCTCCCAGGATAGGGACAGGCGGGAGCCGACAGAGAAAGGGCCCCGGATCGCTCCGAGGCCCTTTTGCGTAGCGGCGTCTGAAAATCAGCGCGCGCGCACCTTTGTATAATGTGTGCCCGATGCAGCGCGATCGTTGTTGTAGATCACATGGTCGGACTTGATGTCGAGATGCTCCACGGCAACCAGACGCCCATCGTTCATGCGAACGGCGAGCACGTGCTCTGCATTCTTGTCGACCAGCATATCCTCGATCTTGCCGTATTCCTCGCCAGTGGCGGAGCGTACGGGATAGCCGCGAATATCCTGATCTTCGTCTTCAAGCTGCCAGTCGGACAGCGAATCGAGTTCTGCGAACCTGTCATCATGTTTCATGGTGTCTGTCCTTAATTTACTGTTTCGACGCTATTGGCGAAAATCATCGCAGTAGCGGTGGTGTCGACTTCTTCCGTCACGCTTTGGGGAAGACCACCGGGAAACTCGCGCACTTCGCCGCGGATAGTGACGTTGGAACCGGGGTTTACGTCCACATTGCCTTCCATCGCAGTGTTGGGCGTGCGTTCCTCATCGAACATCACGAGCGTCTCATTCGCGCCCTCGCCTACGGTGAAGGCCTCGTCGCCAACCACTTCGTTCACGGCCACATCGGTCAGTTCGACATCGCGGCCAATCATCTCGCCAAGGCTGGCAAGTCCGGCGATGCCTGTGATCGCGACCATTTCTCCGGAATCGCCGGTCATCGCGTCGTCATATTCGGCATTGCCTTCAACAGCTACGCCGTCGTCCAGATCAACTTCCGCATCATCGTCGTTATCGGCGATCAGCCACCAGACAAGCGCGGCAATGCCGAGCAGCAGCAACAACCACCACAGCCATGATAGCGAGGATTTCTTCTCTACGGGTATTTCAGCCATCGGTTTCTCCGTTCCAAGTGAACGCGCTTCCGCCCTGTACGGTAAGCGTCGTGCCTCATGGGGTGAACAGCGGGTTAACAGTGCGATGGTTCCCGTTTTCAGGCATTTACTCCATTCGGCTCTGCGCGCGGCGCAGGTTCGCGGGGGCTGCAATGTGAGACACTCATCGCGCCTGTAAGACACTCGGCCGAGCGCGCGCTCAACCATCGATAACGCCCGCGCGGCCGAGTTGCGAAACAAGCTGGAGCAAGGCATTATCGTCTGCTTTCCAATAGGTTGCGCGGTATTTTCCGCGATACATCACGACCTGCGCCAGACCCGCGCGATAGCGGTATCCGGCGCCAAGCCCCGTGGACTTTGCCGAGGACAGCGTGACAGTGCCCGTCCCCCGCCCCAGCGCCACATCCCAGGCCGCGGCAAACCCCGCGCTGCCTGCCCGCTTGCGCAGGCGATAGGCGCTGGTCTTGTCCTTGCCGACCATTCGCGCGGCGGTGGTGACGCAGCGGGTCTGCGCGAGATAGCCAATGAACGCGGCTTGGCGTTCGGGCGTCCAGCCATCGTGGCGCGGGCTGACGGGGACGGGGTGGAAGGCCGGAATGCGGCGGCGGTGTTTTGGTTCAGGCATGGCCGGATCGGTGGGGATCGGGGAGCGTGTAGGAAATGGCAGACAGGCCCACCCCGCTGCGACTAGGCAGCACGCTGCCAAGTCTCGCTGCCCCTCCCGCAAGCGGGATGGGATTATCTGTGCGACCTACTTCCGTAGCATTGGCGAGTTGCGAAAATCAGCGCGACCTACTCCCCTCCCGCTTGCGGGAGGGGCCGGGGGTGGGCAAGAAACCAAGATGCCCGACTGGAAGCCCCGCAACACCAACCGCGCCCGCAATCTGCGTAACGCGGCCACACCAGCGGAGCGCACCCTGTGGAACCACCTGACCCGCAAACAACTGGGCGTAAAATTCAGCCGCCAGATGCCGGTCGGCCCCTATTTCGCAGACTTCCTCTGCCGCGAGTTGAAACTGGTGGTGGAATGCGACGGCTTCAGCCACGACCTGCGCCCGGAACATGATGCAGCACGCAATCGCTGGATGCACGAAGCAGGCTACACTGTCCTTCGCTTCACCAACGCCGATGTGCTGGAGAATACCGAGGGCGTGCTGACGATGGTCCACACCGAAGCGCAACGCCTGCAACAAAAGCCCTGAAATATTTTCCTGCCTGCAGGAGTGTGGAAAGTGGTGGCGCATGCTGGGAGACGCAAGTCAGGCCCTCCCCGCTGCGACTAGGCAGCAAGCTGCCAAGTCTCGCTACCCCTCCCGCAAGCGGGATGGGATAACAATGCGCCCTACCTCTCCCGCCCGCGGGAGGGAAGCGAGACTTGGAGAGCGCAGCGAACCTAGTCGCAGCAGGGTGGGTTGGGGCGACGTCACTAAACGTGTCGCAGGCCTGATTTACCTTTGCAAATCAATTATATTGGCGATTCCAGCAGGGACTTTAACTGTGACTGGCGATTGCTCAGTCCATGGTATGACTATCCGGTATTCTCTTTGCCACCTGTCCTCGCGGCTTTTCAGAAAGTGAGAACGCTTCTTGGTGTTCGTATATTTTACATATCCGAACCGACAAGGTTTTCTAACCGTATCCTCGATTTGATTGATCAGAGTATTGATATCCACAATCTCTACAACTGCTCTTTTCTCAAATCGCTCCATCAGTTCCCTAGATAAAAAACGGGAACAGCAAAAAAGGGCGGCATCTTCAAAATAGGAATCAACTCGCGAGTTGGGAATGCCCCTCCCACCATGAGCGCAGTCGATTATTTGTACATCTTGCACATAACCGGTTTCGAATCCAAACCCCACTTTCGCGAGCTGCTCACGATCAAGCCCTTCCCAATCTTCTTGAAGGATTTCATCAGGAGTAAGGATTCCTTTTCGCTCGTCTGACAAATATTTTCGCGCAGGAAAGAATGGAACCACTCCACCGTTCAGCCATTCGTCGACAAATTCAGGTCGGCTCAAATAGAGATACAGGGATCCGTGCGGCTTTTGCCTCAAACCTCGCCCGTAGGGCCCCGAGTACTGCGTTATACCGGGAGAGGGTTGGCTACCCGGAAGTCCTGGCAATACCGGTTTCACTCCGCCGCAACACTCCCGGCGTCGCCCTTAGGCGCCGAAGTCTCACCAAACATATCCGGACCCTCGTCCTCGGCCTCAACCTCGTTCGCGGCCTTGGCTTTCTGGCGTTTGTCGAAGCTGGACCATACGTCCTGCCATTTGCCCTTGGTGGCGCCCTTGGAATATTCGGTGGCGCGGGTTTCGAAGAAGTTGGCGTGCTCCACACCGTTCAATAGCGGGGCGAGCCAGGGGAGCGGGTGGTCTTCGACCATGTAGATGCTCGGCAGGCCAAGCTGGCTGAGGCGCCAGTCCGCGATGTAACGGATGTATTTCTTGATTTCCTTGGCCGTCATGCCGGGCACGGGGCCCTGTTCGAACGCCAGATCGATGAAGGCATCTTCCAGCCGCACCGTTTTCTGGCACATGTCCATAATGTCTTCCTTGACCGATTTGGTCAGGCAATCGCGCTCTGCGCAAAAGGCGTGGAACAGGCGGGTGATGCCTTCGCAATGCAGGCTTTCATCGCGCACCGACCAGCTGACGATCTGCCCCATGCCCTTCATCTTGTTGAAGCGCGGGAAGTTCATCAGCATGGCGAAGCTGGCGAACAGTTGCAGCCCTTCGGTAAAGCCGCCGAACATGGCCAGCGTGCGGGCAATATCCTCGTCGGTATCGACGCCGAACTGGTCCAGGTAATCGACCTTGGCCTTCATCTCCTCGTATTCCAGGAACATGCCGTATTCGCTTTCGGGCATGCCGATGGTGTCGAGCAGGTGGGAATAGGCGGCGATGTGCACCGTCTCCATGTTGGAGAAGGCGGCCAGCATCATCTTCACCTCGGTCGGCTTGAACACGCGGCCGTATTTCTCGTGGTAGCAATCCTGCACCTCGATATCGGCCTGGGTGAAGAAGCGGAAGATCTGCGTAAGCAGGTTACGCTCATGATCGGTGAGGTTCTGCGCCCAGTCGCGGCAGTCCTCCCCCAGTGGCACTTCCTCGGGCATCCAGTGGACCTGCTGCTGCCGTTTCCAGAACTCGTAGGCCCACGGATATTCGAACGGCTTGTAGGTCTTGCGGGCTTCGAGCAACGACATCTGGTAGTCTCCGGTTTCTGGCGCGAACAACCTACATAGTGAAACATCCGCGTGATTCGATAGCAACCCCGGACTTTGTGTCGGGGATAAATCGGGTGATTGGCGGCTGACGGGCGACGATCGACGGAACAGGCAAGGCGCGCCGTTTGTTGATCGGGTGAACAGGCAACTACCAGGAGGTCCCCCATGGGCCAGTACGAACCCGACGATTCCCGCAATGTCACGCTGAAGCCTGGCAACGAGCCCGGCGATATCAAGCGCACCGGTCCGCAAGAGGGTAAGGCGCGTGCCGAAGCCGAGAGACGCGAGACGGAAGCGAAAGGTGATAAGGCCGAAAGCGACGATGTCGCTGCCCTGCGCGCAAGGAAAGATCCTGCCCAACGCGGCTGAGGGCGCCCCGAAACCGCCAACGGATTACGAGAAACAGAAAGATACCATCATGACCAATCAAACCGGAAACGACCGTTACGCGGGCACCGAGCCGCAATCCGCGCAGTCGCAATCACAATCGCAGTCTCAGTCTCAGTCGCAGGGGCAGTCGCAAGGCAAATCGCAGGGGCAGTCACCAGACCGTCCTGTCGAGCAGCCAACCTCCGGAAAACCGTCGGAACCGTCGCAAGCGACTGGCTCGCAATACGAGATCAATACGCCCGAAAGAATGCCGCACGATGAAGATCAGGCAAAGCGCCGCCAGCAGGCAGGCGAGCAGTCGGATCATGATCCCGATCGCAATGGTTTCGGCCATGGCGCACAAGCCGACGAAGAAATGGCCGACAACCCCGAGGCCAGCGAACGCGGATACGGCGGTGCGACGCAAAGGCGTGAGGAAAAGCTGGACGATGCGGAGTAAGGCGCCGCGAACTAACGCGTCTGGCGATACGGTTCAGTCTCTATCGGTGTTGTAGCGGCGCGACAGTTCCAGCGCCACGAGGATAGGCGTCGACCACAGCCATGTCAGAAGCGCGGCCTCCCGCCAGCCGCCGCTTTCGGGCAGGCGCATGGAGCAACCGTAGATTTCCAGGATGTTCTCTGGCGTGCAGGTCGAGGGCCAATAGGCGCCGGCATAGAGGAAGATTCCCAACACGAGCCAGAAAACCTGCGACAGGTATAGCGCGAAATAGCGAGATGGCTTGATCTCGCCATATCCATGGTGTGTCGGAAATCGCTTGTTGCCGTGGCTCGCCATGGGTGTGGCCTTACGCCGCGAATGGTTAAGAAGTATTTACTTGAGGGCGTTCAAGCAGCGCGTCGGAAACCGTTTGCCGGTTTGGCTTGCGTAGCATTCAGCTCCCGGCGCATGGTCGAGTGATGGACACGCAATGGACATAAGGCAGCAGCTTTCCACCTATCTGGCGCGTATCGGCATGGAGTTGCCCCTTACGGTCAACCCGGAGACATTGGCGCTGATTCAGTTCGCCCATCGCACCGCGATCCCATTCGAGAACCTCAACATATCGATAGGCCGAGAGATTGCCTGCGGGAGCGATGTCGTTTTCGCCAAAATGGTAAACAGCAGGCGCGGCGGGTTTTGTTTCGAACACAACCGTTTGCTGTCCGACATGTTGACCGCAGCGGGTTTTGCGAACCGCATCCTGCTAGCCCGCGTTCTGCTAGGCGATCCCGCAGCCCCTACACCGCGCACCCATTGCCTTGTCCTTGTAACTGTCTCTTATACACATCTCCGAGCCCACGAGACTAGGCATGATCTCG
>OJBY01000933.1_pt1 | contig 12906 bp, 9 predicted proteins | sample 1591731 | NCBI WGS metagenome assembly OJBY01 (sample SAMN05416837, study PRJEB24817) | seawater metagenome | isolation source: Sea water | place: Canada:Atlantic | collected 2013-07
CATTTCAAGGGTGCGCGCGGCGGTGAGAATATTCTGTGCGAGGTTGGTTGGATCGATGACGACATCGCCGACGCCGAACAGCGCATAGGCCGGTTGCATCGGCGCCAAAGCGATGGCTCCGGTCAGCATGAGGGCGGCGAGTTTCTTACGCATGAGTAGTCTCCGTGGTTTGAGGGGATGGGATCGGATCAGGTGTTTGGCCGAGCAGTTCGACGGCCCAATCGAGACCGCGACGGGCGAGCCAGGCTGCGGCGAAGCCGTCTCGTCCGTGTTCGGAGAGGATGTCGGTGATGGCGGCGTGATCGGTCTTCGACGATGCGGCCGTGAAGGCGAGCGCGACCTCGCCGAGACCGAGCGAGAAGAGCCGATTGCCGCGGCGCGACTGGCAGTAATAGTCCCGCTTCGGCATGGCCCGCGCGACGATCTCGATCTGGCGTTCATTGAGGCCGAAGCGGCGGTAGATGTCGGCGATCTGCGGCTCGAAGGCACGCTCGTTCGGCAGGAAGATGCGCGTTGGACAGCTCTCGATGATGGCGGGCGCAATCGCGGAATTGTCGATGTCGGCGAGCGATTGCGTGGCGAAGAGGACGGAGGCGTTCTTCTTCCTTAGAGTCTTAAGCCATTCGCGGAGCTGGCCGCCAAATGTCCCGTCATCGAGCGCGAGCCAACCTTCGTCGACGATGATGAGGCTTGGACGTCCGTCGAGGCGATCCTCGATCCGGTGGAACAGATAGGCGAGCACGGCCGGCGTCGCGGCCGATCCGATCAGCCCTTCGGTCTCGAAGGCCTGGAAATCGGCTGTTCCGAGTTCTTCTGTTTCGGCGTCGAGCAAACGCCCGAAGGGGCCGCCAAGACAGAATGGCGTGAGCGCCTGTTTGAGTTCGGTCGACTGCAACAGGACGGATAGCCCCGTGAGCGTTCGTTCTGCGACAGGCGCCGAGGCGAGCGAGGTCAGCGCCGACCAGAGATGATCCCGCGCGACCGGATCGATGGTGACGCCTTCTCGCGCGATCAGGCCGGACAGCCAGTCCTGCGCCCAGGCGCGTTCGCCGATATCGTCGATGTTGCGCAGCGGCTGAAGCTGGACGGCGGCTTCGTCATCCGAAAGCGCGCCGGCGAGATCCTGCCAGTCGCCACCACAGGCGACGGTCGCACAGCGGATCGAGCCGCCGAAGTCGAAGGCGAAGATCTGCGCGCCCGCATAGCGACGAAATTGCAGCGCCATCAACGCCAGCAACACGGATTTGCCCGACCCGGTCGGACCGACGACCAGCGTGTGCCCGACATCGCCGACATGGGGTGAAAAGCGGAACGGAGTCGAGCCTTCCGTCTCCGCGTAAAAGAGTGGAGGTCCGTCCAGATGATCATTGCGCGCCGGTCCTGCCCAGACTGCCGATATCGGGATCATGTGGACGAGATTGAGCGTGGAGACCGGCGGTTGACGGACATTGGCGTAGAGATGGCCGGGCAACGAGCCGAGCCACGCCTCGATGGCGTTCAAAGTCTCGGGCATGCAGGTGAAGTCACGACCCTGAATGACTTTTTCCGCCGCCTTTAGCTTGGCGTCCGCGACGGCTTCGTCCTCATCCCAGACGGTCAGCGTAGCGGTGATGTAGGCGGCGCCCGCTATGTCGGCGCCGAGCTCTTGCAAGGCTTCATCGGCGTCGGCGGCCTTGTTCGCCGCGTCGCTATCGAGCAGCGTCGACGCCTCATTGGTCATCACCTCTTTCAGGATCGCGGCGATGGATTTGCGCTTGGCGAACCATTGCCGGCGGATGCGCGTCAGCAGTTTGGTCGCGTCGGTCTTGTCGAGGCAGATAGCGCGCGTGACCCAGCGATATTCGAAGGGTTGGCTATTGAGCTCATCCAGCAGTCCCGGCCATGTGGCCGTGGGGAATCCGATGATGGAGAGGCTGCGCAGATGCGCCCCGCCCAAACTCGGCGCCAACCCGCCGACAAGCGCACTGTCGGCCAGGAGCGCGTCGAGATGCATCGGCGTTTCCGGGACGCGCACGCGCTGGCGCCGGGTTGAAACCGTCGAATGGAGATAGGTCAGCGTCGCTGCGTCATCGATCCAGTGGCATTCGGGCATGAAGCCGTCGAGCAGCGCCAGCACGCGGTCGGTGCGGTCAATGAAGCCGCGCATCACCTCCCATGGATTGACGCCGGATTGCTCGCGGCCCTCATAGAGCCAGGTCTCGGCACGGGCGGCATCCTCGGCAGGCGGCAGCCAGAGGAAGGTCAGAAAACAGCCGGACACAAAATGCATACCGGCTTCCTCAAAGGCAGCCTTGCGTTCGGCATCGACCAGCGCGGAAGCCGCATCGGGAAACGTGCTGTCAGGATAGGTCGCGGCTTCGGAACGCTGTGCCTCGACGAAGATCGACCAGCCAGAGCCGAGACGGCGCACGGCATTGTTAATCCGACTGGCAACTGCGACCAATTCGGCTGCGACGGCGGAATCGAGATCAGGCCCCCGGAATTTAGCGGTGCGCTGAAAACTGCCGTCCTTGTTCAGCACAACACCGGAGCCGACCAGAGCGGCCCAGGGCAGGAAATCCGCGAGACGGGTGGCGGTGCGTCGATATTCGGTGAGATTCATCATGGCTGCGCCCTCACACCGAAAGATGACCGGGGATGCGCAGATGCCTGCGCCCGACCTCGACGAAGAGCGGATCGCGTTTCGCCGCCCAGACCGCGAGGAAATGCCCGACCGCCCAGATCGCGAGGCCGACCAGCCAGAGACGCAGGCCGAGACCCACGGCTCCGGCTAGTGTGCCATTGATGATGGCGATGGAGCGCGGTGCGCCGCCGAGTAGAATATGCTCGGTCAACGCCCGGTGGACCGGGACGGAAAATCCCGGCACTGCGTCGAGTTGCTCAAAGCCGACCGCCATCAGACGAGCGCCCCGCCGCCGAACGAGAAAAACGACAGGAAGAAGCTCGACGCCGCGAAGGCGATGGATAGACCGAATACGATCTGGATCAGCTTGCGGAAGCCGCCGCCTGTATCGCCGAAGGCCAGTGCAAGACCGGTGGAGATAATGACGATGACGGCGATGATCTTGGCAACCGGCCCTTCGATCGACTGAAGGATGCTTTGGAGCGGCGCTTCCCACGGCATGGACGAACCTGAAGCGTGCGCGGCCGGGGCGAGGATCAGGCTGATGGAAACGGCGGTAACGGCTGTTGCCATGAAGCGGTAGCCGCGCGAAATCGTGCGGATCATGAAGGATCTCCTTTCGGGGTGGTTGCGGGGGCAATGGCGTAGTCGCCGTCGGGGCCGAGCCCATCGACGCGGGCGAGTTCAACCAGACGGCGGGAAGATCCTCGTCCGGCGAGGACGGCAACAAGGTTGATTGTCTCGGCGATCAGGGCGCGCGGCACCGTGATCACGGCCTCCTGGATGAGCTGTTCGAGACGGCGCAGCGCGCCGATGCCGGAACCGGCATGGATAGTACCGATCCCCCCGGGATGCCCAGTGCCCCAGGCTTTAAGCAGGTCGAGGGCTTCGGGGCCGCGCACTTCGCCGATGGGGATGCGGTCGGGGCGCAGGCGCAGCGAGGAACGGACCAGATCGGAAAGCGTCGCCACGCCATCTTTCGTCCGCATGGCGACAAGGTTCGGCGCGGCGCATTGCAGTTCGCGTGTGTCCTCAATGATGACGACGCGATCTGTGGTCTTCGCCACCTCGGCCAGCAGCGCATTGGTCAGTGTGGTCTTGCCGGTCGAGGTGCCGCCCGCGACAAGGATATTGGCCCGGGTGGCGACATTCAGGCGCAGCACCTCGGCCTGAAGGCTGGTCATGATTCCGGCTGTCACATAGTTGTCGAGCGTGAAGACGGCGACGGCAGGCTTGCGGATGGCAAAGGTTGGAGCAGCGACCACCGGCGGCAACAGTCCTTCGAACCGTTCGCCGGTCTCGGGCAGTTCGGCCGAGACACGCGGGCTACGCGCATGAACCTCGACGCCGACATGATGGGCGACCAGCCGGACGATCCGCTCACCATCGGCGACGGACAATCTCTCCCCCGTATCGGCCAGACCTTCGGAGAGCCGGTCCACCCAGATGCGGCCATCCGGGTTCAGCATCACCTCGACCACGCTGGGATCTTCCAGAAACCGCGCAATGGACGTCCCGAGCGCGGTGCGCAGCATTCGCGCGCCGCGGGCAAGCGTTTCGGGTTTGTGATGTGCTGCGGTCATGGCGTCCCCGTTCATGACGGGGCACGCAAAGACGGACCCCGGATCGGGGTCGATTAAAAGAGCCTGATTATGGGCAGTTTCAACAGGTGTTTACGCACGTGCGGGTATCGGCGGCTGACGGCGGCAAATCGGATGGCTATGTTTTCAGCAGGTAGATTCCTGCTCAACAGCTTTCAGACTGAGGATTGGCGCAAGCATGAGCACAAAGCTCAACCACGGACACGCGTTTAGCCAAACCCTCGTTCCCGGGCTATCCGTCGCTTCCCACGGTTTTACGTTGCTTAGGTGTCCGCTCCTATCCGGTCGATGATCCGGCCATCGAACGCCAGAAGCTTATGGTCAACGTTCGCGACGAAGTTTTTGACGCTAGCCAAGTCTTCGCTCGTGGCAATCAGGATCTGCGCCCCTGATGACGCGATGCGTCCAGCTTGGGAGAGGAGCCCGGCGACGCTGGCCGGCGCCGCCTCCTGCTGACGCGGTTCATCGAAGACGACGAGACCAGGATGATTGGTATCTCGGTTCCTCGCAACGTCCAGAAGCCCAAGCTGATATGCCCACTTCAGTCGGATGCTATCACTGGCTGACAACTCGAACCCGATCTCGAACCCCTCCTTTTCCGGCCGATACGTGTCCTTCGAGACCGTCAGGTCCGCTGGTGAGAATGTGTTGAACCCGTATTTGACCAGCTGTTTCCGGATCGAGGCCTCGAGAACCTCAATCTTTTCGACATCGCCCGAACTGAGGCGTTCGGATGGGAGTAGCTTGCTTTCAGCCTGCAGGCTGGCCCAGTTCTCAACCTGATCGACCAAACCGTTGATCTGCTCGGCAAAGCGCGCGTCAATGTCTCTCAGGTGGTTGAGCCGCTGCTCAGTCCTTAGGCGCTCTTCGATAAAAGATGCGGACGCGGCATGCGACGGCGCAATCAGATCCGCTCTGAGCGCTCGCAACCGCGCGGTTTGCTTACGCAGATCCTCACCCGTCGTGACGAGGTCGAGGTCGAAATCGCGGATGATCGCGACAGATCGATCCGTGAGGCGCTTGAACGCCTTTCTCTGAGCATCAATATACTCGATGTTGTCCTCAAGGGACATGACGGTATCGAGTGTCCCTTGGGGCAGCAGCGCGTCATCGATCGACTGCTCGCAGGTAGGACAATGGTTCGGATCCAACTCACGGGCGATCATAGAGCCGAACTTCTGCAGTTTCAGTGCGTCCTTGTTTTTCTTCAGGTCCTCTTCGAGTTGGATAACGCGCTGTACAGTGGACGCCTGCTGGACAAGCTCGGTTTGACGAGCGCGGAAAATTGTCGTCCGCTCAGCGTTGATCATCTGGATCTCACTGGCAAGCTGATCGGCCTCCGCCGCCGCACCTTCCGCCACGGTCTCGACCGCCGGGATAGATTGCTCCTCCAGAACAGCGAGGTCGGCGGCCAGTTCGGTGACCCGGTTCGCGAGTCGGCGCCACCCTCCAGCCTCGGAGACCTCCAAATAGGCGTTTCTGACATCCGCCTCCATCGCGGCAGGAGCGCCCGGGAGTGCAGCGACGCGAAGCCCTGATGCAGATGCCAGCGCGCCGATGGCGTCGATGGTCTTCGTCCACTCCGTGCGGGCCGATGCCGCCCGGAGTTCGATATCCTGACGCCGCAGCTCGTTCTCGTGGGTATCGAGGTCCATCAGGAATTCGACGGCACGCCTGTGGACTTCCCGAACCCGGAACTGGGTCGGTATCGCACCGGGGATGGTTGTCCAGCCAACCTTTTGCTCGACGAAGAACAGCGGAAAAATCGTCTCGACGTACAGCAGGCAGTCCTTGCCATCGTACCGCTTCACGGTCGGAAGATCCCAATCCATAAAGCGAGCGAGCTTCCGGTGGAAACCTGCCTCACGCTGAGCGGCACCGGGATCGATGACGAAATAGTCGCGGCGCTCGTATTCGCCCGGCCCCTTGGATAGCTCGGGACCCTCGATTACGGATACGAGCTTATTGTTGGTCTCGGAGATAACGTTGCGGTGCACTGTCATGTATTCGCCTCGGGCGTTTACAATCTCCACCGCCACGTAAGATTCTAGGACATTGGCTTGGACTCCGGTGGTCGGATCCTCGAGATACTGACGCATCGCAAAGGAAAGCGGAATCTCACGCTTCGGGCTCAACATCTGTTCCAACCCGAGAGCGTATAAGAACGCGTGCAGCAGCGTCGACTTGCCCGAGGTGTTCGGAGCGTGAAGGATCGTGAGACCGGATCCCAGTGGGGCGTCGGTCCCATACAAGCCTGCGCTCGTCTGCACCCTGAGCCGGATGTGGCTGATCTTGAGCGACATCAGATCGATTCCATCTTCATAATCTTCTCGACCACTTGTTCCGTCATGAACTTGCCAACCTCGTCGAGGAAGGCTGTCTCATCCGCCAGCAAACCTTCCTTGCGGATCGTCTTGGCTGCTGCTTTGCCCTCGTCACTCAACGCCAGCGCCTTACCATCGCGCACCTCGACAAGGCCATTTGCTTTGGCGAATGCGGCAGCACGATTGACCCAAGGTTCTATCCGGATCGCCAGAGCGATAGAATTACGCTTTCTCGCTAGCACCTCGCGCGTCGTGTCACGCAAAACGCCCGTGCGGCTGACATGGGCTAGAAAGTGCACCTTCTGGACCGAACATCGCTGCCCGCGCGCCGATGCTAGGACCATGATGAGCAGCGACTGCCCCCATCTTACACGAAGGTCGCCCGGGATAGGTTCCGGACGTGCCGTCACTGTGAAATCGCCTGTCAGGACAGATCGGAATGTCTTGAGATCAGCCATTTCAGTCGAGCTTCAACGGGCAGCGCATCAGCCAGTCACTCACGGAACCGAAGGCTATGGTTTCAGCTGTCCCTTGATCCAAGTTCGGCACCGACGCGAGAATGCTCGACTTCAGCGCGTCGATCTCAGTCTCGAGCCGATCACCGCCGGCTCGCGAACCGAGCCTGAGCCTCCGCAGCCTTTCCGCGATTAGCCGGGTGACCTGCTCAAATGCCTCCGGAGCCATATTTCGAAGCTGCGACACCGCGTTCTGCGATTCCATACAAATGCGAAGCGCATCATCGACGGCGTCGTCTAGTTCGCCGGCGTCGTCGAACCTTCGTTCAAGCTTGCGGCGGAGATTATCGGTCAAATTTTGGTTACTGTCGGCCATCTCGGCAACCTCTTCCTTGGTAGGCAAGGTTACTTGTGGACGGATGCGATTTCGGAGTTGAACACGTCGATCCCATGACACTAGGTCAAAGTCATCCTTGTCATGTATTAGAATCTGGAAACCTGGGTCGACATAGGCAAGGTTTTTGGCGATTACCTCTGTGGTCTTTTTGAGCGCATGCTGAACGACCTCCCTGCTGTCGTGGGTCGGCACCGCCAAGATCCACCGCTTGATCTTATACGCCGCGAACATCGCTACAGCGCCTTTCGAAGTGTCGCAAAACTTCCCAATATCCGTGGTGATCTTCGACTTCTGCTTAACCGCTCGCTCGGACACACTGATAGGTTCCTCAACTGCGTAGCACTGGAACACCACCGACTTGTTTAGGCAGAAGTAGTCGAGCCCGCAGTCGCCTTTGTGCTTCGCAGGAACCTTTTGGACGTTCTCGTGCCCGTATTAATCCTGGAGCAGCCGAAGGACATGCGCCTCCCACTCATTTCCGTCCCATGCCTCTATGTCCACGATCACCCGCGCTAGTTCCCATCACCCGTTGGGTCCAACTCGATCTACGACAGTGCGCAGGCGCCAAAAATGCAGATCGAAGCCCCCCTCAAGGCACTGTAGTGCGAATTTATTCTTTGGCAAACTGGATGTTTTTTCGCCGAAGGATCATTCTCTCAACGATTTATGTATATTCGCAACTCAGTCCCGACCCGATGAAAATATTCACTAGTTGACGCCGCCCCTAACGGCCCACTTTTTCGCTTTCGACCAAAACTCCGCCTGTTAATCTTGCCGGTCCCGGCCGACCATCGGTCGCTTTCAGGATCGAGGAGCCGCGCCAACTCAGATTCAAGCAGACGAAGCACTAGTCACCTTCGTCTCCCAGCTGTCCGCCGGGCATCTCGCGCGAGATTTCCTTCAGGAATCTATCGCCAGTAGCAAGTCGCTTGCCGAGGGTCTGCATAAAGCCTTCGAACCGTTCATTACCCTTGATCCGCGCCGACTGTTTGCCGCTGTCTGGCAGCGGCGGCGTGATGGTCAGCCAAAACTGGACGAACAGCGAAAGCGTTTCGCCGAGGATGGCGACATCTTCGTCGAGTATGTCGAACTGGCGACCAAGCTTGTCGAGACGGCGCGACATGGCGGCTTCCAGCCGTTCGGTCGTGTCACCAGACAGAAAGGACGCCACCGCGGCCTCGATCACTGCGGATTTGGAAACATTGCGGCGGAGCGCCAGGGCTTCGACCTGCTTCAGCAGATCGGGCGCGAAATAGACGTTCATACGGGTGCGAGTGGCCATGGCTGTCTCCCCTCTCAAAGCTCGATGCCGTCGTTGGGGTCGAGTGACGCCTGCCGCGCCACCATGCGCATCCGCTGACGCATGGCTTGGGCCTTGCCGGCATCGACGTCTGGCTCATCATCGAAGATGTCGAACTCCTGCGATGGGGATGGCGGTGGCGGAACGATTTCCTCGTGTTCGGGCAGTTCCGGCTCACGGCGGATACCGGCATTGGCGGGATCGCCATCGACCTCGCTCACGCTAGGCCCATTGGCGGCGGTTGCTGGTACGATAAGGCTCGTCCAGTCGTCTGACGGTGACGCGGTGATCTTCGTCAGCTGCTTACGCAGATCTGGCGGCGGCAACACCCGTTCCTGAAAGCGCGTGTCGGCGTAATAGCGCGCCTTGGCGGCGCGGATCGGCGGCACACCCGCCACCATGACAATCTCATCGGTGGGCGGTAGCTGCATGATTTCGCCCGGCGTCAGCAGCGGGCGAGCCGTTTCCTGTCGCGAGACCATGAGGTGCCCGAGCCAGGGCGCAAGTCTATGACCGGCATAGTTGGTGGAATCGCGCATTTCGGTGGCCGTGCCGAGCGCATCGCTGATCCGTTTGGCAGTGCGTTCATCGTTTGCGGCAAAGGCAACGCGCACATGGCAGTTGTCGAGAATGGCGTTGTTCTGACCATAGGCGCGCTCGATCTGGTTGAGCGATTGCGCGATCAGGAACGCTTTCAGTCCATAGCCGGCCATGAAAGCCAGCGCCGATTCAAAGAAATCCAACCGTCCGAGCGCCGGAAACTCGTCCAACATCAACAGGAGGCGATGCCGTTTGCCGGCAGTTTCCAGTTCCTCGGTCAGCCGCCGCCCAACCTGGTTGAGGATCAGACGGATCAGTGGCTTGGTGCGGTTGATGTCGGATGGCGGTACGACGAGATAGAGGCTGACAGGGTCTTTCGCCCCGACCAGATCGGCGATGCACCAGTCACAACGTTCTGTCACGCGGGCCACGACCGGATCTCGGTATAGACCGAGAAAAGACATGGCGGTCGACAGCACGCCGGATCGTTCGTTTTCGCTCTTGTTGAGCAGCTCGCGCGCCGACGAGGCGATAACGGGATGCACCCCGGCTTCGCCCAGATGCGGCGTATCCATCATGGCGCGCAAGGTCGCCTCGACCGGGCGGCGCGGATCGGACAGGAAGCTCGCCACACCCGCCAGCGTCTTGTCCTTCTCGGCATAAAGGACATGCAGGATCGCGCCGACCAGCAGCGAATGGCTGGTTTTTTCCCAGTGGTTGCGTTTGTCGAGACTGCCTTCGGGATCGACCAGAATATCCGCAATGTTCTGCACATCACGCACTTCCCATTCGCCCCGCCGGACTTCCAGCAATGGGTTGTAAGCTGCGGAAAGGACGTTGGTCGGATCGAAGATCAGCACCCGGCCGTGACGCGAGCGAAAGCCCGCCGTCAGGTTCCAGTTCTCGCCTTTGATATCATGGACGATGCAGCTCCCTGGCCAGGTCAGCAGTGTCGGCACGACGAGACCGACACCCTTGCCCGATCGGGTGGGAGCGAAGCAAAGAACATGCTCAGGTCCGTCATGACGCAGATAGTCTTTGCTGTGGCGGCCCAGCACGACCCCATCGGGGCCGAGTAGCCCCGCCGCATGGATTTCCTTATCCTCGGCCCACCGGGCGGAACCATAGGTCGCGACGTTGCGCGCCTCGCGCGCCCGGATGATCGACATGAGCAAGGCGGCGGCGATGGCCATGACCGCGCCGGATGTGGCGATAATCGCACCCTCGGTGAAAATCCCAGGGGCATAGGCATCAAAGGAAAACCACCACCATAAGAAGGCTGGAGGATAGTAGACAGGCCATCCCATGACATCGAACCACGGGTTGCCGAGCTGGGGTTGAAAACCGAGGCGGAACGCTACCCATTCGGTTGCGGCCCAGACCGTCACCAGGACGATGGTGAACACGACAATGAGCGGGCCCCAGAGGATTCGGCCTCCACGCATAAAAACTCCGATCGACAAGAGAGACGAAGCCGATCAGAGAATAGGCAATTCGCGGGAAGCAACAGGAAAGGTCGAGCCGAAGCGGTGTCGGATACCATCGGCGGCTAATCGGATGGGTCAGTTCAAGGGCGGTTTCCTCTCCGGCGGAACCAGAGCAATTTGCACAGCCCGAAGGCCAGCCAAGGATTAGACCCCCAATCCTCGCTGCCGCCCTAACTGCCAAGATACCGATTGCCCCTGCACGACGCCCATCACCTCCCGGCCAAGCTGGCGGTCGATGACGGGCCGCCATGGCACAAGCGTGAACTCATGACTCTTCTCGACCACTGCAAATTTGCCGCTGGATAGCTGCGCGGTCCCCGTGAACTTGCCGCTGACATTCTCGCCATCGGCAGCCACGCGGAACGGCAACCCCTTGCCCTCGGCCATTTCAGCGCCAACCCGCGCTACGTCCCGTTCGCGCAGATTGGCAAGCAGGTTTCGCCGATAGAGGATGCGGCCTTCGCGGCTTCGGGTGGCGTCGCCTTGTTCGATGTGATGTTCACGGCGCTGATCCATCGCCTCGCGCACCTGCTGTCCGAACCCTGCTGGTGCAAGATCCGAGGCATCCGGCGTCACCAGCCGCCGATCAAGCCAGGTCGCGCCATCGGCACCAATCTGCTTTTCCAGCTCAACCGTCGAGACGACACGGATGTTTGCTTGCCGGTTGCGACCGGCATCATAGGTCGCGGCCCGGCTCTCAAAGTCCTCGGGGATGCGCCATCGGTCGGCGTCGATCCGCTCGACGATCCCGGCGCGGCGCAGCGCCTCCAGCCGCCGGACATGGGAATCCACATAGCCTTCATAATCCCCGCCCGGCACGCGCCCCTCGAACCTGGCCTGTTCGAGATGACGGCTCGGCCGATAGAGGCCGTCTTCGACGATGGTCGATATAGTTCGATCTGATGGACGCCCTACCGTATCGGCGGGACCGACCTCGATAATGCTGCCGATCCGGGCGTCCTCGACGCGCGTGGGGTCGATGCCGGGAACATGATGCGTGCGCCCGTCGATCCCGTCCACCACCAGGGTCAGGTTCTCGCCCATCTCGTCAGTGAGATATTTGTCAACGACGCGACCTGTGATCGGGACCGTTGGGGCTGCATCGTGGAGCTGGAAGGTCATCGGGTCACGCTCCAGCCCATCAGCCTTCAGCGCCTTGTGCATGTTGCGGATGATGTCGCCGCGCTCGCCCAGTTCGCGCAGCGCCGATTCCATCTTCGCATTGAGCTCCCAGACGCCGGGCGCGTGTTCGGTGGCAAGCCCCATCTTCTCCAGTCTGGCGAGACGGCGCAGGCGTAGGGTCCGGTTGAACTGACGGCGGGGATCGTCGGGCTCAAAGCCCAGGTCGAGCAATCGGTCGTCTGCCTCCGCCGTCATCGCCCGATCGATGCGGGTGAAACGGTCCTGGTCGATCTCCGCCGACAGCTTGCGGGACTGCTCGATCTCGGTGACGGGGCCAAGCTCCAGCGTGGTCAACTCGCTCGCCCGCTCGCGGATACCGTTGGCGAGATAATCGCCATTGATGACGAGATCGTCGCCTTTGTCGTCACGGCCATTGACGATGACATGCACATGGGGCTGGCCAGTGTTGTAGTGATTGACCGCCACCCAATCGAGCCGGGTGCCAAGGTCGGCCTCGATGCTCTTCATCAGATCGCGGGTGTGTTCGCTCAGATCGGTGAGATCCACGCCATCTTCGGGCGAGACGATGAACCGGAACTGGTGGCGATCATCCTTGCCGCGATCAAGGAAAGCCTCGCCATCGGCGCGATCGTCATTCGCGGAATAGAGCTGACCGCGCTCGCCATCACGCGATGTCCCATCCCTCTGGATATAGCGTAGATGGGCGGCGGCTTTACCGTTCTTCCCGGCCTGCTGGACATAGCGAGTTTTGACGACAACGCGGCGCACTCCCACCGTGCTGTGACGCCATCCACCCGACAGGCTGCGGGCGCGGACAAAGACCGCGCCGCGCCCCCGTTTGATACCGGGCCCACCGGCACCTCCTGACGCCTTCCCACTCTTTCCGGCCTTGCCGGTGCCGGGGCGGGAAGAATATCTGGAATGGGCGTCGCCCTGCTGGCGGGCGAGCTTTTTCGCCTGCGTCAGAAAGCTCTTGGCCTTGCCCGCCTTCGGCGTGTCGGATCGGATGCGGCCGGGCTTCGGGCGGAAGCGGTTC
>OJBY01000935.1_pt1 | contig 12870 bp, 14 predicted proteins | sample 1591731 | NCBI WGS metagenome assembly OJBY01 (sample SAMN05416837, study PRJEB24817) | seawater metagenome | isolation source: Sea water | place: Canada:Atlantic | collected 2013-07
ACGAGATCATGCCTAGTCTCGTGGGCTCGGAGATGTGTATAAGAGACAGCATCAGATCCGCGTGCATATGGCCCATGCGGGCCACGCGCTGGTAGGGGATCCCGTCTACGGCGGGCGGCGTCGCGCCGGGGCGGCGTCCCTGGGCGAGGTCGCGGCGCGTGCGATCAACGGCTTTCCCCGGCAGGCACTGCACGCCGCTGTGCTGGGGTTCAACCATCCCGACGACGGCCGCGCACTGCGCTTTGAGGCCGCGCTGCCGGCGGACATGCAGGCCCTGCTCGACGTGCTGCGAGGGTGAGGGGCCCCCGCATCTGCGCACGAGGGCCGCAGGCGGGACCGCCGCACACCGGTGACACACACATCCGCGTGAAATCGCCGAAATGTGGCGGGCCATGCGACGGAAACCGCTTCATCATGCGTTAATATTTCAGACGTATCGATCTTGAACGCGATGCGACACGTCCCTAGATGCCATGTTAATCCCCTAAACATTGGGGCTCGGAAAAACGAAGGACAGGGTTATGGCCAATTACGCAAATCTCCCCGCACCGACGCCGGAAGGCGGGATGAACCGCTATCTTCAGGAGATCCGGAAGTTTCCGCTGCTGGAACCCGAAGAGGAATACATGCTCGCCAAGAGGTGGGTCGAGGAACAGGATACCGAAGCCGCCCACAGAATGGTAACCTCGCACCTGCGTCTCGCCGCCAAGATCGCCATGGGCTATCGCGGCTATGGGTTGCCGCAATCCGAGGTGATCTCCGAAGCCAACGTCGGCCTGATGCAGGCGGTCAAACGCTTCGACCCCGAAAAAGGCTTCCGTCTGGCGACCTACGCCATGTGGTGGATCCGCGCCTCGATTCAGGAATATATCCTGCGGTCCTGGTCGCTGGTGAAACTGGGCACGACCTCGGGCCAGAAGAAACTGTTCTTCAATCTGCGCAAGGCCAAGAACCGCATCGGCGCGCTGGAAGAAGGCGATCTGCACCCCGATAACGTCAAACGCATCGCGACGGACCTTGGCGTGACTGAAACCGAAGTCATCTCCATGAACCGCCGTATGTCAGGCGGTGATGCGTCCTTGAACGCCACTGTCGGCTCCGAAGGCGAGGGGACGATGCAGTGGCAGGACTGGCTGGAGGACGAAAGCGCCGACCAGGCCGGCGACTACGCCGAGCGAGACGAAATGGACACTCGTCGCGAACTGCTGGGCGAAGCGATGAGCGTGCTGAACGAGCGCGAGCGCGATATCCTGACGCAACGCCGCCTGAGCGAAGAGACCATCACGCTGGAGGACCTCTCCACCCAATACGGCGTCAGCCGCGAACGCATCCGCCAGATCGAGGTGCGCGCGTTCGAAAAGCTGCAACTGCAGATGCGCGAATTGGCGCAGGAGAAGGGGATGCTGGCCTCGGCGGAGTGAGTTTGTCGTCGGGGAAATTGGGGATTGGGGTAGGACCTGCCGCGGCGGTGGGCCATTACCTCGCGCAGCCGAGATAGAGTTACATCAATGGTATACTTGGAATAGCGATCATCGTGATCGTAGGATTGTCGAGCGGCGGGTTCACGACTCCGGGATCGTTGACGCGACTATGCGCTTCGTCGTCGCCAACAACCTCTCCCGCACGGATGACGATGTCAGACGCCGCCAATCTACAAATCGTCGACCTTGAGGCTTTCGGTTTCCAGTTTCTCGATCAACCTGCCAAATCGGTTTTCTCGCGCATGAAGGATGGCGGTTTCGTCACGTAGAGCGATCCGGCTTCCTGAGACATGTGTCATCGGGACGGATACCCGATCGGGCAGCCGCAGTCACCATTCAGCGCCCGACATCATCGCCCCTTAATCCGGGGCGATTTCTCACGGGGTCAGCAGCGTGACGCCCTCGATACCGGCAATGTCTTCGGCGTCTTCCTCGTAGGCGTCGGTGAGGTATTCAAAGACCTCGGAGGGCCAGGCGGGCAGGTCGAGGTCTTCTTCCACCGCTTCGGGAATCGCGTATTTGTCGAGAAAGACGGTCATCGCGCGCCGCTTCTGGCTTTCCGTCATGGTCGGATTATCGGCGAAATAGGTGCGGAAACGTTTCATGCCCTCGACCGACATGATCTCGGAGAGCAGCTCAAAGGCTCCGCGGATCTTCGCGCCTTCCGGCAAGCCGGACATGATGCGAATAATTTCGCCATAGATCAGCGGGCTGTCCTCGTTGCTCCAGACGGTGATCGGCATTTCGGGCGCTATGGTGCGCATCCGGCGGATCAGGTCCGACCAGCGCAGGGTGCCGGGGTCGGTGTTGTTGAGGATATGCTCAAGCCGCACGCCGGTTGTAGCGGTGTGCAGGGCGGGGATGAACGTGCCGGGATCGCGCAGGGCCAGAAAGAGCTCGATCTCGCATCCCGGGAATAATTGCCGCAGGTCGGCCAGACGCTGCTCTGCCATCGGATAGAACTGCCCCTCCTTGATCGCCATGCGTGGGGTGCCAAAGAAGTTGTCATTGAGAAGCACCATGTGGTCCGCCTCATCCGCCTGCAGGATCGCGTCCAGCAAAACGTCTTTCGCCTCGGGCGAGGGGGTCCCCTCATCCAGCGCGTGGATCGCTTCGCGCAACAAAATCCGGTAGTTGGCTTGCGGCGGAACAGAAACCCGTTGCGCCAGCAGGTCGTCACGGTTGCGCGCAAGGGTTTTGGCCAGGCGGCCTTCATCGGTGCAATGTGCGCCGACATGCAGGGCAATCTTCATGCGCGCGTGTCTCCTTTGTCCGACATGGGGCCTTGGGCTGCGTCCTGCGCCGCGACCGTCGTCGGGGGGTTAGCCGAAATGGGGCAGGGTCGGAATATAGCGCATCGGCTGGACAGTAAAACACGTTTCGGGCAACAGACGGGCATGGACGCGCTCTCTTCTTCTTCATCCGGTCGGGATCGGCTGCGCTGGCCGGACCTCTGGTCGCTCGGCGCCGCGGGCATCGCGCTGGTTGTCGTGGCCCCGATCCTCGCCGTTGTCTGGATCGCCCTCGCGCCTCTGGTAGGGGGGGGCGACGCGCCGTCGGTCTGGGGCCATCTCTGGGCGACAACTCTGCCGCGCTACCTGCGCACGACGCTGATCCTGATGTTCGGAGTCGGGGCGCTGACCGCGACGGTCGGGACAGGTGCCGCCTGGCTGGTTGCGCGCTACCGCTTTCCGGGCGTGCGTTGGATCGAGTGGGCGCTGTTGATGCCACTGGCTGTTCCGGCTTACGTCGGCGCCTACGCGCTGGTTGATTTTCTGGAATACGCCGGTCCGGTGCAGGGGATGCTGCGCGACCTCATGGGCTGGCAATCGGCGCGGGACTACTGGTTTCCGGAGATACGCTCGCTCGGCGCGGCGATCCTCGTGTTGTCGGCGGCGCTATACCCTTACGTCTATTTGTTGACGCGCGCGGCGCTGCGCGAGCAATCCGGCGGCGGCGAAGAGGTCGCCATGTCGCTCGGTGTCGGTCCTTTCGCGCGGTTCCGCCGGGTCGGCCTGCCGCTGGCGCGTCCCGCGATCGCCGCAGGAGTGGCCATCGTGATGATGGAATCGATCAACGATTTCGGGACGGTGGATTATTTCGCGGTGCAGACGCTGACCACGGGCATCTTTACCACATGGCTGGAGAGCAATTCCGCCGCCGGGGCGGCGCAGATCGCCTGCGTTGTGCTCGCTCTCGTCGTCGCATTGGTCCTGCTGGAGAAATTTTCCCGCCGCCGGTCCCAATTCTACACGCTCTCGAGCCGCCATCGTCCCGTCGCGCAGCGCCATCTGCGCGGGCCATCGGGGATTGCGGCGATGGTCTTGTGCCTGATCCCGATCCTCTTCGGCTTCGTCTTACCGGCAGGCGTTATCGCGTCCCATGCGCTGGGCCGGGTGGGGGAGTGGGTCGATCCGGGGTTGCTGCTGGCATTGTGGCATACGGTCTTTGTCGGCGGCTTGGCGGCTGTCGGTACGGTGTCCGCGGCAGTTTTCCTGGTTTACGGCGTGCGATTGTCGGGCCGGATGCTACCCCGCCGACTAATGCCGATCACGACCATCGGCTACGCGGCGCCGGGCGCGGTGCTGGGGGTCGGTATCCTCATTCCGCTGGCGCGGATGGACCACTGGATAGCCGACGGTGTCGAATCCCTGAGCGGCGTAGATATCGGGTTGATCCTGACCGGGTCATCCTTTGCCCTGGTGCTGGCCTATGGTGTGCGGTTTTTTGCGATCGCGCAGGGCGCGGCGGACGGAGCCTTTGGCCGCGTGTCGCCGTCACTGCCCATGGCCGCGCGCTCCCTCGGGCGGACACGCGGTGGGGTCTTGCGTGCGATTTACGCGCCGCTGGTGCGCGGATCGCTCGCCTCGGCGCTGCTGTTGGTCTTTGTGGATTGCGTCAAAGAGCTGCCGGCCACGCTCCTCCTGCGTCCGTTCAATTACGACACGCTCGCCACGAGGGTGCACGATCAGGCCAGCCTGGAGCAGCTGGGCGCCGCAGCCCCCGGCGCCATCCTCATCATGCTGGTCGGCCTCATCGCCGTTGGGTTCCTTGCCCGCGCGAACCGTTGATCTGGGGGGTAGTGGGATGAGGTTGTGCGGTGGTGGTTCGATCTTTGTTGCAGGGCGTGGCGACAGGTGCCTTCACTATACATTGCCGTTTCCAAGAGGGGCGAATTGGCTAACGCTGGGTTTGTCGTCCGATTGACTATGCCTGGCAGCAATGTGCTGGTCAAAATCGCAATACATCGCAAATCTGTCTTGAAGGGCGCGCGTGTTGCGTTTAGACGGACGGTCGCGTGACCTGATAGCTTGTGCAGTCCTATCGTAAACGGTGGAGCGACCCATGCAAGCGGCACGAAACCAGTCGCATCCATGCGGCAAATGTTAACTAGCAAGGCCGACTTGGGCCGCGATAGAGAAAAACGCCGCACTAGCTCAGCTGGTAGAGCATCGCATTCGTAATGCGGAGGTCAGGGGTTCGAATCCCTTGTGCGGCACCATTTCATTTTTCCCATCTGAAACGCATCTAACGATGGCTGTGGTCATATGAAACGGGACATCCGAGCGGCTTGAGCCATGTAGGCGCTGTTTCGCTTGAGTATTTGATTGTCCCGCTTGTATTTGATACTGAAAGCGGCGCTGTCGGATAGTCATTTTCTTGACCTGCTCTTTTCCTCTCAGAATGTCTTTATTGAGCTAATGGGATGAACTGCCTTCCCACCGAGACGCAGCTATTGTTGCGAGTAATGGTGGAGAAGAAGGAGCATTCTGATGGATACCGCGGCTCTTGGGATTGATTTGGGCAAAACGGTTTGCAGCCTTGCGGGGCTGACGGCGCGGTCGTTTTCCGCAAACGTATCCAACCATTCCTTCTGTTGGGTTTCCGCGCGAATTTGGGGCCGTGTGTCGTTGCGATGGCGGCATGCGGCGGCGCGCATCATGTCGGTCGCTTTTACATGCAATACGGTCATGAGCCGCGCCTGATGTCTCCCCTTTACGTCCGGCCCTACGTGCAGGTGCATAAGAACGGTGATTGGGACGCAGAGGCCATCGCCGAAGCGGCGACCCGTCCGACAATGTCTTTCGTCATGGTTAAGAGTGCCGAACAACTCGATCTGCAAGCCCTGCACCGCGCCAGAGAGCGTCTGGTCCACAATCGCACCGGTCTGATCAATCAGGCACGGGGCTTCCTGATGGAGCGTGGCATTCGCGTTGGCACTGGTCGCCATATTTTCCAGTGCTCTTTCGCAGCTGATGATGAAGAAGCGAACTGACCTGTCGTCGAGCATGATCAGCGTTCTTTTGGAAATGGCTGAAGACCTGGCTTCGATCAATGACCGGGTCGCAGCGCTTGATGCCAAAATCAAGGCGTATGCCCGGACGGATGCCGATATGTGCCGCCTGATGGAAGTCCCGAGTGTCGGCCCGACCATTGCGAGCGCCCTTGTGGCGGCCATAGGCGACGTGATCAGCTTTGCAAAGGCCCGCGATCTGTCTGCTCGGCTCGGGTTGGTGCCCGGCCAGGTCACTACAGGTGGCAAGGCCCGCCTGATCGGGACCTCCAAACACGGCAACAGCTATTTGCGGAAACTGTTCATTCACGGTGCGCGAACGGTCCTGCATTTGGTGAAGGATAGGACATCGCCGCTCACGCTTTGGATAGACGGGCTCAGGGAACGGGCGCATGCAAACGTGGCGGGCGTCGCGAAGGCGAACAGGCTTGCGCGAGTCGCATGGGCTGTGTTGACAAAAGGTGAAAGATACCGGCCTGCAGCGTTGGCTAGCGCATGATCTGATAGAAGGAAAACCGGAATCTGCGTTTGGAAAGGAGATGGACCAAAGACCGAACGGCGTCTCGCAAGTCTGGCGGGGGGCATGGCCTGAAAGTGCCGATGAGCGAATAAGACACGAGGCGCGCGACTTCCTATCTTGGTCAGGGGCAAATCCAAGCGCTCCGCAGAAAGACCGAACACATGGAAGCAGGGTCAACGGAACATCGAGAAATCACTTGCAGGGGAAGGCAGTTCATACAGGCTCCCCGCAGAGTCGGCGTTTTTTAGTTTCTCTGTTCAGGGTTTGGTCGTCTATTGACCGTTGGTGATAATCCCACGGGGTGAGCCCGTCGAGGCTCGTGTGGTGGCGGTGGTGATTGTAATCGTGCGTGGCGCAGCTTGGCGAACAGGTGTCCGTTAGCGCACTTGTTGCGCAGGCGGCCATGGAAGCTCTCGACGAATCCGTTCTGTATGGGCTTTCGAGGTGCGATGTAGTGCCACTCAACCTTTCGGTCTTCTTGCCATTACAGAATGGCATTCGCCGTCAGTTCGGTCCCATTATCGCCGATCACCATGCAGTGATACCCACGCACCCGGGCGATATTATCGAGCTCAGGGGCAACCCGTTGGCCGGAGAGTGAGGTGTCCACGACCGCGGCCAGGCATTCCCGGCTGAAGTCATCGATGACGCAGAGCACAAATTGTGCTCTGGCGGATCTCAAAGTGACCCACTGCCAGCCTCCATCAGGGCTTGATCGAACGACGAATCCGGCCTATACGCCGCCAGTCCGGGGCGTCTGCCAACCGGACCCTTTGCCTGTACCCCTGCCCCGGTTGCTTCACCGGATTACAGACCGGGCAAAGATAAAAAAGACAGTGACCTGACCTCTGGCGGGCTGCGCAAGCGGGACCCGGTAAGAAGACCAGAGCTATGAGGTGGCAATCATATCGTGGGAAAACCACGAGTTATAAGGAGACCAGCGATGGACGTTATCGCACAGATCGAGGCGGAACAGATTGCCGCCCTGGGAAAGACCATTCCCGATTTCAAGGCGGGTGACACCATCCGCGTCGGTTACAAGGTGACCGAAGGCACGCGGACCCGTGTGCAGAACTACGAAGGCGTGTGCATTTCGCGCAAGAACGGGGCGGGAATCGCCGGGTCGTTCACCGTGCGCAAGATCTCCTTCGGTGAGGGCGTGGAGCGCGTATTCCCCCTCTACTCCACGAATATCGAGAGCATCGAAGTCGTCCGTCGCGGTCGCGTGCGGCGTGCAAAACTCTACTATCTGCGCTCGCGTCGCGGCAAATCTGCCCGTATCGCCGAAGTCACCAACTACAAGCCCAAAGCCGGCGCTGAAGCATAAGGACGAGAGAGATGAAAAGCGAAATCCATCCCGACTACCATTTCATCGACGTCAAGATGACCGATGGCACGATCGTCAAGATGCGCTCCACCTGGGGTGCCGAGGGCGACACGCTCTCGCTGGACATCGACCCGTCGGTTCACCCGGCTTGGACCGGTGGCTCGTCGCGTCTGCTGGACGCCGGCGGCCGCGTCTCGAAGTTCAAGAACAAGTACGCTGGTCTGGGTTTTTAAGCCCGAGGCGTCAGCACTCAGAACGCCGCCCAGCTGGGCGGCGTTTTTCATCAACGCAAAGCGGCATAGGCAGCGCGAGTTACCTTCCACTTGCGGATGACGTTCCAAATCCCGCCCACCTTATAGGCGGCCGGTCGATCCCTTATTCATCCGAGGCCGCCGCGTAGGCGGCCTTTTCGTTACGCAGCTTCCTTTCGCGGCGCCTCAACACATCTGAGGACGTGAACATGAGGAAACCCATTATTTTCACCGCAGATCGAACGACTGGTTAACGCCACCTCGGGCATTACTCTGGCTCGCTATCGACGCGCCTGCGGCTTCAGGACAGTCACGAGCTTTTTGCCCTTTCGGCAGAGTCTCAGGCGCTTACCGACAATGGCCACGATCCCATGAAGGTCTGCCGCAACCTGCTCAAGATCGCGCTGGACTACCTCGCAGTCGGAATCCATCCGTAGCGAAGCACCATTTGCCTGCAATCTCTTCCCCCGCCCTGGTCGAACTGTTGATGCCCTATCTCAAACTCGTTGCCGTTAAGACGCGTTGGGAAAAGGTCCTTCAGGAGCTTATCGCTTCAATCAGGGAGCGGAGCGCGCATCTGGCCCAGGACGAGGGCTATGGCGGAGTTCCGACCACTTTAGGGGCGGTTCCACGGCTGTTCATGCAACTTTTCTATGGTCAAATGTATCGACGCAGCCACATGAAACGTTAGAGTCGAAACGTGTGAAGAGTGGGGGCAATGTGTTCAACGACGACTGGAGCAGAGTGTATTGCGGGCCCGCGCCAGACCCTTCCGAATTATGGGTGAGCTGGAATTTTGACCCGATGCTCCTCGCGGCGCTGGGACTTTTGGCCTTTGCCATCGGTCGTGAGCGCAACGGCGCGCTGGCGCTGGTGGTTCTGGTGGTTGCCTTCGTGTCACCTCTTTGCGCGCTCTCCTCGGCGCTGTTTTCTGCCCGTGTCGTGCATCACATCCTTCTGATCGCCGTCGTCGCCCCGCTGATCGCAAGCGTCTGGCCGATGCGGCGACCCGGGTCTGCGGTTTTCGCCTTTGTGATTTCGACGGCCGTGCTCTGGGCATGGCATGCGCCGATTGCCTACGATCTCGCGCTCGGTCACGTTGGGGTATACTGGGTGATGCAACTGAGCCTTCTGGGCACGGCGGTATGGTTCTGGCGTGAGATCTTCGCACCGGGGCGCCCTGCGGTCGAGGCAATCTCACTGATCGTGGCGGCTTTCGCGCAGATGGGGATGCTGGGCGCGATCCTGACCTTTGCGCCGGGCTCGCTCTATGCGGCTCACATTCTCGCGCCATACACTTGGGGGCTAACACCGTTGCAGGACCAGCAGCTTGGCGGATTGCTCATGTGGGTACCGGCCGGGATACCCTACGCCGTGCTCGCCATCGGCCTCGCGCGCCGCAACTGGACGGCGCTGAGGGGGGCCACCGGCACATGAGTGACTGGATCCCTGGCCTGACAGCGTTGTTCAAGAGCGCTCATATCGCGGCGTTATTGCTGTGGTGCGGCGGATTGCTCGCCCTGCCTTTGATGCTGTCGCGCCATGACCCAGCCATCACGCCCGACGACTATCGACGCATTCGCAGGGCGACCCACACCACATATGCCATCGTCGTCACACCCGCGGCGGTCGTCGCCGTCGTGGCCGGGACCTGGCTGATCTTCTTGCGTGAGGTTTTTGTTCCGTGGTTCTATGCCAAACTTGTCTTCGTGGGTTTGTTGGCCGCTGCACATGCCTGGGTCGGCCATCAAGTCGTGCAAGTGGCGGAAAAGCCCGACAGTCACCACGTCGCGCCCGTTATCCTGACGATTGCGGCGGCCTTCTTGCCGATGCTCACGATCCTGTTTCTGGTGCTGGGCAAGCCCGATCTGGGCGGGATCGGCCTGCCCGACTGGTTGCTCAGCCCTCGAAACGGTCAGTTACCCTTTGATGTGCCCAAATGATAATCGAACACCAGCTTGCCCCCATGCCATCCCGTGAACCCCACCATCAACGCACCGAGCGCCGAGAGAAGGATGCCGTAGGGCAGAACCGCCTCCTCATAGCCATAAAGCCGATGCCCCCAATTCGCGCCCAGCACCGACAGCAGGGTCACGGCGATAATGGCATGCGTCCAGGCGGCCGCGCGGGCGCGGATGCCCCGGACGAGCAGCAATTCGGCCGTCCCGGAAAATCCCGCGAGCATACCGAAAAGGAAACCAGTTCCCGCAGCCCACAGCGCCGCACGCGCCCAGAAGGTATCGCCGGTCCACCAGTACAGCAGATCCGCCCCCAGCAGGCAGAAGGACAGCGCCACGGGAAAAGCCACGCTCATCGCGTGGATCGGATGGCCGTTCACCGCGATGCGGGTTTCGGTCTGCTCGTATCCGGGGGCCTGGGCAATCGGGTCGATCAGCCGGTCTCCGGTTTGCTCCGTTTGGTCGTCGCTCATCTTGGCAGGGGCCTCCGGATCGTTTGTGCAGGACTAACGTGCGGTTTGCTGATTGGTTGCAGCGGCGAAACTTCGGTGGTCGATCCGGCGGGTCCGGCAGCACGGACCATCGCCACGCTCTGGTGGGTGATGCTGGCGGGGGCCGCCGCGATCCTCGCGCTGGTCCTGGGGCTGCTGCTGGCGGCTTTCCGGCGCAGGGGCACCGCTTCTGACGAGGCCGCGGGCGTGAAGGTCTGGATCATCGGGCTGGGCCTCGTGTTTTCGATGTCGGTCCTCGCGGCACTCACGGTCTATGGTCTGTTCGCCGGTCAGCGGCTGATGCCTGGCGCCGGGGCCGGAGTCGAGGCCGGTGTCGGGACCAGAGTCGGGGCCGATGTGGTGAGCGTCAGTGCCGAGGCCCGGCAGTGGAGCTGGCGCTTTGCCTACGACGACCGGCCAGACCATATCACCGATGACGTTTTACATATCCCGGCGGGTCGGCCCGTGGACGTGGCCATCACCACGACCGATGTTGTGCATAGTTTCTGGGTACCGCGCCTTGCCGGCAAGTTGGACGCCATCCCCGGTCACGTCAACACCCTGAGGATAGAGGCCGACACGCCCGGCACCTACCAAGGCCTCACCGCCGAATACAATGGTCCCGGTTATCGCGCGCATGTCTTCACGGTCGAGGCGCACGACGCACAATCCTGGGACGCCTTCGTCGCAGGTGATCGCCAATGACCGCCCTGCGCCGCCATCGCAAGCTTAGCGCCATCTGGTCCTCAGAGCCGGGCTTCAGGGGCTGGTTCAGCAGTGTGAACCATTCCGATCTGGGTCGAATGTTCCTTGTCACCGCCTTCTTCTTTTTTCTCGTGGGCGGCGTGCTGGCGATGCTGATCCGGGCGCAACTGGCGACGCCGCATTCCGCTTTTGCGGACGCTGGGGCGTTTGCCCAGTTTTTCACGATGCACGGCACCATCATGATGTTTCTCTTCGCCATTCCCACCTTTGAGGGGCTGGCGATCTACCTCTTGCCCAAGATGCTTGGGACCCGCGACCTCGCCTTTCCCCGACTCACCGCATACGGCTACTGGTGCTATGCTTTCGGAGGCTCGATGCTGCTGGTCGCGCTGGTGTTCGGCATCGCCCCCGACGGCGGCTGGTTCATGTATCCGCCCCTTACAGGTCCGCTCCATTCACCGGGGATCAACACCGATTTCTGGCTGATCGGGATCACTTTCGTCGAGATCTCGGCGATCTGCGCGGCGGTCGAGCTTTGCGTGTCGATCCTGAAATACCGCGCGCCGGGCATGTCGCTCGACAAGATGCCGATCTTTGCCTGGTACGCGCTGGTCACGGCACTCATGATCCTCACGGGCTTCCCCCCGCTGATCCTTGGCTCGGTTCTGCTCGAACTCGAACGTGCCTTTGGCCTGCCGTTCTTTCAGGCTGACCTCGGGGGCGACAGCCTGCTTTGGCAGCACCTCTTCTGGCTTTTTGGCCACCCGGAGGTCTACATCATCTTCCTGCCCGCTGCCGGAGTCATATCGACCATCATCCCGGTGATGGCACGCACGACGCTGCTTGGCTATGGCTGGATCGTGGCTTCGGCGGTGGCGCTTGCCTTCCTGAGCTTCGGGCTCTGGGTGCACCACATGTTCACCACCGGCATTCCGCTGATGGGGCTGGCCTTCTTCTCTGCCGCTTCGACGCTGGTGGCGGTACCGACGGGGGTGCAGGTCTTTGCCTGGATCGGCACGCTGTGGAAGGGCCGCCCCGAGATGCATTTGCCGATGCTGCACATCTTTGGGTTCTTCTTCACCTTCGTGATCGGCGGGCTGACCGGGGTGATGGTGGCTGTTGTGCCCTTTGACTGGCAGGCGCATGACACCGCCTTCATCACTGCGCATCTGCACTATGTCCTGTTCGGCGGCTTTGTCTTTCCGATCCTTGCGGGCATCTATTACTGGCTGCCGCTGGTCAGTGGTCGCAAACGCTTTTTCCGGCTGGGCGAAGTGGCCTTTGCGCTGATCTTCCTCGGCTTTCACGGCACGTTTCTGGCGATGCACTGGGTCGGCCTGATGGGTCAGCGGCGCCGGATAGAGACCTATGACGCCGAAACAGGCTGGGGGGCGATCAATCTGATCTCTTCCATCAGCAGTTTCATCATGGCGATCGGGCTGGCGATGGTCCTGGTGGATGTCCTGATCCACGCTTTTGTCGCGGTCCGCGGCGGACGCAACCCGTGGAAGGCAGGCACGCTGGAATGGGCCAGCATGTCGCCGCCCCCGGCCTATAACTTTGCCAGCTTGCCGCATGTCACCTCGCGCGATGCCTTTCACGGCGATCCCGGGCTGGCAAATCGGCTGGCCAAGGGAGAGGGCTATCTCGGGGATCCTCAGAGTGCCCGGCGAGAGACGCTGACCGTCGATATCGCCACAGGCGACCCGGATTTCATGGTGATTTATCCGGGCAATACCCGATTGCCGATCCTGATGGCTGCGGTGACCGGGCTGTTCTTCCTGTCGATCCTGATCAAGCTTTACTGGCTGACGCCACTGGCGCTGGCAGGGGTGGCCGCACT
>OJBY01000936.1_pt1 | contig 12854 bp, 10 predicted proteins | sample 1591731 | NCBI WGS metagenome assembly OJBY01 (sample SAMN05416837, study PRJEB24817) | seawater metagenome | isolation source: Sea water | place: Canada:Atlantic | collected 2013-07
AAACGCTGACCAGCCGTTTGATCGACCGTCCGGTCCGTCCGCTGTTCCCGGAAGGTTTCTACAACGAAATCAACGTCATCTGCCAGGTTCTGTCATATGATGGCGAAACCGAGCCCGATATCGTGGCGATGGTTGCAGCTTCTGCTGCCCTGACCATTTCCGGCCTGCCCTTCATGGGTCCGATCGGCGCAGCCCGTGTTGGATTTGCCGACGGCGAATACATTCTGAACCCCAGTGTGGCGGATGTGTTTGATGAACAAGGTCGCCTCGACCTGGTCGTCGCTGCAACCAACGATGCTGTGATGATGGTCGAATCCGAAGCCAAGGAACTGACCGAAGAAGAAATGCTCGGCGCGATCATGTTTGCGCACGACGAAAGCCGCAAGGTTATCGGCGCCATCGTCGATCTGGCGGAGCAGGCTGCCAAGGATCCGTGGGAAGTGAACACTTCCGACGACACTTCGGCGATCAAGGAAAAGCTGCGCGGCGTAGTCGGCGACGACATTGCCGCCGCATACAAGCTGACCGACAAGTCGGAGCGTTCGGACGCGCTGAACGTAGCCCGCGCCAAGGCGAAGGAAGCCTACGCCGAAGAAGACGGCCAGACCCAGATGGCTGCCGGCAAGGCCGTCAAGAAGCTGGAAGCCGAAATCGTTCGCGGAGCCATCCTGAAGGACGGCCAGCGGATCGACGGACGCAAGACTGACGAAGTTCGCCCGATCGAAGCGATGGTCGGCCTGCTGCCCCGTACCCACGGTTCGGCATTGTTCACGCGCGGTGAAACGCAGGCAATCTGCACCACCACGCTGGGCACGAAGGATGCAGAGCAGATGATCGACGGGCTGGAAGGCCTTTCGTACAACAACTTCATGCTGCACTATAACTTCCCGCCCTATTCGGTTGGCGAAGTGGGCCGTTTCGGCTTCACCAGCCGCCGCGAAACGGGGCATGGCAAGCTGGCATGGCGTGCGCTGCACCCTGTGCTGCCTTCGAAGGAAGACTTCCCTTACACCATCCGTATCCTGTCCGACATTACGGAGAGCAACGGCTCTTCCTCTATGGCGACGGTATGCGGTGGCTGCCTGTCCATGATGGATGCCGGTGTGCCGATCGAGAACCCTGTATCGGGCATCGCGATGGGTCTGATCCTGGAAGGTGATGAATTCACCGTGCTGTCCGACATTCTGGGTGATGAAGATCACCTGGGCGACATGGACTTCAAGGTTGCCGGTTCGGCAAACGGGATCACCAGCCTTCAGATGGACATCAAGGTTGCCGGGATCACCAAGGAAATCATGCAGACTGCCATGGAACAGGCGAAAGCCGGCCGTGCGCACATTCTGGGTGAAATGACCAAGGCGCTGGGCAATGCCCGCGGCGAAGTTTCCAAGCATGCTCCGCGTATCGAAACGATGCAGATCGACAAGTCGAAGATCCGTGACGTTATCGGCACAGGCGGCAAGGTCATCCGTGAAATCGTGGCTGAAACCGGTGCGAAGGTCGACATCGACGACGAGGGCACGATCAAGATCAGCTCCTCCGACGCTGACCAGATCGCCGCTGCCCGCAAGTGGATCGAAGGCATCACCGAAGAAGCAGAAGTCGGCAAGATCTACGACGGCAAGGTCGTCAACATCGTCGATTTCGGTGCGTTCGTGAACTTCATGGGCGGCAAGGACGGTCTCGTCCATGTGTCCGAAATGAAGAACGAGCGGGTCGAGAAGGTGACCGACGTTGTGTCCGAAGGACAGGAAGTTAAGGTCAAGGTTCTCGAGATCGACCAGCGTGGCAAGGTTCGCCTGTCGATGCGCGTCGTCGATCAGGAAACCGGTGAAGAGCTGGAAGACACCCGTCCTCCGCGCGAAAAGCGTGAAGGCGGCGGCGAGCGTGGTGGCCGTGGCGGTGATCGCCGTGGCCCGCGTGGCGGCGGCGGTGGCCGTGGTCGCGGCGGTGATCGCGGTCCGCGCGGTGGCGGTCGCGATAACGATGGCGGCGGCAACAACGATGGTGGCGGCGCCGACCACATGCCGGCCTTCCTCAAGGACGACTAAGCCCGTCTTTCAAGCTACAAGGGAAGGGCCGCGAGAACTCGCGGCCCTTTCCATTTGGAGAAACGACAATGCTTCCACGCGAAGTAATCGCCACAGCCCAAATCCCCGACGGCGACACGTTGACACTGGTCAGTCACGGGCGCGATTTCATCATTATGCTGGGCCGTGACGAACTGATGGGCACCCGCATGCAGTTCAGCGAGGAGCAGCTTGCGCAGTTGACGCTGGAGCGGCTGGAGATGCCGGCTCCGCGCGTGCTGATCGGTGGCTATGGCATGGGCTTCACCTATCGCGCCGCGCTGGCTGGCCTGACGGACAAGGGCGAGGTAGTGGTGGCCGAGGTGGTGCCGGAAATTCTCGACTGGGCGAAAGGTCCGCTGGCGAAGTTGACCGGCAATTGCCTCGAAGATCCACGCGGCGAAGTGGTTCTGGCCGATGTCGCCGCCCTGATCGACGATGCCGTCGACGGCACGACGCCAAAATACGACGTAATCCTTCTCGATGTGGACAATGGCCCCGATGGCATCGTGCGGGAGGGCAACGAAAGGCTCTACACCCGCACCGGCATCGCTCGCATGCGCGATGCCCTGAACGTGGGCGGTGTGCTGGCGGTATGGTCAGCCGCGCCCGATCACAAGTTTACCGGGCGGCTGAAAGATGCCGGGCTGGATGTTGAAGTGCGCCGCGTACGCGCGCGGCCCAACAACAAGGGGCCGCAGCACCACATTTGGTTCGCCCGGCGCCAACGATAGGTCTCGATTCCATTCTTTCCGTCAATCGTGCTATGACACCGCACAGGGCCGCGCGCATATCTCCGGAGGAAGATTATGAGCGACGAAGCAATCGACATGGCCAAAGTCGAAGAAATGGCCGGGAAGATCGTTGGCGACGTAGCCGCCGCAGTCAGCCTGTTCATGGCTTACATGGGCGATCAGGCGGGCGTCTTCGATGCCATGGACGGCGAAGGTCCGATGACCGTAGGCCAGCTTGCGGCCAAGACCGGGCTAAACGAAAAATATCTGCACGAATGGCTCGGCTCCATATCCGCTGCGGGATATGTAGATTTCGATGCCGGGAACGACACCTTCGAATTGCCGCCGGAGAAGGCGCTGGTCATGGCCCGAGAGGGACAGCCTGCCTGTATGCAGGGCTTCATTCAGGCCATCGTTGCCCAATACGAAACGCATGAGCAGGCCGTGGACACGTTCAGATCGGGGGAAGGGCGTGACTGGTCGGAGCATTCGCCGTGCCTGTTCTGCTCGACAGATCGGTTTTTCCGACCTGGTTATCAGACCCATCTGATCGACGAATGGCTACCAGCCATGGACGGCGTGTTTGCAAAACTGGAAGCGGGTGCCAAGGTGGCTGATATCGGCTGCGGCTATGGTTCATCGACAGTGCTGATGGCGCAGCGCTTTCCCATATCCACCTTCGTCGGCATCGATTTTCACGAACCTTCGATCGAGAAGGCGCGCGAACAGGCGAGACAAGCGGGCGTTGAAAACGCGAGCTTCGAGCTGGCCCGGGCCCAGGATTACAGGGGCGATAGCTTTGACTTTGCCTGCATCTTCGATGCGCTGCACGACATGGGCGATCCCGTGGGCGCCGCGAAGCATATTCGCGAAACGCTGAAGGACGATGGCACGTTCATGCTTGTAGAGCCAATGGCGGGTGACAGCATGGCAGAGAACATGCACCCGCTGGGCCAGATATTCTACGGCTTAAGCACGGTGGCTTGCACCCCCGCATCGCTGGCGCAGGAGGTGGGCCGCGGGCTGGGCGCGCAGGCGGGGCAGAAACGGCTGACGCAGGTGCTGAACGAAGCGGGCTTTGGCAATGTCCGGCGCGCCCATGAAACGCCCACCAACATGGTGCTGGAGGTGACCGGCTAGCCTACCTGCCCCTTACTTCGCCCGCGTGATGCGAATTCGGCCCAGGAAATCGGTCTTGCCGACGTTTATCCCTTTGTGACGCAGGATTGCGTAAGCGGTGGTGGCGTGGAAGAAGAGGTTGGGCTGGGAGAAGCTGAGCAGGAAGTTTTCCGCCGTAAAGGGAAGGTCTAAACCGCTATCCTTGCTAACGAAGCGCACCTCCTGACCGACAAAGCTTTCTACCTCTCCGACGGAAACTGCGCGCAGCTTGTTTTCCGCTGCGCCAAGGTTGAGGCGCATCTGTTCGAGTTCGGTGGCAGGGTCATCAAGGTCGGGGTTCATTTCGCCCTTGCGCACCGCCTCTATCGCTCCAATCGAATGCGTATTCAGCCAGTGTATCTGCCGGGCAAAGGGGGCCATGTCCTTCGCAAGGCAAGCGCTGGCGATCTCTTCGTCGGCAAGATCGGATGCCTTGGCCTTTTCGATCCACCTTTGTGCAGCGTCCAGCATCTGGATCATGGTAGGGATGGTAGCATCGTAAAGGGAAATAGTCATTCAAGCCTCCTGAAAATGGCGCAGGCCTCCTGCTGCCATCGCTGGCGCGGGTCTGCAAGCCTTGCAGGCCGCCACCCCGCCAAATTTCGCCGTTAAGTTCGCAATGGCGCCGTCGTCGTAGCCGGTGAAGCCCTTGCATTGGGCCAACAATCTCTTGGCTGGCCGACCGGCCGCCGACCAGGCAGGATCGCGACGGGAAACCGATAGCAACTGATTCGGTACCGTGCCTGAACCTGAAGGATGCGATGATGCCAAAGTTGCAAGGCTTTAGCCTATTCTTCAGCAATTTCAGCGCACGCCTGTGTCTGAAACCGCAGTTGCTCTTGGAATTGCGGCTATGCGTCGGCATGGGGGGTGACCCGAATGGAAAACGTATCATCTGCCGCAAGCGAAAGGCTGCAACACCCGTGAATGGAAACGAACAAGCCCTGTCGAGCAATGTTGAAAGGCGCGGGGCAATCAGCCGGATACTAGGTCCGATAGGCGTGTTTTTTCATGGCTTCATCGAAAACCCGCGCATGGTGGGTTCGGTCATACCGTCCTCGCGCGTGACGATCGATGCCATGCTGGACAGGGTGGACTGGCAGCGCTGCAAGTTGTTTGTGGAATACGGGCCGGGAGTTGGCACGTTCTGTCCCCATATCCTGGATCGTCTTCCGCCTGGTGGGGAACTGCTGGTGATAGACACCAACCCGCGTTTCATCGAATACCTCCAGCGCACCGTGCAGGACGACCGTTTTCACGCCATTCTGGGTTCAGCGGAGAATGTGGAGGAATACGTCCGCCACATCGGTCACGATGAGGCCGATTTCGTCCTCTCTGGCCTGCCGTTCTCGTCACTGCCTAACAGTGTTGCCACAGGCATCGTCGAAGCCACCCAGCGCGTCATCCGCAAAGGCGGAGCCTTTCTCACTTACCAGTTCCGCCCTACGGCAAAGGAACTGACGGAAGAACATTTCGACAAGGTGGATACCGGGTACGTGTGGCGTAACATCCCGCCGTGCCTGCTGGTGTGGGGCTGGAAAACCGACGAGAGCTAGCGGATGAGCTCTTGAGTGTCGCCGCCATTTACCAGCGTAGAGGCCTTAAACGACGGCAGTTTCATCATCCGCAAGCGGAAACGCGATCGTTACCAGTCCTGAACTGCCCGCCTCGCTGAACGAGATCGTGGCATCGATCTGCTTGGCGAGCGATTTTACCAGCCGCATCCCAAGGCTGGAACTACGCTCGACATCTTCGTCGAAATTCTCCGGAAAGCCGTCGCCCTCGTCGGCAACCTCGACCTTGTAGTCTTCACCCGACCTGTATCCCCTGATCTCGATAGGACCGGCAAGGCCGGGGTAGGCGTATTTGATAGCATTGGTTACCAGCTCGTTGAGAAGGAGGCCAAGCGGTATCCCTATATCGGCATCAATGATTTCAGCTTCGATATTATGAGTGATATCATGATCGGGTGACGTTTGCTGCAATGTTTCACATAGTTGTGGGACGATATCGGCAAGATCGATCTTACCAAGTACCTTGCTTTGCCACAGCAAATCATGCGCGGTGGCAACTGTCCCGATACGCTGCTGGGCATCGGCCAGAATCTTGGCGAGGGCCAAATCCGGCTGCGCGCTTTTCTGAAGGGCCAGCATTGCCGATACGATTGCTAGGCTATTCTTCACGCGATGAGACGCTTCGCGGGTCAGCAATTCCTGGTGAGCCCGTGCCGAACGCAATTCTTCTTCCACCGCCCGCCGTTCTATCGCCACACCAATCAGATTGGCGAAGCCCTGCATGAAGGACATGTCGGCGGCGCTGAATTCCCCTGGTTGTGTGCTGTCTACTTCCAAAATCCCCCAGTTTTTGCCGTTCACTGAAATCAGGATGTTAATAGCGCGCCTGACCCCATGATCGATCATGAAATCGGGGGTTCTGAACTTGCTTTCCTTGCCGAGATGGTTGGAGATAACCGCTTCGCCCAACTGGAAGGCAAATCCCGCTGGCGATCCGGCGTCCGCGCCCATTGTCACCTCGCCGACAACACCCGGCTTCCAGCCAAAACCCGCGATGACTTGCAGGCAATGGCGCTCATCCGAATAGCGCATAACCTTTGCAAGGTTGGTCCGCATCCCTTTTGCTGCAAGCCTGGCGGCACTGGTCAGCATCAGTTCGACGTTGGGCGTTCGCAGTGCCTCCGCGCCAAAGTCGGCGAGAATGCGTTGTTGTTCAAGCCGATATGATAGTTCGTCAGCGGATGCCAGGTCTCTGCTTCCGTTCGACCCTTCAATCTCTGTCATCGCTGTTTTTCTCACAGTTTATAGGTGCTTACGCATGCAGTAGCATCCGGACGAGCTGCTGACTATCATTCGAAAGAGAGAAGAGGGGCAGGCGGAGTGGGCGCTTGCCACGGCGGGTAATGTCAATTTCCCGTGATGCTCGATCTGAAGGTCGCAGCCACGCTAAATTCCAGCGGGCCCCTCATCTGGCACAAACACGTTTCAGACGTTCACCAATGCGAACTATGTCACATGAGAAAAAGGCCCGCTTTCCTGTTCTTGGAAGCGGGCCTTTCGGTGCCTTGTTTTCCCTTAGCGCACCCTGGGGCCGCCAAACGGAAGGGGCGGCGGGGGACGGCGCGCACCGCGAGGCAGCTGCGCCTGATAGGCCCGCCCGCAATGCTGTACGCAATAGGGGAAACCCGGGTTCACCTTCTCGCCGCAGAAATGGAAGTCCGCCTCGCCCGGGTGGCCCATGGGCCAGCGGCAGACACGGTCGTTCAGATCCAGCAGGCTGGTTTTGTCCGCAATGGAGGGATCGGGCTTTGCCGGCACCAGACGGCGCGGGGGGGCAGGGGGGATCGGCGGCTGCTGATCGCCCGGACCCTGCCGCAGGAACCCGCCGGGACCGTAGGAAACGATCTTCGGCAAGTCGGATCGCTTGTCCGGCATGGGCTGGCTGGCGTTGGAGGACGAGGTGTTGTCGGCTGCCTGCGGTTCCTGCGGCTCGGCAGGTTTTGGCGAGGTCGGTGCCTCTGCCGTTTTGCGCGCGGGTGCGGGCTTTGGCTTTGCCTTGGGCGCCGCAGGTTTTGCAGCGTCTTCCTTCTTCTTGGCGGCCTTCTTCTTCTCGTTCGCTTTTACCGGGCTGGGGCGCGCCTTCAGGCCAAGCCGATGTGCCTTGCCGATCACCGCGTTGCGCGACACGCCGCCCAGTTCAGTGGCGATCTCGCTTGCGGTCGATCCGCCTTCCCACATCTTGGTGAGGATGCCGATGCGTTCGTCAGTCCAGCTCATGAAGTTACAGTGTTCCGTTCTTCTTGCGAACCGTCCGCGGTATTGGGCACGGTCCTTTGTGTTCTTGCCAGCCCGGCACAGGAGAGATAGTCGCGCCTCCATGACCGATCAAGCACCTGAATCACTTTCCGCACACGGCGACCTTTTGACGACCGGCAGCAACGCAGGTCGCAAATTCCCGCCGAAGGGAGAGCCGCAGATCACCGGCATCAACCGGATCGGGCTGTGGAGCCTCTATATTAAGGAGATCCGCCGCTTTCTCAAGGTGCAGACGCAGACAGTCTGGGCGCCTGCCATCACCACGCTGCTGTTCCTGATTATCTTCACCGTCGCGCTGGGCCGGTCCGGCCGAGAAATCATGGGCGTGAACTTCGGCACCTTCGTGGCGCCCGGCCTCATCATGATGGGCATGATGCAGAACGCCTTCGCCAATTCCAGCTTCTCCCTGCTGGCTGGCAAGTTGCAGGGCACCATCATCGACCTGTTGATGCCACCCTTGTCTGAAGCCGAACTGATGATCGGTATCGTCATGGCGGCAATTACGCGTTCAGTGATGGTGGGAGGGGCGGTGGCGCTGGCAATGTGGCTTTATCCGGGCGTGGACATGAACGTGGCGCACCCCTGGGCAGTGGTATGGTTCGGCCTGATGGGCTCGACCATGCTGGCCATATTCGGCCTGCTGGCCAGCATCTGGGCCGAGAAATTCGATCACAACGCCGCGATCACCAATTTCATTGTCGCACCGCTCAGCCTGTTGTCGGGCACATTCTACGTGATCTCCAACCTCTCACCGTTCTTCCAGACGGTGAGTAAGTTCAACCCGTTCTTCTATATGATTTCGGGCTTCCGCTTCGGATTTCTTGGGTCGAGCGATATCGGCGATACGAACCAGGCTGTCGTGGGTGCTGCGATAGGCGTGGGCGTACTCAACCTGGTGCTGGGATTCATTACCTACCGTGTGTTGAAAAGCGGCTGGAAAATCAAAAGCTGAAGATTAGTGCGTCAGGCTGCGGCGCAGGAAATAGCGTCCGGCGCGAAACTCCTCGAACAGTTGCTCCACCTGCGGATGATCGATCGGTTCGCCTTCGGAATCGATCGCCAGGTTCTGCTGGCTGACATAGGCGACGTAGGAACTGTCGTCGTTCTCTGCCAGCAGGTGATAGAAGGGCTGGTCGCGATCGGGACGCTGGCCTTCGGGAATCTGTTCGAACCATTCTTCCGAATTCGCATAAACCGGATCAATATCGAAGATGACGCCGCGAAAGTCGAATTTGCGATGCTTCACGATGTCACCGATGGCGAACCGGGCGCGCGACCGGCGGGGCGCGTCGATGCGTCGGCCAGCCTGGGATGAATAGAATTCAGAGCGTTCCATGCGTCAGATATATGTCCTGTGTCCGTCGTAACAAGCACCGGCCAGCCGTCGTCCCCCGTTTTTGCGACGAAAAGGATGCAAGGGACTTGGCAAGCGATAATCTCTCGGCTAACCGCGGCGCTTCCCAATCGACTGCGGGTTTTTGCTGACACCCCATTTGCGGAGAGGTGCCGGAGTGGTCGAACGGGGCAGTCTCGAAAACTGTTGAGCTCCTTTGGGGTTCCGAGGGTTCGAATCCCTCCCTCTCCGCCACTGATTTACCATTGAAATGGAAACCTGTTTCCGTTCGCGAAACTGGTGCAGTTCCGCGTAATCTCATTTCATGCCGAAAGCGGTCTGGCGGAAAGGTCGCCTCGAGTGTGGAATCGGTAAAATTCTGTTCGTCTTCTCTGGACGATATGCTGGCGACCACTTTGCCGACTAAGTTCTAAACTCATAGATGTTGCGGATTGTGGGAATGGCTGATTCAAGGTTTTCGGTAGGGAGGCTCGGAGATGGTGCGTTTTGATCTGTCTGGTGCCGAGTGGGCGCTTATCGAACCCTTGTCGTCGAACCGATAACGTGGCGTCCCACGTGTTGACGACCGGCGGATGCTGAACGGCATCTTCTATGTGCTACGCACCGGCTCGGCCTGGCGCGACCTCCCGGAGTGCTGCGCACTGGACACTATTGTCCACAACCGCTTCTGATCGACGCCTCCATCATTCGCGCCCACCAGCACGCCGGAGGGGCAAATAACGGGGGGCGGATAATGCCATCGGTCGTCCTGGCGTAGGGTCGAGCACAACGATCAACGCAGTGGTCGACGAGCATGGCCTGTCGGTTCGCCTGATCAAGTCTCTGGGGCAACAGCATGACAGTCGTGCAGCCGGCAAGCTGCTCGACAATCTCAAGCTCGGTGCCATCGTCATCGACAGCCGCGCTTATGCCGCTCGCGCTGGTGGCGGTACCGGAGCGCAAACCTGCAATCCCACACCGCGCTATCATAAACAGCAGCGCGTCATCTATCCCGCTCCCTATCGCCCACGCAATCTAGGTGCACACGTCTTCAACAAAATCAAACACTTCCGTCGCATCGCAATGCGATACGATAAGCTGCCAACCAGCTTCCTCGCCGCCGTCGCCACAAGTCTAGAACACGTTTGGCAAACTCAAGGACTGGCACCGCATCCTCACACGCTACAACCGCTGCGCACATGGCTTCATGTCCCCCATCTCATTGCCGCAGACATCATATTCTGCCTTTGATCGGTGAGGTCTGACTCTCATGAATAACATTGCAGTTGCCGCTAGCGATACAATTTGAAACACCCTATCTGTTTATGCGGTCCGCCAGACAGATAAGGCGTATCGAGCAGTGGAACTGTATGCGCTTTAACTTTGAAACTAAGGGTTCGCGAATGTCTGATACGAACAGCGGCGAAAGAGAGCGGGTGAGACTCTCTAAGGATAGTTGGTTAAGCCATACATTGACAAAAATTGGAGAAGTCGGGGTTGCCAATATTCAAATCGAGGCTCTCGCTAAGGAACTTCGGGTAACAAAAGGGAGCTTCTACTGGCATTTCAAAAATCGAGATGCGCTTCTCTCGGAAACGTTAGAATATTGGTATAGATCTGCAACCAAAGCGATCGGCCTTGCTGCGCAACGGAACTTCGAAGAGCCTATCGACCGCCTACGATATTTCTTCACGCTCGCATTTAATCGTCGACCAGATGTTCCAGGAGGGCCTATCGAACAGGCGTTGCGTGAATGGGCGCGGATTTCCGAAATTGCGGAGCAAACCACCAGACAGGTGGACGAAGATCGGGTCAGCTTGATAGCGGACGCTTATTCCGAATTGGGGATGGGCGAGTATCAAGCACGTCAGAGAGCGACTATGGCTTTGGCCCAGATAACTGGGCTGAACCTACTTTCACGCGCCATGGGAAAGCGCTGTCAAACCCAGAATGCCAAAGCGTTCCTCGAAATATACTTATCCGCGACGGCGAAGTAGGTTTTATCGGTTCGGGATTTCCGACAAAACTCTGTTTACTCTGTCCAATTGTCCAGGCGAATGACATGACCCCCAACTGGGATTAGAGCCGGGCCGCTTTGTGCACCGCCATCCAATCTTGGACCGCTCAGGTCCAAAGTTTTCCGCCCTTCCCAGATCCGGTGGGCTGGTTCCACCGACTGAGTTTGCCAGCATGATTGGGCGGATATTCCCGATCGCGCTGTAGTATCGTATGCAGCCCGAACAGCGCCTCTTCTTATTTCGATACCTACACGGTCCTTTCATCCGAGGCTGCCTGAAATAAAGCAGCCTTGGAGGCGAAGCCGGGCAAGACACAAGCGTATGTCGTGTCTTTGCCCGAGCTTCGTCCCCGGAACTTAGAAACGCAATTCAATACTTGCGCCCACTTCACGGGGACGCTCGTAGATAATGTAAGCACCAAGTGGTCCAGGTGAAATTTGCTGGGCCACCGCTTCGTTAGTAAGATTCTTAGCAAAGATGCGGAAAGTAAGATCGTCATCCGGGCTGGTCCAGCCGACCTCACCTGTCACGAGCTCATAAGAATCCTGACCAAACGTATTGAGGTAGTCGTAATAGACCGTGCTCGAATGGAACATGTTACCACCGAGGAAGGCTTCCCCATCGAACGCGTTAAACGTGTAGCGGCCGCCAAGTGTCAGAGTAAACTCGGGTGTGCGGACCAACTGCTTACCAGAAGCATCGCCGGACGAAACCAAGTTTCCGCCACCTGCGAGCGGAATGAATGCCTGAGCGCCAAAAAATTCGTCATACTCTGCGTGTGTGTAGGCAGCTGCCGCACGCAAATCGAAGCCATTGAAAGGTTCGACCGAAAGTTCCAGCTCACCGCCATAAATCTCTGCGCTGGCAGCATTCTGAAGGATGAACGTATTGTCGCTCGCCCGCGCATTCACTTGCAGGTTGTCGTAGTTGTAGAAGAAAGTCGCAAGGTTCGCACGCAGCCAGGGCAACGGATCGGATTTCAAGCCGAATTCAAACGCCTTGATTGTTTCAGGTTCGACCGCTTCATTCGAAGTGCCAAATGTGTTGAAAGTCCCGCTTTTGAAACCCGTCCCATAAGTAGCGTAGACGTTCAGATCAGGCGTGGCTTGGTACTGCAGAGCCACACGATAAGTGAACTTATTGAAATCTTCTTCTGCATCAGTGAATAGCTGATTGCCATTGATGCTCTGCGAAAATTTGCGCGTTTCGGTAGTAAAGCGACCGCCCAGGGTAAGTGAGAGGCTCGGCGTTAGCTCATAGGTGCCTTCGACAAAAGCCGCGACCGACGTATTCTTAACTTCTGGCTCGATCAGAATTTCCCTGATCGGAGTTGTGACATCCTGGCGATTGATCAAGGTGAGCGGCTGCTCGCCTTCAAGCTGGTAGTAATAGACACCCGCTGTCCAACTTAGGGCGCTGCTATTATCCGATAGCAACCTCAACTCCTGGGTAAACGTGTCCGGCTTAACCTTCATGTTAGTTTCGCCAAGACGGATATTGGTCCCATCAGAGTCAGCGATCTGATGGACGCGCGTCCGCATGTAAGAGCTTGTCGATTCCAAGGCTACGCCGCCAAGATCGAGCTGTCCCTTAAGGGCAATGTCAAGCCGGCTGAATTCAGAAAGACCAGGCGTTCCGAAAGCATTGTTGGATATTTCCCAAGGTTCGTCAGGAAGAATTACCCCCGGAACCTGTGCGCCCAGCGTATTTCC
>OJBY01000937.1_pt1 | contig 12846 bp, 15 predicted proteins | sample 1591731 | NCBI WGS metagenome assembly OJBY01 (sample SAMN05416837, study PRJEB24817) | seawater metagenome | isolation source: Sea water | place: Canada:Atlantic | collected 2013-07
GATCTCCACTATCCTCTTCGTCGGCAGCGTCAGATGTGTATAAGAGACAGCCCTATGTCCGCCTTCTGGCCGATCAATCTTGCGTTATGGCTCTGGCGGGTTGGCACTAGCAGCGGGCGCGACTTCGCTCAATCTGACAGGTGAGCTAGCGCAAACGTCTATCCGCCTGCGCAGCGGTGCCGTGGGTTTCGCGTGGCCGGGCGCCATGTCCGCCCGTGATCTCGATATTGAACTTGGCCCTCCGGGTGAAGCACAACGGTTTACCATCACCGATCTGCGCGCGGATCTTTCGGCTGAGGATATTGGCGGCGATTTTGCCGGGGCGGATATTTTTCTCGCTTCGGTTCCGCTCGATGTCCTTAATTCCAGCGGACAATGGCGCTATGCCGATGACCGGCTTACGCTCAGCGATGCAGGCTTCACTCTGGAAGACCGCGGGTCAGAGAGCCGGTTTCAGCCGCTGATTGCGCAAGACGCCACGCTCACGCTGTTTGACAATCTCATCACTGCCAATGCGCTTTTGCAACATCCTGAAAGTGGCAAGTCCATTTCGCGGGCAGAAATCACGCATGATCTCGCAACCGGTTCAGGCAAGGCCGATCTGTTCGTCGATGGCATCACCTTTGGTCCTGGCTTTCAGCCACTGGATCTAACGCGGCTTGCCTTGGGCGTGGTTGCCAATGTGGACGGAACCGTCACCGGCACGGGCCACATCGCGTGGAATGATACAGGCATCACCAGTAACGGCGAATTTTCCAGCGAATCGCTCGATCTGGCAGCTGCTTTCGGGCCGGTGAAGGGGGCGAGCGGTTCGATAGTGTTCACCGATCTTCTCGGCCTTACAACCGCGCCGGATCAGCGCATAAGCGTGGGTTCCATCAACCCCGGTATCGAGGTTACCGGCGGCGAGGTAGGCTTCCAGCTTACGAATGGTGAGCTGCTTGCAGTGACGGGCGGGAGCTGGCCCTTCATGGGCGGCACGCTTTCCTTGCGCGCGGTGGACATCAATATCGGCGTGGCCGAATCGCGCACCTATGTGATGGAGATTGCTGGCCTTGAAGCTTCGCGCTTCGTCGAACAGATGGAATTGGGCAATATTGCTGCCACCGGGATCTTCGACGGCACCATACCCATTGTGTTCGATGCCGATGGCAATGGGCGGCTGGTCAATGGAGAGTTGATATCACGCCCCCCCGGCGGACACCTCTCCTATATTGGCGAGCTGTCCTATGAAGACATGTCCTTCTTCGCCAATTATGCCTTCGCTGCGCTGCGCGATCTGCGTTACGATTCGATGGATATCGAAATGAACGGTCCGCTGACAGGCGAACTGGTCACGCAAGTCCGCTTCACCGGCATCGGGCAGGGGGAAACCGCGGAAAGCAATATCGTGACCCGCGCGCTGGCAAACCTACCGATTGATTTGCGGATCAACATCCGCGCCCCTTTCTACAAGCTTATCACCTCGATCAGGGCGATGTATGATCCGGCTGCGCTGCGTGATCCGCGCGATTTGGGCCTGTTGACCGATGATGGGGCGCGGCTGCGCGAAACGATTGACCAGCAAACCGTGGATAAACGCGATGAGGCTGCTGCCGAAGCCGCCGAGCGTCAACTTCTCGAATCCCTCGACAATGATGAACCCGGCATTCAGCCCCAGGAAAGCGAGCCTGCGCCATGAACAGTGCGAAATTGACGAAAAGTGCCTCTGCTGCGCATAATCCCCGAATGACGGGGGCAAAACGCACGGGGGCCGTGATGGCGATGATGGGGGCAATCCCGCTCGTCGGGTGCATCAATCTGGAAGCACCTGATGAACCGATTGTGATCGAACTCAACATCAACATCACGCAGGAAGTCATTTACCGATTGGCGGAAGACGCCGAAAACACAATTGACGAGAACGCCGATATTTTCTGACCGGCGATGCGGAGTAACGACATGACAATGCGCAAAAGCTTGATGACATTTGCCGGGGCCGCACTGGCCATGGGCCTCATCGCCGCGCCCGCACAGGCCCAGCGCGATCCGGCCTATGCCGCCGCCCGCGCCAATGGCCAGGTGGGTGAAAAGATGGACGGCTATCTCGGCATCGTCGGTGCCGCGACGTCCGAACTTCGCCGTATCGTTGACGATATCAATATCCGCCGCCGCGCAGTGTATGCAGAGCGTGCGCAGGCCGAAAATGCCACGCTGGAAGAATACGCCTTCACTTCGGGCTGTCTGGCCATTTCCCGAACCGCGCCGGGCGAGATGTATCAGGCGCCCGATGGGACATGGAAGCAGCGCGGCGCGGGCGCTCCTTTGCGCGATCCGCGTTGTCCGTAGGCCGATCAGCTACAGGCGCATCTTTTCCTATCCTTTTCGAACCCCACACCGGTTGACTCGCTAACACCCCCAATCTAAGGGGGCGGCGCCCTCGGAGGGTGGTGCGTTGCGCTTGTCATTTTCCTGTCTTACAGGGGCTGGCATGAGTGATGAACAACCCGAACGGGAACCCATTGGCGAGGATGCGCGAATTGACGCGCTCGAAGCGCGGCTGAAGGCCGCACGCGAGCGAGAAGATCACCGCAACCGAGCACAGGTCAAGGGATCGGATGCCAGCTACAAACTGGGCAACCGCGTTCTGGCTGATCTGTTAGGTGGGCTTCTTGGTGGTGCGGTTGTCGGATGGACCCTCGGCTGGTTCTTCGATGCCAATCCCTGGGGTCTGTTGGTTGGCCTGTTCCTCGGAATAGTGGTTGCCTTCAGGAACATATTTCGGATTTCAAGTCGCCGCCCCGACCAGGGCGGTGATTAGCAAGAAGCGCAAGGGGCACAGCAGACGTGGCAGGCGAAGCCGAAACGGCCAAGGTCGACCCGATGTACCAGTTTACCGTCGAGCCACTGCTCGGCGAGACCTGGAATATTGCGGGCTACAATATTGCGTTCACCAATTCCGCATTGTGGATGCTCATCACTGCGGTGGTGCTGTTCATCTTCATGATTGGCGGTATGAAGCGTGAACTGGTGCCGGGCCGTTGGCAGATGATGGTGGAAACCTTCACCGGCTTTATCGAAGATATGCTGGACGCCAACATTGGCGAGGCAGGGCGCAAATATGTGCCTTATATCTTCAGCCTTTTCATGTTCATCCTGTTCGCCAACCTTCTTGGCCTGATGCCGCTGGGGCTGGTGGGTCTGCACCCGTTCACCTTTACCAGCCATTTCACCATTACGGGCGTTCTGGCGATCATGAGCTTCCTGATCGTTCTGGTCGTCGGCTTCTGGAAACATGGCCTGCACTTCTTCAGCCTTTTCGTGCCCGCTGGCACGCCGCTGCCGATGGTGCTGGTGATCGCGCCGATCGAATTCATCTCCTTCCTGTTCCGCCCCTTCAGCCTTGGCCTGCGTCTTTTCGTCGCCATGATGGCCGGTCACGTCCTGCTCGAAGTGCTTTCCACTTTCGTCATCGACGGCTGGAATGCGGGTGCCGGTTTCGGTCTGCTTGTGGGTGTGCCCAGCTTTGTGTTGATGGTTGCCATTTGCGCGCTGGAAATCTTGGTCGCCGGCATTCAGGCTTATGTCTTTGCGCTACTCTCGTCGCTTTATATCAACGACGCTGAGAACCTGCACTAAGTTCGCTAATTTCTCCGCTTTTTGAATTACTTGAAAGGATTATCTCATGGATCTCGAAGCTGCCAAGATGGTTGGTGCCGGTCTCGCTGCAATCGGTGCAGGCATGGCCGCACTGGGCGTGGGTAACGTGTTTGGCTCATTCCTCGAAAGCGCGCTGCGCAACCCGGGTGCCGCAGACGGCCAGCAGGGTCGCTTGTTCATCGGCTTCGCCGCTGCCGAGCTTCTCGGCCTGCTGGCCTTCGTCGTAGCGATGATCATTCTCTTCGTCTGACGACACCGAACAATGTTGGCCGGATGCGTAAACATCCGGCCAACCCGACACCTGAATTTTCGCCTACAGACGGAATCCGTCCATGCCTCAGATAGCCCAAATGTCCGAAATCTGGTCCAGCCAGTTGTTCTGGCTGTTGGTCATTTTCGGACTTGTCTATGTCGTTATTGGCAGGGGCATGGTGCCCAAGGTCATGCAGACCGTGGGACTTCGTGACAGCCAGATCGCCGGCGATCTGGCCGCCGCGCAAGCTGCCCGTGACGCTGCCGATGAGGCTGAAGAAGCCTGGCGCAAGCGCGAGAATGAAAATCGTGAGCGGGCTCAGGATTTGGTGAATGAGGCCAAGGCCAAGGCGCAGGCCTCGACCGAAGCAAAACTTGCCGAGGTGCAGGCCGGGATCGACAGTCAGCTTGAAGAAGCGGAGGCGCGTATCGCTGCCAGCCGCGCCGAAGCTGCTGCCGAGATTGAATCGGTTGCCGCCGATGCGGCGCAGGATATTGCCTCCCGGCTCGCCAGTGTCAGCGTGACGCAGGCGACCGCTCGCAAGGCAGTGCAGGAGGCAATGATCCATGGCTAATGCAGCCCAAAGCACGCCCGAAGTTTTCGCGACTTCCGAGGCACAAGTTGAAGTTGCGGATTCGCATGGCGGCGCGGCAGTTCATGTTGAACCCGAACTGCTCGGTCTGGCGCCATTCCAGTGGGTATCCATTTCCATGGCCGTGCTGCTGCTGATCGCCTTTTTCGGCGCCAAGGTGCACAGGTCAATCGGTGGTGGGCTTGATAACAAGATCAAGACAATCCGCGACAATCTGGACGAAGCTAAGCAACTTCGCGCCGAGGCAGAGCTTTTGCGGCAGGAATATGCGGCAAAGATTTCCGGTGCGGAAAAAGATGCTGAGGCAATGCTCGCCAATGCAAGCAAGGAAGCAGACGGTATTGTGGCCAAGGCCAAGGAAGATACCGCCGCTATGATCACACGGCGTGAACGCATGGCGCAGGATAAGATCGCTGCGGCCGAGCGTGAAGCTGTGGCGGATTTGAAAGCGAGGGCTGCTGACATGTCGACCGCTGCCGCTGCCAGCCTGATTGCATCTAATCATGATGCCGCTGCCGACAGGGCCATGGCAGACAAAGTGATCAACCAGCTTTGATCCTGCCGTCTCGGATGGACTTCAGAAATTCAGGCGCGCCACATCTCTCGTGATGTGGCGCGCTTTTTCTTTGGTGACCCTCCCTGTTCCGGGATGCGTTTCTAGAACGCGTCTTTTGCCGCACGTAAAGCGGCAAAGGTTTCATGCGGCACATTGCCGCCCCAGCGCGCCTGTATCGCAGAATCGTCAGCACGCAGGAAAGGGTTGGTGTCCAGCTCACGCTTTAAAGGGAAAGGCACAGTCGGCGCGCCTTCCTTGCGCTTTTGGTCCACCCACTCGGCATAATTTTTCAGCTGCAGGTTATCGGGATCGGCATGCACCGCAAAATTTGCATTGGCCTGCGTATATTCATGCGCGCAGAACATTAGCGTTTCTTCGGGCAATTTCTTGAGCTTGGAAAGGCTTTCCCAGAATTGTTCTGGCGTACCTTCGAACATGCGGCCGCAACCAAGCGCGAACAGCGCATCGCCGACAAAGGCGATATCTTGGTCGATCAGATTATAGGCGATGTGGCCGCTCGTATGGCCGCCGACATCCATAACCTGTGCCGTATGCTTCCCCAGCTTGACGAGATTGCCCTCGGACACCTCACGGTCGATCCCCTTGATCTTGTCCGACTCGGCCTCGGGGGCGATGATCTTGCAGCCTGTTGCGGCTTTGACAGCCTCGTTCCCACCGGCATGATCGGGGTGCCAATGGGTGTTCCAGATTTGCGTGATCGTCCAGCCGCGCTTTTCTGCCTGCGCCAGACATTCAGCCGCATCTGGCGTGTCGATACAGGCAGTTTCCTTGCTGGCAGGATCGTGGACCAGAAAGCCGTAATTATCCTGCAGAACCGGGAACTGATGGATGGCGATATCGGTGCTCATGATTTCTTCCCTATTGAATGGTCCGGCACTTTGGCCGGACATGCGAACCAGCTATGCCTGATGCACTCGAATATCGAGCGTTTGGGCGTGCTGATAGTGGATCGGCAATGGGTGATCGGTTGCGCAGCTTGCAGTCACACGCGTTCATTAGTGCCGGGTCAGCGGTGGTGAGTGCACCGCATTGACTGCTGGCGCGCCATGTTATGCCGGATGGGGCCATCGCGCCAGTTTACACGTCTGCCAGATGTAGGAAAGGCCCGCCTGCGGGTCGCGCAAGCGGGCCTTTTCCATTGTCGACGGTGGGAGTTTTACTCCTTGTCGGCATCCTTGTCGGACTTGTTGTCCTTCTTCAGCGCCGCACCTAGAATGTCGCCCAGCGATGCGCCTGAATCGGCGGAACCGAACTGTGCAACTGCTTCCTTCTCTTCGGCGATCTGATGCGCCTTGATGGAGAAGTTGGGCTTTTTGGAACGGTCAAAGCCGGTGACCATGGCATCGACCTTCTGGCCGGTCTGGAAGCGATCGGGACGCTGTTCGTCACGGTCGCGGCCAAGGTCCGAACGCTTGATGAAGCCGGTTGCGCCATCATCGCCAACCTGCACTTCGAGGCCGCCATCGCGCACTTCGAGGACAGTCACGGTGACAACTTCGCCGCGGCGCAGTGAATCGCCAACGCCGCCTTCTGCCGGAGCGCCCTTTTCGAGCTGCTTCATGCCGAGGCTGATGCGTTCCTTGTCGACATCGACATCGAGAACAACGGCCTGCACTTCTTCACCCTTGCGGTGCAGTGCCAGCGCGTCTTCACCCGAGATGCCCCATGCAATGTCGGACATGTGAACCATGCCGTCCACATCGCCGGGAAGGCCGATGAACAGACCGAATTCGGTAGCGTTCTTGACTTCGCCTTCGACGGTTGCACCAACGGGGTGCGCTTCGGCGAATTCTTCCCAGGGATTGCGGTGAGCCTGCTTGAGGCCAAGGCTGATACGGCGCTTTTCGGCGTCCACTTCCAGAACCATGACTTCCACTTCCTGCGAGGTCGAAACGATCTTGCCGGGGTGAACGTTCTTCTTGGTCCAGCTCATTTCGCTGACGTGGACGAGGCCTTCGATGCCCGCTTCCAGTTCCACGAATGCACCATATTCGGTGATGTTGGTGACAGTGCCGGTGACCTTTGCGCCAACGGGATACTTGGCGCCAACGCCTTCCCACGGGTCGCTTTCGAGCTGCTTCATGCCGAGCGAGATGCGCTGTGTTTCAGCATTGATGCGGATGATCTGAACCTGCACGCTCTGGCCGATTTCGATCACTTCGCTGGGGTGGTTGACGCGCTTGTAGCTCATGTCGGTGACATGCAGCAGGCCGTCGATACCGCCCAGATCAACAAAGGCACCGTAATCGGTGATGTTCTTCACCACGCCTTCGGTCGTCTGGCCTTCTGCCAGCTGATCGATCAATTCGCTGCGCTGTTCGGCGCGGGTTTCTTCCAGGACGGCGCGACGCGACACGACGATGTTGCCACGGCGACGGTCCATCTTGAGGATCTGGAAGGGCTGCGGCATTTCCATGAGCGGAGTGACATCGCGCACGGGGCGGATGTCGACCTGGCTACCGGGAAGGAAGGCCACGGCGCCATCGAGATCGACGGTGAAGCCGCCCTTGACGCGGCCGAAGATGCGGCCTTCGACGCGCTTGCCTTCGCCAAATTCGCTTTCCAGCTTGTCCCAGGCGGCTTCGCGGCGGGCGCGGTCGCGGCTGAGCATTGCTTCGCCGTCAGCATTTTCGACGCGGTCGACGAAAACTTCGACTTCGCTGCCGACTTCGAGGCCATGATCGTCTTCACCACGCGCAAATTCGCGCAGCGAGATGCGGCCTTCGGATTTGAGACCCACGTCGACGACGGCCATGCCGTTTTCGATCGCGGTAACGGTGCCCTTGACGACGCGGCCTTCGAAGCCGCCCTCGGCACCGCCGAGTTGTTCGTCGAGCATTGCCGCGAAATCGTCGCGGCTCGGATTGGCGCTGGTTGCCATGTGTGGTGTATTCCTAATCAAATATTTTGACCGGCCACCGGGTATGTCCCGGGGTCTTTCTCCACCGCCCGCACAATTGCGGAAAGTGGGCCAAAGGGCCGAACTGCCTGCATGGCCGGATGCCATCGCAGGCGCTCTAGTGATGGGCATGTGCGAATGCGCAAGAACAGGCATGGAAAGGGCGTCGTTGCGCCCCGGCAGGATAACCGACCATGCTGGCTTGTCATTCGCGAACATGTAATCCGTCCGTCGAACGGTCGCGCGCCTAGGCGAAAAACCGGCGTAAGGCAAGCAGAAGGTGACACTGGGTGACAGTGTGTCACCTGGTCAAATACCGGCGCAAGCGGCGGTGAGCGCGGGTTTGCAAGCGGTAGGGGCAGGGTGACACCTTACGGGCAAAAAGTTGGATGCGCGGGAGAGAGCGCATGACTTTGTCTTTCCCCCCTTGGCGAAGCTGTAGGAAAGCCGCGCGCTTGACTTTCACCGCGCTGCGGCCTCTTTTCACACCCGTGTAAGCAAGGATGACATCATGACCACGCTAGCCCGCGCACTTGCCGATTACCGCGCCTATCACCGCGATCATCGCAATGTGTTGACGCATGCGCTGGGCATTCCGCTGATCGTGCTGGCGGTGGAAATTTTGCTGGCGCGGCCTGTGATCGAAGTTGCAGGTTTGCCATTTACCCCTGCCATCGTGCTGAGCGCGATTGCGGCGGTCTGGTATCTGCGTCTGGATGCGAAGGCAGGATTGGTGATGACAATTTTCCTGGCGCTATTCGTGGCCGCGGGCGCGCAGATTGCGGCCATGTCCAACGCGGCATGGCTCATCGGTGTCGCCCTGTTCCTGATCGGATGGGCGTTCCAGTTCATCGGCCATCACTACGAAGGGCGCAAACCCGCCTTCGTGGATGATGTGAAAAGCCTGCTGGTCGGTCCGCTTTTCGTGGCGATGGAGGGACTGTTTGCGCTGGGCCTGATGCAGAACCTGCAGCGCGAGGTTGAAGCTCTGGGCTAGGGGCAGGGCTGCTGGCCGGTTATCGTATTCACAGCATCAAGGGCAGCGGCAATCGCGTCTTCCTTGCCTAGCTGCGTCGTGTCGATAACCAGCGCCTCGGGCGCCGCTGCCAAAGGCGCATCCTTGCGGGCGATATCGCGCGCATCGCGGCGTTTCAGATTTTCGAGAATTTCCTCCAGCGTCACGGCCCGCCCGCTGTCCTGCATCTCGGCAAAGCGGCGTGTCGCGCGCGCCTCGACTGTGGCGGTCACGAACAGTTTTACTGCGGCATCGGGTGCAATGACGGTGCCGATATCGCGCCCGTCAAGCACCGCTCCGCCGGTTTGTGTGGCAAATGCACGCTGGCGGGCGAACAGGGCCTGACGCACCGCCGGATGGATAGAAACGCGACTGGCGAGGCCTCCCACAGCTTCGCTGCGCAGTTCAGGATCGTCCAGCACGCTATCGTCAAAGTCGACCGCGGCAAGCGCGTCCTCAGGCACATCCGGATTGCCGCCTGCCAGTTCCACCTGTCGTCCGACGGCACGGTAAAGCAGGCCGGTATCGAGATGGGGAAGTCCAAAATGCGCGGCGAGCGCCTTGGCAATCGTGCCCTTGCCGCTGGCCGTGGGTCCGTCGACCGCGATGATCATGCGTTGCTATCCTTGCTTGTCTTTGGTGTCTTGCGCAGTGCCTTTGACAATCCCCAGATGGCAATCGCTGCCCAGAATCCTTCTAGGACTAGGCTCGGCAGATTGGTGTGCACCAGCAGCGAAACGGTGAGCAAGGCCGCGCCCGCCAGATTGGTGCCGTGCAGGATGAAGGGGTTGGGTTTGTCCGAAGCTGTGAGGTAGAAATAGGCTCCGATAATGCAGGCGGTACCGACGAAGCCAACATAGCTTGCCCAATCGAGATTGTTCATGGCCAGATCGCTCATGCAGATGCCTCTTCCAGCAAGGCGGTGAAGGTCGGGAAACTCGTCGCAATCGGCGCGGTATCGTCCACCTCCACCCCGTTGCGGCTGGCAAGTCCGGCAATTGCCATGCTCATGGCGATACGGTGGTCGAGATGGGTGGCGATGGCCGTGTGGTCCGCTGAGCCTGCAAGGGGTTCGCCGCCCGTGCCATCGATTACAAGACCATCCCCATACTCTTCCACCTTGGCGCCTGCCAAGGTCAGCGCGGCGGCCATTGCGGCAAGGCGATCCGATTCCTTGACCCGCAATTCGTCCAGCCCGGTGGTAGTCGTCGTCCCCTGCGCGAGACTGGCGGCGACGAACAAGACCGGAAATTCATCAATCATGGCGGGCGCAACCGCCGGATCAACTTCCACGCCAGTCAGCGCGGAATGTTGCACGCGAAGGTCTGCTACCGGCTCTCCGCCAACTTCGCGGCGGTCCATCTCCTCGATATGTCCACCCATATCGCGCAGCACATCGAACAGCGCGGCGCGGGTGGGATTGAGGCCGACATTCTCGATCACCAGATCGCTTCCGGGCACCAGCAGGGCGGCAACCACGAAGAAAGCCGCCGATGATGGATCGCCCGGCACGGTGATGGTCTGCGGGACGAGGTCCGCTTCACCATGAATTGCGATGACGCGTTCGCCGTTTTCCTCACCCACTTCCAGTGTCGCGCCAAACCCGCGCAGCATCCGTTCGGAATGGTCGCGGGTCGGCACCGGTTCTATCACCGTGGTGATGCCAGCGGTGTTGAGGCCGGCCAGCAAGACTGCGCTTTTGACCTGCGCACTGGCAACGGGAAGACGATAACGTATGGGCACAGCTGGCGAAATTCCGCGCAGCATCAGTGGCAAGGTGCCGCCAGACGATGCCTCGAAATCGGCGCCCATCAGCGATAACGGTTCTATCACCCGGCCCATCGGTCGTCTGGACAGGCTGGCATCGCCCGTAAACACCGCGCGGATCGGATGGCTGGCAACAAGGCCCATCAACAGGCGCGTGCTGGTGCCGCTATTGCCCATGTCGAGCGCGCCCTCGGGCTGAAGCAGGCTGCCGACGCCCACCCCGTTGACGCGCCATGTGCCATTTCCATCGCCATCATCGTCGCGTGCAATCGTTGCCCCCATTGCACGCATGGCGGCAGCGGTGGCGAGCACGTCTTCACCTTCCAGCAAACCACTGATCCGCGTTTCTCCCACGGCCAGCGCGCCCAGCATAAGCGAGCGGTGGCTGATGGATTTGTCGCCCGGCACGGCGATGCGTCCGGTTAGCGGACCGGCGCTTCTGAAACGCTTTGGAGATGGCGGGTTGGAATGGCTCAAGGGACTGACTATCTCGCTCTGGGTTGGCGCGGTGCTTTGACAGTGCGATAGCCCTATGGCAAGGCGCGCCCGCTCGCGATTCCGTGGCTGCACGGATAGCAAACGAATTTCCCCGGACACTCCGGTCGAGTTTAAGGACATATACGATGGTCAAGCCAGAATGGGGCGCCAAGCGCACTTGCCCCAAATGCGGTGAACGTTTCTACGATCTGGGTCAGGAAGATCCTGTCACCTGCATCGAATGCGGTAATGAATGGACGCCGGAGCCTGTGCTCAAGTCCAAGCAGCCGATTCCTTTCGATGAACAGGATAAGGAAAAGAAGGAAAAGAAGGAATCCGATTCCGATCTGGCGGATGACGATCTGGAAGACATCGACGTCGATGACGACGATGATTCGCCGGACAATGATGTGGACCTTGGCGGTGACGACGATCTTGGCGTCGAAACGTCCAAGGACGACAAGGAAGACGATAGCTGATCGGCAGGATCGGTTTCGGCGGTGCCGGGGATTTGTTCGTGTAACTTGATCCCCGGCTCGCAGGAATTAAGTCTTGCGTCAGCGGCGGCCCCGCAATAAAGGGCTGCCTCCTGCATCCACAGCCTCCCGGCCGGATGCGGAACATGAATGGAACGGGGCCTTAGCTCAGCTGGGAGAGCGCTACAATGGCATTGTAGAGGTCAGCGGTTCGATCCCGCTAGGCTCCACCATTCACGACGATACGGGTTCATAGCCCCGCTGGCTGACGAGGTTTCGTCCGCCGGCGTTTTTCGCGTTTATGCCAACCTCTTCCGGGCTGGCAGGCGCAACAGGAGTTGAGAAGCGCATGTTCGAAAGCCTGTCCGATCGTCTGAACGGTGTCTTCGATCGCTTGCGCGGTCGCGGCGCGCTCAGCGAACAGGATGTGCGCGATGCCATGCGCGAAGTGCGTGTGGCGCTTCTGGAAGCCGATGTTGCGCTGCCTGTTGCGCGCGATTTCATCAGCCGCGTTACCGAACGCGCCGTGGGCCACGAAGTCCTCAAATCCGTCACGCCGGGCCAGCAGGTCATCAAGATCGTCAATGACGAATTGGTGGACATGCTGGGCGGTGAAGATTCCGATGGCGAGGCATCGCCGCTGCATCTGAATGTCACGCCGCCAGCAGTCATCATGATGGTCGGTTTGCAGGGGTCGGGAAAGACCACCAGCACGGCCAAGATCGCCAAGCTGCTGCGCGACAAGCAGGGCAAGAAGCCCATGATGGCGTCGCTCGACGTCAATCGTCCCGCAGCGCAGGAACAGCTGGCCATTCTGGGCGAGCAGGCGGGCGTGGCAACGCTGCCGATTATCGAAGGCCAGCAGCCGGTCGATATTGCGCGCCGCGCGATTGAATCGGCGAAACTCCAGAACGTGGACGTGCTGCTGCTCGATACTGCTGGCCGCCTGCATGTCGATGAAGTGCTGATGGCCGAAATGAAGGCGGTTGCGGGCGTTTCTACCCCCGCTGAAGTGCTGTTGGTGGTCGATAGCCTGACAGGCCAGGACGCGGTCAATGTCGCGCAAAGTTTTACCGATGAAGTGCCGCTGACCGGCGTTGTCCTCACCCGTATGGATGGCGATGCTGTCTCTTATACACATCTGACGCTGC
>OJBY01000954.1_pt1 | contig 12643 bp, 15 predicted proteins | sample 1591731 | NCBI WGS metagenome assembly OJBY01 (sample SAMN05416837, study PRJEB24817) | seawater metagenome | isolation source: Sea water | place: Canada:Atlantic | collected 2013-07
CGACTGCACCTTGCCATATTTGGCTGGTGCGAGAGCCGTCCACGACTTCACGTCAACCCCATTGCGGACATTGGGCAGTGAGGAGTTAAACGTCAGCTTCGCGCCTTCATCGCGATCAGAGGTCGCATCTGGGCGAGCAAAACTCCAAGCGATGCTTTAAACCGATCGAATGTTAACTCATTTCAATTTCTTGGATGACCGAACAATCTTGCTTCTATTTTTCCTTGAATAAGTGGCAGGTATCGCCCAATCTGCTTCCAGCCGCAATTGCAGAGCCTCACTAATTGACGAAGCCTTCAATTTTTCAAGCATGTTAGCACGGTGGACCTCTACCGTCCGCCGGCTAATATTCAGTGCGCGCGCAATACTTTCATTGCGCAATCCTTTTGAGACACAATCTAAAACCTCTAATTCACGGCTTGAAACGCGTCCGATTCTTTCCTCTGCGGCAAACTTGCGACGACGCGCTTCGATCACGTAAGCCCCTTCCGAGTGTGTCGCATGCACAACCCTTTTCACTTGAGAACTGTCCAAGGGCAGTTCCAGATAGTCAAATGCACCGGCCCGGATCGTCTCTACGACTTCGCGCACGCTCGGGCTTTTGCTAGCAACAACAATCGGCACCCAAATTTCAGCGTCGGCGAGCGCTTGCTCGATCGTATCAATCCCGTCCTTGCCCGCCAGTATAACACCCCCCCTCGGAGGAGCTGCCCATATTTCGAGCAAGTCTGCATACAGTTCGGCATGAAAGCCGCACTCGAAAATCAATCGAGATTGAGCCGCGCGGAAACGACTGTCACCGCCGAGTATGTGAAACGTGAATTTGTTTTGCATGAGAATGCTTCAAAAAAGTCGTTAGCGAACCATGATCTGTGTGTTCAGCGCTAGGCTGCAAACGCGAGAATCGATGCGGAGATAACCAGCCCGAGGAAGGCAAACGATAGCAAGCTGGCGAAGCTGGTTGGGATAGGATGCTGGGCATCCGGCACGAAATGGCGGCGCACATTTGGCGTGCGGGCCGACTTCCGTTCCTGACTGTCGTAGCGCGACAGCACCTACCTATTCTCCAACCTTTTACAGAAACCGACAATTGCTTCCTCCGCGTGACGCGTAATACTAAGGAAATCGTCTCCCTTCTCACAGTTGGCCGCGCGGTCAGTCCAAATCACGATTATTCTTCTGGTCCGCTCAAAATCCAGCTGCCTGGCCACAGCTTTGAACTCTTCTGAGCGACGCGCGTGCAGGACGTCATCGAGTGAGCCCAATGCTTCAACTTTCGGCGGAGTGTATTGAGGACGCATAGTCATGATCTCTCTTCGCAATTATTGTCGGATCGCAAATTCGTAAGGCCGCGGCTCGCGGTGTATTTGATGAGGAATTCGCCACCGTCGGGCTGGGTAAGTGGAATGGGGGAGCTATCGTCCACCAACCGGTCAAGGATGGCGGTGTTGGCTCGCGGCGACGATTTTTGGTCGTGCCCGCCGCTCACAACAGGTTATCCTGTCGCATGCTAAAAACCTGGCCTCTGCCGACGATCAGGTGATCGAGAAGTTCGATGTCGATCCGCAGGCACAGCCTTTCCAGTTCTGCAGTGAAGTGCTTGTCTTTCCCGGACGGCGTGGCGTTTCCCGAAGGGTGATTGTGCGCTGCAACGATCTTATCCGCATCGAGGTCAAGCGCACGTGAGATTATCGTGCGAAACGAACCGCCGATGAAGCTCTTGGCGCCGGAGGTCATATCTTCATCGCGAAGGAAATTGTTCTCGTGATCGAGGAATACGAGGCGCAGGCGCTCTTCGCGCGGATTGTCGAGTTCGATCAGCAGGAAGTCGAGGAATGCTTTGCCGAAGATATTGACGCGCCCGCCAGAGAATCGCTCGCGCAATTCGATGGCGGTGATCCGCCGCAGGCCGAGTATAGCGGCCAATGCCTGCTCATCCCCGTCTAGGGTGCGTAAAAGCGCGTCGGGAGACGCGGCAAATACGCAGTGCACACTGTTGAAACGCTCGATCAGCTGTTCTGCGATGCGCTCCGACCGTGCGCCCAGAATAGGCGTGAGGATTTCAGCCAAGAGCGATATGGCCCCGAGCTTTCCACTCTTTTTAGATGCGCCCATAATCCCCAGGCCATGCCCACCAACTGGACGTAAGACGGCGCGATAGTCAGGACGAAGTAGACGGCTGGCTTGATCGGCAAGAATTCGCGGTGAAGATGCATCATGGTCGCTATGAGCTGTGCTGCCAGAAGCCATAATGGATAGATCCTATTCGCTACTAGTGCGAGGGAGGTCAGCGACAACATCATCAAGATGTCGATAGTCAGAAACCCCAAGTTCACATTCCGGAAAGCGAGCGATGAGACGGGAAAGGCCAGCCTGTATATGTAGACTGAAGCAATCGCGCAGACGAAGGTTGTCGCTGCCCACTTTTCCGGTCCGGCCCCGCGCCAAAAGGCGATTAGAGCCAAGGCTAGAAAGCCTGCGTTCTGCAGGAATACACGATTGCCGAGCAGGAAATCCAGAACCATGAGTAAGTCACTTTCTCAGTGTCTGCTGCCCGGCTACACGATTACGCGTGCTTTTTCACCTCGACCGGACCGAGATCTTCTGTCGGGCAAGCGCCAGGAACATCGGGGATGTCGGTGATCCTTGTGAAGTCATCGCGCATGGATTTGTGCGCCTTGGCCAATTCACCCATCGAAGAGACATCATCCGAGATTGCCTTCTGCAAACGCATCACGGCAAGATGACCTTGGTATTGCGGTAATTCGGTTTCCAGGCGCGTCGTCATCATGCTTTCGAGCAGACGCGCCTTGGAGCGCAGGGCTTCATTTGCAGCGCGTTCTGCATCGTCGAGATTATTGGCAATGCGAATCCCTGTGGTTTCAACTGTGAGCGACATTATCTTTTCCTTGCGAGGCAAGCACTCGACCTTGCCTTTTCGATTTCCTGAAGGACGACGCAAGTTCAGATCAGTTCGCCCACCTCCCCAGCAACGGCCAGGAGGATCAGCGCCAGTACGAGCAAGCCTACGGCAAGGCCCACGCTGGCAGCGAGGCGGAAGATCGAAGCGTATGCGCCTTCGAGCACCTCCGGAACGACCCTCGGTTCCTCTCGTGAAGCCCAGGCGGACGGTGCCGCGAAGGGCACTGCGTCGCTGAGTTCAAAGGTTTCCCGCCGGAAGTTCTGAGCAAGCCTCTCGTCGAATTCCTGCAAGAACGGGAGCTGATTTTTTGTGGCTGTAGTCTTTCTACAGGGTTCCTCGGTGAGGCAGTACTCGCGGTAGAGGCGGCCTACCTCTGCCTTGGTTACGTCGCCGAGTTTCCGGCGAAGGGTTTGCACTCGCTTGGTGGCGGCTGAATTGGAGATGTCGAAGTGGGTGGCTATTTCGTCAGTCGTGCGACCGTCGGCCACTAGCTCGAGTGTGGCTTTTTGCTCTGCTGTGCAACGGCAAAACACCGCTGCGGTATCAATCAATCGGCTTTTCATAGTCAAACTTACTTAGTCGAATGGCAACGAATGGACCAGACCCACCCGTCAACAATTCCGTTCAAACGCCGAGATCGCCACGGACACGAGTGCATCAGCCGGCCGTCCGTCTGCATAATCCCGAATCGGCTAGCATGTTCCGATTTGCCAAGAATACTGTCGCTCTGCGGTTGCTGATCATTAACAGAAGTGAAGCTCAATCTTCAAAGTGACCGATCAGCCAGGGGCCGCTTTCCACCTCACTTTCAGACATTCGCGATCGCACCGCTCGTCGCTATTTCCTGACGCTCTCAACCACCGCCCATACTAAATGAAAGGGCTGGAACAAGTTTTGACCTGGCGTATCCACGGTATCCTGATCGAAGTCTGCTATCCCAAAGCAAGGCCGCCACAAGACGGGCATTCGCACATCAATTCTGCGTCCCTCTATTGCTACGTGTCCCCGATGAACCGGCTTGGGCAATGGGAGGCGCAGGAGCCTGCCCTCGCTAGTCGCCCACGGGTCCCTTCTTGCCCGATGCCGAACCTTCTCTTCGTAGCTTAATCCTCGCAGCGCATATACATCCTTGAAGGCCATAGCGCCATGCGCCAGAGCAATGGCGATCTCCGCTACAACGTAAACATCATGGTGGACGGCCAACGCATTCACCGCGTGATCGGACGTGAGAGCGAAGGCACGACCCGCGAACAGGCAGAGCGGGCAATCGAGGGCTTCCGCACGAAGTCCCGCGAGGGAAGGCTTGACCTCCCTACTGGGCGCAAGATCCGCCGCACCTTCGCCGAGGCGGGGGAAGAATATCTTGCCCAAATGGAGGATCACCCGAAGCAAGGACGCAATTTCAGCCGGAAACGGCACCACATGCGTGCGCGGCTGGCACCGTATTTCAAAACGCAGCATGTGGAGAAGCTAACCGACATCGCCGTTGCACACTATGTCCGTCAACGTCGGAACGAGGGCGCAGCGAACGCGACAATCAACCGCGAACTTTCCACTCTCTCCCACTTCTAAATCGCTGCCTCGATTGGGGATGGACTAAGAAGCGCCTCAAGATCGACAAAGCGCAGGAGACACGTAAACAGATCACTGTGCTGTTTATCGCCGAGCAACAGGCGCTCATGAAAGCCGCCATCGGGGATCAAGATCCTTTGACATAGCTGTTCGTCGCGATTGCGATCGGCACTGGCATGAGACACAGCGAGATCATGCGCCTTCGATGGGACGAAATCAATTTCCCGCAACGCCGTATCTTCATCGGCAAGGCTAAGGCAGGCCAGCGTGAGCAGCCGATCCCGGAGACCTCTCCACCCGCCTGGAGGCGGAATGGCAGCAACTTGGCAAACCGGAGAGTTATCTGTTTCCTACAAGTCGCAAAGCACCCTCACCGATCGACAATGACCAAGCAGTTCCGACGGTCCGTCAAGCGGGCTGGTTTGCGCCCAGATAAGGTGACGCCGCATATACTGCGTCACACTGCGATAACGGCCCTCGTAAAGTCAGGCGTTGACCTGCCAACTATCCAAAAAATCAGCGGGCACAAAACGCTCGCAATGATTTTACGCTACACCCAGCTTTCCGACGCACATGTCGATCGCAGCGTGGCAAAGCTCAACGTGCCCTTTCCTGACACGATTACACCGGAATTACACACACAGCCGAATAAGGCCGTCAATGCGGCCGCTTGAAAACTGCAAGAATCGCAGAAAACCAACTATGGTGCGGGCGGCGGGACTCGAACCCGCACGTCTCAAAGGACAGGGGATTTTAAGTCCCCGGCGTCTACCATTCCGCCACGCCCGCTGCGCCTGCCTGTCTTGTGACGAGCGCCAGCGCGCGGTGCCTAGCCGTTGACCGCTCGCTTGCCAATTGCTCTGGGGCGGCTCGACAGAAAAAGGCGAGCACGATTTCGATCATGATCGGTGCGCCGAAGTCAGGTCTTGCCGCCTCACCGGCACTGCACAGTTGCCGCGATCGCCATTTACGCGCATAGTCGCGCTCATGCTGCACCTCGCCCTCGTCCTTGCTGCGCAATTCGCTGCCGACGCGCTGCCCGCAGGCACCTACGACGGACAGTGCCTTTATCCCGACGCCGTTCGGGAGCGAGCGGCGGGCACGGTTCTGGCCACCTGCAACCGCGCGGTCGTTGCACCAGGCGGCGTGGCCTTCGTGATACGCGGTAGCAGACAGCAGATACAGTTCCGAGGGACATGGAATGGGGACAGGCTGACGGTGGAAAGCGTCGTTCTGCGCGGGCGTGATCCCGTCGAAGTGCGGGGACTGTGTAAACTGTACGAAGCGGACGATAGTCTCTCAACCATCGCCTGCACCGCAGTGGGTTCGGGTAACCGCAGTTATGCTGCCAATTTCGTGGCGTCGCGGATCAACAACGCGCGCTGAGTCGATTGCCGGCGGCCTTCTCCGAAAAAACACAAAGGAACGCGGACCAATTCGATCCGCGTTCCTTTTGTTTGCGCTTGCTCGTCACCAAGCCGCGTATCAGCCTTCCGGGTTCAGCCTTTCACGCATTTCCTTGCCCGGTTTGAAATAGGGCACGCGCTTTGCAGGCACGTCCACCGATTCACCGGTCCGCGGATTGCGTCCCGTGCGAGCGTCGCGCTCACGAGTGGAGAAGGTGCCGAAGCCGCGCAGTTCCACGCGGCCCCCTTCGGCAAGACGCTGCGTGATTTCATCGAAGAAAAGATCGACGACCTGTTCGATTTCCTCTGGTCGCAGATCAGGATTGTCTGCGCAAAGGGCCTGGAGAAGTTCCGACCGTATCAATTAATTTCCCCCCTCGGGTTTGGCCACAGATTACGCAGCCATGGTTTCGCCAGTGCGCAGACCCGAAGCGCGTTGCTAAATGTTAAGTTGCCAGAACAATGCCGGTTTCGCAATCATCCGTTAGAATTAGTGAGAAACGAAAAATCACCTGACGGCTTATGCCGATATCCAAATGGCAACTTGAATCAGGCATGGTTCAGAAGATCTGCCGGCTTGAGACCAAGGCGATTCATACGTTTGCGTATTTCTGGCCATTCCTCCTGCAGGAATACATCACGTTCCGTCTGGCGCAACCGGTCCGCCGCACCTTCGCGCACGAACATGCCAACACCGCGCTGCACGCGGATCAAACCGTCGGACTGGAATTGCTGGTAGGCCTTGGCCACGGTCAGCGGATTGGCGCCCTGCGCGGCCGCAAAAGCCCGCACCGAGGGCAGCATTTCGCCTTCCGGATAGCTGCCGTCGATGATGGCAGCAGCAATCTGCTCTCGCAATCTAAGGTAGACGGGGCGGGTATCGACCATAGGTGATTGAGTGCCATAATACAGCGGGGCAGGTCAAGCGTACGGCAAGAAAAATTGCAGTCCCGAGGCAGTTTCACGCGTAACTTGGCTTCACATGCGCAAAACTATCGTTAGGGTGCCCGTTTTTCGGGACGAGTCCGACGAAGATCGGAACGGACAGGCAACACACATTGAGGACGTACGAATGAAAGACATGGGCTTGTGGAACGAGGGCGACTGGATCGTGGCAATCGCCTCCGTCGTTCTTGCGCTTTTCCTGATCGCCGGTGCCTGGGCGGTCACCCGCAAGCAACCCGAAGTCGGCGGCCACCCCAAGGGCCTGTACATCCTCTTCTTCGCAGAAATGTGGGAGCGGTTCTCCTACTACGGCATGCGCGCGCTGCTGATCTTCTACCTGACGCAGCACTGGCTCTATAACGATAGCGCTTCCAACATCATCTACGGCGCCTACGTCAGCCTGGTATATATCACTCCGGTCCTGGGTGGCTGGCTGGCCGACCGTTACCTGGGCCAGCGCAAGGCCGTGCTGTTCGGCGCGGTGCTGCTTACCCTGGGTCACTTCTTCATGGCGTTCGAGGGAACGGGCGGACAGAACGATCCCACCATCAATATCTTCTGGCTGGCGCTCAGCTTCATCATCGTGGGTTCGGGCTTCCTGAAAGCCAATATCTCGGTGATCGTGGGCCAGCTTTATCCCCGTACCGACGTGCGCCGCGATGGCGCCTACACCATCTTCTACATGGGCATTAACGTGGGCGCCGCGATCGGTACGATTATCGCCGGTTACCTGGGCGTGACCATCGGCTGGGCCTATGGCTTCGGCGCTGCCGGTATCGGCATGCTGCTGGGCCTGGTCGTCTTCGTTCTCGGCAAGCCCTTGCTGCTGGGCCAGGGCGAACCGCCAAAGCCGCTTACCAAGGGTACGGAGTGGACCATGTATGGCGTTGGCGCCGTGGGCGTTGCCATCATGTGGCTGCTTATCCAGTACCAGTCCGTCGTCGGCGGACTGATGCTGGTCTGCGGCGTGGCGCTGCTGGCCTATGTCCTGCTCGAGGCTTTCAAGCTCGACAAGCATCCGCGTGAACGCATGTTCGCCATCCTGTTCCTCATCGCTCTCCAGCCACTGTTCTGGGGCCTGTTCGAACAGGCGGGCGGATCGCTGAACCTGTTCACCGATCGCTTCATCGATCTCGGCGGCGTTCCCGCTCCAATCTTCCAGTCGATCAACCCCATCTACATTATCCTGCTGGCACCTTTGTTTGCCGGGCTGTGGACCTGGCTTGGCCGTCGCGGGCTCGAACCCTCTACGCCTGCGAAATTCGGTCTTGGTCTCGTACAACTGGGTTTCGGCTTCCTCGTTCTTGTCTGGGGCGCGGCATCGGTGAGTGCGGGCGAACTGGTACCGGTGATCTTCCTGTTCGGTATCTACCTGTTCCACACCACGGGTGAACTTTGCCTCTCGCCGGTCGGCCTCAGCGCAATGAACCGCCTGGCACCGCGGCACCTTGCCTCGCTCATCATGGGTGCATGGTTCTTCGCAACGGCAGGCGGCAACTTCGTCGCCGGCATGATCGGCGCTGCGACAGGTGGCGAAGATGGCGAGATGACCCGTGAAGGTACGATAGAAATCTACCAGCAGATCGGCTGGGTCGCGATTGCCGTGGGCATCGTGGTGATCATCATCGCCCGATGGGTGAAGAGACTGATGCATCTCGATACGCTGGCTGACGATAACGTGGGCGACGATCTGGAAGGCCAGTCCGAAGGTCCGGGCGAACCGCAGGGCGCAGGCATCCACCCCACCACCAATCCGAAGGGCTGATAGAATGACGGGTCGTTTCTTCAACCGGGGCGGCCCGTCCGCCCTGTTGCTCTCCGCCGCCGCGCTGGCGTTGACCGGCTGCGCTGCTGCCTCCGGTACGGAGCGTCCGGCAACTGCCGCTGCGCCAGGCTCTGCTGAAGAGCCTTACGCCTCCACCTACGAGGCATATCCCGGTGTACCCACGGCTATCACGGGCGCCACCATCTATGATGGTGCAGGAGGCCGCATCGAGAACGGCACGGTACTGTTTGCCGAAGGCGAAGTTGTCGGCGTGGGTGGGGCAGACCTCGCCATTCCCGCAGGTTACACCCGCCTGGACGGCACGGGGCGCTTCGTCACTCCGGGTATCATCGATATCCACTCGCACCTGGGCGACTATCCCACTCCTTCGGTGGCCGCGCATAGCGATGGCAACGAAGCAACCGATCCCACCACGCCCGAGGTGTGGGCGGAACATTCGGTCTGGCCGCAGGATCCCGGCTTCAGCCGCGCACTGGCCAATGGCGGGATCACCACGCTGATGGTCCTGCCCGGCTCGGCAAATCTGATGGGCGGGCGTTCGGTAACGTTACGCAACGTGCCCAGCCGCACCGTGCAGGGAATGAAATTTCCCGGCGCGCCTTATTCCATGAAAATGGCCTGCGGCGAAAATCCCAAGCGTGTTTACGGCGGCAGGGGTCGCATGCCTTCCACCCGCATGGGCAATTTCGCGGTCAATCGCGAAACCTTTATCCAGGCGCAGGATTACATGGCCGAGGAAGAGCCTGACCGCGATCTGGCGATGGAAACGCTGGCCGGCGTGCTGAGCGGCGATATCCTGATCCAGAATCATTGCTACCGCGCCGATGAAATGGCCTTGGTAATGAGCATGGCTGAGGAGTTCGGCTATCAGGTTTCCGCCTTCCACCACGCGGTGGAAAGCTACAAGATCGCAGACATGCTGCGCGACAACGGCGTATGCAGCGCAGTGTGGGCGGACTGGTACGGCTTCAAGATGGAAGCCTACGACGCTATTCCCGAGAACGCTGCCCTCATCCACAATCAGGGCGCCTGCGTGGTGATCCATTCGGATGACGAGAACGGCATTCAGCGCCTGAACCAGGAAGCTGCCAAGGCGCAGGCCGATGGTCGCCGTATGGGCATAGAGATTGCCGACGCCGACGTGATCGGCTGGATCACCCTCAACGCCGCACGCGCCATGGGCATCGACGCAATGACCGGCAGCCTGGAAGCAGGCAAGATGGCCGATGTGGTGCTGTGGAACGGCGATCCCCTGTCCATCTACTCGCGGCCCGAAATGGTCTGGATCGATGGTGCCATGATGTACGACATGAACGATCCCGCCATGCGTCCGGTCAGCGATTTCGAACTGGGCCAGCCGGGCGAAGGAGATGTGAAATGAAGCGCCTCCTCAGCATCGCAGCCTCTGCAATAGCAATCGCCGCAACGCCGGTCGCCGCGCAGGATATCGCCATTACCGGCGCAACCGTGGCCACCGGTGACGGCAGCGACCCCATCACCAATGCCACCGTCGTGGTGCAGGGCGGCCGCGTGGTTGCCGCAGGCAGTGGAGTTTCCGCGCCCGCAGGCGTGCCTGTCGTCGATGGCAGCGGCATGTGGGTAACGCCCGGCCTCTTTGCTTCCGTCACCAATCTTGGCCTGGTGGATGTGGATGCCGTGGCGGACAGCAATGATGTGAACGCCAGCGATTCGCCATTCGGTGCCGCGCTCGACGTATCGCCCGTTATCAATCCCAATGCTCAGGATTTCGGCTACAGCCGCGCGGGCGGCGTAACCCGTGCCAGCGTGACGCCGGGCGCGGGAGCCTCGATCTTCGCCGGCCAGGGCGCAATCGTGGATCTTGGCGCGGATTACGATGCCGTACGCCATCCGCGCGCCTTCCAGTACGTGGAAATGGGTGAGCGCGGCGCATGGCTGGCTGGCGGCAGCCGTACTTCCGCCCATGCCCTGCTCCGCAACGCCTTGCAGGAAGCAGGCTCCTTCGGTGATGCGGCAGAACTTTCCAGCAGCCGCCAGACGCGCGGCAATCGTCCGGGCGAGACGATCGGCCTCGATTCGCGCTTTTCTCCCGGTGCCGACCGCTCCAGCGACGTGCTGCTGACCCGCTTCGATGCCGCAGCCCTGGTGCCGGTGGTGAAGGGTGAGCAGAAGGTCTACATCGAAGTGGAGCGCGCGAGCGACATCCTTTCTGCCCTTTCCCTGAAGGAAGAGTTCCCCGCGCTCGACATGGTCCTGGTGGGCGCGGCGGAGGGCTGGATGGTCGCAGACCGCATTGCGGCCGCGGGCGTTCCGGTCATCGCCGCAGCCTTGCGCGACCTGCCGGTTTCGTTCGAACAGCTGGCCGCCACGCAAAGCAATGTGGGGCGCATGGTGGATGCAGGCGTTACCGTTGCCATCGGCGGCTACGACAGCAGCGGCGACCATCCACGCAACCTGCCGCAGCAGGCGGGCAACATGGTCGCGCTGAACCGCGTCCCGGGGGCCACCGGACTGACCTGGGCAGAGGCTTTTGCCGCAATTACATCGATACCTGCCGCAGTGGCGGGGCTGGAAGGCCGGGTCGGCGTTCTGGCTGCGGGCGCCCATGGCGACCTGGTGGTATGGGATGGCGATCCGCTGGAAACAAGTTCCGCTCCGGTCCGCGTGTATATTGACGGCGTGGAACAGCCACTTACAAATCACCAGACCCGGTTGAGGGACCGCTATCGGTCGCTCGACGAAACGAAGTTGCCGCGCGCCTACGAGCGATAGAGCAAGCTATCCGCTCCTGGCGCTGAACGGGGGGAGAGGGCGGGGCCAATGGCTCCGCCCTTTTCATATCGGCGAACGGTGTGATACTCCCCCATGGAAGGAAATTGCCATGGACTACGCGCTCGTTTCGCTGATCGCCGCCAGCATAGCCCTTGTCGGCACGCATTTCGCATTGTCGCACCCGCTGCGCGCGCCGCTGGTCAAGAGCCTGGGCGCAAATGGCTTCATGGCCCTTTATTCCATAACCGCGCTTGCCTGCCTGTACTGGATGGCGCAGGGCTTCAGGGCAGCCCCGCCTGCCTCGCTAGGGGGCAGCGGAGCGGCAGGCTGGATCTTCGCCAGCGCACTGACGCTGGTGGCCGTGGTGTTGCTCTTCGGCTCATTCCGCAAAAACCCCGCCCTGCCCGCGCCCGGCGCAGCCGATCTGGCGGCAACACGCCAGCCGACCGGCGTCTTCGCCGTCACCCGCCACCCGATGATGTGGAGCTTTGCGCTATGGGCAGTTTCGCATATCGCACTATGGTGGAGCTGGCGCACTAATATCGTGGCGCTGGCGATCTTCACCCTCGCCCTGCTCGGCGCGCATTTGCAGGATCGAAAGAAGGCCGTGGCCATGGGCGATGCATGGCAACAATGGCAGGCCCGAACCAGCTACTGGCCGCGCTTGAGCAAGCTGCTTTCGGCAGGCTGGATGCTGTGGCTGGCCGCGCTGGCGACATGGCTGGCGCTGACATGGATACATATCGCCATGGCCGGAATTCCGGCAGGCATTTGGCGGTGGCTGTGACGGTAAGCTTGCTGCTTCTCAGTCCGCGCAGCTAGTTATCGGCGCAAAGTCCTCTCGCGGTATTCCCTCGATGCTGAAAAGGCGCTCAAACGGCAGTTTCACGGTGATGCCGCCGATCTCGAAATCTCCAATCGCACCCAGAAGGCCAGCCATCCTGTCGCCTTCAATGCAGGCGCCCAGCTCGGCCATCCCCAATGCCAGCCCTTCACCCATCGAGCCGGTCCAGCGCCCGACGCGCACCACGACCGGGCCTGGGTGATATTTGTTCTCACGCGGCTCCACCAGTTCAAGCCAGCTACGCGCGATACCCGTTTGCCGCTCTTCACGCGGGAGCTGGTGCATCTGGTATGGCGTCGGTTGGCGCGCGAACCAACCCATGATAGCGCGTGCCACCACTGTGTTTCCGCCACCTGGAGTTCGGGTGAGGTCGAGGGTGATCGTGTCACCCTGTCTCTTATACACATCTCCGAGCC
>OJBY01000966.1_pt1 | contig 12496 bp, 9 predicted proteins | sample 1591731 | NCBI WGS metagenome assembly OJBY01 (sample SAMN05416837, study PRJEB24817) | seawater metagenome | isolation source: Sea water | place: Canada:Atlantic | collected 2013-07
GCCTAGTGCAGCTTCGATGCCTAGCGCTGCACCGGGGGCCTTGATCTGCAGCGGCGACAAATTGACGGCAACCGAAACATCGTCTGGCCATGTAGCGCACGCTTTCGCTGCTTGTGCGGTAATCCAGTTGCCCAGAGTTACAATCACGCCCGTTTTCTCGGCCACCGGAATAAACAGGTCGGGCAACAATTCGCCTTTCTCGGGATGGAACCATCGCACCAGTGCTTCGAAACTGTGGATCCTCCCGCTTTTCAGATCGATGATTGGCTGGAAGAAAATCGACAACTCGTCACGTTGGATGGCCAAACGCAGTTCGGCCTCCATCTCGCGGCGCTCGGCCAGATCGCAGGTCATGGAGCTATCGAAGAACCGGCTGCAGCCGCGCCCTTCCCGTTTTGCTCGATGCAGAGCCAGATCGGCGCGCTGGAGGAGAGTTTCAGCATCCGTGCCATCCTCGGGCGCTATGGAAATCCCGATAGATGCACCGATTTCGAACCGTTCACCGTCTATCTTCATGGGGCGTAGCAGATCGTTCAGAATGCGTGTCGCAAGAGACCGGGCATGGGCGCGGCCCACTACCTTGCAGAAAATCACGAATTCATCGCCGGCGAAGCGAGAGATGGTGCTGCCTGCGGGCACGATATTCACCAGTCGCTTGGCCGCTTCGACCAGCACACGGTCGCCCGCCCGGTGGCCTAGCAGGTCGTTGACTTCCTTGAAGCGGTCGAGATCGAGCCATAGCAGTGCGACTGGCTGTTCGTCTCTGGCTACTACCATCGCCTGTTCCAGCGCATGATCGAGCCCGGCGCGATTGGCGAGGCCGGTGACCACGTCCTTGAGCGCGAGACGCTCCATTTTTGCGGCGAGTTTTCGGCTGGTATCGGCGCTGGCAATGGATTGGTGGAGCGTGCGGAACACATTACTGGTGATGGAAGCCAGCGCCACAATGGCCAGCGGGATGCTCGCGCCCAGCACAATTAATGGCAGCGAACCTTCGATAAACGATCCGACCATGACTGGAAGAAAGACTAGCGCCATCTGGCCCATCGCAATAAACGGGCGGCCGGCATTGCGGGCGCAGATGCCGGCCCCGTAACACAGAGCATGGGCGACCAGTAGCACTTCAACAGGTGCACCGGCATGCATGACAATAGACATGGCTGCAAAGAGGCCGAACATCCCGGAATAAGCGAAAGCACCCAGCTCGTAGATAAACTCGAGATAAGGCGTCGAATTTTCGTTACCGTCGATCTTTAGAAAGAAAGCGAGTGCGGTTCGCACCACTGCAATCAGGGAGAGCAGGATCGCGGCGGCCGTGAACAGCAAATCCTGCACTACATAAGCGGCCACCATGCTGACCACGATACCGTTGAAAGCACCGATGGCGAGACTGGTCTGTTGGGTATACAGAGAACGGACGAGCGTGCGTTTCACACGCTCATTGCTAGCGTCGTCGCCAAGGCGGCGACCCACAGCGTTGCGCATCCGTTTCATGTGCTGAGCGACCAACATTCATCACATCTCGGACAAATGCGTCATCTTTTGGTTAATGACAACGTAAGGGGATTCCGGTGGCCTGTAACCACACTCCTGCAATTACGCACAGGCGTTCAGTACTCGCTGTCGGGCTTCCAGCCGTTCGGCTAGCGAGCGGTCGAGCGCGCAGCAGATGGCGTACCATTTTGCAAATTCCTCGCGTTCGCCGCTGACCAGTGCCCGCTCGGCCTGGGTATAGGCATTGCGTGCTGCGCCCAGACCGTGGGCACCCAGATGTTCCAGCGCTCTGCGCAGCAAGGTGTCTTCGTCCATCGTAGGGATATCGCTGTTGTCGTTGGCGGCGCGGCGTCGCACGCGCCGGGCAAGAGCACGCGCCACTGGTGACCAGGTCGCGCAGCGTGCAGCGGCGAAATGGATCGACATGGAAATTCCTTCGGTCTGAACTGGTTGTCCGGTGACGGTTGGGACCGCCCGGGGCTGTTCAACCTCTTTAAACAGACGGCTCCTAAGCTATTGCTGCCGCTTAAGGTTGCGCGGGCGTTAAGTGTTTGCGCCGGAGCGTTATTTAGTGTCGGCTTTCCATTGACCTGCATTGGCATATTCGGCCCTGACAGTGCCTGCACCAGGCAATTTATCCGCCGTGAACTGCGCATCACCACCAGCGGCTTCTACCTGCGCGGTATAGACGGGGGAAGGCGCACGGCGACCGGCCTCGGCAGCAGCCTTGGCGCGGGCTTCTTCATAGGCGCGCGCCAGTGCGACCGGATCGACTGCATCATTGTCGCGGCCTGCCGTAGCGCTGGCGCTGGCCGGAAGCGGGGCCAGGCTGCGGCGTGTAGGGGCGGGGATGCGTTCTCCGCCGACGTAAGCTGCGCGGAAGGCGCGGGGTGTGCCCGCGCTCCCTTTCCAGCGATAGAACCGGTGCGCACCAATAGTGCCGATATGGTTTAGGCTGCTGGCCCAGTATGGGCTGATCCATATCGTGTGGTAATGCGTGGCATAACCGACGGGCTTGTAAACATTGCCGGCCAGTGCCTGCGCCGCCACGCCGCGCGCTCTGGCCCATGCTCCGGCTGAGGGCTTGCGGGCCATGCTTCCATCGCAGGTAAAGCTGAACTGGCAGCCTGTTCGCCGAGCGCTGCCCTGATAAACCACGCCGCAAACATTGGCGGGATAAGTCGGATGCATCACGCGGTTAAGAACGACCTGCGCGACAGCTTTTTGCCCGCTATTACTTTCGCTGGCTGCTTCATAATAGATCGCTTGTGTCAGGCATTGCAGGGCGCGGGCCTTGTCCATACCCGTACCGCCCCCGCGAAACGCGCGGGCGGCTGGCCCGGCAGCGCGTATTTCAACAGCCTGCGTCGGATCGCCATTGATGACCGCCAGCGGGTTGAAAACCTGCGTTCCGTCTTCCAGAGTATCCGACCCGAAGCCCGCACCTGCGCGAGTATCCAGCGACGCAGTATTGCCTCCGGAGGGTGCCGAAGCCATCTGCGGCGTATCATCGAGATAGAAAAAAGCCGACCCGGGGAAGCTGGACCCGGCCTCCTCGAACGGCATCGGATCGACTGTTTCGGGCGCGGCAGCTTCGGCCTTCATTTCAAAATTGCGCCATTCACCCGGTGCAGCAAATGCGGGAACGCCGATGGCCGCCGCAAGGATCAGCGCCGCCTTCATCCGCGGGCCCGGACGGCGCACGTCAACACGCCGCGACCGGCGGGGGGTATTCAGGTTGGCGCGAGAAGAGCTCAAAGAAACGGTCCGGTGCTGGTGTTTGGGATGCTGGAAATAGCCGGATCGCCGCTTGCGGGCGAGCGCGCTGTCAGCAGGCGTCCTATGGCGGCACAGCCTGAAGCACTCGCTTAAGATTTGCAGTAACCAAGGGGTTAACCGGCGGGTGGGAAACTGTACGGATTCTGCAGTATTCCACAATCTGCCGTCTTGCATGGCGCGAAACTGATGCGTAAAGGCGCGGGTCTGTCATGGGTGCTTGTTAGCCCAAGCCTAAGAGGGAACGGGATGCCTGCATCTGCCAATCGGTAGATTAGGAAAGTCCCGGCTGCCCCCGCAACTGTGACCGGGGAGCGCGCGCTTCAATTGCCACTGGTGAATTCACCGGGAAGGCGGAGTGCATCGTATCGATCCGGGAGCCAGGAGACCTGCCTGAGACAGCTGCTTGAGCCAACGGGCGGGGTGCACCGATGGCAACGGAGGAAGGGCGCGCCGCCTTTGGCGTGCCTTCCGTCACGGGCAGCGCAAGCTGGTGACGTTGGAATTATGCATAAATATCTGTTTTTGTTGAGCTGCGCCGCGATCGCTGCACCTGTTTCTGCACAAGAAGCAGGCGAAGCCGAGCAAATCGGTAGCACTGGAACATATACGACTTGGAGCGCCGAGCCGGCTAATCCTCAGATCACGGTAACAGCCACCGGGACCCCCATTGAAGTCGAGGATACCGGGCAGGCGGTAACGATCATAAGTCGTGAAGAAATCGAGGCTGTGCAGGGAGCTGATATTGTTCGCGTGCTGCGGCGAGCTCCGGGTGTGACGATCAGCCGCAATGGCGGGCCGGGTAGCGTGACCAGCGTGCGCATTCGCGGCGCACAGGCAGAGCAGACGCTGGTGGTTATCGACGGCGCGCGCGTGGCCGATCCTGCCGCGCCATCGGGCGGTTTCGATTTCGGCACTCTGCTGGCGCTAAACTTGGCCAAGCTGGAGATATTGCGCGGTTCCAATTCCACCATCTGGGGCTCGGATGCGATCGGCGGCGTCGTGGTCGCCTCTACCCGCGCGCAAAGCGGGCTGCGCGCCAGCGCCGAATATGGCGCGCGCGATACCGCCAGCGCATCTGTCTCGGGCGGATTGGCCGATGCCGATACCGGTTATCTGGGCCTTTCGGGTACGTGGTTTTCCAGCGACGGTATCTCGGCCGCAGAAGCCGGGACCGAGGAAGACGGGTTCGAGCAGTGGGCGCTGAACGGCCACGCACGCTATTATTTCAGCGATCGTTTCGAGGTTTTCGCGCGAAGCCGGTATGCCGAAGGCGAACTGGAGATCGACGGCTTTCCCGCGCCCAGTTTCACGCTGGCGGATACGGATGAAGTGCAGGAAACGCGCCAGCTGACAGGTTCTACCGGCGCGGTGTACGATACAGGCGCACTGTTCGTTTCCGCCGCCTACAGCTTTGCCGATACCGAGCGTGACAATCTGGACGGCGGTGGCACCGAAACCTTCACCAGCCAGGGCCGATCGGACCGGCTGGACGTGCGCGGTGAATGGCGGCCCATCGGCCCGCTGCTGCTGCACTTTGGCGCGGAGAACGAGTGGACCAGCTATGAGACCTTGTTCGACGTGGGCGAAGATACGCGCATTTCCGGCGCCTATGTACAAGGCGGCATCGAATATAATGCCATATCGGGCCATATCGGCGCGCGGGTGGACGACCATGCCGATTTCGGCACCGCTATAAGTTTCGGCGCGGATGCCAGCTATGAAGTCGCCCCCGGCTGGCGACTGCGTGCAAGCGTGGGGGAAGGGTTCAAGGCCCCCAGCCTGTTCCAGCTGCATTCCGATTTCGGCAACATCGCGCTGGAGCCCGAGGAAAGCACCAGCTTCGACCTTGGGCTTGCCTACGGTGAGCGTACCATGACCCGGCGCCCCGTCTATGCTGCGATCACTGCTTTCCAGCGCGACACCGACAACCAGATCGCTTTCGTCAGCTGCTTCGGTCAATCGGACGACATTTGCGAAAACCGTCCGTTCGGCACTTATGACAATATTACCCGCACCAGGGCCCGTGGGATCGAAGCCGAGCTATGGGCGCGTCCTGCGACAGACCTGACACTGGGGGCGCTCTACGCCTATACCGATGCGGAAAATCGCGACACCGGCCTGACGCTGGCTCGTCGCCCGCGCCATGCTGCCACGGTAACGGGAGAGTGGCGTCCGCTGGAGAGGGTAACATTGGGCGCGGACCTGCGGATCGTTTCGGGCAGTTTCGATGATGCCTTCAATGCAGTGCGGCTGGATGGTTACGAAACGCTCACCCTGCGCGGAAGTTTGAATGTGACCGAACGAGTCCAGGTCTTCGGCCGCATTGAGAACCTGTGGGACGAGGATTACCAGACTGCTGCGGGCTATGCCACTGCGGGGCGGGGCGCGCATATCGGGGCGCGACTGGCCTTGTGAAGGCCGTGCTGCCCCCCGCGCTGATGCTGCCCCTCGCGATGATGTTGGCCCTCATGTTGATGCTAGTGGGGTGTTCGGACACGCCGCTGGGGCTTCCTGCTCAGGACCGTCCGGCGCCAAATAATCCGACCATCGTCAGCCTGAACCCTTGCGCCGACGCCATCCTTGCCGAGATCGCGGCGCCGGGCCAGTTGCTGGCCATCTCGCATTACAGCCACGATCCCGCAGCCAGTTCCTTGCCTGCCGATCAGGCGGTGCAATATGGCGTGACCGGCGGGACGGCCGAAGAAATTCTCGCGCTGGCGCCGGACATGGTGGTGGCCGACCCGTTCATCTCGCCTGCCACCCGCCGCGCGCTGGAACAGGCGGGCATCGTGGTCGAAAGCGTAGGGATGGCAGGATCGCTGGAAGACAGCCTTGCGCAGATCGCCGCATTGGGTGCGGCAACCGGAAATGCGGTTCGCGCCCAGGCTCTATCTCGCGAAATAGCGACAAGCTGGGACGCGCATCGCTGGCAGGGTGAGCCGGTTGCCGCTCTGCTGTGGCAGCAGGGGGGGCTGGTGCCGGGGGGAGCCTCGCTTGCCCATGCCATGCTGGAACAGACCGGATTTGCCAGCCATTCGGCGGCGCGGGGAATGGGGCAGGGGGCCTATCTGCCGTTGGAGCGCGTGCTGGCCGATCCGCCGCAGGTGGTGATAGCGACCGGCGACGAACGCGCCGCCGATCATCCGGCCATGCGGGAAATATCGGGGATGGTGCGATATGATCTCGATCCGGCGCTGCTCTATTGCGGGGGGCCTACCATTCCCCGCGCGATGGAGCGATTGGCCAGCATCAGAAGTGCCACGCGATGACGCGGGCCACGCTTATCCTGATCGCCCTGCTGGTGATTGCAGTGCCATTGTCGCTGCTGGCAGGGCGCGTGTGGGTGGCCCCCGGCACAACGCCAAATGCTGTGCCGATCCTTGTCGAACTGCGTCTGCCCCGCGCAGTGCTTGCACTGGTCGTCGGAACCGGTCTGGGCGCTGCCGGGGCGGCGATGCAGGGTTATCTGCGCAACCCGCTGGCCGATCCCGGCCTGTTCGGCATTGCACCGGGCGCGGCCCTGGGCGCCGTAATCGCGCTGTACATAGGCGTGGCGAGCGCGATCCTGCTGCCGCTGTTCGCGCTGGTGGGCGCGGGCGGGGCAATGGCGCTGCTGGCGCTGATCGCGGGCCGCACCAGCAGCCCTGCGAACGGCATCGCGCTGTTTACGCTGGCAGGAATGATGATCGCCAGCCTTGCAGGTGCGCTCACTTCGCTCGCCATCAGCCTTGCGCCCAATGCCTTTGCCATGAGCAGCATCGTCACCTGGCTGATGGGCGCGCTGACCGATCGGAGCTGGGCCGACGTGATGTTGGCCGCGCCTCTCACTCTCGCGGGCCTGACGCTGCTGTGGCTGGCGGGGCGCGATCTCGATGCAATGACGCTGGGGGAACCTGCCGCACGATCGCTGGGTGTTTCGCCGAGACGGCTGATGGCGCTGCTGGTGCTGGGCACGGGTCTAACCGTGGGCAGCGGCGTGGCGGTGGCGGGCATCATCGGTTTCGTCGGCCTGATCGTGCCCCATCTCGTGCGTCCGCTGACTGACAAGCGCCCGTCCAGCTTGATCCTACCTTCGGCCCTTGCAGGTGCACTGCTGGTGCTGGTGGCGGACGTGGTCTGCCGCATCCTTCCACTGGTGACCGAACTGCGGCTGGGCATCGCGCTATCGCTGATCGGAGCGCCGTTCTTCCTGATGCTGCTACTGCGGATGCGGAAAGGTCTTGCCTGATGCTTTCTGTCCAAAACCTCTTCATCGCCAACCGATTGGAAGATGTGAGCACCGTGCTGCATCCAGGCACTATCACCGCGATTTGCGGACCGAACGGTGCAGGCAAGTCTAGCCTCCTCAGCACAATGGCCGGGCTGCTGGATGCCGATAGTGGCAGTGTTCTGCTGGATAGCGAGCCGCTCTCTGCCTTGCATCCGCGACAGCGCGCGCAGGCAATCGGCTATCTGCCACAATCGGCGGAGGTCGCGTGGGACGTATCGGTCGCCAATCTCGTCGCGCTGGGCCGCCTGCCGCATGGCGACCGGGGTAAATTTGCCGTGGTCAGCGCGATGGCCGCCACCGACCTGTCGGACTATGCCCATCGCCCCATGTCTACACTTTCGGGCGGCGAAAAGGCGCGTGCTTTACTGGCCCGTGTTCTTGCGGGGGAACCGCGCTGGATCCTGGCCGACGAACCGCTTGCCGCGCTGGACATCGCGCATCAACTCAGCCTGCTGCGGGTATTGCGAAGCGCGGCGGACGAGGGCACCGGTGTGGTGCTGGTGCTACATGATCTGGCTCTGGCAATGAACCATGCGGATCGCGTGGTCGTTCTGGATAAAGGTCGCCTAAAAGCAGACAGCGCCCCCGAAGAGGCGCTGTCGCTTGAAATCGTCAATGATGTCTGGGGTGTCGAGGCGCACTGGCTGGGAGAAGCCGGACAGCGCGCCTTGATCACGCAGCCCTAGAGCGCACCTTCGGCGCCATCAACGCCGGTCACGTCGTCATCCTCTGCAACCAGTCCGCGTGCTTCCAGCAGCGGCTCGACGCGCGGATCACGCCCGGTGAAATCGCGGAACATCTGCTCGTAGGTCTTGGAATGACCCTGGCCGAGGAAGGTGTCCACGATGCGGTCGCCCATTTCGCGGGTCATGCCACCATTGTTCGCCACGTAGCTGTAGGCGTCGTGATGCAGCATTTCCGTCCATGTGTAGGCATAGTAGCCTGCATCATAGCCATGTTCGAAGATGTGGCGGAAGTAGGGTGTGCGGTAGCGCGGCGGCACCAGGTCGCTGCGCAGGCCGATACGTTCCAGCGCGGCGGCTTCGAAGGCCATCACGTCATCAGGAGCCGACGTGGCAGGATCCATCGAATGCCATTCCATATCCAGCAGCGATGCGGCGATAACTTCGCCAAAGCTGTGGCCCTGGTTGAACTTACTCGAACGGTCGATCGCCGTAATCAGTTCGTCCGGAATGACTTCGCCGGTTTCGTGGTGGCGGGCATAGCGTTGCAGCACTTCGGGAACGGCGGCGAAGTTCTCGTGGAACTGGCTGGGGAATTCCACCCAGTCGCGCGCAGTGTTAGTGCCCGAAAGCGAGGGGTACTGCTGGTCGGCAAAAATGCCGTGCAGCGCATGGCCGAATTCGTGGAACATCGTGGTCACATCGTCCCACGTTGCCAGGGCCGGCTGGCCTTCGGCGGGCGGGGCGATGTTCTGTGTATTCGTAACCACGGGCTTCAGCCCCAGCAGGTGGCTCTGTTCGATGAAATTGCTCATCCACGCACCGCCACGCTTGGAATCGCGGCTGAAGGGATCGAAGTAGAACAATGCCTGTTCCTCACCGTCATGGAAGACGGTGTAGACCTTCACGTCGGGGTGATAGGTGGGAATGTCGCTGCGCTCTTCGAAGGTCAGGCCGTAAAGCTGCCCGGCCATGTAGAACACACCGTCTTCCAGCACGTTGTCAACGACGAAGTACTGCTTGATCTCCTCGTTATCGAGGGCGTAACGCTCCTGCCGCACCTTGCTGGCGTAATACTGCCAGTCCCACGGGGCGAGGGTAAAATCGTGGCCATCCTGCTCGATCCGCTCCTGCAAGACGGCGGCCTCGCGTTCTTGGGTTGCGCGAAGGGCAGGCACCATGTCGGACATGAAGCCGATGGCCATCGCCGGGTCCGATACCATGCGATCGTACATCTGCCAGCTGGCATGGCTCGGCTCACCGAACAGCTGCGCGCGGCGATTGCGCAGAGCCACCACTTCGCGGATCAGGGGCAGGGTGGAAGCCTCGCCCGTCCGGTTGCGCTCCACGCTGGAGCGATAGAGTTGTTCGCGAATGTCACGGTTATCGAGCTGGGCCAGTTGCGGCACGCCAGTCGTGTTGCTGACAGAGAGCATATATTCGCCGGGGCGACCACGCTCTTCGGCAGCGGCAGCGGCGGCTTCGATCTGGCCTTCGGAAAGGCCGGAGAGACCTTCACGCTCGCTCACGAAAATTGCGGCGCTGTTCTGGCCGGTAGTGATCTTTTGCGAGATTTGCGATGAAAGGGAGGACAGCCGCTCGTTGATCTGGCGTAGCTCAGCCTGCTGCTCTGCACCAAGTTCGGCACCGCGATGGACGAACTCGTTATAAGTGGTTTCCAGCAGCATCGCGTCTTCGGGCGTCATCGCCATGGCGGCGCGGTTATCGTAAACCGCTTTCACCCGCGCGAACAGCTCGGGATCCAGATAGATGCTGTCTATCATGCTGGCAACCTGCGGGGCCAAGGCCTCGTCCGTGGCGGCAATCGTGTCATTGATATTGGCGGAAACGACCTGGCTGAAGGCGCCATATGCGCGGGAGAAAACCTGGCCCGACCGCTCCATCTCTACCAAGGTGTTGGAGAAGGTGGGCGGATTGGGGTTGCTGGCGATAGCGTCAACCTCGGCCAACTGAATGGCAATCGCCTCTTCCACGATGCCCTGCCATTCCTCGTCCGAAACCCGATCGAATTGCGGGGCATGCATGTAGAGCGGCGAAAGCTCGGCAAAAATGCTGGTCGCTTCGGGGATTTCCGGATTGTACTCGGCGGTGCCGGGCAATTGTGCGGAAGCATTCATGTCGGCATCCTCCATCGTGGTGCAGGCGCTGGCAAAAGCCGCGATCATGGTGGTGGCAAGTAGGGTCGATTTGCGCATTCGGGCGTCTCTTCCTTGTTGTTATTAGTGATGCGGGCCGCTGACGCGGGCGTATGTCGTTACTAATGATACTTGGCGCATAGTCCTAGGGAAACAAGCTGCCAAGAGCTTGAACGCTTCGATCAGGAGGAGGTTTCCCCATCCTGCGAAACCTTGGCTGCTGCCTCTGCAAGCGCCTGGCGATTGACGGTGACAAGGCGCGGTCGGCCACCCGGCTCTCCAGGGCTGAGCCAGATCGCGCCAAGTTCGAAGAAACCACCCTGGTCGGGCACCACGGTCATCTCGTTAAGATCCAGCCCACGCATCAGCGCCAACATCTCGGGCGAGAACACCTCCTCGAAATCACTGGCCGCAAGTTCGCTATCCGCCAATTCCCGGCGATTGCCGCTGGCATCTATATAGAGCAGCGGAACATTCATCTCGCGCAGCAGGGCACTACGATCGTTCCCCGATGCCGCGTTGCGCAGCGCCGCCAGCGCAGCCTCGTACTGGCTGGCGCTGGTGCCGGTGGCGCAAGAGATAAGCCCGCCTTCGGCTGGATCGTTGGCTCGGTCAAAGTTGTGGTCGGGCGTAGCCTGCTGCTCCCAGACGACCAGCAGGCAGTCGCGTTCCGCCTCTACTGCAGCGGAACCGGCCTGAGCCGGAATGTCCAGTTCTCCCGATGCATCGAGCGGAATTGGCTCTTCGGCGGAGCACCCGACCAGCAGCACAAGACCCGCTAGCGCGGCAACGATACGAGCCGGGACGGGTCTTGCGGTTGGTGGTTGCGAAAAGCAGATCATGGTTTGTCAGATGGAGCGGAGCGGGGGTGGGTACAAGAGCCTGCGATCAGGCGCTGACCTGCCCGGAAATCTCGACCTCGACTGCGCGAGGATCGTCGTAAGCGGCTTCCATGAAGATCGCCTGTCGACGTTCGCTGCGGTATTGCAATCCGCGTGCAACCTTCCCGGCTGCAGTTGTGTATTCAAGCTGTTTTGCAATACCGTCATAGTCGGCGCTGTCGATCGCACGGTTCAGTCGCGGGCTTTGGTTGAAGGAGACATTACCTTCTCCGACATTGTAGACAAGATCGACTAGGGCATCGAATTCGTGCTGGTAAATCGGCAGATTCCCTACGAGACGTTTTACGCCTGCTTCGGCTTTCTCAAGATCCTTTTCCAGGAAAGCGATTGCCTGACCGTAAGAAATACGGTCGCCGACCGACAAGCCATCCTCCGGCGTTATCAGATGACCGACGCCCACCGTGGGGTAGCCAGCAACGTCGCGATATACGACAAGACGCACGCCTTCCTCCTCGGCAAGTGCTTCCTTCATGGTTTCGCTGACCTTCAGGCCGAGCGCGTGGACGCGCTGCTGCGTACCGTCGAGATCGGCAAAGGAAATGGAGAACTTCGGAGCATGCGTCGATATGTCCGATGCGCCGGTGCTCAAGCCCATGACCGCTGCCGACATGGCCAGCGCGGTCTTACGCTTGCGCATCCTTCCACGTAGGCTTGCACCAAGTTCGCTCCGGTGCTGCTTGCGAAGGCGTTTGACAAACTCCTGCACCATCTGACCGCGCATCCAGCGTAAAGCTGGACGCAGTTCTTCGCCGCTTGAGGAAGTTCGTCCTTCCGGGCGAGGCGGGGGACTGGGAGGATGAGTAGAGCCATCGCGCGGATCGGACCGCAAGGCTATGGCTTCTGTCTCTATGGGAGCTTCGATTGTTGCCGCGTTCGACATAAGAATCCTGTTGGTTGTGGAGACCAACACAGATTTCAGGAGCGTTGGTCCGCCATGTATCGTTTCATCTTATCAACGGGCGGCTGCTGGTCTTGGTCCACGCTTCGTCCCGTCATACATTCGTTCTACGGCGCCACAAAATCGCGATTGCGCATACCGTGCGATTTGTGAAACATTCAGAAAGAACGTGGAATCTCACGGAAATTTTGCAACTTCCGAATAAATGGCGCCATTTGGTGTGAGGTCACTCTCGTACAATGACACTCGATCCACAGTCCATGGACCAAGGCCTGTCTCTTATACACATCTGACGCTGCCGACGAAGAGGATAG